>ENA-OOXJ01000583-OOXJ01000583.1-human-gut-metagenome-genome-assembly--contig:-NODE-583-length-29417-cov-5.067570_pt1 | contig 29417 bp, 29 predicted proteins | sample MGYA00241587_ERZ501343 | MGnify/ENA primary metagenome ERZ501343 (study PRJEB25962, sample SAMEA2042918) | human gut metagenome | biome: human gut; feature: human-associated habitat; material: faeces... | reverse complement strand
AGTCCCTTCCGTAACGCGAATGACCGCATTCCCTTGAATGCGCCTCGCCGTAATCAACGACTGTACCCGTCAGCTGCGCATAAAGCTCGCAGGCTCTGTCCCATGCGCTGCTGTAGCCGCCCACGGGTGGATTATATACCGTGTAACCCTGTGCACGAAGGTAGGTGATCACATTGTTTTCAGGCTGAGTTCCCCAATAAGGGCTGGTTTTCTCCTGAGGCGATGTTTCTCCCCAGCCGCACATTCCATGAACAAAAATGAACGGATACTCGGTCTTTTTACTTTCGGCGAAGCCGACAACCGTCAAATTGAACATAAGCCCAATGCAGAGTAAGGTGCTGACAAATGATATAAAAAGCTTTCTTTTCATGTAAAATCCTCCTTGATGACATTATGCCAAATACCCTTAACATTTAACTAATTATCAAATTTTTCGATACCGTACAGACGTTTAGAGTATATTATATATTCTAAATTTGGCAATTTGTCAAGTTGTAATCTTTATGTAGTTAAAAAGAGCCTTGGATCGCACTCTTTGTTCTATTTCAGCTTTTCGATGAGTGCTTTAAGGTCAAAGGCTTCGTCGCCTATTCTGCCGATGCCGAGGGAGTATTTATCCGCCGGGCCTATCTCCTCGGCGGTGAGACCATCGAGATACTCCGCGATGCGGATGAAGGTCAGGGTCTGCTCATACATAAGCTCAGGGTCGAATTTCTCCATCTCGTGGCTCTCGCTCTCAACGCAGAGATAATCGGGAGAAGTGACGAGCGATATCTCGGGGATGCCGACGTTAAAGAAAGGCTGACCCTCGCCGAAATGCAGGAAATTGTGACCCTTTAGCGTGACCGTTCTGAGACGCTCTCTGCCCTTGACGCATTCCCAATACACCTTTTCCATGGTCACGTTGCCGGTGTAGACCTCCTCGATATCGATATCGTTCGTCTTTTGATAAACGCCGTCAACGTCCTTCCACTCCGTGCAGCCCATGTGCTCGGGAGTGATGGCGGCGACAACCTTCATGTGGCCGTCCCTGCCGTCCCACAAGCCCTTATTATCATGCAGCCACAGCGAGGTGGCCTGGTCTGAGATGCCGTTCGGGCTTTTGAAAACAGGCAGCCTGAAATGGCCCGTGACGAATACAAATATCAGCGTGCGCTTCGGCTTATGCTCCTTGAAATAACGCATCATCGCCAGCATTGCGATCGCGCCGTTCTCCTCAACGCAGTTGACGCCGTCCGTGTGCGTATTGATGACGACTGCCTCGTTGGTATCCTCACCGTAAATTATCGAGCAGAACGACTCGGTCTCGGCATCCTTCTCGCGCTCGGCGGTCAGAGTGACCGTGGCGGAGAGATTGGCTTCGGCAGCGGCGATTATCTTCTCGCCGTCGGTGCTGTTGACCCAAACAGCAGGAATGCCTTGATAGCCGAGGATGAAGTTGAGATATTGACCCTCGACCATTGCGTCTGACATACGCTCCCAAACGCAGATGACCGCTTTGACTCCCATCTTTGCCGCAACGGCGAGGAACGGGAATTTAACGAACGCTGAGGCAACGGGGCCTTTGTAATATTTCGGAATGGCGGTGCCTGCGGGGAAGGCGTTTTTCTGGTCAAAGGCTATGCCCGAGTAGGTGTGCATGAAATCCTTGACCTCGACAACGGCGATATTATCCTTGGCAATGGCGAAATTGATATGCTTGCCTCTGACTCTTATCAGTCTGCCGCTGACGCCGTTTTCGTCCGTCTCGCCCGAATACGGGAACGGCGAAGAGACGTGGACTTCGCTGTCGCCGTCTGGGTTATGCAGGACTATCGAGCTGCTCTTTGCCTGCCACCTGTCGAATTTATACTCGTTGCTGACAGTCTCAAAGCCCATTGCGTGGATCTCATCCTTGAGGTATGAGACGAATTCACGGTGAGCGGGCGAGCCGGTAGGTCTCGTACCGAATAAATTCATCTTCTCAACGCCTGCAAGCAGGTCGTCTTTTGTAAACGGATATTTATTCATTCTCTTTCTCTCTCCCAAAATGACCGCCGATCAAATCGTCTGGCAATCAATCGGCGGTCTGACTTTATATAATTACAGCTTCATTGCGGTCTCGTAAGCCTGCCAGATAACCGTCCTGAGGTTGCCGACCGTATCGCAATCGCCGACGAGGTGGACATTGCCGCCCTTGGCAGCGATGGGTGCGGGAATATAACCGGCGGAGGATATGACTGAGTCGCACTCGACCTTGAATTCCTTGCCGTCCTTATCGGTGCAGGTGATGAAGCCGTCGCCGACGGATTTGAGCTTGCTCTCAAGATATACGGGCACTTTCTTCCATGCGAACCATTCTCTGAGGTATGAGCTGTTGGCAAGGCAGACGCCGGTCTGAGCGACAAGGTCGTTCTTCATCTCAACGATGCTTACCTCCTTGCCCTGAAGAGCAAGCTCATAAGCGATCTCGCTGCCGGTAAGACCGCCGCCGATAACAGCGACCTTCTGACCCACGGGAGCGCCGTTGAGGAATTCGCACGCCTCGACCATCTTCTCATGGCCGGGGATATTCTTGAGCACTCTTGCGGTAGCGCCCGTTGCGATAACCACGGGGTCGCTGCCGAACTTGGATATATCCTTTACCTCGGTGTTGAGCTTGACCTCGATGCCGAGCTTCTCCATCTCTCTGCGATACCATGTCAGCAGCTCGCGCAGCCTGCCCTTGTAGCTCTCAGCCGATGCGGGGATAAAGGTGCCGCCGAGCACGCCGGACTTCTCATATATAACGGGGGTATGGTCTCTGAGCTTGGCAACACGGGCAACCTCCATGCCGCCGATGCCGCCTCCGACGATATGTATAGTCTTGGGCGACGAGGTCTTTTTGATATAATGCTTATTCCACTGCATCATCTCAGCATTGACGGCGCACCTTGAGAGGTGAAGCGAGTCACTGAGCTCCTGATCGTTGGGAACGCCCTTATAGTGGCACATATTGAAGCAGCCGCTGTGGCAAAGGATGCAGGGGCGGATATCCTCCTCCCTATCCTCGATAACCTTGGTGAACCACTCGGGATCGGCAAGGAAATTACGGGCAAAGCCTGCGCCGTCGAGCTTGCCGTCGGCTATGGCCTTGGCTGCCACGTCGAGGGTCATCCTGCCGGCGCACACGACGGGAATATCAACGAAATTCTTGATATGCTCGACATCCTCAAGGTTGCAGTTCTCGGGCATATAGATGGGCGGATGTGCCCAATACCATGCGTCATAGGTGCCGTTATCGCAGTTGAGCATATCGTAGCCCGCATCCTGTAGGTACTTAGCCGCTATCTCGGACTCCTCCATGTCTCTGCCGACCTCGACGTAATCCTCGCCGGGGAGAGCGCCCTGACGGAAGCCCTTGGTCTTGGAGATTATCGAATATCTGAGCGAAACGGGGAAATCCTTGCCGCATTCCTTCTTGATAGCCTTGACTATCTCGGCTGCGAAACGATATCTGTTCTCAAGGGAGCCGCCGTATTCGTCGGTCCTCTTATTGACATATTTAAGGGCGAACTGGTCGAGCAGATAGCCCTCGTGGACAGCGTGGACTTCAACGCCGTCAACGCCTGCGTCCTTGAGCATCTTGGAGGACTTAGCAAATGCGTCGATCATCTCCTGAATCTCAGCCTTGGTCATCTCTCTCGAGGGGAGCTTATCTGACCAGCGGTTTGGCGACGGGCTTGCGGAGGCGGTGATCCTATCGAGATCCATAACGGGCTTTGAGAGGACTCTGAGCACCTTGTTGTTATAGAGCTTCTCCATCATCTCGGAGACAGTGAAGCTCCTGCCGAAGCCTGCGGTGAGCTGCACAAAGAGCTTGGCGCCGGTCTTGTGAAGCTCGGGCACCCACTTGGCAAGGTCGTCATACATCTTCTTATTCTTGTGGAGCCATGCACCGAACATCGGATTGTAGACGGGCTGGCAGCCGGGCAGGACGAGGCCGACATTATTCTTTGCGACCTCCATGATGAAGCGTGCGCCGTCCTTGTCAAAATGGTTCTTCTCCATCCATCCGAAAAGATCCGTGCCGCCCATGGAGGTCAGGACGATGCGGTTTTTGATCTCCACATTGCCTATCTTCCACGGTGTTAACAATGACTCGTATTCTTTTTTCATAAAGACACCCCTTAAAATTTTTGGATCTCGCGCGGAAGCCCGCCCGAAACGCTTAACTTACAGTTAATAATTTTATCATAACACTTATTTATTGTAAATAACGGTCAGCAGTCAATGTTACAAAAACGGCGTTTTTGTTCGAAATTTTTTCGCTTTGAAATCGCATGATCCGTCAAGATAACACAAGCGGACGTTATGATATGAAGCACGAATCAGAATGCTTCGGTAAAACCAATTCACTTTGCCGTTACAGCAGCAAAAAGAGCCTTGCATTTCAAATGCAAAGCTCTTTGGTGATTTATCGCTTTGTCAGCGAGGAGACGACATTGACAACTTCGTCGCTCGTCAGGTTCTCTGCGATGATCCTGAAGCCGACGCCGTTATGCATGAATTCGGAATAATATATCCCCATATCGCCGTCATAGATCAAGGTCACGCTTTCGCCGTTTATCACGGATTTCTTGATATTTTCGTCATCCGACCAGATCGCCACGCAGTTAAACGGATATTTCCCCTTGCTGCATTCGAGATTCACCGTGCGGCTGCCGTCCTCGGAGGAATAATTCAATATAAAAGTATCGTAATAAACCTCACCAACACCGCCGTCACGCTTGTAAATACACTGCTTCTCCTGCTCCTGCCAAGCCGTGAGGTCGCTCGGGACTTCGGGAAAAATATTCGTGCCGCAGTATGCGTTCATACCGTCGGCGTCAAGCTCCACACGGTCGTCCTCGGCAAGATTGATATTCATTTTCCTGCCGTTATCCCCGAGTGCTGCGGAGACGCGGTTGATGTTGATGATGTTTCGGCTTTCTGTTGCAGTCTCGGTGAAGGTGGTTTCGGCGGGCTTCGGGCTTCTGCTCACGGCGTGACCCGCAGCCGCCAGCACCGCCCCACAGCACAGCACGGCGGCGCATATCCTGACCGCATACAGTTTCTTTTTCCTCTGCTTCGCTTCATATTCATCCCTGTATTGAAGCAATTCCGCCGCCAACTGATAATGATCCTTCATAACTCAAAACTCTCCTTTTCAAGCTCAGATTTAAGCGAATCCCTTGCTCTTGTGATGAGATGTTTGACGCTGTCGACGGATCTGCCCATCGCCTTCGCTATATCGCGCTGGCTCATTTCCTCAAAGTAAAACAGCCACAGCGCATGGCGATAATCGGGCTTTAGCCGCAGCATGGCTCGGTGAAGCGCTGCATCGCGCTCGCTGCTGAGATAATTCTGCTCTATATCCTCATCGGACGCCGTCATGGCGCATTCGTCGAGCGGAGCTGCGCCGCGCCTTTTCTCACGGCGTAGATGATCCAGCGCGGCGTTCCTGCCTATCGAATACAGCCACGACTTAAACGAAGAACGTCCGTTGAAGCGAGGTTTCTTTGTCACGAGCTTTGCAAAGGTCTCCTGCGCCAACTCCTCCGCAACGTCGAGGTCACGCACATACGAGCTGAGCCACAGCGCCAAGCCGTCATAGTAGTCAACGACTATTTGCGTAAATCCATCGTCATCACCGTCAAGGAAACGGCGGTAGCTACTTGCACCGTTATCCATCGGTTCGCTCCTTTCCGAAAGGTCTTGCCTTTCCTCTCTTTGACGGGCACCGCGAGGGAAAAGTGCCGCTTTTTGAAGAATTTATCGTTAGCATTGCTGCAAAAAGACGGCTCGGCAACGCCGAACCGCTTTGAGGTCACTTGTTGCAATAGGTTTTGATCGCTGCGCCGACAAATTCGGCCGTGTCCGCCCCGTAATTGCAACAAAAATCGGGCGGCTGTGGTTTTATTCTTCAGGCATATCGGCAAGGTGATGTAGGTCAAGCTCACCGTTATTTATCAATTCTTGAATTATGTGCGACAAATCATTTTTCACATTTTCGCTTTCGGATTTATCGCCCGCATTCTCAACATATACGGTACTGTCGCCCAGCTTAAAGGTTGCATAGTAAATTGCATTCTGCTTACCAACGCTGTTGCGGTCTGTCACAAAATATCCGGCAATCACGCTTATTCCGTTGACGGTAGAGATTTTCTCGGCTCCGTCAATTACGGTATCAAGCAATGAGATATCCGCCGTGGATATCACCATTTTGGTGTTCCCGATCCTTCCCTCAAGGCCGATCAGCCCTTTGCCGCTTGCGAACACGGCACGAGCCGTAACGGGCAGGCTCGGGAACAGCGCCTGTGTCTCTTCCTGCGTGAGTTCCCTCGTTGTCACATCGGCATCAAGCTGAAGACTTGAGGCTGCGGTTTTTGACTTTACAAAAACGATCTCGTTTCCGTTATCCAAGGCGGCAGTATCGGTTTTGCTACCGAGCAATCCGCTCTGAAACACGCCCGCAGCCAGCACGGCAACCGCCGCAAGGCAAGCCGCAGCCGCACCCAATTTTGCCCAAATTGATTTTTGCGCCTTCTTCTTGTAACCGAGTGCTTCGTCAACATACTTTGTGTCAATCTCACTCATAGCGTCTGAAAAAATTTTTGTGTTCATATCAAAACTCCTCTTTCGGTCAAGTATCGCCTCATCTTCTCACGGATACGGGTCAGCCGAACGGAGATGTTTTTCTCCGATAGCCCCATCAGCTCGGCTATATCCTTGTAGCTGTCGGCAAACCAATAGCGGCGCATGAAGATAATGCGATTTTCAACGGTCTGCGTATCCAAGAAGCCTTCGATGACATGAGCCAATTCTCCCGCTTCGAGCTCGGCTTCCACGGTTTTTGAATCTGCAATGCAAGCCTCGATCTCGTCCAAAGCAAGCGTGTAGCGGCTGCTTCGCTTAGCCGCTCCGTTCCTGCGATAGACTTTTAGCGAAATGTTGCGAACAATCTTCAGAATATAGGTCAAAAGCGGATCCGGCCGCTCCGGCGGAATGGCGTTCCATGCGCCCAAATAAGCGTCATTGACGCATTCCTCCGCATCCTGCCTGCTGCCCACTATACGGTAAGAAAGGTCACGGCAGATCTTGCCGTATTTGATATCCAATTCCCGTATGCCCTGCTCCGAACGCTCGAAAAGCATTTCTATAATTCTTTCATCTTCTGTCATCACACCGCCTCCTTTCCGGCTTCACCTATATACTACGGTTTCGACGACAAATACTACATCAAATCCGAAATTTTTCAAAAACCGTATTAAAAACCGCCCCGACGAACCGTTTCATCCGGGCGGCTGTGATTTTATTCTTTATCAAACATATCCACGAGTTTACGGGCGGAGGCGGCGAGGTCATTTGCGGCCTGCTGCGCGGTCTCGGCAGTGAATTCGGCGGGGTATTCCGAGGCTTCGAGGGTGAACCACCCGTCATAGCCTATCTTTTTGAGCGCATTGACGACTTTGACAAAGTCGATATCCATTGAGAACGGTATCTGATGGCTGTCGTGCCAGCGGTCGTTATCGTGGATATGCAGCGCCTTGAGGCGTGAGCCGAGGGCAAGTATCATCTCCTCGGCGTTTGTGCCGAGCCCCTTCATCTCCGCGTGGCCGATATCGAGGCAGGCGACAAAGAACGGGTCGTTGACAGCGTCGAGGTGGGCATTGAAGCTCTCGGGGTCGGAGCAGGCGGCGGGGGCGGCTTCGTCCTTTTCACCGTTCCAATTCCACATATTCTCGGTGGCTATCTTCACCCCGCACTCCTTGGCAAAGGGCAGCAGGGCTGAATACAGCTCGGCATTCTCCTCGGGTGAGAAGTTGTTATTCGGGTGGATTATGCATATCTCGCCGCCCGCCTCGGCGGTGCACTCGATGGAGCGCTTGAGCACGGGCACGCTCTCAAGCCCCCACGACGGGAACGGCGCGTGGGACTGATTGCAGACTATGCCGTTATCGAGGCCGATCTGCTTAAGGCGCCTTGCATAGGCGAGGTAATTGCCGCCCGAAAGCGGATGCGAGTTAAAAACGAGCCTGTGATTCTCACGGTCGTTATCCGCAGCGTCAAACATGGAGAAATCCCACGCGTCAAAACCCGCCTTGGCGATAAGCTCCACAGCTTTTTCGTCGCCGACAAGCATGGAGATCGAAGATATTTCGGTTGAAATTTTCATAAAAGCACCTCAAATCAATAAATTGAATGCCGAGCCGTCCTTTGGATATTTTCTCACGTTACCGTGCGTCAGAGCCCTTTGCGCTTTTGCTTTTTCTTCTCCTGTCTCGGCTCAAAGCGGCTCCTCAAGCATGATCGTCAGGCGGGATCTGATAATATCCTTTTTGTTTCCTCCTTAAATTCGCATATGGATAATTGCAAGGGACGAACAACCTAAGGAGGCAGGTTACCGATCCGACGGCTTTAAGCCGGCGAACTCCCGGACTACCTACCGGGACGTGTTTTTATCCTCGCAAATTTTTGAAAATGTAACGGTTTGCTCTTTCATTGATATTTTGCCGACCGTGTATCCGAACGGGATAAGCTCCTTTTTGTATTTCAGAAAGGAGTGGTCGAGCGGAACTCCCGCGATATCGGCGATTTGGGCGAACGACAGCTTGAATGAATCCTCGCCTCTGCCGCCGACATATTCCCATAATTTATCGTATTTGCTCATTATCTCACTTTTTTGCCTTGCCGAGGACGTTCAGCAGCACATAAAGCCCCACAAGGGCGGCTGTTGCGCCGCAGAGCACGGCATACATGGAGGGTATTGTGACCTTGGTGTCAAAGAAATACATATTGCAGTCAACGGAGTCACGGATAAGCTCGATGACTTCGTCGGGGAAGCCGCTTGCGCTCATCTCGTCATAAGCTCCTCTGAGCATATGATTGCGAAGCAGGCTTGTGCCGTAGGTGCCTGGCAGGAAAGACAGGACCTTTTGCAGCCCCGTGCCGAAGCTCGAGATCGGCATATATGCACCACAGATAAAGCCGTAGCCCGCCGAAACGATCGTGCCGACCGCAGAGCCCTGGCCGTTTGTGCTGAGCGGATAATTGATGCAGGACGAGAGCGCCACGCCGAAAAGCGTCAGCAGCAAAACGTCGAGCACGGTATAGAGCACGTCGGCGGCGGAGAGATACCAGCCCGTTTTGAGCAGATAGAGTAGGCATACGCCGAGCGCGGTCAATGAAATAATCATCGTTGTGATGGCGGAGGCGCAGAAATAAGCCACCGCAACGGTGCTGCGCCTGACGGGAGTGACGGCGATATCGCGCCTTGCCCCGCTTATTTTATCCTGCACCATCAGCAGGTTGGAGCAGAAAGCGACTGTCACGCAGCTAACAGCGAGCAGCGAAGAGACGAGCTGACCGCCGACGGTCGCGTCGATAACACTGTCGCCTATCTTTATCATCTCGGGGATATTTGAAACGAAGCTGTCGCGGTAGACATTCGCAAGGAAGGTGGCATAGAGCACGAGCAGGATAACCGGGGTTATAAGAGAAGTGAAAAACATCCCCTTATCCTTAAAAAAGAGCTTAATATTGCGCTTTATCAGATTGCCGAGACCCATCATTTCTCATCACCTCCGACAAGTTTTTTGCCCGTGACGGCAAGGAACACATCGTCCATCTTGCCCTTTGTCACCTCATAATCGGTGAAAAGCTCGGGATGACCGACTATCAGCCTTGTTGCCTCCGTCGTATTCGGCACGGAGATCCTCACGGCGTCGCGCAGAGCCTCGCAGGGCAGACCGAGCGGCTCTATTGCCGATTTATCGGCGCCGTAGAGGGTTATGAAATCGCCCGTATAGGCGTTCTTTAGCTCCAAAGGCGTGCCCTCGGCGGCTATCATGCCGCTGTCGAGTATGACGACATAATCGGCGTCCGCGGCTTCCTCCATATAGTGGGTGGTAAGGAATACGGTCATTTTTTCGCTCTTTCGCAGGTCGGATACAACATCCCAGAGCAGTTTCCTTGTCTGCGGGTCAAGACCGGTGGTCGGCTCGTCGAGGATGAGTATCTCCGGCTTATGCAGCAATGCGCGGGCGATATCCACCCGCCTGCGCTGGCCGCCCGAGAGGCTTGCCAACGGTGCGGTCAAGTATCGTCTCAAAATCCAGCATAGCCGCAAGCTCCGAAAGCCTTGATTTGAATTCCTTGCCCGTAATGCCGTAAAGAGCCGCACGGCTCCTGAGGTTATCGCGCACGCTCAGCGACTTATCAAGCACGGAATTTTGGAATACTACGCCGAGTTTGCGGGTTATCTTATCAAGCCCGTGCTCGATATTCTCGCCGCATATGACGACGCTGCCCGAATCCTTGCGGAGCTGGCCGCACATTATGGATATCGTGGTCGATTTGCCCGCTCCGTTCACGCCGAGGAAGGCAAAAAGCTCGCCCTTTTGCACATGAAACGAGAGATCCCGCACAGCCTTGACATCGCCGAAGGATTTGTTCAGTCCGTTGATTTCAATAATATGTTCCATATATCTCTCCAAAACCCTAAATTATTTTGAATGCTCAAAAGCATTGACAGCCGCTGCGACCGCGCCGTAGAGCACGCCCGCGACCGCCCAGATTATCCATATATTTTTCGGCTCGGCCGCACCTGTCTGCGACACTATAAGGAATACGGCGGTGACGACGAGCCAATAGATAACGCTGACCGCGCCTTTGACGCTCTTCTTTGATTTGTTTTTGCGCGTGAATTCGCCCTCCTCAAGGAGTCTGTCCATGGCAGCTTGATAAACCCCGCCGAGCACGAACAGGAAGCAGGCGACGCCGATCAGCGCAAGCAGCAGGCAAACGCAGGCGACGCCCACGATATCCGAAGCTCCGAGGCAGGCCGTTGTCAGCAGGGGCACCACCGCAAGGATGCACAGCACCGTGCCGATCACGACGTAGCGCAGGTAGGTATCTTTGAATTCTTTTTTGCGCTCGTTTACCATGCCCGTCACGCCGTATTCTGTCTCAAAAGGCTCTTTATCGAGGAATTCGTATTCCTTGCTCCGTGAGCCGCAGATGATGAATATCGCTACGGCGAGGGCAACAATCACGAGAATTACGGCGAGGCCGATGCCCGCGGCGGCATTCTCGCTTAAAGCTATCGCCCCCGAGTCGCTAAGGGCGGCAAGCATTATCAGCGCTATCGGCGAATAAATGCACATGAGAGTCGCGGCGGCAATTCTCGAGGCTGCCGCTTTTCTTAATGAAATGTATTCCTGCGCCTGCTCAAGAGTGACGCGGCGCAGAGGGCTGCCCTGCTCCGCCTGCGGTTCGGCGGGGGCGGCAGATTCCTCAAGCTCATCTTTTAACAAATAATCTGTTGTCACGCCGAAGATACGGCTCATTGTGAGCAGCTTATCCATATCGGGCACGCTGCGCGCGCTCTCCCATTTTGAGACTGCCTGGCGGCTGACCCCGAGCTGCTCTGCAAGCTCCTCCTGCGACCAGCCCTCTTTTTTGCGAAGCGAAATGATCTTGTCTGCGAGTATCATAATTTTCCCTCCTTTTGTGCGTTCGTGCCGCACTTTATGAGAAAATTCTACATTTTTGCTCGGTTGCATTCAAGAAAGTCGGGTAGGAAATCTGTCAACCGGCGGTTGCAACCGCATAAAAGCAGACAATTTCTTTAATATTATATATTTTTATTATACGCTTTCACGGACGGATGTCAACGGCTTTTCATATTTTCGCATAAAAAGAAGGCGTCCCCGCAGGAACGCCTTACTTGGTTATTCGTTTTCCTCCGACGCTTCGTCGGTGAGCTGCTTATTCTTGGCAGCAGTGAGCGCCCTCGCCTTCTCAAGGTCGCTGTACATCTTGTCGCGGGTCTTTTTATCAATGTTATAGAACGCCATCGGGATTAGGCAGAGATAGTCAAAAACAAGTCTCGGCGCATATGCCGCAACAAACATTCTGAACATCGTATCAACGGAATGCTGGCTGTTATAGCCCGCCTCGTAGCCCGCCCATTTCTCGAGCAGGTAGGCGTTGATGACCTTGAGAATTATATCCTTGACCTTGTTGAAGTAGCCCGTCATCATATTGATGGTGGCTTCAACACGGTAGCCGTTTTGCCATTCGCAGTAGTCGAGCACCTCATAGTTAATCTCGCTGCCGACTATTTTCTTAGTAGCATAGAAGGCCATTTCGATACAGTTGCCTATTGAGAATGCGATAGTCATGGGCAGCTTTTTGCGATAGAAGCCGTTCTCCTTACCGCCGATTAGACCGGTCAGCAGGAACAGAGTCTCGGAAGCGATTATTGACGAACGGGACATTATCCAAAGAGACCTTGTGGAGAATTTATCTCTGAGCTTGGTCGAGAGCGGATAGCTGGCATATGAAATAGGCGAGCCGAGAATGCCTCCGACAACGCCGATGGAGTTGAACTTGAGAACGTCGGAGAAATAGAGCGATTCGCTCGTTCCGACGTCGATGCCGTCAACAAAGCCCGAAAGCGTATAGACGAGCAGCGGCCTGTTCTTAAACACCGCCATAAGGCCCTTAACGGGGTGAGGCGGCTTCTCTGACTGCGGCACGCGCTCCTTGCTGACTATCGCCCACCAGATATTCGGCACTGTGGCGATGATCCACCAAAACATTTTCATCACGACGAAAGCCTTAACGATGTTGAAATCGAGCTTGCCGTTCTCAATAAGGTCAAAGATCACGCCGGCAAGCTGCCCCGGTAATTTTGAGCCCAGCTCCGATACGAACTTCGCCGCAAGCAACAGCCGCGATCGCTCATTTGGATTCGGGGTAAAGACGTTGTCAATGTATCCGCCGCCGCCGAAAAAGGCGTTGACGGTCTCGCTTGAATAGGATATCGCCATCCATATCCATATCTTTTTGCTGTCGTCATAGCCGTTATTCAGTATGAGCAGCGGGAAAATACACTGGAAAAAGCCGATCAAAAAGCTCGGCAATATCGAAAGAAACTGGAAAGGCTTGAATTTGCCCCAGCGGGAACGCATATTATCAATTATCGCCGCGGAAAGCGGGTCGTTGACAATATCGTATATACCGAGGCCGACGTTTGCCTTGGCAACATCTGTGGGCTTGACACCGCAGAGCTTGTTGATATAGAAATCGGAGCCGACATCGTATCTGCCGAGAGTCATGCCGCCGATAGCGGATTTGACCATGTAGGCAACTCGCTCTTTTGTGGAGCAGAAGAGACGGTTCATATACGCAGGGGAATCCAATTTGACGTTATTCTCGTCAAGCTCTCTGATGTTTTCAGCTGCTTCGCTCATCCGACCTTCGCCTCCTCTTTCTCAGCTTTCTTTTCTTCCTCATGCTTGCGCTCGGCTTCGGCTATCTCAGCGTCTTTCTGAGCCTGAAGCGCGGTAAGGCGTTTATACATCTCCTGCCTTATCTCCTCATGGGGAACGCCCTTATCGAGCATTTCAAAATACTCCTCTATGGGTATGCCGCCGACATAGCACTGCTTATGGTGTATCTCAATGCCCTGCTTATAGACGGCGATATCTATCGCAAAATTCACTATGAGCATGACTATGTAGAGATATGCGCCGATGCCGAGCGAGCCGTAGGCAAATGAGCCCTCGGGCATCACGGCAAAGCAGACCGCCGACACGACCGAGAAAAGGAGCATCATGATATCGAGCGTGTAATTCCTCGGCTTGCCCTTGGGCGAGCAGGCAAGAGTCAAGAGCACAAGGTGAACGAGAATGAGCACGAGGCTCAGAAGGAACAGCACCGCCGAGATGACGAACGGCGCGCCTCCGTTTGAGAAACTGCCGAGAACAGCGCCGAAATCAAGCCCGTCGAAGAGCTTGTAAACGCCTATCGCGTTGAGGTTGCCGCTCTGCTCCGGCATGGGAGCGGAGAAATTCGCCTTGACTATCGGCAAAAAGAGCGGGGCTATCGGCAAAAGGCTGGTGAAAATTCGCACTATCGCGAGCTTGGAGCCGGCAAAGGACGCCTTGAGCCTGTCGAGCTTCTTTTGAAAATGATAGTTTTGAACTTCTGCGATATCCGCATCCGCCATCAGCCGCTCCTGCAGATCGTAAAGCACGATATTTGCGCCGCAATAGGGGCATTTCTGCTTCCAATCGGCAAGCCGCAGATGGTGGTTGCATTTGGGGCAGTTTGCCAAGGGCTTCACCTCCGTAATAATATCCGCATATCACATTAATGCGAAATGCGATTTAATATGCTATACATATTAACATATTATTGCGGGTTTGTCGAGAGTTTTTATGAAAAAAGCACAAAAATCATTATAATTGATTATTGTTTAACGCAATTATCGGCTGATTTCTTTTATCTTCTTGAGAATTTCTCTGTCGGCGGGGCAGAAGTCATAAAGGTCGATCTCATCGGGAGTTATAAATCTTATATCGTTATGTTCGAGCCGCTGCGGCTCGCCCGACGGGATCTCGGCATTGAAAAGAGTCAGGTGAATGGTGATATCGGGGTAGACATGATCGACCTCCATGAATATATCGCCGACCTTGACCGTCACGCCTATCTCCTCACGGCATTCCCTTATCAAAGTCTCGGGCAGAGTTTCGCCCGGCTCGGCCTTGCCGCCGACAAATTCCCACTCGAGCGCCCTCGTCTTATTGACGGGCCGCTGGCATATCATAAACCTATCCCCGCGCCATATAAGCGCCGCCGCAACCTGAACCATATCTGATCCTCCGTAAGCAATAAAATTTTGTCGAGAAAAAATTTGTAAATTACCATTGACTTTTTTGAGCAAATGATTAAAATAATATATACGATATGTGCGGACATAGTTCATCGGTAGAATGATAGCTTCCCAAGCTATTTAGGCGGGTTCGACTCCCGTTGTCCGCTCCAGAGCCGCATTGTTAACGCAATGCGGTTTTTATTTTGCTATCAAAAAAGCCGAATGCGGGGCTGCCCTGCACTCGGCTTATATTTTTTACGCAAGCCTCTCGGCTATCATGGCTTTGACGGTGTCGATGACCTTGTCAATCTCGACCTTCATGTTGACGGTCTTATCTCTGGTGACTACCTCGCAAACGCCCTCTTTGAGGTTTCTGGGGCTTACGATGACCCTGATGGGCACTCCGAGCAGGTCTGCGTCGGAGAACATTGCGCCGGGTCTGATATTGCGGTCGTCATAGATGACTTCCATCTTATCGCCGAGCATTTTCTGATAGAGATCGTCCGCAACGCCTCTGCATTCGTCGTCGTCCGCCCTGAGGCAGCAAAGTTCAACGTGCCACGGAGCGATGCTCATCGGCCAAATGGGGCCGTATTCGTCGTGGTGAGCCTCGCAGACCGAAGCCGCAAGCCTGCCCACGCCGATGCCGTAGCAGCCCATAATGGGGTAATGCAGCTCGCCCTGAGCGTCGGTATACTGCATACCCATGGCCTTGGTATACTTGGTGCCGAGCTGGAATATATTGCCGACCTCGATACCTCTTGAGACGGTGATGCTGTGCTTGCCGCAATTCGGGCAGATGCCGCCCTCTTTGATCTTGGCAAGGTCGATATACTCGACGTCGCCGACATCACGGCTTATCTTGAGGCCGGTGTAATGATACTCGGGCTTGTTTGCGCCGCAGGAGAGGTTGTGAGTATTCTCAAGCGACTTGTCAAACAGCACGGTGAACTTCTCTCTGTCCATGCCGACGGGGCCGATGAAGCCCGCATAGAGGCCGCAATCCTCGGTTATCTCGCCGGGGTGGACCTCCTCGCCGAGGTAATTGGTCAGCTTCGTCTCGTTGACGTCAAGATCGCCTCTGATGAATATAACAACATATTCATCGGTCATATTCTTCTGATAAACGACCGCCTTGCAGGACTGCTCGAGCGGAGTTTTAAGGAATTCACAGATATCTTCAATCGTGTGGATGTTGGGGGTATAGACCTCCTCAAGAGGCTTGCTCTCGCCGATCATCTCATTCTTGATGATGCTCTCTGCGGCCTCCATATTGGCTCTGTAATCGCACTCGGAGCAGACGGCTATGGTATCCTCACCTATCGGGGTGAGCAGCATATATTCATGCGAAACGCTGCCGCCCATCATGCCGGAATCGGATTTGACGGTTATCGTCTCGGGGATGCCCGCCCTTGCGAAGATGCGCTCATATGCCTTGTAGCAGATATCGTAATATCTCTCGAGATCCTCCTGAGAGGTGTGGAAGGAATAAGCGTCCTTCATGGTGAATTCACGCACTCTGATAAGGCCGCCTCTGGGTCTCGCCTCGTCGCGGAACTTAGTCTGCACCTGATATATCATAAAGGGATATTTATTGTAGCTGTTGGCGTATTCCCTGACAAGCTGCACGGCTGCCTCCTCATGGGTCATGCCGAGCACCATGGGGATATCGTTCCTGTCGGTGAATCTGAGCAGCTCGCTGCCGATAGCCTCATATCTGCCGGATTCATTCCAGAGCGAAGCGGGCATAACGACCGGGAACTGAACCTCCTGACCGCCGATAGCGTCCATCTCTTCTCTGATTATATTCTCGATTTTTCTCGTTATCCGTCTGAGAGGCATAAAGGAGGAATAGATGCCGTTTGCGACATTCTTCATATATCCGCCCCTGAGCATGAGAGCGTGGCTGTCTATCACGCAATCCGAGGGCTTCTCCTTAAATCTTTCGCCGACGAGTTTGTCAATTTTCATTTAGCTTACCTCCGGGAAAACCACCGAAATGATTTTCAGATTGAATATCGGCAATAATTTTACATCATCACGGAAAAAATGTCAATGTTTTTAAGCTATTTAAAAGGAAATATAAATTCCTACATAAAAAGCAGGAATATAGCACTTCCGCTATTGATATTGTCAAAAAGCTGTGGTATAATGATACTGCGGACCAAGATCCGCACATCGCAAAAACGAAAGGAAGCATTTACCATGAAAGAGATCACAAAAGATATGAAGATAGGCGAGCTCCTTGACGCCGACCGCACCCTTGCGCCCTATTTCATCGAGATGGGTATGCACTGCCTCGGCTGCCCCTCCGCAAGGAACGAGACAGTCGCTCAGGCATGCATGGTCCACGGCGTTAACGCGGACGAGCTTGTCGCAAAGCTCAACGCTCACATAGCCGAGAATGCTTGACCTGTCGCCGAGAATGGCGATGGCGGCGCGGATGGTGCGCCCGGGCAGCGTTGCCGCCGATATCGGCACCGACCACGCCTATCTGCCCGCTTCACTGATATTAAACGGAATTTGCCCACGGGCTCTTGCGTGCGACCTACGCAAGGGTCCGCTTTCCAATGCCGCCAAAACGGTTGCCGCCTACGGGCTGGAGGGCAAGATAACCCTGCGCCTCTCAGACGGATTTGACGAGATAGAGCCGTTTGAAGCCGACGATCTCATCATCTGCGGCATGGGCGGCACGCTGATGACGGAGCTTGTTTCAAGAGCTTATTGGCTCAAGGATCCCGCCAAAAGGCTGATACTTCAGCCGCAGTCGCATGCCGAGGATATCCGCAGCTACCTGATACATAACGGCTTCAAGATTTTGTATGAGGACGCCTGCACGGATTCCGGCAAGCTCTATTGCGCCATGGCGGTCGAATTCACGGGCGAGGAGCAGGAGTTCTCCGCCGCCTACCCCTACACGGGCGAACTGCCGAAATGCGGCAAACCCGAGGCAAAGGAATATCTGATCAAAATCAAAGACCACCTTGCCAAAAAATATGAGGCTCAGCAAGATTTCGGCTCGGCGCATGTAGCCGAGAGGCTGAAGCTGATAATCGACGAAACGGAGGCGTTGATAGATGAGATGTAAGACCGCGGGCGAACTATATGATGTCATTGACCGCATTGCGCCGTTCTCAACACAATGCGAGTGGGATAACAGCGGCCTGCTCGTCGGCAGCGCCGACAGCAAGGTAAACCGTATCGGAGTCGTGCTCGACATCACCGTTGAGGCGATAGAGAAGGCCCGTTCGCTCGGCATTGACACGATAGTCGCGCATCATCCCGTTATATTCAGGCCGATAAGCAATATTCCCGTCGACTCGCCTGCCTATCTGCTCGTCAAATACGGCATGACCGCCGTCTGCTCCCACACTCCGCTCGACAAATCCATCGGCGGGGTCAACGACGCCCTCGCCTCAAAGCTCGGCTTCACCGACGCCGCTCCCCTCTTTTCAGACGGGGATGAAGCGATGGTCAGAGCCGCCGAGATACCCGAGACGGACGCCGTATCGCTCGCAAAATACACCGCTCAGAGGCTCGGCACGACCGTTGCGCTTGCCGACGGCGGTAACAGGATAAGGAAAGTCGCATTCTGCGGTGGCGCGGGCGGAGATTTCATAGGCGCCACGATCGAAGCGGGCTGCGACGCTTATATCACGGGCGAGATAAAGCACAACGAATTTATCGAGTCCAAAGAGCGCGGCTTCACGGTTATCGAAGCGGGTCATTTCGCAACGGAGAACCCCGTTGTTGAAGCTCTCGCGGCAAGGCTGCGCGAAGAAATCGAAAACGAGATCATTGTTATCGGGCAGGAAGCGCCCGAGAAATATATAAAATAAGAGGAAAAAATAATGCCCCTTGACGGAATGACGCTCTCGCTGCTGCGGCGGGAGCTTTACCCTTGTATCGTAGGCAGCAGAATAGAGAAGGTACATCAGCCGTCCAAAGACGAGCTGGTGTTTCATCTGCGTACCCGTGAGGGCGCATATAAGCTGCTCATATCCGCCTCGGCAAACAGCCCGAGACTTCATCTTATAAGCGGTGCGCCGGAGAATCCGTCCACGCCGCCGATGCTTTGTATGCTGCTCAGGAAGCACCTGACAGGCGCAGTCATCACCGACATACGCCAGCTCGGGCTTGACCGTGTGGTATTCATCGACCTTGCCGGCACAAATGAAATAGGCGACGCCGTGACATTCACATTATGCGTTGAGATCATGGCGAAGCACAGCAATATCATCCTTGTCGGCTCGGACGGGATCATTCTTGATGCTGTAAAGCGGATTGACTTTACGCAGTCGTCGGTGCGCCAGATCCTGCCCGGATTCAAGTACGAGCTGCCGCCGAAGCAGGACAAATCAAACATCACCGAATGCGATATCAAAACAGTCGTTGATCAGATAAAAATGCGCAGCGGCAAGCGGCTCTCCTCCGCCGTGCTTGACACGGTGGAAGGCGCTTCTCCGTTGATATCACGGGAAATCGCGGCATTTACCTGCGGAGGAGACACCGCCGTTGACGAGCTGACCCCTATAGCCCTGCAAAGGCTTGAAGCAAAGCTCGGAGAGATAAAAGAAATGCTGCTCGGCGAGGGTGCGGAGCCTACAATGCTGCTGCGTGACGGTGTAAAGCCTTATGACTTTACATTTATGGATATCACGCAATACGGCTTTGCGGTCACGCCGAAACATTTCGGCTCTTTTTCGGAATTGCTCGACGATTTTTATTATGAAAAAGATCGCTTTGAACGCACCCGCCAGCGCAGCCAGTCGCTGCTCAAGCTGCTCAGCAACGCAGCCGCAAGGGCGGCAAGGAAGCTGCAAAGCAGGCAGGCGGAGCTTGACGCCTGCGCCGACAAAGACAGGCTTCGCATCAATGCGGAGCTGATACTCGCAAACCAGTATCGCCTTGAAAAGGGCGCGCCTTTCTATGACGTTGAGAACTTCTACGGCGAGAATGAGACGGTCAGGATCAAGGCCGACCCCGCCCTCTCCCCCTCAGCGAACGCCCAAAAATATTTTAAGGAATACCGCAAGGCGAAGAATGCGGAAAAGCTGCTCGGTGAGCTTATCGAGCAAAGCGGGCAGGAGCTTGCCTACCTTGAAAGCGTTATCGACTCGGTCAACCGCGCCGACGGCTACACGGAACTTGCGGAGATCCGCGACGAGCTTTACGGTCAGGGCTATCTGAAGCGGGCGAAAAACGACAAGGCAAAAAAAATAAAGCCCCTCGCCCCGCTTGAGTATGTCTCCGACGACGGCTACACCATCCTTGTGGGCAGGAACAATATCCAAAACGACATTCTGACCTTTAAGACCGCCGCCAAGGATGATTCGTGGTTTCACACGCAAAAGATCCCCGGCTCCCATGTGGTGGTAGTCGGCAACGGCGATATTATCCCCGAGCGCACCTGCCGCCAGGCGGCGATGCTTGCGGCTTATCACAGCAGCGGGCGCGAATCCTCGCAGGTGGCGGTGGATTACACCGAGGTCAGGGCGCTCAAAAAGCCGACGGGCGCAAAGCCCGGCAAGGTCATATATCACACCTATAATACGATGTGGGTCACGCCGGACAGAGAGACCTGCGAAAGGCTGAGAAAGAAGAAATAAAGCAAGGCTGCGGAGTTACCGTAACGGTAGCGCCGCAGCCTTTTAATTTAATGTTTCGCTTTTTTATCTCTGAATCTTATCAGGCCTATCACTATCGAGATCTCACAGAGCACCTCGGTGAGGCAGGCGACATAAGAGCTGTTTGCGGCGTTATAAACAAGCCACATGAATGACGAGGGCAATGTCAGCGCCCTGAGCCGCTGGGTCTTGGGGCTCCAGAGGACGAACGATGCGAGCACCATTGCGCCCATCGGCAAAAGAGAAAAGAGATTTTTATATGTAACTATACTGCTCACTACAAAAGCAGCCGCAAAGATGATCGGGCAGGCGATCGAATCGACGAATTTTGACTTGCCCCTGAACGAATAGGTCACCGCCCTCGCCATGCCGACAAGGTTGCATACCATGCCCTCATATGCGCCGAGCAGGAAATACTGAGTACCGAAAAGCAGACCGCTCATTGCCTGAATGACCACTATCCTGCGATGCGTTCGCTGCTGAAACGACGCAAGCAGGAGCGCCGCCGCAACAACGCTGATTATCTGAGACGCGACAAACGCCGCGCCCTTCTCCGCTATGAAATTTGCCGCCGTTTCTAACATAAACGCTCTCCCTTTCGCCTTATCCCGTGGTATTTTATCATAAGGAGAGCGGCATTTCAACCGTTAAATTGCACAAAGCCGCCGCATCCGAGGACACGGCGGCAGTTATTTTAATCTCTGTCTTTTTCCGAGGCGATTATTGCGCCCGTTTTGGCGTTTATCTCATATTCATACTCAAATCCGCCGCTGACGAATTCAACATCGTAATGAGCTATCGTGCCGTCGGAATCAAGCTCGGTCTTTAGTTTGCGAACCTCCGATTTTGTGAGCCCCGCATTATCAAGGGCTATCCGCTCAGCCTTCGCCGAGCCGATGAAGTCGCCGCCGTCAGCCGCAGAGGAAGCGCCCGCGCGCTCGACCTCATACTCCATGACCTTGCCGTCAACCGCCTCTATCTCATAATCATATTCGCTGCCGCCGCTGATGAATTCAATGTCATAGTGCGGCTTGATATCGTTGCCGTCAAACTTCGCTTTGACAAATTTGACATTATCGGCGCTGAGCTTTGCGTGAGCGAGGGCGGCAGCCTTGGCGTCGTCAACGCTGATGTATCCGCCCGTAGCGGTGCTGCTCGGCTTGCTCGGCTCGGCCTTTGTCTCGGTGGCGGAAGTGACTCCGCTTTTCACTTCACGCTCGTGCTTCAAGATCTTGCCGTCGGAGACGAGTATTTCATAGTCATATTCCTCCGCCATTCCGTCAACGGTCACGGAGAATTCGATATCGTAGTGCGGCGTATCGTCGGGGTCGAGCTTCGCCTTTGAAAATACGGCGTTTTCGCGCTCAACACCTGCATCCGCAAGCGCCGCGTCAATGGCTTCGTCAAGCGTCAGCTCATTTTTGGCGACGGTGATGCTCGCCTGCGCTTTATCGGCGCTCGGTGTTTTCTCGACCGTCGAGCCGCCGGAGCAGGCGGCAAGCAGAGCCGTCACGGCGCAGATAAGCGCCACGGCTGCAAGCCTTGAAATTCTGATGATCTTCTTCATCTTCGTCATCCTTCTACAGTCAGATTTATCCGAATATCGCGGCAAAGAAATCCTTGATCCAGCGCACGAGCACGCTGAGGCTGAAATGGTGCTCGACAGGCTCCCTGTCAAAGTCAACTATCTTGCCGTTTGCGGCGTTCACGGTGTAATCATACTCGGTGTTGCCCGCAACGAACTCGATATCATATTCATATGCGCCGTCGTCGTAATCAAGCTCGACCTTGGTGAAGCGTGCTTCGCTCTCGGCAACGCCTGCGTGCCCCAGAGCAATTGCTTTGGCTTCGTCTTTGGTGATGATGTCGGTGGGTGCCGCAGGCTCCTTGCCGTCGATGTCGAATTCGATTATCCTGCCGTCGGCGGCCGCAATGGTGTAGTCATACTCAACTCTGCCGACAAAGAATTCGATATCATACTCAAATATGCCGTCGTCGAAATCGAGCTTCGCCTTGGTGAAGCGGACTTCGTTCTCGGTAAACCCGGCATGATCAAGGGCGATCTGCTTCGCCTGAGCCTTGTTGATGCGGCCAGAGGGGGCGGCAAAGGCGGTGGCGGAGAAGGTGAATACGGTGGCAAGTGCGAGGACTATCGCTATTATTTTTTTCATGTCGGTCTTCCTTTCTGTTTTTGTTTTGATTTATTTGTTTGACCTTGGCTATATCATAACCGCCTAAAATTAAAGAAAGATTAGAATTCATTAAGTTTTTGAAATTTTTCAAAAAATTTTCGAGCGCCCTTACGAGCGCCCGAATTCTTTATAAATTACATTATATTATATATCATTTATCGAGCGGCAGCGTTACCGTGAAGGTCGAGCCATCGTCGAGGCGGGATTCAACGCCGACCGAGCCGGAGTGAAGCAGGGCGATCTGCCTGACGAGCGCAAGCCCGAGGCCGAATCCGTCGCTGCTTCTTGAAGGATCCGCACGGTAGAATCTATCCCAAATCTTAGGTATATCCTCCTGCGCTATGCCTATGCCGTCGTCGCTGACCTTGATCTCGGCGTTGTCACCAACACGGGTGACAGTCACTTCGATCTTGCCGCCCTCCCTGCCGTAGCGCACGGCATTTGAGAGCAGATTGTCGAGCAATCGACCTATGAGCGCACGATCGGCGAGCACCGAAAGCCCGTTCCTCGCCGTGCAGGTGAGCGAAATTCCCTTGTCGGTCACGAATCCGTCGCAGATATCCCGCACCGTTTCACCGATATCGAGCCGTTCGAGCTTCAGCCTGCCCCTGCCCTGCTCCGCCCGCGAGACCGCAAGCAGCGCATCGACAAGCTGCGCCATTTTATCGCCCTGCTTGCTGACGGATTCCAGTGCTTCAAGCCTGTCGGCTTCATCGGCATTGGCTCCGAGAGCATATTCGCACTCGGCCTTGATCACTGCAAGCGGAGTTCTAAGCTCGTGGGACGCGTCGGAGGTGAAGCGTTTCTCGCTCTCAAACGAATCTTCAAGGCGCTCAAGCATATCGTTAAAGGTGCGAACAAGGTCGGTTATCTCGGCAGAGCCGTCCGGAACCTTTATCCTCTTTGAGAGATCGCTGCCCGAGCTTATCGCCCGTGCGGAGTCCGTTATCTCCTTAACCGGGCGGATGGTGCGCCGAGCGAGCAGATAAGCGCCGACAGCCGAGAGAATAAGGAAAAGCGGCAAAATGTAAAATATAATGCTGATGACCGTGCCGAATGCGCTTTCGGCTGCGCCCGCGGGGTAAACGCCCCTTATCCAGACCGGCGGATAAAGCGGCTCGTCGCAGGTGAATTGAACCGCGAACACCTGCCTGTCGCTGTAGGCGGGCAGCTCAACGCTGATTATCTTTGCTTTATCCGCCGATACCCCCGCATGGGCAAGGGCTATCGCCACGGCCTCGTCGCTGCTCACTCCGCCGTCAAAACGGGTCGGGCGGTAGGGCTGAGCTTCGAGCGCCTCGCTCTCGGCAACGCCCGCCTCATACTTGATTATCTGACCCGATATGACATCGATCTCGTATTCGTATTTGATGAAGTCAAGACGGGTGTCATATATATAGTATTCGCTATCGCCCGAGTGCATCTTGCGCAGCTTGCCCGCCGAAAGCTCGGCATCCGAAAGCAGATCGGAGGGAGTTTCGCCGCCGATGCGTTCAAGCTCCGACGAATAAACGTCGCAGTAGACCCCGCCCGCATAGTAGGCGAAGTCGTCCTCTATCTCCAGCACCCCGCTTTTATACTCGACCTCGTCGACATTTCTCTCGACCGCTTTTATAAGCTCCTGCTGAGTGCGCGTATCGGCAACGCTGCGGCTCATCAGCAGCATCCCCGCAACGCTCACCGCAGCCACGGCGGCGATAAGCAGCGTAGTCATTGCGGCGGTCCTGACCTTAAATGACAGCTTCATTTCATTCCTCCCTGAGCACATATCCCATGCCCCTGACGGTGTGTATCAGCTTCTTATCAAAGCCGTCGTCCAGCTTCTTACGCAGATATCGGATATAGACGTCGACCACGTTCGTGCCGCCATCATAGTCATAATTCCAGATGTGATTCTCGATTTTTTCACGGCTGAGGACTATGCCCTTATTGAGCAAAAGGTAGTGCAGCAGCTCATATTCCTTGGCGGAGAGATTTATCTCCCTGCCCGCGCGGCGCACCTTGCGAGCGGCGGTATCCACCTCAAGATCACCGACGGTGAGGACGCTCGTCCTGCCGCCGGAATGCTTGCGGAGCACCACCCTGATGCGAGCCAGCAGCTCGTCAAAGGCAAAGGGCTTCACAAGATAATCATCGGCTCCGATATCAAGGCCGCAGACCCTGTCCTCGATATCGTCACGGGCGGTGAGGAAGATAACGGGCGTTGAATTGCCGACGGCACGCAGCCGCCTGACAAGCTCGAAGCCGTCAAGCACGGGCATCATCACGTCGAGCACGGCGAGGTCATACTCCGTCATGCTCAGGCAGTCATACGCTTCGCCCCCGTCAAAGCAGCAGTCAACGCTGTAGCCCGCGGCAGTAAGCTGCTTCTTTATCACTCTGTTAAGGCTTCTCTCATCCTCGGCTATCAGAATTCTCATAATTTCATCTCCGCTGTAATTATACTGTGTTTATAATAAAAAGTAAAGATTAAAGAACGATTAAAGAAATGCAAAATTCCTCTTGACAAGAGGCGGAAAATGAAAAGATGCCTTTACAAACGAATGATTTTGTGCTAATATCAGCATATAAATCAGGATGTGAAAGGAACGACTCAAATGGATGAAATAAGATGCTCACTCTGCATATCTCAGATATGCCGCACCGTGACCGAGCTGATGGGGTTCGACGCTCCCGAGGCGGCGGCACCCGCAAACTCCGTTATCCTTGACGCAGCCGACAAATTCTTCGGCGGCGAGAGGGTCGAGCGCGCGCTGCTCTACAACCCTGACGCCGTTGCGCTCTGGCTCTATATGAAATACACCGAATTATTCAGCGATGTCGTCTGCCGCGCCTCGATAGCTCTGCCGACCCTCTCGGTCATGCCGAGCGTTACGCCGGTATGCTTCGCCTCAATGTATACGGGTCTGATGCCCGAGAAGCACGGCATAATGAGCTACACAAAGCCCGTGCTCAGGGTCGAGACGATATTCGACAGCGCTATCAAAGCAGGCAAAAAGCCGATAATCATCTCCACCGAGGGCGACAGCATCTCAAAGATATTCCTTGAGCGCGATATGGACTATATAATCTGCGAAACTCCCGACGAATGCAATATGCAAGCCGAAAGGATCCTGCGCGAGGATAAACACGATATCGTGGTCGTCTACAACGGCAACTACGACGGCACCATGCACCGTTACGGCCCCGAAAGCGAGGAATCCCTCGCCGCTCTGACCCACAACGCCTCGGCATACGCAAAGCTCCATGATATCGCCGACGAAGCGTGGACGGGTCACCGCAGGCTCTGCGCCTTCCTGCCCGACCACGGCTGTCATGAGATAGACGGCGGCTGCGGAAGCCACGGGCTTGACATGGCGGAGGATATGAACATCATCCATTTCTTCGATTTCGGCAAATAAGATACAGCAACGCCCCCGACGGGAGACCGCCGAGGGCGTTATTTTTATCAATAAGTTATGTTTTCGCCGTCGCTTTCGTCGTTTTCATCAGCCTTGCGCCGACCCAAGAGCCTACCTCCGACTGCCGCCGCTGCAATGATAAGCAAGAGGATGAATCCGAGAGAGGTGATGACGACTTTCATCTTCGTGCCGTGATTCAGCGCCGATATTGCGCTCTCCGTCGTCTCCGCCTCCGCCGCAGGCACGGTGATGATCACCTGAGAGATAATGACCTCTTTTTCATAATAATAGACCGTCGCATTCCCCTCGATCCTGACAGCTTTTGTGCGCTGCGCCTTGGTTTTCGGCTCTTTTGTCGTGCGCTGAGTCTGAGCCTTGGTCGTGCGCTCCGCAGTTGTTTTAACGGGGTGTATCGTCGTTTTCGGGCGCTTTGTGGTCGCCTTGCGTGTGGTCTGCCGCTTGGTGGTATTCCGCTGCGTCGTCGTCTTTTTCGCCTTAGTAGTCTTGGCGGGCTTCTCCGTCGGCGGCGCGGCGGGTCTCTCCGTAGGCGGGGCGACTATCACGGGCTGCGTCTCGCTGTATTCGGTATTCTCAACGGTGAAAGCGTAGTGATTTGAAAGCTCGCCCGCCGTGTCGATAAACCGCACGCTCATATCAAGCGACTTCGGCACGCCGTGCTTGACTCCAAGGCGGATCTCACAGGTCATGCCATGATTCTGATCGGCGGTTATAGCCGCGTCAAAGCTGTGGTCGGCTGTGTCGTCGGAGCAAGGAGCGCTCTCCATCGTGACTGTGAATGTGTCGTTCCCGACATTCAAAATGACCCCGGCCGCAGGGTTAAACAAAGCAGCGTCGGGGTCTTTGAACATAAAACACAGGTAAACTGCGCTCTCGGAGCTTGCAACTTTTGCCTTAACGGCGGCAAAGTTGACCTTGCAGTTGCTCTCGCCCGAAAACAGTCGCTTAACAGGAGCGCCGTCCCACTCAGCGCCGCCGTCGATGCCGTCGACCGTCACGGAGAATGCGCTCACGGCGAAAGCAAGCAGCATAAGCAGGGCGGCAACAGCGCACAGCAGCCTCTTCATCACAGCACCCCGTTTCATCAATTTTCTATGATTTCATTATAAAATCGACAAAAAGAGTGTCAATGACTTTTATAAGATTATAAATTGTGATTTTTTGTCACATTAATCCTACTTAAGCAAGAAAAAAGTTCTTTTGTTTCCGTTGTGCAATTAAATCGTGTAATTTAAAGCAATTTTGCACAAAAAATTAACAAAATTTTCTACATGTGGTTTTTGCGGATTTTTAAACATTTAATGTCAAATAAGCAAATTCATGCACAAATCATTAAATCGTTTAATAATATTCACATCGTCCAAATCTTTCTCACCCTCAGTTGCTCCGCGCCAGCTCCCCTCGTCAGAGGGAGCCTAAGAGACGGGCAAGGTGCAGGAGGACAACGCCGACAAGCTCGGCACAGATAAATTTGAAGTCTCATGGCACGGTACCGCCCGCCCCGAACATCAGGAGTGGCAGGGCAAGGTATACACCAAAGAGCAGCTTGCAAGCGTTTGCGGCCTCGGCTCGGTAACGGGTCTGCTCGGTGCGAATTGCCGACACACCTATTTTCCGTTTATCGAGGGTGTTTCCGAGCGGATCTATACCGATGAGCAGCTGCGGGCAATGAATGAGCGTGAAAACGAGCCGAAATATTACAACGGCAAGCCTTACACCTCATATGAAGCTACGCAGCGGCAGCGCTATCTCGAGACCTCGATGCGGGCGCAGCGGCAAAAGATCAAGCTGCTTGAAGAAGCGGGCGTCGACGAGCAGGATATAACGCTCGCCAAATGCAAATACCGCCGTCTCTCGCAGGAATATACCGCCTTTTCCAAGCAAATGGGGCTGCCTCAGGAGCGTGACCGCATTTATGCCGATGGGTTAGGAAAAACGGGTGGTAAAATCAATGGAGCGCCTGTTACAAAAAGTGAAAATTTTAATAAAAAGAGGAACACAAGTAAGCCACATAGTAATTTAAGCCTCGAAAAAGCAAATTCTATAAACTATGTCGGAAAAATCGATATAGAAAAATTCAAAAATGTAGTTGATGATATAACAACAGACGAAGTTATTATTACTGACGAACGTATTCATCATGTTGATGATCATCACAAGGGTGATTTTTTGAAAATTCAACCGTATTTAAACCAGATTATAAGCTATCCGGACTTGATATTGGAAGACCGCAAAAATCCAAAGACGGCATTACTTCTCAAATACATAGAAGAAAAGAATATGCGTGTTTACTTAGTGCTGCGATTACACACTTCAGATGATCAACCAGGATTTAAGAATTCGATACTTTCGGCATGGATAATCGATGAAAAGCGCTGGGAGAGTTATAAAAAATGCAGAAAAATACTTTACGAACGAGAAAAAACATGATATAATAAAATTAAAGCTATAACTGTTTGAGGTGGTAAATTTCGTTGCGACCACACGCCGATGGTATGACAGGGGAAACCCGAGAGATGCGGGGGAAAGCGACGCCCGCCAAATTGTTATAGCTTTTCTTCGTTCAAATTTTCTAACCGAATACATAAAAGAATACCTACCCTGAAAACCGTCTGTTATTTTGACAGGTCAGAACGGTAATCAAAGCAGAGTTGAGAGATCGACCCTGCTTTTTTTATACCCAAATCACCGCGCCGCCGGTATAGCGGCTCACTTTCAACAGCAGACAGAGCTGTATAAAAATCATGTAGAAAGGAAAACGAATGAAAAATCTCACGACTATCCTCACGGAGCTCGGTATAGAGGTGCCGGAGGAAAAGAAATCCGAGCTTGAAAAGCAGCTCGGCGAAAACTACAAGCCCGTCAGCGAGGTTGAGAAAGTCAGGGCAGCCCGTGACAACTACAAGACGCAGCTCGACACGGCGCAGGAAACGCTCAAGAGCTTCGAGGGTGTTGACGTCAACGAGCTGCAAGGCAAGATATCTACCCTGCAAAACGACCTTGCGGCGCAGAAAACCGCTTTTGAGCAGCAGATATCGGATATGGAGTTCAACTCCATGCTCGAGGACGCTATCGGTAAAGCAGACGCCCGCAGCGTTAAACCTGCCCGTGAGTAACAAATGGTTTATTCCGATTCGCGTAACACTGACGGGGTGCGACGAAAGCAAACAAAGCACGAACTTCTCATAAGCAGAATTTCAATCCACGCACCCCTGACGGGGTGCGACTTAACGGCAGATACAGCCTTGTCGTTGATCGTAAATTTCAATCCACGCACCCCTGACGGGGCGCGACAGTGTTCCGGCGTTGGACGAATTGCTTGATAAAAAATTTCAATCCACGCACCCCTGACGGGGTGCGACGTCGGTCACTATTTCGAGGAGGTTTGAATAAAATATTTCAATCCACGCACCCCTGACGGGGTGCGACGCCGAGATTATCCCGAGTATGCCTGGCAGGATTGATTTCAATCCACGCACCCCTGACGGGGTGCGACATCAAGTCTGCTGACGCT
>ENA-OOXJ01000581-OOXJ01000581.1-human-gut-metagenome-genome-assembly--contig:-NODE-581-length-29428-cov-2.820549_pt1 | contig 29428 bp, 18 predicted proteins | sample MGYA00241587_ERZ501343 | MGnify/ENA primary metagenome ERZ501343 (study PRJEB25962, sample SAMEA2042918) | human gut metagenome | biome: human gut; feature: human-associated habitat; material: faeces... | reverse complement strand
CCATAGCTTCTATCGGGTTCATGTCCGACAGATACTTTCTCAGGATCCACATGCGGTCGAGCGTAGTCTTGTCGAGCAGCAGGTCGTCGCGTCTTGTGCTGGAAGCAACGATGTTTACAGCCGGGAAGATACGCTTGTTGCTCAGGTTGCGGTCGAGCTGGAGCTCCATGTTACCCGTACCCTTGAACTCTTCGAAAATCACTTCGTCCATCTTCGAGCCCGTGTCGATAAGCGCTGTGGCCAGGATGGTGAGCGAACCGCCTCCTTCGATGTTGCGGGCAGCGCCGAAGAAGCGTTTGGGCTTGTGCAGCGCGTTGGCGTCCACACCTCCCGAAAGCACCTTGCCCGAAGCAGGCGACACGGTGTTGTAGGCACGTGCCAGTCGGGTGATGGAGTCGAGGAAGATAACTACGTCGTGGCCGCATTCTACCATGCGCTTGGCTTTTTCGAGCACGATGCCTGCTATCTTGACGTGGCGTTCGGCAGGTTCGTCGAAGGTCGAGGCGATGACTTCGGCGTTGACGGTGCGTGCCATGTCGGTCACCTCTTCGGGACGTTCGTCGATGAGCAGCATAATCATGTACACTTCGGGATGGTTGGCTGCAATGGCGTTGGCGATATCCTTCATCAGGATGGTCTTACCGGTTTTGGGCTGGGCCACAATCAATGCGCGCTGTCCCTTGCCGATCGGGGCGAAGAGGTCGACTACGCGGGCCGAGAGCGAGTCGCTGTAACCGCCTTTGCAGAGTTTGAATTTCTCGTCGGGGAACAACGGGGTGAGGTGTTCGAAGGGCACGCGGTCGCGTACGATGGACGGGTCGCGTCCGTTGATTTTCGATACTTTTACCAGCGGGAAATATTTTTCTCCTTCCTTGGGCGGACGGATAACGCCGTCTACCACATCGCCCGTTTTCAGTCCGAAGAGCTTGATTTGCGATTGTGATACGTAGATGTCGTCCGGTGACGAGAGGTAGTTGTAGTCCGAAGAGCGGAGGAAACCGTATCCGTCGGGCATTATTTCGAGCACACCCGTACCGCTGAGGATGTCGTCAAACTCGTACTGCTTTTCGCGTTCGGGCTGCGGTTGCGGCTGGGGTTGCGGTGCAGGACGGTTGGCTGCGTCGGGGTTGTTTCCTTGTTGCGGCTGACGCTGTTGTTGCTGCGGACGTTGGGGATTGTTATTGTTGCGGTTTTTGGGATTGTTGTTGTCTTTGCGGTTTTTTGTGCGCTGCTGTTGTTGCTGTTGCGGTTGTTGCGGCTCGGCAGCGGGCAGCGGTGCTTCGGCTTTCATGGCCTCGAACTTGCCAATCAGTTCGGAAGGAAGTTCAACCTTTTCGGTCGGAAGGTCCTCAATGGGGATGAAATCGTCGGTTGCTGCTGCCAGGATGGGGTCGGCATCTTTGGTCGGTTTGTCAGACGCATTGTCAAAAGGCAGTTCGGCCTGCGGTTCCGGAGCTGCTGCCGGTTCTGCTGTTTCGGGAGCAGCGGAAGCTTCCTTAACAGCTGCGGCTTTCGACTTACGTGGGCGTCCGGGTTTGCGTTTGGGAGCATTGGTTTCCGTTTCGTTTGCCGTTGTTGTTTCCTGAGGTGCAGGAGCGGCCACTGTTTCGCTGACGGTCTCGGCGGCTTGCGGTGCCTTGGGGGCAGGAGCAGCTTCGGTCTTGGTCAGGTCGCCGTTCTTGTTGGCCGAGAACACTTTGTCGGCATTTTCTTTTTTGACGGTGACACGTGAGCGTTTCTGCTTTTCTCCTTTGCGTTCTTCTTTCAGTTTGTCGGCTGCTACTTTCTTGGTAGCTCCGGCAATGGCTTGTTCATCAAGTATCTTGTAAACAAGTTCTTCTTTCTTTAATGAATCGGTCTTCTTGATACCCAACTCCTGGGCAATGGCTTGTAATTCTGACAGATTCTTTTCGTTCAGTTGAATGATGTTATACATATAGTATAGTATGTAAAATAGTTTGGTGTTTTTTAGTTTGGAATAAGACATCGTTGCACAGGAGCATGCGTCGTTCGAAGTATGTGTACCTACGCAGACTTGTCTTTATTGCTTTCTTGATTTTTTAATGGGATATTGTTATTGAACCGGAAATCCGGGTGGTTGTCTTTGCCGCAGCAAAGTGTACCCGATGTGTTTCAACGGTGCAAAGGTAACAATTTTTTTTGTTTGGCATTACATTTCCCCTTTATTTTCAACTGAAAGCCCTATCTTTGTTCGAGTCTTTGAATAAGAAAGGATTTGTTATGAAGATAAATGAGGTTTGTTTGATAACTTTTTCGCCTACCCATACATCAAAACGCGTAGGGGAGGCAATTGTTCGCGGAACAGGTTGTGAAAATGTGCGGTATATGGATTTTACTTTACCGGACAGGGCATTTGACAAAGTTTTACCGGCTGATGCGCTAGCTGTAATTACGGTTCCTGTATATGGCGGTCATGTCGCTCCGTTGGCTTTGGAGCGGATGAAGGCAATAACGGCCGATGGAACGCCGGCTGTCATTGTCGTGGTATATGGTAACCGCGCTTATGAAAAAGCGCTTGTCGAACTGGATACCTTTGTGTCGGGTTTGGGATTTAAGGTCATCGCCGGAGCTACTTTTGTGGGCGAACATTCGTACAGCAGTGATGCGTATCCCGTTGCAGTGGGGCGTCCCGATGCTGACGACCTGGCTTTTGCAGAACAATTCGGTGGAAAGGTAAGAACCAAAATTACTGCCGCCGCCGACTTGGAACATCTGTATGGTGTTGATGTGGCACGCATCCAACGTCCACGCCAACCTTTCTGGCCTTTGTTCCGTTTTTTACGCAAGGTTTTGAAGCTTCGTAAGAGTGGGGTACCTTTGCCCCGTACTCCGCAAGTGCAGGCTGACTTGTGTACGCATTGCGGATATTGTGTATCCCATTGTCCCACCGGAGCAATTGTAAAAGGTGATGAATGTAGTACGATAGCCGAAAAGTGTATCCGGTGTTGTGCTTGTGTTAAGGGATGTCCGCAGAAGGCCCGCAGTTATGATACGCCGTTTGCGGCACTACTGTCTGACTGTTTTGTCCGGCCTAAGGAAAACAGGATAATTATTTAATGCAGGGAAAATAAATAGCCGGGGAAGCAAAATGTTTCCCCGGCTGTTTTTTATTCGTTTTTCAATTTGATGCACAGCACTCTTTTAGTATTCTTTGTTATCCGGTAGCGGTTGTCGCTGCGTTCTCCAACCAGCCATACGATGTTGTCGCCACAGCACAATACCCATTGTTGGGCTTTTTGCAGGAGCGAGAATTTACGGTCGGTCAGGTAGTCGCTTATTTTCTTTTTGCCTTTCATTCCGAAAGGTATAAATGTATCTCCCGACTGCCAGTGTCGCAGGGTGAGCGGAACGTTTATGAGCGCTGCATCCACACAAGCGGTATCTTTGCTGCGCGGAATGACAAAATCACCGGTCAGTTCGTGTTCATGCATTTCCAGCTGTGGCTTTTCATCGTTTTCATTACGAGGTTTTATCAGTAATAGCCGGCGGTCTTTTATTACTTGCCATGTTTCCGAATAGAACTGTTTGCCCGGTTGTCCTTGCAGGGAACGGAAAATATCTGCTATTTGTGACGCATTGAATCCCAATGGATGGAGTGTTTCAAACAGTAGCGTTTCAGGTGCAGGTTCTGCAAGCAGGGCTGTGATGTCAATCCCTTCCCGGGTACGGATTCGTGTCAGTGCTTCCGTTACTTGTTGGTGGTAAAGTAGTGCAGCATCGTTTAGGTGGCAGGCAGTCCGTAAGATACTTTCTTTGACCGATGGATTTATTTCCTGCATGAGTGGAAGCAGATTCAAGCGTATTTTGTTACGCGTATATTCGTCTTGCAGATTGGTACTGTCGGTTACATAATCCTGTTTGATGTCATGCAGGTAAGTGAGGATTTCGTGGCGGCTCAGGCAAAGCAAAGGGCGGACGATATATCCGTTTTGGGGGCGTATGCCCCGAAGCCCGTCAATGCCTGTACCCCTTATCAGATTAAGGAGAAATGTTTCTACACTGTCGTCCTGATGATGGGCAACGGCTATTACAGATGCCTTGCAGGTTAGCCGTAGTTCTTCAAACCAGGTATATCGTAATGTGCGGGCAGCCATTTCAATGGAAATGTGCAGACGCTGAGCTTCCTGTTCGGTGTTGAAATGAGTTACATGCAATGGGATGTGCAGTTCATTACACAGCTGTCGGACAAATTGCTCATCGCGGTCCGATTCGGCACCGCGCAGATGAAAGTTACAATGTGCTGCCTCACATGTGTAACCAAGTGTTGACAACATGCGTATCAGTGCCACCGAATCGGCTCCACCACTGAGGGCTACCAAAATTTTGTCTGTTTGGGAAAACAGTCGGTGTCGTTCTATGTATTGGGTTATTTTCTTCAGGAACATGTGGCAAAGGTACATACTTTTTTCAGAGTTGCCAATATACCATGGCGCTTATTTAAAAACATTCTAAATTGTTTGCAGCCTATGTGCGATTCATATATCTTTGCGCCTGGAAAATAGAATGGAACAAATACTATGCGTTTATCAGAACTTAAAACCGGCGAAAAAGGTGTCATTGTCAAGGTATTAGGACACGGAGGATTTCGTAAACGGATTGTAGAGATGGGATTCATTAAAGGAAAAACAGTAGAGGTGCTGCTTAATGCTCCTTTAAAAGATCCTATTAAATATAAGGTAATGGGCTATGAAATCTCGTTACGGCGGCAGGAAGCCGACATGATTGAGATTATTAGCGAGCAGGAAGCTAAAGCGCAGTCGGTACAAACAGATTATCCTAAAGGACTGAGCGAAGATATTCCTTTGAGTGAAGAGGAATTGAAGCGTATGGCACTGGGTAAGCGCCGTACGATTAATGTGGCACTTGTTGGAAATCCGAATTGTGGTAAGACGTCTATGTTTAACATTGCGTCGGGTTCGCATGAACATGTAGGAAATTATAGCGGAGTGACGGTCGATGCCAAAGAAGGTTATTTTGATTTTCAAGGCTATCATTTTCGCATAGTCGACTTGCCTGGTACTTATTCTTTGTCTGCCTATTCTCCCGAAGAACTGTATGTTCGCAAACATATTATTGATGAAACCCCTGATATCATTATTAATGTGGTTGATTCTTCCAATCTGGAGCGTAACCTGTATCTTACTACTCAGTTGATTGATATGAATTTGCGTATGGTGATTGCGCTTAACATGTATGATGAGTTACAGGCCAGTGGAAGTAAGTTGGACTATGTTACGTTGAGTAAGTTGTTCGGGGTTCCGATGGTACCTACAGTAAGCCGGACAGGCAAAGGTATTGACCAATTGTTCCATTTGATAATCAGTCTGTACGAAGGCAATGATTTTTTGGATAAACATGGAGAAATACGTCCAGAAATATTGAGTGATTTGCGTAGTTGGCATCAGGAACATGTTCCCGACCATGCTTTTACGGAAGAAGATGAACATCCGCGTGCCATTTGCCGGCACATTCATATTAATCATGGTGCCGAACTGGAGCGTAGTATTGATGAGGTAAAACGAATTATCAGCGTAAATGAAAATATCCGTCATAAATATTCGACCCGTTTTCTTGCTATAAAATTGTTGGAAAACGATAAGGATCTTGAAACGATGGTCCGTCAGTTGCCCAATGGAGAAGATATTTTGGATGTACGGAACCGTGAGGAAGAACGTATACGCAATGTAATGAACGAAGAAAGCGAACAGGCTATAACCGATGCCAAGTATGGTTTTATAGCCGGTGCTTTGCGTGAAACTTATGAAGAGAACCAGAAAGAAACATCGCGTACGACACGGGTTATCGATTCGATTGTGACGCATCGCTTGTGGGGATATCCCATTTTTTTCCTTTTTATGTATCTGATGTTTGAAGTCACGTTTGTGGTTGGTGAATATCCGATGGGATGGATCGAAAGTCTGGTAGATATGTTGGGTAACTGGATACATGGTCATATGCCGGAAGGTCCGCTAAAGGATATGTTGATAGACGGTATTATTGGCGGAGTAGGGGGCGTGATTGTCTTTTTGCCTAATATTCTTATTCTGTATTTCTTTATATCGCTGATGGAAGATTCCGGTTATATGGCACGTGCAGCCTTTATTATGGACAAGATAATGCACAAGATGGGCTTGCATGGCAAATCTTTCATTCCGCTCATTATGGGATTTGGCTGCAATGTTCCTGCGGTAATGGCTTCGCGTACCATTGAAAACCGCAAAAGTCGTCTGGTGACAATCCTTATCAATCCGCTTATGTCGTGCAGTGCCCGTTTGCCTATTTATCTGTTGCTTACCGCTGCTTTTTTTCCTAAGCATGCCAGTCTTGTTCTGTTATCGCTTTATGCTATTGGCATTGTTTTGGCAGTGGTTATGGCACGACTCTTTTGTCGTTTTTTGGTAAAAGGCGACGATACCCCGTTTGTAATGGAATTGCCTCCTTATCGTTTGCCTACATCTAAGTCCATTTTTCGCCATACGTGGGAAAAGGGTGCACAGTATTTGAAGAAAATGGGTGGAATTATTATGGTAGCTTCTATTGTGATTTGGGCATTGGGCTATTATCCCAATCATGGTGATTATGCTACTGTACATGAGCAGCAGGAGAATTCTTACATTGGGCGTATTGGCAAAACAATTGAACCGGTTATTGAGCCTTTAGGCTTTGATTGGAAACTGGGTATTGGTATCTTGTCGGGTGTAGGAGCGAAAGAACTGGTAGTAAGTACTATTGGAGTACTTTATGCAGACGATGCGGACATTGATGCCACTAGTTTGGGCGAACGTCTGCCTATAACGCCTTTGGTCGCTTTTGGCTATATGGTTTTTGTATTGTTATATTTTCCGTGTATCGCTACCTTGGCTGCTATTAAGAATGAGACAGGTAGTTGGAAATGGGTCTTTTTTGCGGCATTTTATACAACGGCTCTGGCTTGGTTGATGTCATTTACTATTTATCAGATAGGAGGTCTGTTTGTATGATAGGCTGGCAGGAGTGTTGTGTTGTTATTGTGCTGTTGTTGTGCGTTTGGTGGATAGGTAGGAGACTTTCTTTTGTTTTCCGTCAAATAGCCAAAAAGAAGAATCCTTGTTGTGGATGTACGGTAAGTGATTGTGTCTTGAAAAAGCAATTGCTTGAAAATGAGCATACCTGTCCTGAATTGAAGAAAAAAGAAAGAAAAAGTTGCTGTAGATAGTTGGTAGTTTCAAAAAAAGCACTACCTTTGCAACCGCAATCGAAACGATAAAGCTTGGTTGCCTTCGGTACCTTGGATGAGTGGCTTAGTCAGCGGTCTGCAAAACCGCGTACGGCGGTTCGAATCCGCCAGGTACCTCAATCTTAATAAAAGCTCTGGTGTAAGACACTGGGGCTTTTGTCGTTTATTGACCATTAGTAGGTCAACTTTTTTCGGATATTTTTGTGTAGATGTAGTCCGATTGTATTCCGTAGACAAATGTAGACTGCTATGATTACTATTAAAATCCTGTTATATGGGATTGTGCTGCATAGGTACGTTAATGGTGTTAACCACGATTTGTTTTTAGCGTATATGATTATAACAAAGAGGCTATGTCAATTGACATAGCCTCTTTGTTATATTTCTGATTGCTTAAAGGCATTTATGCAACCTTTTCCAGTCTCTTCATAACAGAGAAGATAAACAGGGCTGCCAACAGACAGAGTACCATTAAAACGCCCCATACGACCCATAAAGGTAAATCTCCCCATAAGTCAGAAGCAAGACGGGTTCCATAATTACCGATGGCAGTAGCTACGAACCAACCACCCATCATCATGCCTTTATATTTGGGAGGAGCTACTTTCGATACAAACGAAATACCCATCGGTGAAAGCAACAGCTCGGCAAACGTCAAAACCAGATAAGTGGATATTAGCCAGTTGGGCGATACAAACGAAGCTGTTCCGCCCTCAATCGCTGCCTGTTGTGCATTAGGTGTAAGCAGGCTGACGGATGCCAGCAACATAAGTACATAACCGCAGGCGGCCACCAACATACCCAAACCAATCTTGCGCGGAGCAGAGGGCTCTTTACCTTTGCGGGCCAAGGCACCGAAGATTGCCATCGAAACAGGTGTCAGTGCTACCACGAAGAAGGGGTTGAATTGCTGGAAGATGGGAGCATCCACTGCTGTGGCGCCTTCGATAGCCGAATAGCGGTATATCAGGAAGAGAACGGCAAGCAGGATAATTGTACCCGAAAAAGCCTTGCCTTTGCCAGTCTTCGATTGAAAGAAAGAGAACAGAGCATATACGATGAAGATGACAGCCACCAGATTCCACACACTGAACATCATGCTTTCCAGTCCCTCGGAAGTACGGGCAGTGAACTGCTTGGCAAACAGAGTCAGTGTCAATCCGTTCTGATGGAAGGCCATCCAGAAGAAAATGACTACGGCAAACACCAGACAGAGAGCCACAATACGGTCTTTTGTCTCGCGCGGAGACAATTCCTCAACGGTAGTCGAAGTTGCACTCTTGTTGGCAACTGTCTGCTTGCTGCCTCCTTCCACATGCTTGAAGGTGTTGCGGAAACCATAATAGATGGCCATGGAAACTATGAGGGATACACAAGCCACAGCAAAAGCAAAATGATAGGAGTCTTCATGGCTCACACCAAAATTCTTCTGGGCATAATTCATGATCTCTACAGCTGCGGTTGGCGCGAAAAGTGCGCCGATATTAATAGCCATATAGAAAATACTGAATGCAGAGTCACGGCGGGCCGAATATTCTGGCGCATCGTACAAATTACCGACCATCACCTGTAGATTGCCCTTGAACAGACCTGTGCCGCAACTAACGACCAACAGTGCGGTAAACATTGTAATCAAGCCCATCGTTCCATTGCCCGCAGGTAACGCTAAGAGCACATATCCTATAAACATGGATATGATGCCGATGGTAACCATTTTACCATATCCGAACTTGTCGGCCAGAATACCTCCAACGAATGGTAAGAAATAGACTAAGGCTAAAAAACCTGCATAAATGTTTCCTGCTTCATCGGCAGACATGCCGAAATTGTCCATAAGAAACAAAACGAAGATGGCCAGCATTGTGTAATAGCCAAAACGCTCACCGGTATTGGCTAGTGCCAGAGCATACAAACCTTTAGGTTGTCCTTCAAACATAATACTGAATATTAAGATTAATAAATTGAGTTATTTTGTGCAAATATATGATTTTTACCCTATACTCTATTAAAAAAGCGTACAAACTTCAGCGTGGACTTCACGAATCAAATCATTGGGATTGAGCTTGAGTTGTAATCCCCGTTGCCCGGCGCTGATATAAATATATGGGAATTGCAGGCATGTGTTATGGATGTAAGTGGGGAAAAGCTTTTTCATGCCTATGGGTGAGCAACCTCCACGGATATATCCCGTTAATGGCAAAAGTTCTTTTACGGGAATAAGGTCGCATTTTTTGTTACCCGAGACTTTTGCTGCCAATTTCAGGTCTACCTCATGTTCTCCGGGAATGACACAGACAAAATACCCGGTTTTGTCACCGTGCAGAATAAGGGTTTTGAATACGCAATCAATATCTTCTCCTAAACTGGCTGCTACGTGTATGGCACTCAGGTCTTTTTCGTCCACTTCATAAGGAATCAGTTCGTAGGCTATCTTGGACTTATCAAGCAGTCTGGCTGCATTTGTTTTATTTATCTTCATCGTTTATAGTAGTTTTAGGGATATATAACATTTTCTTGCTTCTCGGAATCTTCATGTTTTTACAGGTTCAGTTCGGCACGTAAAAAGCGGGGTGTGTAGCCTTTATTGCTTAATGCAACTTCTTCGGGGGTTCCGCATGTAAGCAGTTCACCTCCTCCTCTTCCTCCTTCCGGTCCCATGTCGATGATGTAATCAGCCATTTTAATGACATCCAGGTTATGCTCAATGACAATTACAGTGTTTCCTTTGTCTACCAGACGGTTAAGTACGCCCATAAGTACACGGATATCTTCAAAATGCAGACCGGTAGTTGGCTCGTCAAGAATGTAAAGCGTTTTGCCCGTGTCGCGTTTGGACAGTTCGGTGGCCAGTTTTACACGCTGGCTTTCGCCTCCAGAAAGGGTTGTTGACGATTGTCCCAATTTGATGTACCCTAGTCCTACATCTTGTATTACCTTTATCTTATTTAATATTTGGGGTACATTTTCAAAAAACTCTACCGCACGGTTGATTGTCATGTCGAGGACATCGGCAATGGACTTGCCTTTATAACGTACTTCCAGTGTCTCGCGGTTGTAGCGTTTGCCGTGACATACTTCGCAAGGCACATATACATCGGGCAGGAAATTCATTTCTATGGTCTTGTATCCGTTTCCCTGACAGGCTTCGCAACGGCCTCCTGTAACATTGAACGAAAAACGTCCCGGTTTATATCCACGGATTTTAGCTTCCGGAAGTCCTACAAACAGATTGCGGATGTCGGAAAACACTCCTGTATAAGTAGCCGGATTGGAACGCGGAGTCCTGCCCAGCGGTGATTGGTCTACATTGACTACTTTGTCTATATATTCCAATCCTTCAATGCTATCGTAAGGCAATGGATCCTGGAGTGAACGGTAAAATTTCTGAGAAAGGATGGGTTGTAGGGTCTCATTGATTAATGTAGATTTACCACTACCCGATACTCCTGTTACGCAAATCAACTTTCCAAGTGGGAATTCGACATCTACATTTTTCAGGTTGTTGCCTTTGGCTCCCTTTAGCCACAGACTGTGCCCGTTTCCCTTGCGTCGTGTGGCAGGAACTTCAATGGAGCGTTCGCCATTCAGATATTGGGAAGTTAGTGTGTGTGTACGTAACATTTCCTGTGGCGTTCCGGCAAAGACCACATCTCCACCCAAGCGCCCGGCTTTTGGGCCCATATCAATGACGTAATCTGCCGCGAGCATCATGTCTTTATCGTGCTCTACAACAATGACCGAATTGCCAATGTCGCGCAACTCCTTTAACGAATTGATCAGACGCTGGTTGTCGCGTTGGTGCAGACCGATACTTGGTTCGTCCAGAATATAAAGTACATTTACAAGTTGGGAACCGATTTGTGTAGCCAAGCGGATACGTTGGCTCTCGCCTCCAGATAGTGTAACTGCACTAAGGTTGAGCGAGAGATACTCGAGGCCTACATCAAGCAGGAATTTTAAACGGGTGCGTATCTCCTTCAGAATTTCGGCCGCAATCTGTTGCTGCTTGCTGGAGAGGTAAGCATCTACGGTAGCCAGCCAGTTGTACAGCTCGTTTATATCCATGGAGGCCAGTTCGTAAATGTTTTTGTCGTGAATGCGGAACGAAAGCGCTTCTTTGTTGAGACGTGCTCCATGGCACTCCGGACATTCGGCTGTTTTAGCGAATTGTTCCGCCCATTTTTGGGCTGTTGCCGATGCGTCTTTTTCCTGCAACAGTTGTATGTATTTTACAACTCCTTCATAGGTTACAAAATAATCGGAAGAAGTTCCAATCAGTGCATTTTTTATTTTGAGGCGTTCGTTTGAACCATACAAAATTTCATCAATGGCCTCGTCGGGCAGTTGGGCTACGGGCGTTTTGAGGGTTGCATCATATTTCTCCAGTAGGGCCGAGATTTGCCAGAAAATCATGCTGTTTTTATATTTTCCTAAGGGAACAATGGCTCCTTCGGATATGGACAGTGTTTTATCGGGGATAACCTTTTCGATGTCTATCTGGTTTACAAATCCCAGTCCTTTGCATCTGGGACAGGCGCCCTGGGGAGAGTTGAAAGAAAAATTATGTGGAGCAGGTTCTTTATATGAAAGCCCGGTGACCGGACACATGAGGCGTTTGCTGTAATGGCGTACTTCTTCCGTCTGTCTGTCCAGTACCATTAGCAATCCGTCACCTTGTCTCATGGCTGTAGCAACACTATTTTTCAGGCGTACGTCGTCTTTTCCGGTAACCACTAACTTGTCTATAACGACTTCCACATCGTGATTCTTGTATCGGTCCAATTTCATGCCGGGCAGTGCCTCACGAATCTCTCCGTCTATACGCACATAGAGATATCCTTTTTTTCTGATTTGCTCGAACAATTCTTTGTAATGGCCTTTACGGTTGCGTACCAGTGGAGCCAATATGTAAATCCGTTTTCCTTTATATTCTTCGAGAATCAGGTTCAATATCTGTTCCTCGGTATATTTGACCATTTTCTCTCCCGACAAATAAGAATATGCTTCGCCGGCACGTGCATACAATAATCGCAGATAGTCGTAAATTTCGGTTGTAGTACCTACCGTAGAACGTGGATTCTTATTGGTGGTTTTTTGTTCGATTGAGATAACCGGACTCAATCCAGTTATCTTATCTACATCCGGACGTTCCAGATTTCCTAGAAAATTACGGGCATAAGCGGAAAATGTTTCAATATAACGGCGTTGTCCTTCGGCAAATATCGTGTCGAAAGCCAGAGACGACTTACCGCTTCCGCTTAAGCCGGTAATTACCGTCAGGCTGTTGCGCGGTATTTCGACATCCACATTTTTCAGATTGTGCACCCGTGCACCATATACATTGATATATTCTTTTTCGTTTAGCATATCTTTTTATCCTCGCGTTCAAACAATTTTCAGTGTGCTGAGAACTGATAGTGAAAACATATCTGCAAATTTAACGCATTCCCCTCGAATTATTAACCGAAAGAATGTTTTTTTCTGTCGAATATCAATCAGAAGGCAAGTGGAGTGGGGAAGGTAAGATATGTTTTGGAAAAGTGAAAACCTAGGTTAGGTTTCTGTAATTTTAGGTTAGATTTCTGTAACTCTAGGCTTGGGTTTTATAATTTTAGGCTAAAATTCCAGATATTATATGCTCTCAGAAACTTTACTAAACTGCTTGGGATGTTTTTTACGTGTGTTTGAACTGTTTTTAGTACAGGTTACGGGCACCGACCGGGCTTTCATTGTCTTTTTATCCCTTTGCAGAAACGTATGGATCGAAACCGATATTATTTCTTAACGCAATACTTTGGACGAAATGCAACAATATTCTTACCTTTGCCTTGAGTTTGTATACTTGAAATTTAAATCAATAATAATTTGAATGAGAACGATTAAACGTCTTCTTTGCTGCATGCTGTTTGTAAGCACCTATGGCATAGGAATGCTTGCACAAGAAAACCAATCTTATTTCTTGCATACCATTGAGAAGGGACAAAGCCTGTATTCGATAGCCAGTATGTATGGTGTCAGCCAGGCAGATATTGTCAAATTGAATCCTGGGAGTGACGAAAAAATATACATTGGACGTACTTTACGCATACCTCGGGTTGCCAATAATACTCAGAAGGAAACATTTCATACCATTGCTGCCGGTGAAACCCTTTACCGGTTGACGGTGAAATACAATACAACTGCCAAAGCCATTTGCGAGGCAAATCCGGGCTTAAGTGCCGAAAATTTCAAGATAGGTCAGGTTATCCGAATTCCTTCCTCTGAAGGGGAAGATTCCACAAACAAGAGCAAGGAACAAACGCAGGTGTCCGAGTCAGGTGTGCCTTCGGCAGTACAATCACGTTGTCGTGAAATGCATAAGGTAAAGCGGAAAGAAACAATTTTCAGCATTAGCCGTGAATATAACATAACGGAGGCTGAGTTGATTGCCGCCAATCCTGAACTTAAAGGCAAGGATAAAATAAAGAAGGGGAGCTGGTTGTGTATCCCTTATCCATCGGCCGTAGCACAACAGACTACCGATGTTCAAACTATTCCGACTGATAGCGAGCTATTTAATGAAAATAAGAAGAAAAATGTGCGCTTCAAAACCATTAAGGCAGCTGTTATTTTGCCGTTCTTGAATACTTCAAAGAATGAGTCGGCCCGTATGGTTGAATACTATGAAGGTTTTTTAATGGCGGTAGACAGTCTGAAAAAAACGGGCACTTCAATCGATTTGTACACATATAGTTCCGGTTCTGAGACGAGCAGTCTGGAATCAATATTGAAGAAAAACGAATTAAAGCAAGTGGATATCATCTTTGGGCCTGCTTATCATCAGCACATTGCTCCGTTGGCCAGCTTTGCAAAGAATAATAACATCCGCTTGGTGATTCCTTTTACTTCAAAGGACAATACGGTCTTCCAGAATCCGTCTATTTATCAGATAAATACACCTCAATCTTATCTTTATTCGGAAGTTTATGACCATTTTGTACGTCAATTCCCCAATGCCAATGTGATATTTATAGAAGCCAGTCAAAATACGCAGGATAAGAAGGAATTTATCAAAGGCTTGAAAGAAGAGTTGAAGAACCGTTCTGTTTCGGTTAAAAGTCTGAAGGAAAACAGTTCGACCGAGTCGTTTAAGGCTGTTCTCCAAGAAGGGAAGAGCAACATCTTTATACCCACATCCGGTAGTAATCTTACGCTGGTAAAAATACTTCCTCAGTTGACTTTGCTGGTGCGGGAACAACCTCAAAGCGATATACATCTTTTTGGATATCCTGAATGGCAAACTTACACGGAAGATCATTTGGAAGCGTTTTTCGAACTCGATACTTATTTTTATTCATCTTTCTACACCAACAATCTGTTGCCGGCTGCTACACGGTTTACAAAGAACTACCGCAGATGGTACGGAAAGGATATGGGGGACCGATACCCCAAATATGGTATGCTTGGCTTTGATACCGGTTTCTATTTCCTGAATGGTTTGGCTAATTATGGCAGCGATTTTGAGAATAAAATGCAGTTGATGAATATTGTTCCGATTCAGACTGGGTTCAAGTTCCAACGGGTGAATAACTGGGGTGGATTTATTAATAAGAAGGTATTTTTTGTGCACTTCACAAGAAACTATGAACTTGTGAAACTTGATTTTGATTAATCTCTGTAATGCTAACCAGTAGAATTGATTGTAAATGTAGATGAGACGTAAAGGTATAATATTGTTCTTTCTAGGCTTTGTTTTTGCCGCACTTCCTTCCCTGTATGCGCAGGTAGGTGAGTTACGACAGAATTTTGCGTTGGGTGTTAATGGAGGAATTAACCTGAATAGTGTTAGTTTTAGTCCGTCTGTTAAGCAGAAAAACCTGATGGGCATTACAGGAGGTGTAACAGCTCGTTATATTTCTGAACGGTATTTTAAAATGATATGTGGAGCACAAATTGAGGTTAATTTCTCACAGCATGGATGGGATGAGTATTATAAAGATTATCCTAGCCTTGGTTATACTCGGACGATGAATTATGTCGAAATCCCATTTTTGGCCCATTTAGCATTCGGAAAAGAACGTGGTATGCAGTTTTTTATTCATGCAGGTCCGCAAATAGGTTTCTTTTTGAGCGATAAGTACACGATTACCGGTGATTGGAGTGAGTTGGCTAATACCAATATTGTAACCGAACAACATGACAAGTCTGTCGATAATAAATTTGATTATGGTATTGCTGGAGGAGCGGGTGTAGAACTGCGTACCAAAGCTGGCAATTTTATATTGGAAGGCAGATATTATTATGCCTTGTCTGATTTTTATGCGAGTGCGAAGAAAGACTATTTTGCCCGTTCGGCCCATGGAGTCATTACGGCTAAAATTACATATCTATTTGATTTGACAAAATAAATGGTGCAGGTGGAAAACCTGCACCATTTATTATTAGTTGGAAAAGCGTTGGAATATCTCTATTTTGAAAATTCTATTGGGATGTAGACAATTCCATCATGCAGGCTTTTTACTCTGATATTTATGCCTTTCTTGTCTTTAATGGAATCCATGATATTATCCAGCTTGAACGATACGACGCCTGTCCCAGGCTCCAGTTGGGCATCCTCGTATGCATTGTGTCGGAATTCCAGCAGGAAATAATCCGGGCGGGTATTTTCCGAAGCAATTTCTTCATTTACTACCAAATTCAGCATATGCTTCTTTTCCTGATTGTTGCTATGATAGAATTGGTATTTGATGTTTAAATATCCTTCAGCTATCCATGCCTCAACCGCATTGATCGGATCATTGCCTATACTGTCCGATTTTTCGGTGGGCATAATATAGATATCCTTGGTAAGAATGTTTTCAATGTGCATAATCTTGGCATTATATTCGTACCCAGGCAGACTTTCTTCCAATGGGGTAAAATATACAAATGCACGTTGCCCTGCAATAACCTGGTAGCCTTGAATGTTACTGGTATCCCCAGGATAAAGCTTACTTCCTTCGTCAAGTGCAAAATAGTAGTTTTGGTCTGCTATGACTTTGACTGTTCCGATTGCAAGTAGCGGGGCGTTTTCATCCCAGTCATTGGTACATGAATATAGCCACGGAAGAACGATGCACAGATGAACGAAGATAAATAGTACAGTCTTTAACTTTTTCATACAGTAGATTCCTAATTGCAAGATTAAATCCTCTATGCAAAGAAACACACAAAGAGTTTAAATACTGCATCGCCGATTGTTAAAGAAAATAAAGGGATATTTTTTGTTCTGGCCGATGCAGTATTTTTGCGCTCATTGTATTTTTAAGATAAACACGTGTTTGGAGAATAGAATGGAAGAACAGGAACTGGCAGAATGTTGTAAAAAAGGTGATGTAGCTGCCTATAAGGAACTGTATGAACGCTATGCAGGCCGTATGCTTACTATATGCCTTCGTTACATCAATGACAGGGATATAGCAGAAGACTTGTTGCACGATGGATTCCTGAAGTTCTTTGACTCATTCGATAAATTTACATGGCGTGGAGAGGGTTCTTTGCGTGCATGGTTGGAACGTGTCATGATTAATACCGTGTTGCAATATTTGCGGAAAAATGATGTAATGAACCATTCTACAGCACTTGAAAATGTACCTGAGGTATACGAAGAACCGGAGCAGGCATTGGTTGAAACTATTCCTCAGAAAGTGCTGATGCAATTTATCAGAGAATTACCGCCTGGCTATCGTACGGTATTTAACTTGTATGTTTTTGAAGAAAAATCGCATAAGGAAATATCACAATTATTAGGTATTAATGAAAAATCATCTGCATCTCAACTGGCTCGTGCAAAAGCCGCATTAGCGGCTAAAGTACGTGAGTGGATGAAGAAGAATTCATAAAAAGGGAGTAGTATGAAAGAAGAACAATGGATACAAAAGATAAAAGAACGTCTGGACAACTATTCTGAACCGTTGCCTTCTGGCGGGTGGAAGCGATTGGAAAGTGACATATTGGCTTCGAAGAATTTAATGAGGCGTAAAAAAATAATTGGTTTCCGTCGATGGTCGATGGTGGCAGCTGCCGTATTGCTTGTTGCTGTTTTCTCAGTAGGGGTGTGGCTGCTGAATAATCCAATTAAAGAAGACATTGAGCATGCCAATGCTGTTGCATTAGCCGTAATGGAAAACGGAAAATTTCAACATCCGGTTCCTGTTACAGGTGGTACTATAACCGCTTCATTGACTGGAAAAAAATCGTCTCATTTGAATCTTCGGAATTGTGCGGTCGATTTGCAACAAACCAGTGAAAGCGGGTTACAAACAAAAGAGATTGTAGTGGAAGGCATTGTAGTAGAAGAATCTGAGAATGGAGATACTGATTCCGAACAAATGATACGTACAGATGAAAAAACAAAAAGTGAAGGGACTGATCGGCGTCCGGTAAAGAAGCGGAAGAATTTGCCATTTTCTGGTGTTTCGGATAAAATGCTTGCACAGAATCGTTCCGATGAAAAATGGTCGATGGCGGTGTCCGTTGCCAATGTTGGAGGACTTGGTAGTATGATGAACAGTAATCGGACTAGTGCTCTTTACCAGGATGTATCTACCTCAGGGATGAATTATAGTAGTTTTGATTTACTTCAGGCTTCCAATGGAATATTGGAAATTTCCAATGGGCAGGAACTTGTTTTTAAGAATGGAATGCCATATTTGCAGAGCAGAACCAGACAAATTGCTTCAGTACATCACAAACAGCCAATAAGTTTTGGACTGTCAGTACGAAAGAATTTGCCGAAGAATTTTTCACTGGAAACGGGTCTGACTTATACTTACCTGGCATCGGAGATTGAGTTTACGGATGGTTCACAACAATTTGACCAAAAGCTGCATTATATCGGAATCCCATTGCGTGCCAATTGGAACTTTGTCAATAAACAATCATTCATAATCTATTTATCGGGAGGTGGTATGATTGAAAAATGCGTTTATGGTACAGTTGCCGGTGAAAAAGAAACGGTAGATCCGTTGCAGCTTTCTATTATGGGTGCTTTAGGAGCTCAATATAATATTAACCGCAAGGTGGGTGTGTATGTAGAACCGGGTATTGCCTATTATTTTGATGATGGTTCGTCTGTACAGACTATAAGAAAGGAGAATCCATGTAATTTTACCTTGCAGGCCGGTTTACGTTTAAGTTATTGATATCTTTCGTTGGAGTAAGTGGCCTTCTGGTTTAAGGGCTGTAAGTGATATGAAAAAATAAAAGAGGTCTTGATTAAGGCCTCTTTTATTTTGGGAAAAATTGTAGTTTAGAAATTCCAATCTGTTTCATTGAAGCTGCTTTCTACCTGATTTTCGATTATGTCGGGCAAATTGCAGAAAAAGTCCAGTTTGGTTTTTTGTTCCAGCTCATCGATGCTGATCGAATGTTGTTTTACCACACTTACAGGAGCTTGTTTGCTGTTGCTATAACCATAATCATCACGGTGTTCTACAAGGAAACCAATGCTTTGGTACTGTCCGCTTTTTTCGGCCAATACAGCAATGAAGTAATATTTGGGGCATGCCAATCCATTTTTGGTAAATCCGTTGGCATCTGTAGTGGGAATTTTACTGTCTCCTGCTGCTTGTGTGCCAGTGAAGTTAACCAGTAACTCATTCATTGTTCCGCCTTTGGTAACATACATTTTTTCAAATTCTCCAGAACGTGCCCATTTTTGTATTAGTCCTTCTAAGGTTATCCAGTACCCACCGTTGAATGATGTCATTTGCGGGCTCATATTGCTATAGTAGAAAGTTTGAGCATTGGCTGTGATGTCGTATAAACGATCTGCCGAAGCACAAATGTGACCTTTATCAAATCCGTCGTTCTTATGATTACTTTCTTGTGGAGACATGCCTTCTGGTAAATTGGGATCAGTACTCCAAGGCTCTTCATCTGGGCGATTAAATTTTTGCTGGCTAGTAATATTGTCAAAACTGAAAGCTACCCAAGCCGTGTGTTTTTTGCTGTCTATCCACTCATAAGCGTAATTCAGAATATCTTGGTTGTTGTAGTTTACTGTATGTTCTACATAATAATTGGCTGGGTTGAGATGGGGCATGGAATAGTCGGTGACAAATGATTTTCCTTCGATGGGGGAGTTGGCGTTGATGTTATTGTCACTACCTTCGTGTTCTTCTGTGCTATCAATGATGTATTCTATGCCCACGTTGTTTCCATTAATGTATGTCACTCTAAGTTTAAGGTAGGTATACAATAATGTGCTTGTGTGGCGTATCCAGTAGCATTTATTAGCTGCAATTATAACACTACTTGTCCACCTCCCTTCTTCGCTAGGTACTTCTTGCATTTTATCCAGGCGTAATTCATTACTTTCAATGAAAGTATAAGCTTTTCCTGTTAGTTTTTTATCAATCAGATACATTGGATCAGTAAGCCCTTCAGGTTTCAAGGTGTTGTAACCTTGTGCAGCATCAGTATATCCTTGGAGTTCATAAAGTGTAGAACCGTTAATAGTTGTTTCTATATTTTCTGATGAATTTTGTGGAGTTGAAGGATTGTCGCTGTCGCAACCAGTAAGGTATGAAGCACACAGTAATAAAAAAAATAAAAACTTTTTCATTTCAGTTTCAATTAAAATTATGGGTATAGAGATAACAAAGGAGGTAAAAAAGGTTATCCTTCTTTACCTCCTTTGTGTGCATACTAGATTATTCTTGTACGGATAAATTTTTTACTTCAGCTGTAATAGCTGTTTCAGAGTCACTTGTATAGCGGAATGCGATGCGAATCTTTTGACCTACAAAGTCATTTAAACTGATTCCTTCAAGTGTGTAGAATGTCCATGAGTCTCCTGCTGGCCATTGTATGCCTTCTACCTTAGTCCATGTTGTAGTAGTAACGTCATCTACGTAGTCTGTTGAAATATTTACAGAGAAATAATCATCTACTGTTTTGGCTTTTAGGTAATTGATAGCTACATCCATTTTTATGACAGGAGCAATTGCTTTGGTAAGATCTATTTCTGGTGAAATAAGCCAACTTTCAGTGTTTTTATTACTACCAGAGTAGCCAGATGCTTTCCAACCATATGTATTTTCAAGAGACCAAATTTGTTGTAAACCGTCCAATGCAATATCTTGCGTGACGAATCCACCGCTTTCTCCATTGAGCAATGAAGATTCATAATAAACTTTAGCTTCTGTCCAACTGTCATTACTTTTAAGGAATACTATAGAAGTACGTTGAGCTACAATGGTCTCTATCCAATTACTACCGTCATACTTAAATTCGGTAGCGTTAATGGTTCCATTCTCGTTCGCTATATAAACAACAGCAACTACATCGTCAACTTTTGCGTATGGATAAGTTTGTTTTAAATATATAGGCAAAGTTTCCGCTGGTTTATTAATATATGAATATCCTATTTGATTGTAATCAGTAGGTTGCAGTACAGCAATTTTGGCTTCTTTAGTCGTATAGGCTTTCCATGAGCCACTGTTGTAGGTATATACTGCTGCCGCATTTGATTTCACCGTTGTGCGTGTCATATCTAAAGCAGCGCGCGTAGTTGTGGTAGCTTCTACTACCGATGTGGCCATAGTGTTGAAGAATTTATTACTACTTACACCTATGGAATAACCTGTAACAATAACTTTCTTACCATTCAAAGCTGCAGGTACCATTTCTGCTCCTGGGTATGAGATGCTACCGATAGCGGTTCCAGCTCCATCAATTTGTACATTATAATAGTTGCCGTCAATTGTTAAGGTTCCTTCATATCTAACGTAAGCCACATATGGGTTACTAATGTAGGCATCCATAGCGGCACCATCCAAAACATATGCGTTAGGGTAGGTGAATGAACTTCCTTCTGTAATGATAGCTACTTCTGCAGAGTTACTGTATTGCATGAATCCTGCATAACTGGACGTTTCTCCTGTAATTGTTACAATATCTCCAACTTTTACACCAGTTCCAGATTTATAAGTCAGGATGGAACCCGTACCATCATTTAATAGGAATCCGCGTTCGTAGATAGCAGCTACACTACCTTTTACTGTATATTTTCCAGCGGAAGATAGTGCTACGACACCTATCGGTGTATATTCGTTACTTGTGCCAGCAGCTACTACTGATGTTGCCATCATGTTGACGTATTTACCGCTGGAAAAGCCAATTAGGTAACCCGTAGCAGTGATTTGTTGTCCATCAAGATTTGCGTCTATCATGCCTGTCATCGGATAGGAAATACTGCCTTGTAGTTCTGTCCCATCTACAATAATGTTATAGTATTTTCCATTGGAGATGCTAAGTTTACCAGTAATAGAAACGTATTTTACTTCTGGAGCTTCTTTCCATGCTTCCATTTCGGTGGTACTCATAGCAGTAGCTTGTGGATAAGCAAATGTCTCACTACGCTCTATGAAGGCAATGTTAGCTGATGCTGAAAATTGTAAGGTACCTCCATATTCGGTTACGTCTCCTGATACAGTTACTACATCTCCTACTGAATAGTTGCCTACATTGTTTAGGTAAACTAGTATTGAGCCGGTTTCATCACCTAGCAGAAAACCACGAGTATAGGTTGCTATAACAGTAGCTTTCACATTATAAGTGCCTGCCCCTGTGGACAGAACTTCGTTAATCTTCTTATATGTAACAATTTCATCTCCACCGCCTGTTGCAGGTTCTGTTTCTGAGTATGCGTAGTTTACCATACGCACTTCTCCTTCTTTAGGATTATTAATTGTTTCTTTCAGAATAGTGGGTATTTGAGTCACTGTGGAAGGTGTCAGATAGTTTACTATCCGATTGTCACCCCACACAATGCTATAATCATCACTGTTCAATTCGTAATTGGTCGCACTATTTAACTCGTTTAAATATGCAGGGAGCTTTTCATAATTATCATAATAGATAGTTACTTTGGAACCGTTATCAAAATAGGGATATTTTGATGAGATGAAGGCTGGCATATACAAAGCTGCTGGGGCATTCTCTGTAAAATACTTGTTGGTTCCTACGGCTTCCAAAGCTTTGAGGGCAGTTTCACCTTCGGGGTCTTGTTTTAAAGCAATGGCTTTATTGGCTTCTAGTTCAGCTATGGTTTTGTAATCATTGGCTGCTAAAGTTAATGTATCGTTACCTATATCGGTAGGATGAGCCAATTCATCATAACCAGGGAAATTGTCTTCATTGTAGTCACAACTAGCTAATGAGATTGCTACGGTTGCAAACAAACTGTATAGATAATATTTTTTTTTCATAATCATTTCTTTTCACGTAAAAGTTTAGAAGTTGAATTTCAGTCTGACGGAATAAGTGCGTCCCCAGCCATATAATACGCGTTCCACATCTTCCCATGTACTACCGTTCCATGCGTCTACGATGTATTCTTGGTCGAAGAGATTATTGATATTTCCACTGAGTGTTGCACGAACTTTGCCAAAGTCAAATGAATAACCTGCATTTAGGTCAAATGTATGGTAAGAAGGTACTTGCCAAGGTTTGCTTACCACATATTCTTCACCTGTTTTGGCTGAACTAGCGTCTATGTCATAGTCTGCAAAAAGTCGTGCTGCGAAGTTCCAGTCAAGTCCTAAACGTAAACCTTCCATTGGGCGTACTGTAATACCTAAAGCTGCTGTAGTTTGAGCAGAACCACCAACAGACACGTTATCCATGCGAATCTTGTAGCGGTATTGTTCTGCTTGCGACATATCTGTTACAACCTGACCTCTGTTAGGAGTGGTTACCATTTGTCCTTCTGCATTATAATAGAAGCCGCTGGCTAAACCGTCCCAGCGCCAATCACCCCAAGAGAACATACCGTTAATACTTACCCAGCGAGCAGGTTTAGCTTCAAAGTCTACTTCGACACCCATATGCTTAGCATTAGCACCAGTCATGTTTAATGTATAACGTTCACCCGTATCGCTATCGGTGCTACTATCGTACAGACTCTTGTCCATCCATTGTGTGTAATATAGGTTTACATTGGCGCTGAATATGCTACTGCGGAAGCCATAACCTGCTTCGAACGACATCACTTTCTCATTAACTGCGTCAGGGTTACGTTCGTGTGAGTTTTGTGAATTAATGAAAGATGTGTCGAACATTGGAGCGCGGCTAATGAAGCCAGCATTAATAAATACGTTATGTTTATCGGTAAGATTGTAATTAGCACCTCCTTTAATATTACCACCTAAATAGTTCTTTTTGCCACTCTTGGCACGACTTTCGTCGTAATAGAAACGATCGTAACGCCAATAACCAGTATTGGATAAACCTCCTGACACAAAGGTGCTTAACTTGTCACGATTATATTCTAATTGTGCAAATATTCCTTCGGACATAACATAGCCGTCATAATCACGGAAAACTACATCGCCTACATTTAGCTTTTGGTTTACAAAATTGGGATCAGCGGCAGCAGCGTTATTAGCCGGATTTACATATGCACGGTTATAGTCTGTAAAATATTTGCCACTGAACAAGTCAGTAACAACATTTTGGTGTAACCCTTTGTAGAAACGGTAGTCAATACCTGCATAGAAATCAAGAAATTCACCGAACTTTGTGGTGTAGGTAGATAATAAACCATACCATTCGTGATTATTCATCATCTTTGACATAGCCATAAGTGAACCTGTAGTGCTAGCTGCATTCATTTCATCAATAGCATCATAATTAAATGTACCATCAGGATTACGGAATTCGGTATTTACGTAGCCGCCAGAAGCACCGTACCATTTATTTCGGTATGCTGATGTAGCACCAGTTCCACTGTAGCCATCACCACGGCCAATAGAAGCATAAAGAGCTGTACTTAGACTGGATTTATGGTCGATTTGCCATAAGTGGTTTAAAGAAATTTGAGGTTTATGGTAGGCGTTACGATTAGAGTTGTATACTTGGCCTTTACGGTAACCGAAAGTGGCGTTGTAGCGATAAGGACTTTTGTCGCCCATATATTTTTTTACATCTTGCCAACCTTTGATAGATAGTGCATTGTAGTTACTTCTTTGGTAATGCCATTGCGGAGCTCCAAATGCGGTCAAAGTTAACTGATGGTTGTCATTGAAGCGTTTAGCTACGCTAGCGAAATAATTATAGCCTTCAGACTGCGTTCCTTGAATATAACCATCGCGCCAATCTTTTCCTGCTAATATGGTAAATGCCCAGCCGTCTTTCGTGAGGCCTGAAGATACACTAAACAGAATTTTATTGAAACCGTCATTACCAGTAGCGTAAGAAACAAATCCACCTTTTTTGGCATCTGTGCTTTTTGTGATTATATTGATAGAACCACCAACGGCAGGAGAGGCTACTTTAGAAGCACCAAGACCACGTTGTACCTGCATAGAACTTGTTACATCTGACAGACCAGCCCAGTTAGACCAATATACTTTTTGGTTTTCCATACCATTCATAGGTACACCATTAATCATCATGGCAACATTGTCGCTTTCAAAACCTCGGATACGGGTTTGGGCATCTCCGAAGCCTCCACCATCTTTTGTTACGTAAACACCTGGAGTTGCTTTCAAAACTTCTGGAAATTCCTGAGTACCCAATTTTTCTTCAATAAATACCGGGCTTACAGTTGATACGGCAACTGGCGTTTTACGGGCTACAGCTACGGATGAAGTAATGGTTACGTCAGCCAGCATCACTGCATCTGGTTGCATTTGAATAACTCCTAAGTCAACAGAAGCACCTTTCTGTGTCATTTTTTTCTTGAGATCTTTGTACCCCACATATTTAAATATTAATGTGGAACCTGAAGCAACGCTTTGCGTGAAATAACCGTCAATGTCGGTTACGGTTCCTTGTGTGGTACCTTCTACCATAATGGCAGCACCTACCAGAGGTTCGCTTGTTTCTGAATCGACAAGCTGGCCTCTCACTGTTGTCTGTGCAAATGCAAATGTACTGCATATAGACAATACAGCTACTAAGAGGATTTGAACTAGATTTCTTCTCATAAATCTGTTTTTTGTGTTAATTGAACATTAATATATGTTTTACTGTGCGAATATAAGCAATTAAGTTTAAAACTATGTTATAGAAATATTACATTTTTTATTCTTCGTGAAAAGTTTTGGAATGTAGCTGTGAAGACAAAAAAACGCTATGTTGTCCTGTTTTAGGGCCTTTGAGCAAAAAGTAATCTAAGTACACGTTTTACTTACACTCTTTTGGGATACAGTTCTGAATTAGGTGAAGTTTTGCTTGTCTTTATGTATAAAAATGCAGTATGCTAGTGGAATAATGTATTTAAATGTATTATTTGTATGTTATTTGCTGGATTATTATTTGAATAACCCTTTAAAATATTAGTAATAGATTGTAAATCTGTATTTTAAATGTATGAAGTTAACATGTGCCCAATTTTTATCTGTTTAAATTCCATTGTGTATGGAGTTGATTCCAGGCTTTGAAATGATGGATTTTTTGTATCTGGAAATACTCAGTTGATCTCTGTTTTTTTTTATTGTAATACAGGAAAATAGTTTCTATTTGTTTTTAATGAGGAATGGTAGGTGTTAAAAGCGGGAATATTCGATTGAAAAGTGATAAAATATGCAAAATGTCATTTTGCTATTTTAATAGTTTTGCGTTTTTTATCCATTGGGACTATTTGTGAAATGGCTAAAAGGTGATTACACAGATTCATGTAATAATGTTATTTTTCTTTTAGGGTTACATGTTTCTGTGTAATCAATGAAGTGTCGGTTATGGCTTTTCTGTATTCTGTGGAGACTGTGATTGACTGGCATAAATGCTGTCTATAATACCATCGGATAATCCGATGACTGGTACATATATGTAGTTGGCTCCAATAATATCTGCTATTGTAAGAAATATATTTCCTGCGGGAACAATTACGTCAGCACGGTCGGCTTTCAAATTATATTTCTCAATACGTTCTTCCACACTTAAATTTTGCAGATCATCGTATAAACTACGTAAAACGGTAACCTGCATGCGTAATTGTTTTTTGTCTTTTTTCTCTGCTAAACGATATAATTTATTGATGTTACCTCCAGAGCCGATGATATTAGTGCCTGGATAAGATAAAGCTAATTCGGCCATATCTCCTCTGAGGCGTTCCCATTCGCGAGGTTTTACAGCGTTACTTAACATACGTACTGTACCTATATTGTAAGAACGGCTACATACTAATTGTCCTTGTGATAACAAGTTTATTTCGGTACTTCCACCACCTACATCTACATACATGTAATTTCCGTGACGGTCTTCCATATATTCGATGTGGTTGTTGTATATCATTTTGGCTTCTTCTTGACCGTCAATGATTTCAATTCGAATTCCCGTTTTTTTCTCAATTCGTTTGATAATACTCATCCCATTTTGTGCATCACGCATAGCTGACGTGGCACAGGCGCGATATTTATTGACATTGTATATTTTCATGAGATGCCGATAAGACTTCATCAGGCGAATCATGTTCTTTTCTTTTTGTTCGGATATCTTTTCTTTTGAAAAAACATCGAATCCTAATCGCAGGGGAACACGTAACAACAGCATTTTGGTGAAATGCGGCTGGCTGTTCTCTGCAATTTCTACGCGTTTTATTAATAGTCGTACAGCGTTAGAGCCGATGTCGATAGCGGCATAAGTGTTTTCTTGATGATTATTGTTCATAAATACTTTTTTAATTTATTCGTTCTCTGACAGATAATCATTGTAGAGCGCTTCTTGCGAGCGGAAAACAGTTGATTCTTCTGTGCTCCAAAATGCATTGTCTCCTTTTCCGTTGACAATACGTCCTTGCAAAGTGTCTTTCAGCCCATATTCAACAATACGTTTTAATTCTCCTTTGACTGATGGATCATGTACTGGTGCGATAACTTCGATGCGATGGTCTAAATTGCGAGGCATCCAGTCTGCTGAACCCATGAATATCTTTTCTTCTCCACCAGCGGCAAATATAAAGATACGGGCATGTTCCAGATATCGGTCGATAATGCCGTGTATTCGGATATGTTCACTTACACCTGGTACATCTGTTACCAATGAGCAGTTACCCCGTACCAATAAATCAATCTCTACCCCGGCTTGTGAAGCTTCATAGAGTTTCCTTACCATTGTGGGATCGGTGATATGATTGATTTTTATTTTGATATAGGCTGGTTTACCGGATTTTTTATTTTTTATCTCATTGTTGATGAGGGTGATAAACTTCTTTTTCATATCGTTAGGTGATACCAGCAATTCTCTGAATTTGGGCGGGTTATAGGGCTTTTCAATAAAATCGAAAACCATACCAACTTCTTTAACTAAATGTGGATTGGCGGTCATTAGTACACAGTCGGTATACATACGTGCATTCCCTTCGTGGAAATTACCTGTACTGATACAAGCAATATCGTATCCACTTTTGGTTGAGATGTGGGTTATTTTAGAGTGTATTTTTAACCCTTCAACTCCAAAGATAACTTTTATACCCGCATCTTGCATTTTTTTAGACCAGTTTATATTAGAAGCTTCATCGAAGCGGGCCAGTAGTTCAATAACAACTGTAACCTTTTTGCCATTACGTGCGGCTCCAATAAGAGCCTTAACCACTTTGGATTCTTTTGCCAGACGATATAGGGTAATTTTTATACTTTGTACTTGTTTGCTTACAGCGGCTTCTTGTAATACCCGTATGAAAGAGTCGAAGTTGTGATAAGGAACATGCAGAAAACGATCTTGGTCTTGGATTTTTTGTAGAAGACTTTCAGGACCATCCAATTCTTTTTTAAGGATCGGTGCCCATTTGGGATATTTTAAGTCAAGACGTCCACAATCGGGGAAGCCAATCAAATCTTTATGATTTTGATAACGTCCACTTTCAAGTACAACATCCAGGCTGTCTAGATCCATTTTTTTTAAAACTCTTCTTAATAAGTCTTTGGGCATTTCCGAGTCGTAAATGAAACGAAGTGGTTCTCCTCGTTTACGGCTTTTCACCCCTTTGGATATTTTTTGGAGAGTACCTGTACGTAAATCGTTATCAATTTCCATTTCGGCATCGCGGGTAAATTTAAATGCATAGGCTTTGAAGTCTTCATATCCCAGTCCTTCGAAAACTTGAGGTAAGCAACAGCGGATAATATCATCCAAATACATCATATAACTTTTTCCTTCATGGTCAGGAAGCCTGATGAAACGTCCGTACAGATTGACTGGAAGTTCTAGAAATGCATAGTCGGTTACAGTTTTAGGCTTTTGTTTGGATACTTTTACTGCCAGATAGATGTTTTCGTCATTTTCACAATCCATGGACTTAATTGCCGAAAACCATACAGGAATAATGGAACCACTAATCTTTTCTTTATAATATGAACGAATATATTCCAATTGTTTCTGATTGATTTCTGTATCGGATACCAGGCAAATTTTTTCTTGTTTAAGTTCTTCTGTTACTTGGTGTACGGCTTTGGCATACTCTTTTACATATTGTGCGTTTAGCTTACTGATTTGCTTGATAATGTTACGGGCTGTTGTGCTGTCGTGGGATGCCGAACGACCGGTACATTCGGCTATGCGGCTTTGTGAAGCCATGCGTACGCGGAAAAATTCATCCAAATTGTTGGAGTAAATGCCCAGGAAAGTCATCCGTTCCAATAAAGGTACATCATGACGGGTGGATTCCTGAAGTATACGGTGGTTGAAATACATCCAACTGATATCTCGCTCCAGATATGGAAAGGATTTTTTCTTTTGTGTCATACAATACTGTTATTTTATATTTTTATGCAAAGGACGGAAATCTATGTTACAATAACGTGTCAAAAAGATTTTTTTGATTTTTATTCATATTAATACTTCTATCTTTTTATCTTTGCCGATACGTTTGCAGAATATGAATAGATTGAATATGTATATCAGGAGTTTGCTGCTTGTTTTGTTGACTACAGCTTCAATACAAGTAGTAGCACAAGATGTTTCATTTGTTCCTCCACTTGATATCCCTATTACTTTTGCTGGTAATTTTGGTGAAATACGTGCTAACCATTTTCATGGTGGATTGGATTTTAAAACGAGAGGGCGTATCGGTGAGAAAGTATATGCCATGGCCAAAGGATATATTTCGCGTATCCGTGTAACTCATGGTTCTGGGTATGTACTTGATGTTGTATACGAAAATGGCTATACGACAATTAATCGGCATTTGAGCAGTTTTGTAGGAGAAATTGCCCGTCGTGTAGA
>ENA-OOXJ01000578-OOXJ01000578.1-human-gut-metagenome-genome-assembly--contig:-NODE-578-length-29498-cov-5.026186_pt1 | contig 29498 bp, 27 predicted proteins | sample MGYA00241587_ERZ501343 | MGnify/ENA primary metagenome ERZ501343 (study PRJEB25962, sample SAMEA2042918) | human gut metagenome | biome: human gut; feature: human-associated habitat; material: faeces... | reverse complement strand
CAGAAATCTATCAAATATAGCCAATATCTGACTTCATTCTGTCTCAGGACACACATTCTGATTGCAAATATACATCATTATGACGTAAATTGGTGCGATAGTATTAATAATTTAATAAAGATTAATAGTTGAATGAATGATATAACTGCTTTTTTCGCTTTCCTGAAGTATTGCCTTGGATATAAGGTTCCTTACCGTTAAAGAAGGAGTCTTTCGAATCCCTCCGTCTCCCTTTAGATAAGATTAGCTGCACTCGGCAATTTGAAAGCAAACTTTCATTGCGCTCATTTGCAAAATCTTTAGCCAAAGGGAGTTTTTTCGAAAACCTACCCGTCCTCCTTACCCTTAAGGAAGGCTCCACCTCTCACCCCGACCCTCTCACCCTCAGGGAAGAGGGAGGAAACCGCTCCTCTTCGTCGCTCGGAACCGCTACGCTCTAAGGTTGGCGGACCATCAAAGGTCTCGCCATGTTGTGCGGGATGGGACCGCCTGGGAATAGCAGTTTATAGTTTACAGTTAATAGTTTATAGTTTACGATTGATTTCGGGGTTATTGGCTGATGATTTGCAGATTTCTTTCAAATTTCTTGGTGGTTTCGAGGAAAAAGCGTAATTTTGCGGCAGAGTTAAACGTTTAAAAGGAGAAGATTATGGCATTAGAGATAAGAAGCATTCCTGTTTTGACAGGTGAGACCGCTGAACGATTTGTTCGTGAGGCAGAGGAGAATGAGCGTAATCCACAGAGGAGAAAATTAGTCTTTTCTTTTGAGGATATTGATCGCATAATGGAACGTTCACGTAAATATATGAAAGAACATGGAGGAAAAGGACCTTTTGCAAAATAGTTGTGGAGGCTTTCCATATCCTGTTACAACACAGGGTGAGTTGGAAAGTTTTAGTTGCGGAGATAAGGACTTGGATGATTTCTTTCATCAAGATGCATTCCTTTATGCAGAGCAGCTGTTGGGAAAAACTTATTATTTTTCCACAACAGGAGATGACAAGAAGATTGTTTGTGCTTTTACGTTAGCAAATGATAGTATCAAGGCTGCATTAATACCCAATACTTCAAGAAATCGAATACAGAGGAAGATTCCGAATTCAAAGAGAACAAGAAGTTATCCAGCAGTATTGATAGGAAGACTTGGAGTGGCAAAGGAGTTTCAAGGAACAGTTTTATCTGTTGGTTCACAAGTGATTGAATACATAGCATCGTGGTTTGTTCATCCTAACAATAAGACTGGTTGCCGTTTCATTGTTGTTGATGCTTATAATAAGGAAAATGTGCTTCATTTTTATGAAAAGAATGGCTTCAAATTCTTGTACTCTACTGAGAGTTTGGAGAAAGAGGCAAATCATATTCCTGAAGATGAGTGCTTAGAGTCAAGAATGATGTATCTTGATTTGTTGGGATATATAAGATAATAAATCCTAATGTAAGTGAGAACTCTATCTTTGACAAAAAAGCGGAACTTTGCGGCAATAAACTATAAAATGAATAATGACTATGATGGGAATATTACAAGTTGCCTCTTATTTATACAAGCGCTATATGGATGATTTTGGCGTTCGTATTGATGAAATGAAGTTGCATAAGCTACTTTATTTCACGCAGCGTGAGTGCTTGATTCAAAAGGGCGAACCCATGTTTGATGCACAATTTGAGGCTTGGAAATATGGTCCTGTCATGGTTCAGATTCGCCAGCATTATAAAAATGATTCTCTCCCAGAATTGATGGATAAAGAGCAAGTTGTACAATATGAGCCAGTGTTTGATATGGTGTTTAAAACTTATGCTCCACAGAAGTCTTGGAGTTTGAGTACTTTAACGCATGGAGAGTTTTCTTGGAAACACGCAAGAGAAGGCTATGATGAACAGGATTCATGTGAGGTAGAGATGAAAACAGCTTAGGTGTGATACTGATATCAAGAGCAGCGTGGCTGTAGGATGAATATAAAAAGAATATAAAAGGAAAAAGCGTGCAAGCCACATCATAGTCGCCTGCACGCTTTTTGTTTTTATCATCTAAATTTCTGATGATTTCCAATCGAACACGATGGTGTTGTCATCTTTGATATTGAAGCTCATACCTACCTTGATAATTTCCTTGCCGCTCATGGCAAAGGCATCGGCATAATGCTTGCTTTCTATCTGCTCAAGAGCCTCCTGGGCAGTCTTTCCAAACTTCAGCTCCATTACATAGATAGTATCGTCCGTCTCCATGGTTATATCAATTCTCCCCTTTGACGTATGTTGCTCCACTATAATCCTGAAATTCGTGAGCAAGGCAAAGATGATATACATCGTTTGCTGGTAATGCCCTTCGTAATGGGTGTTGTTGCAATAAGGCACAGTCTCCCAAAACGATTTCAGCAACTGTAATGCTTCGTCTATCTTGCGCTGTTTAATAAGCACCGACATCTTGGCGATGGTGGTATTGCACATTGCAGTCTTTGAGGTCAGATAATGAGGCAACAAACTTCTGTACAATCCAACTCTTATTTCCTTGTTGGGAATGGCTAGGGTATAGAGCTCCGTTTCTTCATCATAATCCTTGATGGTGATGTAGCCACTCTGATAGAGCAGCGGCATGATGGTGGTCATGGTTTCCGTGGCAGCATCAAAGTCATCCTTTCCGGCTTCCATGCTCTCGCCCAGGTTCGCTGGCAGAAAGTTGAAATTGCGCATCATATTGATCAGATAAGTAGGAGTGCCAGATCCAAACCAGTAGGAATCAATCTTCTGCTTGGCAAAGCAGGTTAATAAGCTGAACGGATTATAAACGTCTGGAGAAGGCCATGTAAAATGATAGCCGTCATAATTATCCTTTAACTTAGCTAACGTCTGCTCATACGATAAGTTTAATTTTTCAGCAAGTGCCTCTATGTCATTCCGCATTCCGTTCACCAGTTCATCTTCCGTAATTCCGCAAATGCCGGCATACGGCTCGTCCATACTGATATTGGTGATGTTCTTCAATTCGCTGAAGATGCTGAGCTGAGAGAATTTGGTGATGCCTGTGAGGAATACGAAGCGGAGCAATTTCTCGCATCCTTTTAGCGGACTGTAGAAATTGCGCATGGCATTGCGAAGTTCTTCCAGTTTTTCATCCTCGTGCACCACATCAAGCAAAGGGGCATCATATTCGTCAATCAGTATTACCACTTGCTTGCCCGTTTCCCTATAGGCAGTCTGGATAAGTGAGATGAGGCGGACGTTGGCATCAACAGCCGGATTCGTAATGCCCCATTTCTGCTCTTGTTCTGCAAGTTGCTGGTCGAAATATCTTTCCAGCTGGGCTATCTCCATGTGTTTGCCCATGCTCATATCGAAATGCAGCACCGGATAGCTTATCCAATCCTTTTCCAGCTTTTCGATGGCGAGTCCTTTGAAAAGCTCCTTCTTTCCTTCAAAATAGCTCTTCATGGTAGTCAGCAACAGCGACTTTCCGAAACGGCGTGGACGGCTCAGGAAGAAATAAGTACCATCAGTATGTGCCATACGATATACATATTCCGTCTTGTCAATGTAGAACTTATCCTCTACTCGGATTCGTTCGAAAGTTTGTAATCCTATCGGATATAGTTTTCTTGCCATAATTGCTCGCCTTTCTTTTAAGTGATATTCTCTTTGTTGGCAAAGATACGAATAAATGGTGAAACCACCAAATTAAAAACATCTTTTCTTCATTTATGCCCCTTATCTCATTTCCTTATACCTTTTATTTCTTTTCTCCCTTCTCTTATTTCTTTTCTCTCCTCCTTTTATTTCTTTTCAGGCTTCCTCTTATCTCCTTTCTTCCTTCTTGCTGTATTAATAATGGGTTAATCTCGGGAAAAGTCTTGGTTGATTATAGGATAAAATGTTCTTTAACCCTATTGAAATCTCCGTTCATCGACGTTGAACCGCGGTTCAGCGTCTATGAATGGCGGTTCAGCGACGTTGAACGGACATTCAACGTCTATGAACGGAGATTTTATCTAAGTATAAATGTTTCTTTTCTTAGTTGAAAGAACTGTTTTAGTAGGTTAAAATCCTTGTTTTACCCCTCTTCTTACTCTCATTCATTCGTTTTCTTGCTCTCATTCACCCGTTTTGTGAGGGTGTGTCATAAGCTTCTTAGGACTGACTTTATGACACACCCTCAATAAGCGATGGAAGCGCCTTTACCACGTCAGTACTAGCATAATAACCTCTCTGTGCCGTCACATCGTGAAGGCATCTACCCACTCCTGTGCTCAGGCTAAGGGTCAGAAGATTGCCGTAAGATAGTATCCTGAACTTGCGAATCTTGAATAAATTATATAGAAAAAATTCTAAAAGCTTGGTAGTTATTTTGTTTTTTCGTACCTTTGCACCATGATTAAAATGAAATATACGTATGGCAAGTACCTGATATGCAAGGGGCATATATAGGTGAACTTAGCAAGTCACGATAATTTTGTTTTTTGTAATTAGACAAGCAATTATAGTAGATATGAACGATAGAAAATTACCAGTAGGCATCCAGTCTTTTGAAAAAATCAGAAAGGGTGGATATCTATATGTTGACAAGACAGATATTATCTGGCAACTTGCCAATAGAAATAAAACGTATAATTACCTGAGCCGCCCACGCCGCTTTGGTAAATCTCTGTTGGTAGATACGCTCGAAGCCTACTTTCTGGGTAAGAAGGAACTCTTCGAAGGGTTGAAGATTATGCAGATGGAGAAGGAATGGGTGAAGCGACCTGTCATCAGGCTCGATATGAGTCGTGCTGGCGCAGAGCCGGAAACTTTACGCTCTTATCTCGACATCACTTTCGACAGATTAGAGAAGGAATATGACATTACACCTAAGCCAACCGCCAAACTTGCCGACCGTTTTGACGGCATTATCCAAACGTCATATGAGCAAACTGGACAACAGGTTGCCATCCTCATCGATGAATACGACTCTCCATTGCAGCATTCCTGGAAGACTCCACATCATGAAGCATGTACGGATATCTATAGAGAGGTTTTTGCCATTCTCAAAGCTGATGATAAATACGAGAAGTTTGTTTTCATTACCGGTATTACCAAGTTTACGCAGATTTCTCTTTTCTCTGTACTCAACAATTTGAGTAATATAAGCTTTGATTCTGAGTATGCAGCTCTTTGCGGTATCACGAAAGATGAACTCCTCTCAGATTTTAAATCGGAGATTAACAGGTTGGCTACAAAGAAAGGATGGACTTTTGATGAAGCCGTGGTACAGTTGACGGCATTCTACGATGGTTATCATTTCAGTCATGAAAATATGGTTGATATATTCAATCCATTCAGTCTTATCAATGCCCTCGCTGACTCCAGTCTAAAGAATTACTGGGCTTCATCTGGAGCAACCTCTTTGCTTCCTAAGTTTGTAGATGATATGGAAATTAGATTGAAGGATTTCGAGAAATGTCCGATAGACAGCGATACCTTGGAGACTTCTGATGTGACAGGTGGTGGAGCTGAACTTTTCCTCTATCAGTCTGGTTATCTCACGATAAAGGGATATATGGAAGGAATTTATTTGCTGGGCATTCCAAACTATGAAGTACGCAAGGCTCTATACAAGATAGTCTTGCCAGCCTTGACGCTGAAATCAAATGCGATAGTGATATCTACACAGAATATGTTGCTGTATTCTCTAAAAATTGGCGATTTGCCTGAAGCCATGAAATGTCTGAAGGCGCTTATTGCGGATGTGCCATACAGCAATAAGAAACTTGCCAGCATGGATATGGAAGAGAGGTACCGTCTTATCTTGAGTACCATCTTCAATGCTATCGGCTGCAGGGTGGAAGTTGAGAAGATGATTTCTACTGGTAGGATAGATATGGTGTTGGAAACCAATAACTTCATCTACGTTCTGGAACTGAAGCTGAGCAACAATGGAGGTATTGATGCGGCAGCGGAGCAAATTAAGGCTAGACAATATGCCGAACCATTCAAGGCGGATAAACGCAAGGTAATAGCTATTGCTATAGAACTGGATGATTCTGGTAAAGGACTGGTTGATTGGAAGGAAGTTTAGAATCAAGAAATCCACAGCTGGCTTGAGTGCCTGCTGTGGATTCTCTGGTTTATATTAAAGTGTAAGATTCGCCTCATTGCGGAACGTATATCAGGCGGACAGGCATCGCCTTGTAACGGCCAGTGTTCGAGCCATCATATCCCTGAACGAAACGGGTATTTGTGATAGTCTTTGCCTTATTATAGATATCCAGATAAAGATACCAGAAGCCATATTCGCTACTGGTTTCACTGAAGCCCTGATAGCCCGACAACAAAGACTGGCTCCACAGATTTGCGTGAAATTCATCCTTGAAGCTGTTGCTCTCGTAATATCCGCTAATTGGGATATAGATGTATTCCTTCAGCGAAGTACTCTCTGTCTTTATGCGAATGCAATTATACGGTTCACCCGTAGATGTTTTCAACAAATCTACTTTGGTTATACCCGCAATTGCCTCTAGCTCGTTGTCCTTTGGTACTCTAAATTTGCCGATTACATACTTTCTGCTTTTATCTTTTGAAAACTTGAAATAGCCACCAATCGATTTTTTGTCATTGGCAATATTGGCAGAACCTGGCGAATAGAAATCGCTGTTGGATGCTCCCAGATTGCGGTCTAACATGTAGTATGTCTTGTCTGTAGTAGAATTACCATCTTCAGATGGTTCTTTTACATTAACTTTTACGACTTCGTAGTAGTACCAACCCTTCTTGGGTTCACCTAGCTGGTGTTCATTTGCTGCAGATTCTGTTATTTCACTAAATACACCCGTATGATAGATAGGATACGTGATGGTAATCGAATGAGCAGCATCTGCAGTATTCTTGATGACAAAACCTTCTTCGTCTATCCATAAATCGTAGTTATTGGTGCTATTGTCCAATGTAACTTTATAATAGTTGCTTTCTTCTGAATAACTGATTTTGTCAGATTTCTTCACGAATTGGTCACCAGGTTTCTTTGGAATCAGATAATAGATATTATTATTTCCTACGCAGAAGTGCAAGCCCTGGTTTCTGGTCTTTTCCTGATTATTGACCTTATTCTCGCTAGGTTTAACACCATGCATTTTTAAATCAAGCCAAGCAAAGTAATTATCATGAATAGTACCATTGTAATTCATGATAACCTTTCGATCATCAGCACGTTTAAAGCCATAACCTTTCTGATGAATCGTGATGGTTCTTTTCAAGTCACCGGAAGTGATGGTAATTGTACCTTTCCGAGGATCCTCCGATTTGTCGTTTGCAGTCAATGTGAGGTTGAGAACAAACTTGGTTCCTGATGGTGCTGATTCATCAGGACTTGTTGGCGTTGTGGTGGACTTGCTATTTAGTGTACATGCAGTTATCCACGTTTGCGCATCGCTGCTGATTTCCGCCTTATAGAGTTTGCCATCTTTTGCATCATCTTCTTTAAGGTTTGTAACCAAAGTGATAGGAACTATGATAGGATCTTTTCCATTTGTAGCAGCAACAGTCTGTGTACCACAAACACCCAGTTCGTAGTCTTTACAGGCAATCATATCAACAATCTGTGGGTTATCATCTACCACGGTTACCTTCAGACGATTCTCTGGCTGAGCCTTTAATGCTTCTGCTTCAGTCGCATAGCCCGCATCGTTTACAGAAGTAACCGTCACGATATAGTTGTGGTTACGTACCAATGCATATTGTGCAGTTTTGGTATCATCTGTATAGAGGGCTACTTTATAGAAGCCTTCTGTACCCTCTGTACCCTCTGTACCCTCTGTACCCTTATATTTAGCCTTGATAATGATGTCAGCCTTGCCTGCAGAAGTTTCATTTACTGCAACTACAGCAGCAGAACCGCCAATAATACATTTGCTATCATCCATCAACTCTGTAGATGTTGCCAAGTTATCATTAGTAGATTCTACGTAGCCAGCTGGCGCAATAGAACCTTTGCTGGCAGAATGCCATACATGAAGGTCTGTGATTTCGAAACCGCTAACGCTTGTTTTTACTGTAACTTTAGCACATTGACGGGTAAGTGAAATCTTGCTGTCGTTCATCAGGTCGCTAAGTGTTTTTGCACCCCAACAGATTGGCTTTGATAAATCAGGAGTGATATCTTTCATCTGGTCAAGCTTTGCAGCCTGTGCTTCTGTCAAGCCAGGAACGTTGGCAACCAAATGTACCGTTTCTGTACCTTTAGGAAGGTTTGTTTTGATTTTCTTGTAACCATCTGCATCGGCAGTTGCAGCAGCATAAGCTTCTGTACAATTCTGCTTATCAAGATAATTGCCTGAAGTGCCATAGCATACAAGCCACAGAGAAGTAATGCTCTCTGTAGTTTCGCCTCCAGCCCGGGTTGAGATTTCCTGAGGAGTGAAATTAGGTAATTGTATGCTCAGCGTAACTCCCTCGGTAGGGAGTTCGTCCCCACCGAGAGTAATTGCCTCTAAAGAGTCCTTACATGATGCAAGGCTTAAGAGCAATCCTATCCATATCATTAAAGTCTTTATTCTTGTCATCATTATATTTTCTATTTTTACTATTTAGAAAGGTTTGCCTTCATGCCAGCTGCTACCATCGTAATAACCGAATATCTGGTATCCTTTGGTTGCATCGTATTTGCACTCGTAGCTGTCACCACCGAAGAGCGTTGGTCCATCTTTACTATCATTAAAGCAGATCTTTATTGCTTTTTCATATTCGCCCTTTGGGGCTTTTAAACTGAGAACTGTGCGATACCAACCATTGCCAACATCTGTATGATGTTCCTTAAATGTGTCAGACGAACAGCATAAAGTATATGGTCCTTTCTTTTCGTCTTTACCATTAACATTGTGAATACCACGACATCCAAAATCAATCCGCCAACTAGTAATCTTCGATCTTGTATAAATCACATAATCCACATTTACAATAGTAGGCTTATCATCATATACTCGATAATATGGTATGCAGGTTGGGTCATAGAGATACCAACCTTCGTGATCTTCGTAGTTGAACAAAGGAATGCCTGGGTCCATGTGATGCGGGAAACGGTGAGGGGTACATCCTCCACTACTTGAATTCTCACCATTACCAAACATAACTAGCGTTTGACCAGGTTTAATCGTTTTTGGACCAGATGCATTATTCTGCCAACTTTTTACTGGCGCATCAGTTTTCATTATATTATAATACCATCCTGCATTATTAGCATCATAATCCATCTGATTACCAGGATACGACTCAGAAAATATCCATGCCTTCTGTGACGTAGAAGCTCCTGAGCTTTCACCAATCTGAGTGTACATATACATATAGTGCCTATCATTATGGGGGGTTTCATCGCCGTAATATTTATCCCCTTCTTTACGCTCCCAATACCAACCATCATACCAGTTGAAATTATTAGTATCATTGTAGCTCTCGTAAGGCACAGTATATTCTTTTTTTTGTTCTTTCAATATTACTTTCAAATCTTCATCAGTAGTTGGTTTACCATCCCAACTACAAAAATTATTGATAGCTCGCATGTAGATACGATAAGGGCCGAACTCCGGTTTTACTGTAACCGTAACTTCTTGTGCCGCTATCTCGTCACCAGAAATCTGATTCAGCGGCTTAAGTGTGAAGTTATAAACGGTAGTCGTCACAGGATTTTTGGTTACCGTTACCTTCATCAGATATTTTCCATCTGGATCAGGAGTATTATCATAACTTATCTCCAGACGAGAAGGTGCATCACCAACTTGTGCTGTTGAACCAGAAGTTTTTTCTGTTAGCGTACCATTGATGTTCTGAAATGCCTTCAAACCACCCAGGTTGGTTTCTACCACAAAGTGTTTCTCTAGAACCTGCTTTCCGTCAGGATCCTTACTCCAATAGATAACTACGTTCTTTGGGCTCACCTTAAAATAAGGAGTAATATCATAATGTACTTTAATATACTTCTTGATGTTGTTTGCCTGTAAGTAAACACTAGCAATTCCTTCTCTCTTCCCTGCAGAGTTCTTTGGAAACTCATTTATTGGTATGTTTGGGTTGATACTAAAGATAATGTTGTTGCCATCTCTTTTTGTTAAGATGATAACCTTCTCATCTTTCCCACCAACAATCTTTGAGTCAATACAGCCAAACTCTACAGTTGTTTCGCTTGAGGTATATGAGATGGTATCACTCTTGGTAGAAGAGACATTAGCCTCGGTCTTGTTAACCCATAAAGTAGTATGGTAGAAATCGGCATTGATTTCTACTGGCTTCCAATCGTCCACTTTCACATCGCAGTCAAGATCCATATCGCCATAGCTCTTCAGCTTACCTGTAATCTCATAATAGGTTCCACGAGGGAATGTAGGCAGAGCATCTGAAGCGTTCTGCTTATGTCCCAGCTTGATGGTATATTGATTCTTGTTGCTGTTGTTAACTTTACCGGAAATCTTCAATACAGACTGTTCCTCTGCCTTTGAGATATAACGCTCTGGCAGATAGTAAGTACCTTGAAAAAGCCACTGCTTATCGTTCGTAGGTTTCGGTGTACCCTTATCCTTATAAGCATCAGCAATTTTCACAACATCTTCGTTAGCTACATTTTTGTTATCTTCATTGATTTCATATTCACCTTTCTGATAATAACATCCTTTGCTTGCGTCGCCTGTAGGAGTACTCTTATAAAGAGGTGTATCTATGCCTTTAGCATATTCAGAAGTTACATGTTTCTGGGTAAACTTACCATCCCATAATAAATGGGTAGAAGGAGTAAGCTTCTGTGCAGCAATATCTGTTATGCTATAGCTCTTGCCATAAAGATTATCGCTAGCAGTTGGGTCCATAATAAGATTCAGCTTAACCTTTACGCATGTAAACTTCAGGTTAGCTGCTACCTCGGTATATTTCTTACCACTTTTTTCTATTTTTGTATCGATGATAGTACCGTTCACATCCTTTGGCTCATAAATCATCGGGATGTTTGTAGAAACTGGCATTCCCGGTTCTGTTCCAACGCCATAACTCAGTACTATTTTTTTGAGATCATTTTCTGTTTGGATAGTTTGACCGCTCAATACCTTGTTCATATTGGCAACCACATAGATATGGTAAGTGCCCGGCTCGATATTGAGCTGATAGTTAGCTACATGCGGCTCTACCATCATTGTAGCCAGTGGGGCAGGGAGCGTCTCTACCAGGAGCTTGCCTTCATTTCCTGTAGGGAAAGCATAGAGGGTCAGGTCGTTGATCTGGCATTCATCTACCGTGGCATTATAGGTAGGAAGGCCGGAAGCATCGTCGGCACGGGTGCCGGGGCTGCTGAGCACGGTTGGCACGAGTACATGCAAGTTGCTTTCTGACGAAATGGGAGCGCGCTCGCCTCCAAGTTCGTCAGAGCAACTTACTGTAACCAACAATATAAACCAACTAACTAAACTTAAAATGAAATCTCGTATTTTCATTGTTCCTAATTTTTAAAGTCAAATACTCTTATGAGCTAAATGCCCCGAAAGGGCTCTGACACCTGAAACGGTTAGAAATCGACACGCTGGATGCGCTTGCTCCAATCCAGGATGGAAATGCTGAGCTTCGCATACTTCCACTGGTTGCCCTGGAGGAAGAAGTCGAGCTTGTAGTCGTACTCACGGTCCAGGAATTCCTGTGCTGAATAATGGCGGGCTTCGAAGGCGCCACGGCCTTGAGCCAGACAGTCAGCAAGATTGATGCGTGCCACCTCTTCGCCTGTAGTCTTGTTCGTGATGGTGAGGATGGCGTTCTTGTCGTTTTCTGCTGCCGGATGCCAGATGAGTCGGGAGAACATGAGGGCGGCATGAGCGGTGCGCTCTTTTACATTGCCCTCGGTATCCTTAAACTCAGTGGTCCAGGTGTAGTATGGGGTATATGTCAACTCCTCATCGGGGAGGAGAGAGTTGTCGTAACTGATATCGCCGTTGGCATTGGTTATCTGATAACTGAAGTCATCGGCATTGATGTTGGCAGGCTCGTCGGTCTGATGCAGGCTGATGGTGAGCTGCTTGGTATCACGAACCAGACCGATGGTATGGCGTGTAACCTGCAGGTCTTTTACTTCAACCAGTTCGTTGCTGAGTCCTTGCCAGAGTGTATCGAGCGGTTGGCTCTGGTTGTTCACCTTGCCCTGTTCGCGGTCGAGTCGTGCATGGAGGGCGGTGATGTTGTCACCCTGCTGTGGCAGAGCTATCTGGAATTTGGCACCTGGCTGCGCGAGTGCATCTTCGTATTTCTTTTGGAAGGCGAAGGTTGCGAATCGGTATTTGCCCGGTTGCAGATTGATTCGCATGGCATAGTTAGGGTCCTTGAGCGGCTGTGATGTCGCATCGTTATAGGCATCATGGCGAGCAATGAAGTTGCCCTGCTCGTCGTATACGAATACGCTGAGTCCGCCCACATGATCATTGAACATGTCGGCACGCTGCACGTTGTAGTCGTACTTGAACTGCAAGTCAACACCCATGTCACAAGGAGGCAGGTCGTCGTGCATCAAGTCGTTGCAGCTGCTGAGCATACTGCCCGCCATGATGAATCCCCATCCCATGCATATATTCTTGATCCAACTGTTAAACTTCTTGTTTGCCATGATGCTTATCTGTTTTATGAAAAAGTAAAGTGTATAAATTGATTCTTATTCTTCCGATATAGCCAGCCGCTCCTTAGCGCTAGAGCGGCTGAGCTATATATATAATAATGTGAAATGGATTACAAATCGACGCTCTGTGAACGCTTAGCCCAAGAAAGGATCTTTACGCTGACGCTAAGATACTTCTCATTCTCATCATCTGGCTGATTTGGGTCTACTGGAGGTACACCAGGGTAACCAGGACCATAGACGTTGCCAACTGTCAATTCATACCAGTTGTTACGGAGCATACCATAACGGCCAAGATACTGTTTGTTGTTGTCTCCATAAGATTCACCTGAATTCCATTTAGTCAAAGCATCACCGAAGTGCTTAACACGAGCGATATAATATGTAGCACCCTCAAGATAGGTATTGATACCAACCATCTCTTCTGGACGACCAGCTTTCAAGCCGAGTTTATCATTGATGCCGGCAACGATTTGGTCACCAGTCTTACCACTATAATCTTTACCGGTGGCAACAAGAACTGCACCAGTAGCATCCTTAATATCTGCCAAGGTAATCACATGTGAGCCTTCCTCCGTCGTGAGTCTTGTATAGTCAACTGTACAACCTGGGAGAACTGAAGTTGCTGCTGCATTTACAGCAGCCTCCAAGTCTGCTTCTTTCAGGATAGTTTTCATATTACCGATGGTGTAGAATGTTCCATGTTCACCTGCAAGGCTATTGCCTTCATCATCCTTAGGAGTATATGTTGCCTTGAAGATAACACGGGTTGTCTGACCCTGATACATGTTTGTCAAGTTAAAGGTGTTCTCTAAGCAATATACCGGATTGGTTTTGGTGGTGTTGGTGAAGTCTTTATCAATCTTACTTGTAGCATCGATAAAATTGAATTCTTTGTCTCTTTTGTCATCACCAGTTTCATTTGGTTCTTTGAGTTCTTTCAAATCGTAGTTAGGATCCTTACCCCAATAAACTCGATTGTTAGTACCTTTGAAACGATCTGTAGTCCAAATAGCAGGGAAATCTTTGCTCAAGCCATCAATATTATGAACAGCGAATGTCTTCTTGTTTGTGATATCCAAAGCCCAATTGCTAAATGTTACTTGACTCTTTGTAGGAACTGATGTTGCCTTGTCCATAACAGTTTTTGTTCCAGGGTCAGCAACAGTCATCTTTGCTACTCCACGCTCTACATAAACATCTGCAGAAGTATTAGCCTTAGCCAAAGCCTCTGTAGCATAAATCTTATCTTTATCAATTGTAACCAAAGTTGTTACTTTGCCAGCTTCATTCAATGGAGCATTAGCCATATAGAAGTCGCCTGTTTTAGCCAAGTCGGCTAATTTAGGACTCAGAACCTGGTTATTCCACTTATTATAACTATCACCTACAGTAGGCAATTCAATCTTTACACCACCACCAGTAATATTGTTATTGAGTAAAACCAAAACACCATATGTATTCTTAGTATCCACATTGGTAAGCTTTGCTACCAACTTTTTAGATTTTGTGGTGATACCTACTGTTGTATCGTCTTCCCAATCTGTAGCCGTAAAAGGTAAAATTACACTCTCAACAAACTTGTAAGAACCTTCATCTGCACCATACTTCTGGAAGATAAGGGCAGTTGCGTCAGAAACTTTATACTCATCTTCTGTGCCTTCGTTCACTTCGGCACCACCAGCATCTGCTGCACGAGTTCCACTTACCGAAGGCAAGTTGATGGTGAAAGTAGCATAACCAACACCTGCTTCGTTAGTACCAGTACCTGGACCTGCGGTTCCCAGGTCCTCATTGCTTGAACAGCTTGCTGTCATAGCTGCGATGACAGCCAAGCCAAATAAATGTTTAATCTTCATATTTTTTGAAAGTTAAGCTTGTTTATAATCGTTATTCTCTAATTTTCTGTTATTCCAATTCCTTTATCTGCTTGAAGACATCTCTTACACGCTCTGCCTCTTTCGAGTTGCCTGCCTTGGCAAGATGCTTTTCGGCAGAAGTAAGATCACCTTTCTGCAAATCGGTGCAGGCGGCATTGAGATTCGCTGTCTCATCATCTGGGAAGAGACGGACGGCAATGTCGAATACCTCGTTAAACTCTGGCGAACCCGGCTCGTAAGTCTGTGCCACCAGGAACATCTCCTGCAGAGAAAGCTGCTGAGGCTTGGTCTTCAATATCTCCTTGGCTTCTTCGATGCTGAACGGACGGACCGTGTAGGTTACCGTATAGTCGCTATGACGGAGACGAGGATAGATTTGATCCAGGATGTAGCGGTAACTTGCCGGATGGAGCTTTCTGATCTTCAGGTCCTTATTGTCGGGAGCCAGCGAGGAGTTAGCTATCTCGAGTATCGCTTCCTTATCAGCCAGATGACTAGCCTGGATCTTCTTCTTGAATCCTTCCCAGTCTTCCGGTGTAGCCTGATAGGTAAAGAGCTTGCTGTTTAAGGTGTAGAGGCTGCTCACATAGTTGCGGAGGGCAGCTGCACGCTCGTTGGCAAGGCGCTTGTTGTTGGCATACGAACCATCAGGCGAAGCATATCCGTGGATATCAATATCGGTGATTTCAACGTTCTTATCGTTCTTTACCAGGTCGATGGTGGAAGTAATCTTCTTCAACTCAGTAGCATTCTCACGGAAGTTGGCAAGGATATTACTCTTGTTAACCACAAAGCTGAGATAAGCTTCACCCTTTTCGGCTCTCACTTTCTTGGCTTCCGCCTTCGGCTGCACGAAGAAATCCTTCGTAATCTTCGGTGTACGGTCGATATCCGCAATCGGCGTATTGTCCTGTTCTATCAGGTTGCCGCATCCGCAGAGATCTTCCTTCACCGAGAGTTTGAACTTCTTCATCCATTTCTGATAAGGAACAGATTGGGCGAAGTAAACCTGCTGACTGGTCTTGTTCTTGCGGGTAAGAACCTGTGCCTGCGGATTCTTCTTGCTGTCGGCAAGTCGGCGGTATCTTACAGCCTGGTTTCTACCCTGGATGATGATAGGGTTGAGAGCGATAGAATCAGTTCCTTCCATTACCGGTGTGAAAACTATCTGCTGCTCTGATTTCATCTTCAAATCGTTCAGATTCATACGGAAGGCAACGTCCATCCGGTTGCCGTTCTTGCGTGCCAAGACGCTGTCTACCTGAATCTTGCCCCCTGCCAGCTGTTGAGCCTGAGCAGGCATAATGCCCTGAGAAAGGAGTATGCAGAGGGGCGAAATGACCGCATAAAGCTTCATTTTATCCATATTATGATTTCCCTAAATTTTTTGTATTCTGTCTAGTTATTACGTGTTTATATTGTCAGTTAAAACAACAGTTAAATTAAATTCTTAGAACACGTATATGAGAGATAGTGCGGCTTTTGTTGGGCCCACATAGTTGCGGTGGTCTTTGTCGAGACATTTTTCGCATCGTCCGTAAAGCTTGTAAGGACTGTAGGCATATCCCAAACCGATAGACCCTTCGAAATTGAGGTGCTTATTAAGCAACCACTGATAGCCGTAGGTAAGGCCTCCACCTACATACCAGCCTTCATAGTGCCTGCCCTCCTGAGTTTTCGGCAGGATGCCGAAGGGCATGTCAATGTTTTTAATGTTGTATTCACCGCCTAAGGCATGGATTCCGAAGAAATGACCTCCAAACTTCTGGCAGGTATACCATCTGTATTCCGGCATGACATTCCAGAATCTCATCTTCTTGTCGCCCGAGAACTTCCAGGGGTTCAGGGTTCCGAAGAGTTGGAAGGTTGTTTTCTTGCCCGTGCCGATTTCGATGCCGGCGTTGGCAGATGTGGAAGCCCATCCCAGTAAGTTGGTCTTCAGAGCGACCTCCTGCGCTCGCGTCGTTGCCGTTGAAAGGATCAGCAGCAGCAACATTGCTGATTTTATGAATGTTTGCTTCATCATATCTTTACTTTTATATTTGGTTTCGTTTATATTAAACTTAGCCTTCGTTTGCCAGTTGGTATCTTTTTTCGGCTGCAAATTTAAGAGAAAATCCAATACGAAGCAAGAAAAAGTTTCAAAAAGGCTACATTTCTTTGTGCAAACGTTTGCACGCTTTATGCAACCTGTTTACGCACACACAACATCAAGCACATGATTGATGGCTGCCTTAATCATTTCCAGTGCCTTGCCATGTTTCTTCTTATTGATGTTCAAAAAATTATGGTCATCTTTTTCCCGGGAGGCCTGCTCCCAATCTTACGTTTACAGACACAGACGGGAAAGCTCTCAGCCTGCAATCCTTCAAGGGGCAGCTGCTTTTGGTGGATATCTGGGGCACGTGGTGTGCTCCTTGCATAGAAGAAATGCCTTATCTTGCCAAGCTGCAGAATGATACACTGCAGATAGCCGGGGATGGCAGTTTTGAAAAGGAAATCAAACTGCTTTCTCCTGGTATTGCCTATTTGGGAATAGAAGACAGGAAAGCCTTCTGTCAGGATATCATCAGGTATATTGATGAAAATCTAGAATAGATAGGTGGCTTTTTCAATAATGCCTTGCCTTTTTCTGTAAGTATATATTTTTGTCCAGGGTGTTTAGAGTGTATTGTTGCTCAACATAGCCTTCATCTCAGCGCGTTGCTTTGAGAAATCTATGCTACCACGCTTCTTCAATGTTTCTTCGGCTTTTTCTCTGAAAGCTAAAGCTTCATCACCTGTCAGCATTGGGATACCATTAATTGCTAGAATCAATAGTTACGGCATCTTAAACTATTAATTAAGATGATTGTTTCCTTGATTCCGCAATAACAATTCCACAAAATCTTTTATATTTACAACAAAAATGCGAGGAAATTCAACCTCATTGAGAATTTTAAAGTGAGCATCATTACTCACTATACAACTTGCACCAGCAGCAAAAGCACAATCTACAAATTTGTTGTCATCCTCATCAGCTTGAATGAGATGCAACTTATAATAGGGTGTTACGAATTCCACATTCTTTTGACTTAGAATCACAGACACAACATTACTGGCAATATTTGCATTAGTCTTCTGCTCAATGATTTCCAAATACTCCTCTATAATTTCATTTGTAACGCACAAGGTCAATTTACCTTTCAAGAAATCATCCCAAATCTTACGATAAGGGCTTATCCTTGGAAGGCTCATCAATAAGCAATTAGTATCAAGAACTATCTTTCTCATTTGCCAGAAGTACGTAAATGTTCATTACCCCAGCTCTCGATGGTATCAAGAGTTATACTTCCATTATCGCACAACTCATCAATCCCCTCATCAACCTTCTTTGCAAAGTATTGAGAGAGAACATTTTCAAGATTATCTAATTCCTGTGGAGTCTTGATATAAGACATCATTTGAAGAATCTTCATCTGAGCAGGGTTAAAAACAGTCTGTTCCATCCTATTTTCAATTAAACGTTCAACATTCTAACCGCAAAAATACGCTTTTTCTACGAAACCACCAAGAAAATCGAAAGAAATCTGCAACTCATCAGCCAATTTCCCCAAAATCATCAGTAAACAGCAACCTATAAACTATTAGCAGTTTTATCATCCATCTAACTATTAATCTTTATTAATTATACATAGAGATATACCATATATATGAAATATATTATGTATCTTTGCACCAAAGTAGAACCATTTAAATAAATACACTTATGAGTACAGTTTCAGTAACACCTTCTAAAAGAAAGATCATTGACTTAAAAGATGATACTTTTAAGACTCTATCCATTATGGCTATTCAGAAGGGAACCAACCTCAAAAACTATATTGAGGATATACTCAATGGCATAGCCGAAGATTACGAAGACGCAAAGCTCTATGCTAAATTAAGAAAAGAGCAGCCAGAGGGTCTCATCCGTGCCAACAAAGAAGAACAAGAAGATTTTGAAAAGTGGTTAGGCGTATGAATGTCGAATTTTCCAAAGCCTTTGTCAAAGCTTCCAAACATCTTTCAGGCAAGATGCTCGATTCTTTAAGACGTACGATAGTAGAAGTTAAAGCAGCCAAAGGTATTCAAGATATCTCTGACTGCAAGAAACTTGTTGGGTATCGTAATATATATAGAATTCGTTTAGGTGACTATAGAGCACTATTTACTCTAGAAATTGAGTTTTCTGGCGATACTATATTCTTTCAATATCTTGCTCCACGAGGCGAAGCCTATGGTAAAAAGATGAAAACAGAACTTAAACGAATAGACAAAGAATAATTATATTATTCAGTCTCCAATGTATCAATCTTCTTAGTAAGAACTTTATTACTAATTAATTTTTTAGTTGTGATATTGGCAGTATTTCCTGATTCCATGAAGCGTACCTTGGAGATGGAATGGAACTACCCACAAGTCTTTCGCTTGTGGGTAGTTGAATACTATCACTCTCTTTGATGGAAAGAATCATTGAGAATTTTACACATGTCATCAAGGTGTTCTTCTGCCAGGAAGAATGAGGGTGAAGAGGCCTGGTCTATCATCATGACCAGTTCCTGGTCCAGCACATACTGGTTCGGTATTTGTTTTTAGATGAATGCTTCCAAATATCCTCTTGCCCCGTAGAGTGGTACATTTGTGATGCCGTCCTGCTCCCGATAGTCGCTCATGGAAAAGCGCAAGCCTTTCATTCCGGGATATTTGGCTATAGTCGCTTTCAAAGACTTTGACTGAAGATTCTCCTCTGCCTTCACTTCTACCGGTATGACCTGCATTCCTGCCTGAATGACAAAGTCTAGTTCCAGCTGGCTGTTTTCCTTACTATAATAATATATAGGAATCTGGCGCAGCGATTCCAGCTGACAGCAAATGAAGTTTTCCGTAAAATCACCCTTCCCGGTATTGTCATTACTAGGAAGCAGAAGCAAGGCTGGCGGAGTTTTACTCATAGCCCCCAGCAGTCCACAATCCAAGAGATACAATTTGAAGGCACTGACATCCTCATGAATCTTCAGAGGAAGACCTAAAGTCTTCACCCTACTGATTTTATATACCAGTCCTGCATCTATGAGCCATTGGATTGCCAACTCATAATCCTTGGCTCTGGCACCTTGTTTTACAACACCATAGATGAACTTTTTATTCTCTTTGGCTAGTTGGGAAGGGATGGAGTTCCATACCTGGTTGATTCTTACTACCTGCTCTTTTGGCTGCAAATATACTGAAAATTAATGAAATAGCAAAATACATCACATTTTTATGAGGGACGTTTTGAAAGATTAACACACTTTTATGAGGGACTTTTGGGGCTACATATACACTTTTATGAGGGACTTTCTGTTAAAATGAGTTGTAAGAGTTATAGTAGTTTCCTGGCAATCCAAGCACAGGCCTCTGCGTCAGCGAGTGCATTGTGGTGTTGGGTTAGGTCGTACCCACAAAAAGCAGCTACGGTTTGTAGTTGGTGGTTGGGTAGGAGAGATCCCAACTTTCTTCTGGAGGCTCGACATGTGCAATGGAACTCATAATCGGGATAGTCCATCTGATACATTTGGAACACAGACTTCAGGCATCCCTCGTCAAAGGGAGAGTTGTGAGCCACCAATGGCAATCCCTCAATCTTTGGCTGAATCTCAGCCCATACCTCTGGAAATACCCTGGCGTTCATGGTGTCCTCCATGGTTAGTCCATGTACCCTTGTATTCCAATAGGAATAATACTCAGGCTCTGGCTTGATGAGACTGTAGTAGCTATCCACAATCTCACCATCCCTTACTATCACAATGCCTACGGAGCAAACGCTGGTTCGTTGCTGGTTGGCAGTCTCAAAATCTATCGCTGCAAAATTCTTCATGAGTGCAAAGTTACTAATTATATATGTATTATCCAAATTTTTAATATTTATATATCCATACTGGTATGCCATTTTGCTTGGCAATTTCTAACATGTGCTTGGTTTCATGAAAATTTGAGAGAATTGTAGAAATTTCTGCGTTTAATGTAACTACTCAGCACTCCCTACAGAATACTTCTAGTTACCCAAAAACTCAAGGATACCTCTTCAAATTGCCTCCGAATTTCTTTTTTTGTACTTTTGCTCTAACTGTTTTTACATCCAATCAGCATTCCCCGATCTCGAATGTGACCACAATCATCAAGCAAGCCCGTTGTTTTTATATCCGAAACCGCTATTTCGAAAACACAAATAACATTCAAACAAATAAAAAAACTTAAATTAGCAAACAAATAAGCTGATATTCAAGCTTTTTTGTTATCTTCGCATCCGAAACCGCCATTTCGGAAACAGCGGTTTCGGAAAATAATATAAAAAATGAAACTCTAAAATTATAAAAATATGAAGTTCTTCGGAAGACAAAACGAAATAAAAGAATTGCAAGAGATAAGAAATCTATCTTTGCAAACGGCTCGTTTTACAATTGTAACAGGACGCCGCCGTAGCGGAAAGACATCCCTATTGATAAAAGCATACGAGGATGTTCAGGATATGCTGTATTTCTTTGTTGCACGAAAATCAGAAGCTGAACTCTGCAGAGATTTTATCGAAGAGATGACGAGCAAACTTCAACTTCCTATTCTCGGCGAAGTAACACGCTTTGCTGATATCTTTAAATATCTGCTTCAACTATCCAAGATTCGCCCTATCACTCTCATCATTGACGAATTTCAAGATTTCAAGCGGGTTAATCCATCTATCTTTTCAGATATGCAAAAGATATGGGATCTGAACAAACAGGAAGCTCACATCAATCTCGTGGTTTGCGGTTCTGTTTATTCACTTATGAACATCATCTTTAAAAACAACAAGCAACCACTTTATGGCAGGCAGACAGGAGAAATAAAAGTCACTCCATTTCCTCCTTCTGTTATCAAGGAAATTCTCTCTACATATAATTCCGCCTATACCAACGATGACCTACTGGCCCTCTACAGTTATACAGGCGGAGTAGCAGAATATGTAGAAATGATGATGGATGCAGGAGCCACGACCAAGGAACAGATGACAGAGAAGTTTGTTGGAAAAAACTCTTATTTCATATATGAAGGGAAAAATATGCTGATAGAAGAATTTGGCAAAGACTATGCCCGCTATTTCGAAATATTGCAACTTATCGCATCAGGCTACACAACCCGTAGTGAAATAGAAAGCATCATGAAAATAGAACTCTCGGGCTATCTCACCAAACTGGAGAACGACTATAGCTTGATCTCCCGTTATATACCGATGTTCCAAAAGACCAATCGCAACATTCGCTATCAGATAGAAGACAACTTCCTTCGCGTCTGGTTTCGCTACATCTACAAATATGGCTACATGATAGAGGTTGGTGCCAACAAGAAACTAAAGATGGTCATGGACAAGAGCTACACCACATATACCGGCAAGGTTCTGGAAAGATATTTTATTGCCAAGATGATAGAGAGCGAAGAATATACCCAGATAGCCTCCTGGTGGGACAGAAAGGGAGAGAATGAAATCGATATTATCGCTGCCGATGAACTGGAGCAGAAGGTTATTTTTTATGAAGTAAAACGCCAAGCTAAGGATATAAATCTCGGCATTTTAAAAGATAAAGCCGAGCATTTCTTCCAGGCTACAGGAAAATTCAAGAAATTCGATATCGGATACCAAGGATTGTCGATGGAGGATATGTAAAATTGTGTGGTATCATCATCCAAGAGGTTCAAGCAGCAGTTAGTCAATGGGAAAGTTTAGCTACTCTGCTTCAAATCCCAGCCAGAGAGATGGCTATGTTTAAAGAAAGGTTTAAGCTTAACCTATAATATAATGAAGCATCAAACCTATTTACTTCATTATATTATGGGTTATTCTGCAATCTCTATCATGTCGATGATGGTATAGATTGGCAAGATATCCAATGCAAGTTGGGTGTTAAAATGGTAAGAAAGGAGATTATTTATGTCACAAAAGAAGATATTCAGATGCCAGGATTGTGGGTACGAGACCGAAGTATATGAGGGACGTGGCTTCATGGGACAGCATATCGAAGCCATGTCTTGTCCTGACTGCAGAAACATAGTACCTCTTGTGGTGGGTGGAGTAATTGGTGATGCTGCACCTAGTTTTAATTCTCTTGTAGGAAGGCTATGTCTAAGATGTGGTTCTGACAGGATTCACAGGTGGGATATGCATACTTGCCCAAAGTGCGGGAGCAAGATGCAACCCACTGGCGAAGAAGAGTTTTGGACATGAAAATTCTAGCCTTTATAGGAAAAAGAAATTCCTTTTCAAACCTGTTTTTCAATCCATGCCATCAGTACTGCTACAGCATACTGCTGTTCTTCTCCTGTCAGCTGTCTTCCGGCAGGTATATGATGCCATTTGAAGAAACAACCACGGCAACAGCAGCCTGTAGCATGCTGGGCAATGAATACAGGATGCCCTCTCATAGGCGTCTGCTTGCCGTCATTGGGAATCACGGCAGGAGCAAGGCGTTTGGCAACGAAATCCTCCGCATGCTTACGGATGGTTGCCAAGCCCTTTTCTGCAATATATTCCTTGTCCTTCTTCGAGAGATGGAATCGGCTGCGAAATGTTGATTTGGAAAGTCTTTCAAACAAATCAGTCAAGTCATACTCTTTGTCTGGAGAAGTATCGCTTTCCATGTCTTCTGAAGAGATAGAGTTTTTCTGATGATCCTCTTTCTCCTCAGGAAACAAATTGAGTTCTACATATTTTGCTTGGTTTACTTTTGATTCTTTTTTCATTTCTATTAGCCTCCTATATCTATGAATCTCCTATTCATATTAATGGATATCAGACTCTTCCGCTGCAGATGCTTTGTTTTCCTTGGGTTGTGGGTTGGGTACGAAGCCAAGGATGGCAACCAGACAACTCATCAAAGGACTGATGATGTTGAAGAAGCAGAAGGGGAGATAGACAAGTGTCGGGATACCAAGAACCGTACTCTGCGTCATACCGCAGGCTGTCCATGGAACCAATACGCTCGTCACGGTAGCACTATCCTCTGTACTTCGGCTCAAGAGTTCAGGTCGGTAACCTCGTTCAGCATACTCATCCTTATAGATAGATGCATTCATAATAATGCTCAGGAACTGGTCACCCATAACGAGATTGAGCAAGACGCCTGATGTCACGGTGCTGCAGACAAGTGATACGGTGCTGTGGATGCTTTTCAGGAGCATGTGGGTAATGGCGTGGAGCATGCCGCTAGCTACCATACATGAACCGAAACACATGGCACAGAGGATGAGCCAGATGGTATTGAGCATGCCAGCCATACCTCGGGTGGCTACGAGATCATTGATGTTCGCCATACCGCAATCTACCTGGGTATGGGTATAGCAGGTGGTCATGATTCCTTCAAAGAGACTTTTGGCAGAGATGCTGTCTTCACCTGCTATCCCTGCAAGTACTTCCGGCTGGAGAATGAGGGCACAGATGCATGCTGAAAGGGCTGAAAGAAGAAGTGTGATGAGAGATGGAGTCTTGCGGTAGATGAGCCATCCTGTAAAAGCCGGAACCAGCATCGTAAACAAGGAGATATTGAAACCATGACTCAGACCGGTGAGATACTGGCTGATATCCACTGGCTTGGAATCATAACAGAGTCCGATGATGAGATAGAGTACCAGCGAGAGCAAGATGCTTGGTATGGTAGTATAGAGCATATAGCGGATATGTGAGAAGAGATCCGCTCCGGCTATACTCGAAGCAAGGACGGTGGTATCGCTCATAGGCGAGAGTTTATCCCCGAAATAGGCACCGGAGATTATAGCTCCAGCGGTGTAGGGGGCTGGTATTCCCAGGGCATCACCGATTCCCATCAGAGCAATACCGATGGTGGCAATAGTGGTCCATGAGGTTCCCGTCATCACAGAAATGATGCTGGAGATGATGCATGCGCAGGGAAGGAAAAAGGTTGGCGACATGATCTGTACACCATAATATATCAATGTGGGTACCACACCACTGATCATCCAGGTAGCTGACATCATTCCGATGAGCAGCAGGATCAGGATAGATACTCCGGCATCGCCCACGGTCTTTTTGATCATCTCTTCAAAGATATTCCATTTCATCCTATAGATGCCCATACCGAGTGCTACACAAACGGCTGTGGCTATCATGAGGGCCACCTGTGAGGCACCAGCCAGGGCATCATCAGGGAAGATTTTGACAACCAGGACGATGAGGGTGATAAGTACTGCCAGCGGTATGACAGAAATAAAAGGATGTGGTGCAACTGGCTGCAGAGACGAGCAGGATGCCTGATTCTCTGCAGCTTGAGATTTCTGTTTCTTTTCTTCTTGTTCCATTTGTTAATATTCTCTTTTCATTTTAGTTTTTCATTTACTTTGCGTTTTCATCCGTTTCTTCAACGCTTTTCTTCTGTGTATTCGGCAAGAATCCTGCTATGATGCCGAGCAATGGCAGGAAGGCACTCACCTGGAAGATAAACTCGATGCTCGTCTTGTCTGCTAACCAGCCGAAGAAAGCAGAGCCCAAACCTCCCAAACCAAACATCAGTCCGAAGAAAATGCCGGCTATCAGTCCTACTTTATCTGGCATCAGGTCGGTGGCATATACCACGATGGAAGAGAAAGCCGAGGCAATGATCAATCCTGACAGGAAGGTAAAGATGATGGTCCACGTGAAGTTGACGAAAGGCATGGCGATGGCGAAAGGTGCTGCTCCCAGAATGGAAAACCAGATGACATACTTTCTGCCGAACTTGTCACCCAGCATTCCTCCTGCCACAGTTCCTATGGCAAAGGCTGCAAGGAACACGAAGAGACACAGCTGTGAAGTCTGTACCGAGACACCGAACTTATCCATCAGGAAGAAGGTGAAGTAGCTCGTGATGCATGCCGTATAGAAATACTTGGAGAACACGAGCATGATGAGGATAAACAGTGCCCAATACTTCACCCTTTTGGAAATATGGGTATTGAGAAGCGGTTGTTTCTGAGGATGGTTCACCACGTAAGCCAGTCGTGCCTTGTACCAGACTCCCAATCTTACCATGATGATGGCAGCGAGGAGGGCTGCAAGGGCAAACCAGGAGATGGCATGCTGTCCGAAAGGCAGGATGATGATGGCAGCCAGCAGCGGACCTACTGCCGATCCGCCATTGCCGCCCACCTGAAAGATAGATTGTGCCAGACTCTTCTTGCCTCCCGATGCCATCTGTGCCACTCTTGAAGCTGTGGGATGAAACACGGATGAGCCCAGACCTACGACGCTCACAGCCAGGAGAATCAGAAAATAATTCTCGGCAAAAGCCAGCAGGAGCAAGCCCACCAAGGTGAAGCACATGCCTAGGGAAAGAGCATAGGGACGGGGATGCTTGTCAGCATAAAGCCCCGTAAAAGGTTGCAGGATGGAAGATGTCATCTGGAAGACCAGCGTGATGATACCTATCTGTGCAAACGAGAAGTCGAACTTATCCTTCACAATCGGATAGATGGAAGGGATAATCGACTGAATCATATCATTCAAGAAATGGGAAATGCTACAGATGATGAGCATGGAATATACCGTACCCTCTACCATCTTAGGATTTCCCTTGATTTTACTACCTATTGACTTGATGTTCATTGTATTAATTTAAATTATTATTTTTCATACAGTTCTATCGGCAAACCATCTGGGTCGCTGAAGAATACAAATCGCTTGCCAGTATATTCATCTGTACGGATGGGTTCATGAGCGATGCCTTTACTGTCAAGTTCATCAATTGTATCCGAAAGATCATCCACCTCAAAAGCAAGATGGCGCAGACCGGCAGCTTCCGGATAGGAAGGACGTGCAGGTGGATTAGGGAAGGAGAAGAGCTCTATGACATACGAGTCATCAAGCCAGCAGTCTGCCTTCCAGGAGTCACGTCCTTCACGATAATTTTCACTTACTATATTCATTCCGAGCACATCTGTATAGAAATACTTGGATTTCTCATAGTCGGAGCAAATCACGGCTACATGATGGATTTTGTTAAGTTTCATTGGATATTATTATATTGTTAATCAATGATTTATCAACTACTCATGTCTTGATAGTCCGGGAATGATTACCCTTCATGGAGCTCATTCTGATTTACGATTGAATCTTTGAATTCTTTCTTTGACTATTCGCAAATAGGTAAGTTTCATCTTACCGTCCAAAAAAGGATAGCTTTTCTCATATCCTACTATATTTAAATGGTTTGACGAATCTCATATTTAACCTCCATGCCAAGGATATCCATGATTTTTTCAACCGTCGATAGGGATGGGTTGCCTTTGCCGCTCTCTATTTGCTTGATGGTAGAAATGGCTACCTCAGACATGTCAGCAAGGTCTTGCTGGGTTATTCCCAAGGCCTTACGCTGCAATTTCATTACTTCTTGAATTTTCATACCAAGTAGTGTATTATATTGTACTTTTCGTGCAAAGGTAACAATAATTTCTAGATTATGCAAGAAAAGGTCCAATATAATATTCTTTTTATAAAAAATTATTATTTCATGGAATTTTTCTTGATTATTTGCCATTGTTAAGCATTTTTTCTTAACTTTGCATGCACAATTCATTATAGAAATCATGACTATAGAAGAAGCTATCAAACAAAGACATAGTGTACGAAAGTACATACACAAACCTCTTTCAACTGAGGTAGTTAGAGCACTTGAAGAAAAAATCATGTTTGATAAGGCAGACAGGAAGCTTATGGTAAATAGAATGTTTGCAGTACACCCTATTGAGAGGAATCACCATATAACTTTAGCTATTAGTTTTTTTAATGATAAAGCATTTAAATTGTATTGCAAGGATTATTATCTTAAATATCCGTAAAAAAATTACGGCGTATTGATATTTTGTATATCTTTGCAACTGCTTAGCTGCACTTGACATTATAATAAAAGATGGTTTGCATTGTTTAAGTGTGTATTAGCTTTGCACCAACAAAATTGTTATCAATTAAAAATAAAGTATTTATAAGCATGCTAGTAAAATTTGCCGTAACGAACTATAGAGGATTTGCCAATCGTATAGAATGGGATTTGTCGAAACCAAGTAACTATTCGTTCAATACTTTTGCCATTAAAGATGGTATCATCAAGAATGGCATCGTATATGGACCTAATGGTTCTGGCAAGTCGAACTTTGCAATGGCCATCTTCGACATTACCAATCATCTTTCACAGAAGTGGAAGAAGGTGAACTATTATGATAACTTTACATATACGGGAAAGTTGAACTTCCCCGTAAAATTTGAATATACATTCAAGTTTAGAGATAATACGTTACTATATACATATAGCAAATCACCTGATGGAAAACTGGAGGAAGAAGAACTTGTTGTGAATAACAAGCTTATTTTCTGCAACAAGAATTCTGTCTTGACATTGGATGATGTTGAATTCCCGATGGATTCTGCGGTGAAGGCAAACCTTGCCAATAACGCCAACAATGTATCCATCGTAAACTTTCTGCTTACTTCCTATCCTCTTGCCAAGGAACATTATCTTCTGAAACTGCAGCAATTCGTAAACTCAATGTTATGGTTCAGAAGTGTTGAAAAAAATGAGTTTATGGGGTTGGCTACTGCTCCGGCAAATCTCGATGAGTATATCATCAAGAATAAGCTGACTCGGGACTTTGAGGAATTCATCCATCGGGTAAGCGGACAAAGTTTTGAGTTTCAGGAGCCAAAGGATGATGATAAAGAGTTGTATTGCGTATTTGGATTAGGTCGCATTCCATTCGATAAGATTGCATCAACGGGTACTCAATCTCTGATGCTGCTATATTACTGGCTGAAACAGATGACAAAAGCATCGTTCGTTTTCATAGATGAATTTGATGCATTCTATCATTTCAGACTCTCTTATGAGGTTTGCAAAACCCTCTTTTCCCTTCCATGTCAGGCTTTTACGTCATCACACAACACCTATCTGATGACCAATGACTTGCTTCGCCCAGATTGCAATTTCATCTTGCAAGACAACAAAATCAAGCCGTTGAGCGACTGCACTCAAAAAGAGTTGAGATTCGGGCATAATATAGAAAAAATGTTTAGAGGTAACGCATTCGAAGTATGATACTATTCGTTTTTGAAGGAGTAAAACGGGAGCCGGATTTGTTCCGCACCATCCAGCGATTATACTTTGCAAATAGAGATGAGCAGATAGTATGTTCCTATAACAACAACATCTATCAGCTATACAAAGATTTGCAGGAGTATGATGGCGATGGAGATATTGTGTCTTTGCTGATGGAGAAATTTGCTGGTCAAGCAGACAATCCGCTCAAGGATATTGATGCATCTGCTGACATTTCTGAAATCTATCTGTTCTTCGACTATGACTTTCATAACCGGAATTTATCTCTCGAAGAAATCAACAGGCAGGTAAAGGAAATGCTTGAAACATTCAACAACGAAACGGAGTTTGGTAGGCTATATATTGACTATCCGATGGTTGAGTCTATACGATATACTAAGCAGTTACCCGATGCAAACTATTGGACGTATTCTGTAACACGTTCTGAGTGTGGTAATTTTAAAGGTGTATCTGCAGATTTTTCTGCGTATGACAGTTTCGATTTCATCCTACTGAAAGATCATCGAGAGCCAACAGAAGTAGAGATGGAGGAAGTTAAGCAAAATTGGGAATATTTAAAGGAAATGAATGTGGGAAAAGCGAACTATCTATGTAAGGGGAAGAATACGATGCCTGCATCTAAAGAAGACATACTTCAAGACAAAATATTCAACTCACAAGTAGAACAGTATGTGAATACCGAAGATTGCAAAGTAGCTGTACTCAATGCTTTCCCAATTTTTCTGTTTGACTATTTCAAATAATATTTTAAGAGAAGGTTATCATACGAGGACATTCTATTAAGCAACAAATTTGGACTATCTAAAATTATAGCAGTCTTGCGAATTGATAAATTCGTTTTAGAGAGTGTAAATTAAACTGTGTCAAGCTACAATAAAAGTAGTTTAACACAGTTTT
>ENA-OOXJ01000575-OOXJ01000575.1-human-gut-metagenome-genome-assembly--contig:-NODE-575-length-29558-cov-2.806698_pt1 | contig 29558 bp, 28 predicted proteins | sample MGYA00241587_ERZ501343 | MGnify/ENA primary metagenome ERZ501343 (study PRJEB25962, sample SAMEA2042918) | human gut metagenome | biome: human gut; feature: human-associated habitat; material: faeces... | reverse complement strand
AAGACGAGCTGGCCTGCATCCAGCATACTTACCTCCAGTTGTACGAAGGTTCCTCCTATTCGGACAACGGCAAGAGTGTCCCCAACGGCCAAGCGGATGAAAGCGAAACGGTTGCTGCCTATCTGAACCGGTACGGCCATCCATTCGATTACGTCTACATAGGGACACAGGACCGGATATTCCCTCCCGCCAACCTCCAACAGGCCTTCGGATTTGCCAAAGGCAGCCGTACCATTCTGGCCGACTGCGCACACTACGATGAAGCGATGTTCCGCTTTTTGCTGCAAGACCAGTGGGAAATGCCCTTCAACAAACATCTCCTCCACCTCCGACAAGTAGAACAAAAAGCATTACAGGACAATGATTGACAAACAACTGATAGCCGAACGGTTTGCCCGCGCCCGTGCCACTTACAGCCGTGAAGCCCGTGTGCAACAGCAGGTTGCCGAAAAAATGATACACCTGCTGCAACGCACCGTGCCCGATACGGACTTTGACCGCATCGCCGAGTTCGGTTGCGGCACAGGACTCTATTCGCAACTGCTCTACGACACATGGCACCCTGCGATGCTCCACCTTAACGACCTCTGCCGGGAAATGCAGTTCTGCCTGAAGGAACTGCTCTTGCAACCGGGCGTCTCCTTCACCGCAGGCGATGCCGAATCCTGTGCGTTCCCCGGCGGTCTGGATTTGCTGACCTCCTGCTCTACCCTGCAATGGTTCAACTCACCAGACGATTTTTTCCGGCAGAGCACTTCCCTGCTCACTTCCGGAGGCATACTGGCCTTCAGTACATTCGGGCAGAACAATCTGAAAGAGATACGCGCCTTGACAGGAAACGGACTGGAATACGTCCCTCCCCGACAGTTGCGCCACCAGCTGGAAGCCGCCGGTTACCGGATTCTCTATCTGGAAGAAGAAGAGGTTGCACTCCATTTTCCGACCCCGACCGATGTGCTGCGCCACCTGCGCATGACCGGCGTTACCGGTACGGAAAAGCAGGTCTGGAGCCGTGGCCGCATGCAAAGTTTCAACAGCGAATACATCCGCCAATTCGGTTCCGGCGAAGGAGTAAGCCTCACCTATCATCCCATATACGTAATATGCATAAAACAATAATACCGATTCAAACCATTAACTATTTCAAACCACATGGAAACAAGCCACATCTATTTTGTCAGCGGCATTGATACCGATGCCGGGAAATCATATTGCACTGCCTGGTATGCAGCGCAACTCATGAAAGAAGGAAAACGTACCATCACCCAGAAGTTTATCCAGACAGGCAACGTCGGCCACAGCGAAGACATCGATCTGCACCGGCGCCTCATGGGTACAGGTTACCTGCCCGAAGACCGGGAAGGACTCACCATGCCCGAAATATTCTCTTATCCTGCCTCACCCGATCTGGCCTCGCGCATTGACCAACGTCCCATCGACTTCGACAAAATCGAACAAGCCACCCAGAAACTGGCGCGGCGCTACGAAGTGGTGCTTGTTGAAGGTGCAGGTGGACTGATGGTGCCGCTGAAAGACGAATACCTCACCATAGACTACATTGCCGAAAAAAATTATCCCCTCATCTTTGTCACTTCGGGCAAACTGGGCAGTATCAACCATACGCTGCTCAGCCTGGAAGCCATCGCCCGACGTGGCATCACACTCGATACGGTACTCTACAATCTCTACCCTACCATTGAAGACTCTACTATCCAACAGGACACCAAACAGTACCTGCAACGCTACCTGGAACGGCACTTCCCGCAATGCCGTTTCCTGACGGTTCCCGTACTGTAATCCTGTCAACTGTTCCCGACAGACGGAGATATGCCGAAACAAAGAATGGCATATCTCCGTTTTTTTTACATTCAAATCCATTATTATTGGCGCCAAAAGAATAACTTTGTCCCAAACACCCACAACATTATTATGGACACATTTTACATCAAATTATCCTCAACGGAAAACTCAGCCCGCCCCCACCCACTGCCTGTGTGCGCCAGCAAGTTCTGGGGTGACCCCGACCTGCCTAAAGGCATGCCCTATCCATCGCAATACATCGCCGGATGGAACGAAAGCCTGCCCTACCACTTCATCTGCCAGATAAACCTGGCCGACCTGCCACCTCAAGACTTGCTCCCGTCAGAAGGTCTGCTGCAATTCTACGCCAATATCCACTACTACCTGGGATGGGACGGCGAACCGGAAATAGGCAGTTGCCTCAGCCGTACGGATGATGTCAGAGTCCTATACTTCCCGGATGCCGATCCAGCCGGCTTCGAACCTCAGATAGTAGTAGATGAAGAAGATGAAAATTGCCGTCTGTTCCCTCACGAGCTGGCGCTAAGTTTCACCGACAAACTTAGCTTTGACCATCCGCAGCACCACTTGCTGGGCTTCCCTGAATTCAGGGAATGGGAAGATTGGGATGAACCTTGCCAGGGATGGCGCCTGCTGCTGCAAGTCGACTCTTTCGACGGCCCGGATTTCAACCTTAATTTTATGGATACAGGCGTACTCAATTTCCTGATTTCCGAAAATGATTTGAAGCAACGTAATTTCGATCAGGTAAGAGCCATCATATTGTCCACATAACCGACTTATGGCATTAATAAACGGGACAAATGTGTACCCCAATACAGAAACCGGCAAATACCGCAAAATATCCTAAGGATTTTTATAACTTTGCATGGCTAAAATTGTATCTGATCAATTATGGAAGCATTTGCATTTAACGAAACCGAAGAAGCACTTCTCATTGCAACCGGTGTTCTTTTCATTATTCAACAAATCTATTATTGGGTTTTATATAACCGTATAAACAGCCACAACCAATCAATTGAACAAAACAAACAATCTTTCACGACAGAGCTTCCGCCAATATCGGTCATTATTTACGCACACGATGAAGCAGACAACTTACGACACAATCTGAAAAGTATACTCGAACAAGACTACCCCCAGTTTGAAGTTATTGTTGTCACCGATGGAAATGCCGATGATACGGACGATTATCTTACCATGCTCAGAGATCAATATCCTCATTTATACCACAGCTTTGTGCCCGGTTCATCACGTTACATCAGCCACAAAAAACTGGCAGTCACCTTAGGAATCAAAGCCAGCAAATACAATTGGCTTGTATTTACCGATGCCAACTGCCAGCCACAAAGTAATTGGCTTAAAATGCTCGCACGTAACTTTACCCCACAAACCCAGATAGTACTGGGATACAGCAACTACGAACGGGGAAAAAGCTGGTTACACAAACGTATAGCATTCGACAACCTGTTCACCCACATGCGGCATCTAGGATTTGCTCTACTACAAAATCCCTATATGGGTATTGGACGGAACCTAGCTTATCGCAAAGAGTTATTTTACAGCAACAAAGGTTTTTCTGCTCACCTCAATCTGCTGAGGGGTGAAGATGATCTGTTCGTAAATCAAACCGCAAATTCCCAAAACACACGGGTGGAAACAACCCCTTCCTCAATTATACGCATGCAGCCTATAAGCCGTTACAAAGATTGGAAAGAAGAAAAAATAGGCTATGCTTCCACCGCGCATCTATATAAAGGGATGCAACGGTACATACTCGGATTTGAAACTACCACACGTATATTTTTTTACGGCACATGGATCGCTACCACCATTTTGGGTTTATTACATCAGCACTGGTTTGTAGCCGGTATCGCAATATTGCTTTTCATTTCGCGGACAGTACTCCAAGCTCTTGTGATTAACCGCACAGCACGTAGTCTGGAAGAAGAAACACGCTATTACTTTTCACTTCCGGTATTCGACATATTACAACCTCTGCAATCATTATATTGGAAGTCGTGTTACCTAATCAGTAACAAGAGCGATTTCATGCGAAAATAATCAATCACTCATAGCGCATGGAATTGGCCGGACGAATACGCGTAATCAGATAAGAAGGTCCTAGCAGCATCAATACAGAAACAAAAAGAGTACCTGCATTCAGTAACAAAAAAGCCCATATATTGAAAGAAACCGGTACCGTATCCATGTAATAAGTTTCCGGATCAAGCTTGAACACCCCGGTATAATGCTGCAAAAGGTAAAAGCCTATCCCTATAATGTTGCCCCACAACATACCTCGGCCAATAAGAAATACCGAAAACCATAAAAACACTTTTCGGATTGTGATATTGTCGGCCCCCAACGATTTCAGAATACCGATCATTGAAGTCCGTTCTATAATAATGATGAGTAACCCCGAAACCATGGTGAAGCCCGCCACTCCTACCATCAAAACAAGAATCACCCAAATATTTACATCCAGAATTCCCAACCATGCAAACACTTGTGGATTCAGTTGCTCGATGTTTCGTACACAATACTCTTTTCCAAATGGGTCGGTATATCCATTCAAGTCGGATGCAATCTGCCAAGTCGTTTCATACAAACGATTATAATCATACAAGCTCACTTCCAATCCACTGGCTTGCCTTTTCTCCCATTTATTAAGACGGTTTACCAAGTAAAAATCGGTAAAAAGATACAGATTGTCATATTCCGAAAAATTCGTCTGATAGATACCTGTAATCTCCAGTCGGCGAGCACGGACCTTATCTTCTATATAATAAGTATCAATTTTATCGCCAAGACTAAGCTTAAGCTTATCAGCAAGCGAACGCGACACCAATACTTCATTGGATGATACCGAATCGCTAAATTGCGGTAACCGTCCTTCCAATAAATGTTTATGGAAAAATGTTGTATCATATTCTTGACCAAGCCCTTTCAGAATCATTCCCTGAAAAGAATCATCCGTTTTCACCATACCGGGCTTTATGGAATAGCGCTGTACATGCTTCACATCCGGATAACATGCCACAAGCCTCATCAGAGTATCATCAACCACAACAGGAACAGCGTCATACATATTGACAGCTTCCAAACCTGAAATCTGAATGTGTGACCCAAAACCCACTATCTTAGTGCGCATTTCTCCTTTAAATCCTGCTATTATAAGCACAGCAATAACCATCACTGCCAATCCAATAGCAATGCCAGTCATCACAATAAGTACAGCCGGACGCGAGACCTGCTTACCTGAATCATTATCGCGATAAATACGATGAGCAATAAAAAAAGGTAAATTCATATTACTCTGTACGCCCGGGATAAGCTTCCAAGGCTTTTTGAAGTACAAACAAAGCACGCGTCAAGTCTTCCTTTTTCAACACATAAGCAATACGTACTTCATTACGTCCTGCATTGGGTGTAGTGTAAAAACCTGACGCAGGAGCCATAAATACAGTCTGCCCCTCATACTCAAATTCTGAAAGGCACCAAGCACAAAACTTATCAGAATCATCAACCGGCAGTTTGGCTACGGTATAAAAAGCTCCCATCGGTATAGGCGAATAAACACCAGGAATACGATTCAAACCGTCGATAAGACACTTGCGTCGTTCTACATACTCATCATAAGTATCTCTCAGATAATCTTCGTCGGCATCAAGCGATGCCTCAGCTGCGATCTGCCCTATCAAAGGAGGACTCAAACGTGCCTGACAAAACTTCATGACGGCATCACGAATTTCTTTATTCTTCGTAATCAATGCCCCAATACGGATTCCACATTCCGAGTAGCGTTTTGAAACAGAATCGATAAGCACTACATTTTGTTCTATGCCCTCCAAATGGCAGGCTGATATATATGGCGAACCTGTATAAATAAACTCCCGGTACACTTCATCTGAAAAAAGAAATAAATCGTATTTCTTAACCAGATCACGTATCTGATTCATTTCACGACGTGTATAAAGATAGCCTGTCGGATTATTTGGATTACATATCAGAATAGCACGCGTACGTTCATTGATCAGTTCTTCAAACTTCTCCACTTTCGGAAGAGAAAAACCCTCATCAATAGTCGTAGCAATCGTACGAATTTTGGCACCCGCTGATATTGCAAAAGCCATATAGTTGGCATATGCTGGTTCGGGAACTATGATCTCGTCACCTGGATTCAGACATGCCATAAACGAAAAAAGTACAGCTTCCGACCCACCAGATGTAATAATAATATCATCGGCAGTGAGATGTATATTATACTTCTCATAATAACCGACCAACTTTTCACGATAACTGCGATAACCAGCACTAGGGCTATATTCCAATACCTTACGATCGATATTACGAATAGCGTCAATAGCTACCTGAGGGGTGGGAAGATCAGGCTGCCCTATATTGAGATGAAAAACATGAACGCCCCGCTGTTTAGCAGCATCTGCTAAGGGAGCCAACTTTCGAATAGGGGAAGCGGGCATCTCAGTTCCCCGAATGGATATCTTTGGCATGACTTCAGTTACATTTTACAATTGAAATACAAAAGTACATATTTATTTGATACAAATAGAAGCATAAACATAAAAACCTTAAAAACCTTATCTATCCTAAAAAATAGATGGCTATATAAAAAGAAACAGTTACCTTTACCTAAGTGAACAAACAACTGTTCTGAGTGTTAAATTTAATATACTAAACATCAAAGAATAATATGGTTATAAACCTAATAACTTTCGCTTCAATATTGCATAAGCAAACTACTATACGTAGCTCTCACGAAATAATCCTCAATGAGCTGGAGAAATATTTTACACTCAAATTCATTGATTATACGGAGATGGGGAAATTAACACCCGATGATTTCAGTCTATTGTTTATTGCAACCGGAGGAGTAGAACGGCTAGTTATACAACATTTTGAACAATTGCCTCGCCCCACCATCTTATTGGCAGACGGTATGCAGAATTCACTGGCTTCAGCCCTTGAAATATCTTCCTGGCTACGTAATCGAGGCATGAAAAGTGAAATACTGCATGGTGAACTCACAGAAATCGTCAAACGGTTATTCGTGATGTATAACAATTTCAAGGCACAGCGACAAATCTCAAATTCACGCATTGGAGTTATTGGAACACCATCAAACTGGCTCATTGCCAGCAACGTAGACTACTTGTTAGCCAAACGTCGATGGGGTGTGGAATACGTAGACATACCTCTCGAACGTGTTGTCGAGTATTACAATAAAATCTCGGACGAAGAAGTAGGCGACGCTTCAGCCCAATTGGCAGGACAAGCATTGGCCTGTCGTGAAGCCACCCCTGATGATATGCTGAAAGCAATGAAGATCTACCATGCACTAAAGCGAATAGCCGAAGAAGATAAATTATCCGCCCTAACTTTAAGCTGCTTCCGTTTGATAGAACTGACAGGAACCACAGGTTGTCTAGCCCTATCGCTACTAAACGACGAGGGGATCATTGCTGGATGCGAAGGCGATCTCCAGTCAATCTTTACCATGTTAATAGTAAAAACACTTACCACCCAATCAGCCTTCATGGCTAACCCGTCAATGATCAACGCACGCACCAACGAAATCATATTGGCTCATTGTACCATCGGCCTAAAACAAACAGAAAAATTTATCTTGCGCAGCCATTTCGAAACGGATCTGAGTATTGGTATTCAAGGAATTCTTCCCACTGGTGATGTAACCCTCGTAAAATGTGGTGGGGAGTGTTTAGACGAATATTATCTTACTACTGGTACACTAACAGAAAATACCAATTACCTCAACATGTGCCGTACACAAGTACGTATCCGCCTCAATTCTCCAGCTGATTACTTTCTACGCAACCCGTTGGGCAATCATCACATCCTGTTCCACGGAAATTATGAAACCATCTTAAACGAATTTTTCCAAGTGAATTCCTGCAAACGAACAGAATAATATTGGGCAATCAATAACAAATGAACTATAATTAAAAATAGGATGGCTGCAATTTATTTACAGCCATCCTAATAAAATGTTAACTGTTCATTACTAAACATCACTCATCATGTAATGCCTCAGCTGGTTGTATTTTCATAGCTTGACGGGCTGGATACCAAATACCCGCCATTATAATCAATGCTAATAGCAAGAAAGATACCCCAAAACAACAGATAAAACGTCCTCCAGTCGCATCCATCAGTGTGTGAACGGTCAGATCTGCAAACTGGATATTAAAGGCGATAACAAAAGCCGGCACAGCAGCCACCAACAGAAGAACGAAACCCTCTAACAAAAAATAAGCCATTATCATACGCCGACTGCTACCCATGGCCATACGGAGAGCAACCTCACAACGACGTTTGCGAGTACGATACCAAAAGGTGGCAAATACGCACAAAAATACATTGAACAAGAAAAATATAGCTACAGCATAGACAGTATTCAGATAATTCACTGTACCCTGTTGTACATCATAAGCCTTCTTCATATCATCATACGAACGAATATGATCCAAATAAAAGATGCCCCGATCAAACACTGGCTGCATGTCACGCCGAAAGCGTTCGGCAAAGCCTGCCACATACTCAGGTGATACACGTAAAGCTACATGTTGCCAGAAGAGTGCTCTGTCAATGGGTAAATAAACAAAAGGTTGATAGGATGCATAGTCATCCTGTTTCTGCCGAGGCAATACAGCAGCCACACGGTAATTGGTTACCGGACGGGCTGACTTCAAATAGTAAGGATTAAAGCAGGTTTTGCCCACAGCATCGGTCAAATGCGGTAAGTGATAAAGAGAGTCTGCCATATCTGCACTCATTAATATTGGCATAGGGGATTCAGCAGATGTCCAGTGACTTTCGTCCAGTTGTCCTGCCAATGGTTCCAAACGGAACACTTTAAAATAAGAAGCCGAAACATAACGTACAAAACTGTTTACTGTACGTGTAGAGTCGGAATGAGAGGCATAACCTTCAAACATGGTTTCATCTGCATAAGGAACACTACCGTAATAGCTACATACTTCTTCCACACCGGGATAATCTTTTATCAGATTATACAAATAAGTGAAATCCTTTCCTGCACTCCGATTATCAGTATCGTTAATAACCTCCAGGGGTTTACACTCTACCATCAAATCAAATACACACGAGGTATCATAGCCCTTAGATTGACGAGCAGCACCTTCATAATTATATACCAGATCAACACCATACCACAGTATTACGGTCACCATACACAATTCAATCCAAAGCCACGTGTTTGCACGCCGTTGTTTCCAAATCTGACGAAAAATCTGTTTCCACATAACTTATTCTCCTCCTGTCAATGTATAAGAAATACTACGATGCACAGCCATCCAAGCAGGCAGCAATGTTGATAGTGTATTGAACACCAAACAAGCTACCAATATTATCAAGAATAAAATCGGACGTAGTAGTAGGTCACTACCCAAAGTTATACCCTCTAACTGTACCCCACCAATGCCTAAAAGCCAAGTATTACCAGCCACCACCAGCAGGCATGACAAAGCATATCCCAGCAGACCGCCGATCAGTGTAGTACCTAAACTTTCAATAAACAAATGCCAGATAATATTGGAATTAGAAGCGCCATAAGCTTTACGAATAGCTATTTCGCCTAACCGCCCCTGCATTTGGGCATGAACTAATCCCGATATACCTACAGCAGGTACAACCAACAATATAATGAGCAACAATACATAGACTAACCTTGCATCAATACTGCAGTCACGGAAAAAGGTATACTCCGTATGCGTATATAAATGTGGATCTTTCAAAATATATTCCAGTCCCTGATTATTGAGTTGTTCCATCCGCCGGTTTACCTCAGTACGTATCTGAGCTGGTGATATGCCTGGTGACAAATGAAGTACTGTATAACGATAACCTATCAAACCAGCCGTGCTAATAGTAGGTTCCAAGTTGTCTTCATTAGCCAAGGTGAAGGGTTCCCAAACATCAGCGTAGGCTGTTTGAAAAATAGAACTTACATCACGCACCACACCTACTACACGAGCTTCTTGAAAGTCCAGTAGCATCAGTTGCCCCACTGCCTCCGTAGCTCCGCCAAACAACTGACCAGCCAATTGCTCGCTGATAACGATGAAACGGCGTACTACACCATCTTCACGGTTATGCACGCTACGCCATTCATCTTCTGCTTTTTCAAAAGCAGCCCGACCGGCATCATATTCAGTCTGGATGAAAGGGCGTCCTGCCACGAAGTCGTAATGAAAGAAGTTAAACCAATTGGCTGCAACGGGACGGAGAAATACGGAATGACGGTCAGACGAAGCAGGCAAAGCACATATCGACTTCTGCAATCCAGCATGCCAAGTCAAGTCGTCCACACCTGGCAGATTATCAAAAAAAGCATGGAAAGCAGTCGGTCCCAACCCTCTATATCCCCACATATGTGTACCATCGGGATGCATGCATTGAGTACCGTCGTTATAAAGCAAACGACTACGACGAGTCTCTGGTGCCACATTCGCTGTGCGGAAGTCGTAAATCATTACCACGACCATCACAAAAGCGATAGTCACCGCCGTACCTACGACGCATACTACCGTATAAAATCGATGTTGGCTCATCTGACAGAAAAGTGAGCGCAAATTATGTAACAAAGAATATCTCATATCAAAAGCAATTATACAATGGTTGATGGTTAAAGACTAATAGGAAACTATTAACCATTTATCATTAACTGTTGTTTTCACTCATCATGTAACGCCTCTGCGGGCTGTATCTTCATGGCACGACGGGCGGGATACCAGATGCCTACCACAACCATCAGTGCCATCAGTAACCAAGAGAGAACCAAGGCTAAGAAAAAGCGGAAGGTATCAAAAGGAAGCTGCGTCACGTCCACCAGTTCAGCCATACCTAGATTCAAGGCAATAACGATGGCCGGGACGGCAGCCAGTGTCAACAGCAGCAAGCCTTCGGAAATCAGACGGATGAAGATACCCCGACGCGTACTGCCCATTGCCATGCGGAGGGCCACCTCCTTACGGCGATGCTGCGTGCGGAACCAGAAGGTGCCGACAACGCCCAAGAAGATATTCAGCAATAGGAAGCCCAGGATGCAGAGCTGCGTACGAACATCGTTCACCTCCTCTAGTTCGCTGATATATCGTAGCTGCGTGAAGGGCTGAATGTCGAGAATGTAAATGTTGCCCACACGGTAAAGGCGATCAGCATCGACCAGCAACGCGTCCATAAAGCCATGGTCAGCTTCAGGCTTCACACGCAGACTGAGTTGCAGGTAGGCGGGGTTTTCGTATTGCAACATCACTTCGCGTGGAAAGTCGGTGGCCAGGAAGGGGCCTCCCCACTGGTCGGCAGTCTCGAAGTGGTTCCAGCGAATGGGTTCGGCAATGCCGGCAACACGCAGGCGAGAGTCGCTGTCTTGCTTCCACAAGGGCAGTTGGCGACCGAGTAACGATGTAGCATCGGGTATGTTCAACTCCTCATACTTCGCTGTCACGTTGCGCGACAGGATCATCGTACCCGGCTCCAGCACAGCGGCTAGAGAGTCGGAACTTGTGGTCCGTACTGTCTTCCCATCGGCTCCCTGTACGGCTACCCCTTGAATGCGGAACAAACGCATATAATCGGGCTGAACCAAACGGAGCATGGCATAAACGGATACTGTGTCCACAAAAGTCTCAATGCCGTTGCTGCCATTATTATAGGGAATACTGTTCTGCGAGATAGCCACTGCTTCCACACCCGGACGATGGCGCAAGCGCTCGGCTATCTCCAACAGGGCATCCATGTCGTCTTCAGCCGTATGATTATCTTCGTAGAGGGCGGAGTTGGGAGTCAGCCGGTTCACCTTCAGGTTATAGCAATGTTCTGTATCGAAGCCCATCGGTGCAAAGTAAACACGTGCCGTCGTGCAGCACCAGTCCACGATGTACCACAGCACCACGAAGACTACCAGCAACTCCAGCGCAAGGAAGAAATTGCTGCGCCATTCGTTTCGTATTTGAGTAAATAGTTTCTTCATCATATTTTGTTTTTAGTTGACAAGTTGACAAGGCAAGTCCTTGTGGTCTGAAGCCTCGTTCCCTTGTCAACAGATTAATGAACCTTCCCATTTATCGCCTCCACAATATTCATCCGCGACGCCTGCCAGGCAGGAATGCCCGCGCTAAGCAGATTCATCAGCAGGCAGAAGGCGAAGGCGGCCAAGAATATCCACGGGCTGAGCAGTTCGCCTGCCGTCAGGCTAGTCTCGCCCGACAGATAGGCATTGGCAGAATTGCCGAAAAGGAAACCGTTCAGCACGAAGGTGGCGGCATAGCTCAAGAGCAGCCCCAACAGTCCCGCCAGACAAGTCAGCAGCAGGTTCTCCACGAACACCTGGAGCATCAGTTCGTTGGCCGTGGCACCGAAGGCCTTGCGTACTCCTATTTCCGCCATCCGCTTCCGCATACGGGACAGGGTCATGCTGCTCAGGTTGATGGCAGGCACGATGAGCAGGATGAGCATCACGGCAACGTAGCGCAACACCACGCCCTGCACGTCGGGCTCCTGACTCCACGAGCGGTAGAGGTGAGTGAACTGCGTGTCGGGCTGTCCGCGGTAGAATACCTCTACCCCATCCTGTGCATCATTGTACTTCTTCCGCAGGCGTTCGCACTCCTCGCGTATAGCGGGGAAGTCCTCCCGGCTGCGAGCCAGGATGACGGCACGCATCGGCCCCATCAGGTTGTAGCCCCAGGTGTTGGCCTCGGCATCGCCGGCTGTATAGGGTATCCACACCTGTGCATAGGCGTCCGTAGCCAACATGGAGACGTCAGCCACCACGCCACACACCTGGAAATCCACGTGGTTCAGTTCGAGATGCTGCCCGCTGACGTCCGTCCGCCCGAACAGGCGGCGCGCCACCGAAGCGGCGATGACGGCGCGGGGCAGTCCGCTGCTCACGTCAGCCGTCGTGAAGGGCTTGCCGTCGAGAAAACGGAACCGGAATACCTGCCAGAAGGCCTCGTCGGTCTGTACCCTATCGGCCGTTATCTTGGCACCGGCAGGCAGCGAGACACGTACCTTGTCTGGATTCGATGCCAGCGTGACAGCCTCGGCCGTAGTCAACGTCTTGAAGCATTCGCGCCCCGTCTGCACCGACATGCTCGAATTGGCAGAACTTCCGCTCAGGTCACCTTTGGCACGGTAAGACATGTTGGGCACGTAGAGCGAGCGGCTGCGGTTCACCTCCGGCTCACAGTCGGCCGTGCGCACCCGCAGGGTAATGACGATGACCATAATCATACAAATAGACAGCGCCGTACCCAATATGGATATCCAGCTAATAATAGGATTTTCCCGAAGATGATAAAGAGCCTGTTGAATATATAATCGTAACATAAAAATTAACAGTTAGTAGTAAACAGATGATAATGAGTCGCAAATATGCCAACTTTTTCCACTCATCATGACCAGCCCCATATCATTCATCATGCAATGCCTCAGCCGGTTGCACTTTCATAGCCCGACGGGCTGGAATACCAATGCCAACACAAATCATCAGTGCTATAAAAATAAACGTAATAGCACAACAGGACAGCAAGCGCGGCCATTCCAACGTAGTGCCATTGTGCCAAGAATTCAATTCATTGTATGATAATATAATGTCAACAATAACAGCAGGCACAGTTACAACAAGTAGCAGAAACATACCTTCGCACATCAGGCGGCTAAACACAGCACTATCCGTAGCTCCCATAGCTTTATGCAACGCTATCTCAGCACGACGTTGCTGCGTACGGAACCAGAAAGTACCCAACAAACCCAAGAAAATATTGAGTAAAAGGAACCCCATACCCACTATGTAATTGCGCAACTGGTTGGCATAGGATTGCTGGTAATTACGCCGAATGTCTATAAAACTACGGACCTCACTAATATATAGATTACCCACACGAAATTGAGTTTCACTATCGGCTTTCAAATTCTCGATAAAATTCTTATCACGGTCTGCATGTACACGGACACAAAGCTCACTGTTGGCATGAATCCATTCATCGGGCAGCAAGTTCAAATTATATACCATGCTATAACAGAAACGGGCCTGTTCGTAATCGCTATAACGGACGTTCTGCAAAGCGGCGCCCAAACGATAGGTTTTCACCGTATCGTCAAAAAGATGGAAATTCTTGCCCACCAGCGAAGTCATCGATATGTTTTTATAACTATACAGGTTATCCGAAACCAGAAAGTCGCCCTGCTCCAGCAATGCGGCCAGTTGCTCGGGAGTTTCACCCCGCGTACCCCGGTAACGGAACACACGCATGAAGTCGGGGGTCACTAAGCGACGAATAGTCCAGCTAGGTGCGTGGAGCGTATCGTAGACCACATCCGCTCCCGAATTACTGCCATTATAAGGATAGGAGTTTTGCGACAGGCTAACAGCTTCTACCTCGGGGCGATGACGCAGGCGCTCTACCAATTCGCGTATCTCGTCACTCATCTTATGGGTATCGCTATAAGGAGTGTAGTCGGAACTCTTGTCGGTAAGCACACCTATCTTCACTAAGTAGCAATGCTCAGTATTGAAGCCACGAGGTTCCAGATAAGTAGCCAATTGGCAGTAGAGCAGGTCGATGATGTACCACATCACCACACTCACCACCAGCAACTCCAGTGCCAGCCACAGGTTGCTGCGCCATTCATTGCGTATTTGAGTAAATAATTTCTTGTTCATAATCAAAAGAAGGGATTTCCTCCTGTTTTATTGTCCTATCAATTTTCATTTATTATAAATACACTGAATGCGATATACGCCCGCATCAGTGTAATTTTCCTCCTATCGCTTCCACTATGTTCATTCGCGAGGCACGCCAGGCTGGAATGCCAGTACTGAGTAGGTTAAGCACGAAACAGAAAAACAATGCCCACCCAAAAGTAGAAACGTGTATCAATATGGATGCGTCCACCATGGGAGGATTGAGCGTCTGGCTATACTGTTGTGCAAAAATTAGTTCATTGCCTACATAGGCAAATATCAAACTGAATAACAAGCCCAGTATACCTGCAACAAGTGTGACAATAAGATTTTCACCTAATATCTGCCCCAACAATTCAGTACGGGTGCAACCAAAAGCACGGCGCACACCAACCTCACTAATGCGACGACGCAATCGGCTTTGTGTCATGCTACTCAAATTGATGGCAGGTACGATGAGCAGGATAAGGAAAGTGATAAACCGCTCTCGGCGTGCAATACTCACATCAGGTTCCCAATTGGCCCCCGTAGCTAATATGTTTTTTTCCTGATCGTATGGCCGATTACGGCCAATGAACTCCCATCCATTCTCACCAATTACTTTATTATATTCCTCCAACCGGCGGTTGGCCTCGGCATGAATGGCAGGAAAATCACTCCGGTCGTGAGCCAAAATGGTGCAACTCATAAAACCCATCAGTCCATCGTTCCATGTATTGTTCACCTGGTCAGTAGAAGTGTAAGGTATCCACACCTGACCATAAGCAGATTCTGCCAAAGTCGATACATCTTTCACCACCCCACTCACCCGATAAGGCGCATGTGCCAGCAAAAATTCCTTGCCCGTGGCATGCACAACGCCAAACAAACGGCGCGCCACGCTCTCGGTTATCACAGCCACAGGTTGTCCGGCATTGAATAGTGCCGAATCGTAAGGTTTTCCATCCACAAAAGCAAAGTCAAAGACTTGCCAAAAAGAATCATCCGTCTCACGGACATCAACCGAAGTAGCAGGTTGCCCGGGCAAGCTGGCGGGCGTCGATTCCGGGTATACCGTATAGACCGTTACCGCCTCGCATGTAGTAAGTTTATAATATACCTCACGAGCTGTTTGCACACTCATTGGACCGTTACTGGTGCCATCGCCCCATTCCTTATTGGAAATACTACTCCACTTTACATGTAGGAAACGATCACGGTTGCTTTCGGGAGAGAATGGTTCCACCTTTACCTGTTGCATCATCACCACCAACATAATAAGAAAGATGGAAAGGGCCGTACCTGCCACTGTTACTCCGCTAATGAGAGGTTGCTGCCTAAGTTGCGTCCAGGCTTGTAAGAAATATTGTTTGATCATAATTTTAATCCATAAAAACTCAGTCACCAACTACCTTCAAATCATCTCTATCCACACTACCAATACCACTGCTACTAATATTGGCATAGCGAGTCTTGCCACTTAATGTCAGGCCACCAATACCACTCACATTAGCATCCAGATGCTCACAATCTACTTTTAATTCTGCACTACCAATACCACTAAGATTTACAGTAAGATTGCGACATACAAGTTCAGCCACTTCCATAGAACCGACTCCACTTATATTGAAATCTATATTATCAAGTTTCAAAGGTTCCTCACAGAAAAAAGTACCGACTCCCGAAAAGTCTACCTGCTTTAAATCAGGGGCCGTAAGATGAATGGTCACTCCTTTCTTCATATTACGTATTCGTGTTCCTTTGAGAGAACCAATTATAAGGCGACCATTTTTTACTGTCGAGGTGATAAGTTTAACATATTTCTCTTTACCTTCAATTGTAAACGAACAATGGTCTGCCTGAGTAAAATAAATCTCGGCTACCGAATTAACCTCTATTGAGGAAAACGTATCCACTTTGCGGACCTCACTCACTTTGGTATCCTGTCCCCACACGCTTATCACGCCTGCAAAAGCCAGCATCAGAGCGATAATTATACCTATTATGTTTGCTTTCATATACTTTACCGATTTCTAATTATCCAATCTGCCGTCCATCAAAGAACCGTATAGTACGGCTAGTTTGCTTGGCTTGTTCAGCATTATGTGTTACCATCACAATCGTACGTCCATCTTCCTTATTCAATTGATGAAGCAATTCCATCACTTCAGCACCCATCTTGGAGTCTAGGTTACCAGTAGGCTCGTCGGCAAGGATTATTTCCGGATTGCCAATAATAGCACGGGCAATAGCTACACGCTGACACTGACCGCCAGAAAGCTGTGTGGGCATATGACGCATACGATGACTAAGTCCAACTTTCTGAAGTACTTCCTCTGCCAAACGACGGCGTTCTTTGGCCGATACCTTACGATATAATAACGGAAGCTCCACATTATCAATCACGTTCAATGAATTGATCAGATGAAATGATTGGAATACAAAACCTAAATTCTTATTTCGGAAAGCTGCAAGCTCCTTATCTTTCATTCCTTCTACCCGTGTACCGGCAATCTCAATAGTACCACTGGTAGGAGTATCAAGCAACCCCATGATATTCAGCAAAGTAGATTTTCCACATCCAGAAGGTCCCATAATGCTAAGGAATTCCCCTTTTTCCACTTCAAGATTTACATTTTCCAAAGCTTGCGTTTCAATTTCGTCAGTACGATAAATCTTGTTGATTCCGGTTAATTTAATCATGTCCATAATTGTATGTAGTTTTTAGTTTATAAATCTTTTCAATTGGCAAATTATATATTCCAAAAGCTATGCCAAAGCACATATATATTGATTATTAACATATTAGTAAAATTAAAAGTGTCCGATAATGAACACCTTGTTCGTTTTCAGCGTACAGTTTCAGATAAATGGTCATCCTATTCATCTCTCAGTGCCTCGGTAGGCGGAATAGTACTGATGCGGCGGGCAGGTATGTAGATACCCACCAGTACCACAGCCAGCAAAATAAAATAAATGATGAGTGACACAATAAAGAAGTGCAGTCCAAAATTATCTACCCAACAAGGAGCAACAGTTTGCATCCAGGAGTTCCCTTTGTTCAACCCTTCACTGAGACTATATTGCAAATAAAGAAAACATCCAATTAATGTAGATACTGTAGTAAGTATCACACCTTCTCCCAACAATTGAAAACGAATACGACACGGAGTAGCTCCATAAGAAAGCATAATACCTACCTCTTCACGCCGAGTACGAGTCTGTAACCAAAAGGTACCAATTACTCCCAAACAAAGGTTGACAAGGAAAAATAATGCAATACTCAAATTACGACGGTAAAGCGAAGTAGCACTACTAAATTCCCGCTTAGCATTAATTTCATTGTATGACTTAAGATCGCGGGCATAAAGGTTACCTACTCGCATTTGCTTGTTCATCCACGGCTGAAAATCGTGCAAGAAACGCTTCATACTCACGCCTTCCTTCAACCGGATCACCACGTACATATCGTCTAGGCTGGATAAAATGTCTGGCTGCAATACCGGCTCAAAAGCAAGAGGTACAGGTCTCCAATCACTCACATATTTGAAAGAGCCTACCGTCCCCACCACAGCAGGCAGATAAAGCGTATCTGTTTCGCTCGTCATCCAACAGCGCTGATGGTTGTAAATACGGGTATGGAACAAACCGTCCAATGCATCCTCAGTCAGCACCAAATTAAATGTACTGTAATTATAATCAGAAAGTTGTTCAGGGGGCATGCTACCTTTACCGGGACGAAAACCGAATGTTTCAAAAAAATGAGTATGAGGCAAAAACTCAATGTACATCAAACTGATCGCTACCGAATCACCTTCAGCTGTCAGTTCAGAAGTACTGCTTCCTCCAGAACCGGGATAAAAGAAAGAAAGTAGCGGCGTAGCCTGTTCCACATCGGGATGCTGACGTGCCCGTTCCACCAGATTGAGATAGGCCTGCATCAGCGAAGCTGAGTCCGTAGCCTGGGAATCATATCCCGGAGCCTGTGGCTGAAGCATACCGACAGATATCATACAGAGACGATTGGCATCATAACCAAGCGGAAGATGACGGTCGTAGGTTACTACAATGACGGGGTCGAAGATAATCCACGAAAGGACAGCAACCAGTATCAGCTCGGCCAGCAGCCACCCGTTGCGGCAGCGACGGGTCCATAGAGTTTTTAAGATAAGTCTGAACATAATTTTCTTGTTTTATGCAGTTGACAAGAGAACAAGGCTACAGCCCACGAAAATCAGCCTTATCAACTCGTTTACTTGTCAACTCGTCCACTTATTAATAATTATCTCTTTTCATATAGCGAATTCACAATAGGCTTCCGAAGCGACATCCATGCCGGCAGAAAGGCCGAGAGGAGATTCAATGCCAAACAAAGCAGGAAAGATATGGCAAAGACTGCAGGTGCAAAAAGCATTTCGCCCGAAACATAAACATCCACGCCCTGTGGCACTTCTTCCGGCCAGCGATCGAGCAAAAAGAATATCCATTCACGGCCCCAATAGACCCCAATCCATGCCAATATCAATCCCAACAAACCTCCGGCCAACGTCAAATAAAAGTTCTCCCACATTACCTGAGAAAGCAGCACATTCCGTCCTGCGCCAAACGACTTGCGTATACCCATCTCTGGTAATCTACTCTCCATACGGCTGGCTATAAGCCCGCTCAGGTTAAGGGCCGGCACCAACAGAAGTACCAATACCACTACTATCAGATATCCTGCCGTTTTCCAAGGGTTGAAGCCGGCGTCTGACGGATATTCCTGAAAGACACTAAGCCAATGAGAAGTAGGTTGTTTCCACAATTCCAGTGTCCACTGCTCCTTGTATTGTAAATTTACCCGCCGTGTCAAGTCCTCAATTTCCGCCCGTAAGGCTTCGGACTGTGCTCTGTTTTTTACAAGAAAGGTAACAGAGAAATCGCCATAATATGGGAATTTATCTGTACGTGGTTTCTTATGATCCTTATCTACTGAATAAGGCAGATAGACCTGCGCATACGACTTCGAAGTGAGATAGCTGGCACTACGTAGCACGCCACACACCCGATAGTTCACATAATCCAATGAAAACGAACGGCCGACCACACCTTTCGTCGTACCGAAAAGACGGCGTGCCAAATCGTCCGAAATGACCGCCGTACGGATGCCACTTGCCAAATCGGAATCAGTAAAAGGATTTCCCTCCAGAAAACGGAAAGTATAAATGCGGAAAAAGGCCGGATCTACCAACTTCAATGCCACACAAAAGTCACCACTCAAATCTGCCGGCTGTACATAACAGGAATTTTCCATGCCATAATCCACGGAACCAGATACTTCCACTACATTCTTCAACGGATACATCCACTCCTGCAAAGCCTGAAAAGACAAACCGGACTGGTAAGTCATATTATCCGAATGGAAACTGGCATGGGTAAGATACAACGTATTTGCCCGGTTCACCTCGGGATACACAGGTGCCAGCTTCACATAGTAAACTACCGCCACAATCACCGTCATGGCAATGGCCAGCCCTGTGCCGGCAATGTAGAGCGTGCTGAACAGACGGTTCTGCCTGAACAACGCAAGGGCTTGTTTGAAATAGGTTTTTAGCATACGTCTTTTATTTTTTATAGCTGACGAGGAGACGAGGCTTCAGACCACGAGGACCTGCCTTGTCAACTCGTCTACTTATTAACTCGTCTACTTATCAACGAAACTCACTCTTCCCTCAACGCCTCCACCGGCAGCGCGCTTGCTGCACGACGCACAGGAATATAAGTGCCCACAAGAGCCACCAGCAACAATATCAGGTAACTGAATAACAGTACCACGGTAAAGTGAAAATCAAAACAGTTCTGTCCATAAACAGGACTAGGTACAAAGTATTCTTTCATTTCCAGAGCATACAAGCCGTTGGCATGGGCATGATAGAGCAGGAAAGGAATAACTGCAACAAAAGCAATTGTCACCAACAGCCAAGCTTCAATGAGAAACTGCCGTACGATGCATGCCTGAGAGGCTCCCATGCTGCGCATCACGCCTATCTCCTCGCGACGGGCATTGCTGCGTATCCAGAAAGTCCCTACCATTCCCAGGAAAATACAAAGCAGGGCAAAACCTGTCAGAGCGTATTGCAAGCGTAACTTATTGGTTACCCCACTCCTCATGGCATAGGCATCACTCAAGGCCGAAAAATCCTGCAAATTGTTAAAGTAATAATTGCCCACGGAAAGCAACGGGGCAACTTCCTGCTGGAAACGCTGCTTGAAAGCCGATGCATCTACGTCCTGTTTCAGACGAATAACAAAATTGTACATCCAAGGCATGTAAAGCCCACCTTGCATATCGTCGTACATACGGACAATAAGCGGATAAGGCTGCTCATAGTCCCTATGTTTGAAATCACAGAAGACACCCGCCACTTCAATGGCCTGATCGGATTCATAAATTTTTCTCCCTACCACATCGGTAGTACCAAAAAGCAGCTGCGCCAACCTTTCCGAAATGTATGCTTTACCTTTTGTTTGTGGTGACAACACTATTTCACCGCCTGTACGGGCATCCTTCATGCCATAAGTACGGAACAGATTACTACCCTCGGCACTCACGAAATGATATTGCTGGGTATGCACATATCCCTTACCCCGGTGTAGCGAAACCGTATCGGCAAAAAGCTGTGTTCCGTTCCACGAATTACTGTTCGGGAAACTCCAACCGGTAGAAATACTCCAACTGTCCACCTCGGGTTGATTGCGGATGATGCGGGCTATACGCCAATAAGCTTCCCTGCACATGGAGTCGGTTGCCATAGCCGGATCGTAACTACCATGTGTTTCATCGTAAGTACCGATGTTTACTACATAGAGTCCTTCGGGATCGTATCCTTTGTCAATATGATGATTGGCAGTCAATACATAAATGGGATCTATGGCCGTCCAAAGGAAAAAGCTGACGGCCAACAGCTCTATAAATATCCAGCCGTTCTGACGGCGCTGATTCCAAAGCTGATGTAAAATAGTTTGTAACATAACACATTTATCTTTTCGTATTCAATGAGGCAACAATCGAATTTTTCAATGCCCATAAAGCCGGTATCAATGCCGAAACAACATTAAGCAACAGACACACGCCAAAAGTACAGCCGAAGACCATGGGATTGAACAGCATCTCCGGCGTGAGCGATGTAGAGAGTGAAGTATCATGGATATACTTGTCGAACAATGTCAAGATCCATTCACTGGCCGTCAGTACAATAAAGTAAGAGAACACTAACCCCAGCACACCGCCCAACACCGTCAGCACCAGGTTCTCGCATAGGACTTGCTGTATCAACTGGTGACGCGTAGCCCCATAGGCCTTGCGGATGCCCAATTCGGCAATGCGACTATCCATACGCGAAGAAATCATGCCACTCAAGTTCAACGCAGGGATAATCAGCAAAGCCAGCAAGATATAAAGAAAGGTCTTCGTCAACTCTGCCATATCAGGTGCACGGTCAACATCCTGGCGGAAGGTACTTATCCAATATTTATCGGGCTGCCCCATCAGGTCGTATTCATACTCCTTGTCCTGCTGGGAGTAACGGCGAAATACGTCCTGTACCTCACTGCGCACAGTTTCGAGATTCTCTTTATCGTCTACCAACAGATAGGCAAACACATTGCCCAGCAGTCCCCGGTTGTCCAGTTGCTCTGAAATGTCCAAAATGCCCGAAGCATTAAGTAATGGTACCCACAGGTCGCCCGATGTCTCGGGTGTAGCATTGGAAACATCCCGCACCACACCGCATACACGGTAGTCGCGCCCGTTGAAGGTGAAGTGCCGGCCCGTCACTCCTTCGACAGTGGCAAACAGTCGCTTGGCCAATGACTCACCGATGACGGCCACTTGCGCCTTTGCTTCCACATCTTCCTGCATGAATGGCTGTCCGTCGACAAAGCGGAAGGAAAAGACTTTCCAGAAAGCGCCGTTGGCAAAACGGGGAGTAACCTTGAAGGGCTTTACGTCTACGGCAGACACCTGATTATTTCCCCAGAAATCAATCATACTGCCCGCCACCTGCTCCACATGGGGCAGTCCCGGCAGCATCTGGTCGACCACATAATAAGCCACGCCCCCGTTGATGTTCCAGTTGTCCGGTTTCTCTTTTGGGTAACGCTTCACCGGTTTGAGTACCAGCGTACGGTCCCGGTTATATTCAGGATAAATGGGAGCAAACTTAACGTAGAAGATGATGAACAAAGTCATCACCAGTGCGATGGACAGCCCCGTACCCACCACGTAGATGCCCGTGAAGAGGCGGTTTTGCCGCATCAACGTCCAGGCTTGCTTGAAATAATTCTTCAGCATACGGTTTCCGATTTAAATCCAAGAAGTTTCTCAGGCATGAAACCAAAAGTTCCATAAAGTTTCAACAGCTTGAAACTAATAGTTTCGTTCAAGGAAACCACTGGTTTCGCTAAGGGAAACCAACGGTTTCGCACTACGAAACCACAAGTTTCAGCGCACGAATCATTTCTGAAACTCTTAGTTTTTCCTTATTTCTTCAATTTCAGTTTGGTTTTGTTCTTATACTGGCTCATGTCGCTCACAACCACCTGGTCGCCGGGCTGCAAGCCGGATACCACCTCGACATACTCGAAATTGGAATCACCCAACTGAACTTTACGCTTTACCAGCTGTCCTTCGCCATCACGTACAAACAGTTCATATTCGCCACGGCCCACGTAATACGAAGCATTGGCTATACGCATTACATCTTCTTTTACGGCATTCATCACATAAACGTCGGTCTTCAATCCCGAACGCAAACGACGGTTGCTGTCGTCCTCCAACTGGACGGTAAAGGAGATGACACCATTCTTCGACAACGGAGTGACACTACTAACCTGCCCTTCCAATTTTTCACTACCAATCTTCACAACTGCACGCCCGCCGGCTGCCACACGGTCGCCGTAAGTATCGGCAATCTCACCTTCTACCTTGAAATGGCTCAAATCAGAGATCACTGCTATCTGTGTACCTTCGGTTACCTGGGCTCCAATCTGGTTGTTGATATAAGTCAGAATGGCTTTGCGGGGCGAACGCACCTGTGCGTCGTCCAACGTACGCTTCGTTTCAGCCAAACTCTTACGGAAAATACTTAAATCGAGTTCCTGCACTTTATATTCGGCAGCCAGCACTTCCTGCTCGTTTTCGTATTGCTGGCGTAACTGCTCCAATTCCAGTTGGGCCACATTAACACTCAATTCGGCCTGGCGAACCTTATCTGTCGTACCCGATCCGAGGCTGTCCAAGTATTGCTCGTTGCGCAACTCCACTTTCATACGGTTAAGCTTCATCTCGGAAACCTTGATCTGCATGGCCAGGTCTTTCAGTTTGGTCTCGTTGTTCACCTGCAATTGCTGGAGTTTATATGTACGCATCTGCTCTTCATCCAGTTGTTTCTTATATTCGGTTTCGGCACTTTGAAGATCAAGTTTCAAAATGGGCGTACCTATATCCACGCTGTCTCCTCCTTTCTTGTAGACCTCAAGAATGCGTGTATTAATAGGAGAATTAATGATTTCCTCGAAAGCAGGTACAACCTTCCCCGAAGCACTTACACTCACCTCGATAGTTCCTTCATCTACTTGCGAGAAAATCAGATCCTTTTCTTTGACTCCTGTCCTCATCAGTGAGATTAGTACACTAAGCAGCACTACACAGGCTATGGCCGTAATACCGTAGCGAATCATTTTCTTGTTACGCTCTTTTTGGCGTACCTCTTTGGGAATTTCTCTATCCATAGTTATATCTTTATTATTTTATTATTATTAACGGACACTACGCCCCCATCCCTGCGAAATCTATGCCAAAAACACAAGTCGCTGATATTGAAGATAAAGAATAAAAAAGGGGTGTCCGTTTTCGGACACCCCTGTACATTTTCGGATACACATATGTATGGCAAACGTCATCGCAACCACACCCGTTCGCCGACCTCGGGAACATAATCGTCGGCATCTTTAGCATTGAGCTTATAGAGATTCTTCAGACGGATGCCGAATTTTTGCGAAATAGAATGCATGGAATCGCCATCGCGCACAATATAATAAGTATAGGCTTTATCAGCTTTCTTATTTTTCTTTTTCAAATAAATAATGTCACCAGCCTCCAAGGTATACTCTTTGTGCAAATCATTGTAATCCACCAGTTTCTTCCAACTGATATCAAACTCCCCACCTAACATCTGGAACGTATCGCCATCACGTGCCACAACGTAAGCCAGCCCATTGGCAATATACACTTGATGCGGATTGACCAGCCAAGGTTTCTTCTTGATCAACTTCTGCCAACGTCGGGCTTCCCGTTTGCTCATACCCTCGTTGTCGTATTTATATAAGTCGTAGTCCTCGATAATGGTTATCAAACGGTTGGCATACGAAGGATCCGTAGCATAGCCAGCTTTCTTCAGCCCACGCGCCCAGCCTTTGTAGTCAGTTTTCTTGAGCTTGAAAAGAAAAGCATAACGCGCCCCACTGGTAAGGAACTTGGAATGGTCTTCGTACGAATCGGCCACTTTGCTGTAAGCACGGAAGCACTCTCCTCGCGCGTCATCGTCGTGATAGACTTTCCGTCCATGCCAGTTCCGGTGGCACTTAATACCAAAATGGTTATTGCTTTTACGTGCCAATACACTTTGTCCGGCCCCACTTTCAAGTAACCCCTGTGCCAAGGTTATACTGGCTGGTATATTGTAGCGTTTCATCTGGTCTACGGCAAGAGGGGCATAACGCTTGATATAGTCATTATAACGGGCATTCCGGCGTTGCGACTGGACTGGCAAAAACACAAACAGAATAAGCACGAAGGCTAATATGCGGAACGTATATTTCATGTTTTTTATCATTGATTGGCGCAAAAATCTGCAAAAGAAACGAGAAAAACAATCCTTTTACTATTTATTAGCGTACCAAGTGGAGGTAAATAAGTAAAATTAGCTACATTTGAGACCAACTAAACATTATTCAGCCCCTAATATGAAAAAGAAACGCATCATCATAGGATTTGCCATGTATATGCTTGCCATGACTTCTTGTTCAAGCATATTTTACTCCAAGGGCAATATACTGGAAAAAATAGAAACAGGAATGTCGCCTCAAGAAGTGACTGACCTTCTAGGAAAGCCCGAATACCGGCGTTTGGATTATGGACTGGAAGAATGGGAATTCCAAAAATATCTCAATGCACTGGATAAAGAACCGACGGTAATCATCATCCGCTTTGAAGATAACCAATTAGTATACATGGACTCGTTCAAGGAAAGCGAACGTCAACCTCAAGCCTCTGTTCCACCAGTTAGGCCTTCGCAAAAGCCACCGGTAGTTGTTGTACCAGGCCCCGGCATAGGACATCCTGTATCCGAACAACAATTCAACGAATTTTATAATAAAGTCAAATCCCGTCCTTTCAAAGACGACCAATTGAAACTTATACGCATCGGTGTGAAAAACAAGTATTTCACCTGCAAACAATGTGCGCGCATGATGTCACTCTATGCTTTTGATGACGAAAAGCTGAAGGTACTAAAGATATTTGCACCTCATATTCTGGATAAAGAGAACTATGACGTACTATCAGAGGAAATCATGTCACTTATCGAACAGGAAAAAGTTCCCCATATATTGGGCTTGTAATATTTCAATTAATACATGCTTAAAATAATATATTTCTCACTTAAATATTTCCTACTATGAAAGAACTAAACATCCCAATCAACATTCGTATCTACAATTATGAAGAGTTGAATGAACACGATCGAGAACTTATGGATGCTGCGTGTGGCGCAACTCAAAATAGCTATGCCCCCTATTCACATTTCTCGGTAGGAGCTGCTGCACGTTTAGCCAACGGTTGCATCATAAGTGGAAGTAATCAGGAAAATGCAGCTTATCCATCGGGCCTATGTGCCGAACGTACTACCCTATTTTATGCAAACTCACAATACCCGGACCAACCGGTAGAAACACTTGCCATTGCCGCACGTAATGAGAAAGGCGATTTTTTAGCTTCCCCTATTCCACCATGCGGAGCTTGCCGCCAGGTCATGCTGGAAACGGAAACCCGTTTCAAACACCCCATGCGCGTTTTATTGTATGGGACACAAGGCATCTATGAACTTCAGAATATAGGTCAATTATTGCCTCTTTCATTCAGTGCCGTTTCAATGGAATAATCCAACAAAACAGCTAAAGGAATAACTTTGGCAAATAGGTGGAAAAGACCTTTCAAGTTATTATAATAAATCCGTCTAGTATCACGAGCAGATGGAAAACCTTTTCCATGTTACTTCTGTAATATGGGTAAATATTTCTGTAATACCTTTACATGATATCTCAACCATGTACTCTACTTTTGTATTATAAACCTATAAGCACTAATTATGACTAAAAGAGTACTAATTTTATCATCCAGTCCCCGACGAAACGGAAACTCGGATACACTTTGCAATGAATTCATGAGAGGAGCCCAGGAAACAGGCAATCAAGTAGAAAAAATATTCCTGAAAGACAAACACATTAACTACTGTACGGGATGTAGCGTTTGCAGCATGTACCAGAAGCCCTGTCCACAAAAAGACGATGCAGCGGAAATTGTAGAAAAAATGATTGAGGCTGACGTTATTGTTATGGCAACTCCTGTATATTTCTATGCCATGAGCGCACAAATGAAAACAATGATTGACCGTTGCTGTGCCCGCTATTTGGAAATCAAAAATAAAGATTTCTACTTCATTATCTCAGCAGCCGAGGATGACCGCACATTAATGGAACGCACCATTGATGGTTTCCGTGGTTTCCTGGATTGTTTGGAAAATGCTCGAGAATGTGGCACGATCTATGGAATAGGCGCTTGGAAAATGGGAGAAATTGAAGGCAAATCTTCTATGCAAGAAGCTTACCAAATGGGAAAAAACGTATAAACAGGCAATAGAACAACGTAAATAAAAAAGGGAAACAGACATCTACCTCTGTTTCCCTTTTCTATTTATGCGACTTTAGAAAAATTATCCACCAAAGTTATCGTACATAATGCTAGATGACTCAACACCCAGGCCATCAAGCATATTAACCACAGCCTTCGACATCGGGCCAGGACCACACATGTAGTATTCAATATCTTCGGGAGCCTCATGGTTCTTCAGATAAGTATCATACATTACTGTATGAACGAAGCCCGGAGTATATTTCACACCTGCAGCATCGGCAGCAGGATCGGGACGGTCGAGTGCCAGATGGAAGTGGAAGTTGGGGAATTCTTTTTCCAGGCCGAGGAAGTCGTCGAGGTAGAATACTTCGTTTAAGGCACGTGCACCGTAGAAGTAGTGCATTTCGCGGTCGCGAGTATTCAGTGTCTTGGTCATGTGCATGATTTGTGCGCGCAACGGAGCCATACCGGCACCACCACCAACCCAAATCATCTCCTTCTTCGAATCAAAATGCGGATGGAAATCTCCATAAGGACCACTCATAATAACCTTGTCACCCGGTTTCAGTGTAAAAATATAAGAAGAAGCAATACCAGGATTTACATCCATAAAGCCACTACGATCGGGCTTAAACGGAGGAGTAGCAATACGTACAGTCAACATAAACACATCACCTTCTGCTGGATAGTTTGCCATAGAATAAGCACGAACAGTAGGTTCGGGGTTAACGCACTTCAACGGGAAAAGACCAAACTTCTGCCATGCTGGCAAATATTCATCACCAATAAGGCTCTTATCAATGTCCTTATCATAATCCATTGTAAATGCTGGAATCTTAATCTGCGCATACGATCCTGGCAAGAAGTCCATATGGGCACCAGCAGGAAGCTGCACTTTGAATTCCTTGATAAAGGTAGCCACATTTTTATTGGAGATAACAGTACATTCGTACTCTTTTACTCCCAATACGCTTTCGGGAACCTTGATTGACATGTCACCCTTCACCTTAACCTGACAGCCTAGACGCCAATGGTCTTTCTGTTGTTTACGACTGAAATGAGGAACTTCAGAAGGCAGAATTTCACCGCCACCTTCTACAACCTGACATTTACATTGTCCACATGATCCTTTTCCACCACAGGCAGAAGAAAGATATACACCATTAACAGCCAAAGTATTCAGCAAAGTACCGCCAGAAGCGACATCCAGCACTTTGTCACCATTCATGGTAAGTTTTACGTTTCCTGAAGGCACCAAAAAGTTTTTGGCCACCAGCAGAATTACCACAAGCAACAGAACAACCACCAGGAATACTCCAATGCTTGCTAATATCATATTCATATCCATTGTCTTATTCCTTTCTTTATTAGATGTTCAAACCAGAGAAACACATAAATGCCATTGCCATGAGGCCTACTGTGATAAACGTAATACCCAAACCTTTCAGCGGGGCAGGAACGTCAGAATAAGCCATCTTTTCGCGAATGGCAGCCAAACCTACGATAGCCAGCAACCAACCCAGACCCGAACCAAGAGCGTAAGAGATAGAATCCCAAACATCACCGATATACTTCGGATCACTTTCGCCCAGCGTAATACGCTGCTGCATGAACAGAGAGGCACCCATGATAGCACAGTTTACAGCAATCAGTGGCAGGAAGATACCTAACGAAGCATACAATGAAGGGCTGAAACGTTCAACAATCATTTCGACCAACTGTACGATAGCTGCAATCACAGCAATGAAAAGAATAAAACTAAGGAAGCTCAAATCCACACCTTCGATGAGAGCGTTCGGACCCAGCACTTTAGTCTGCAACAGATAGTTGACCGGCAGCGTAACCACCAACACGAAAGTTACTGCAATACCCAGTCCGACGGCAGTCTTCACATTCTTTGATACAGCCAGATATGAACACATACCCAGGAAGAATGCGAATATCATGTTGTCCACAAAAATGGAGCGGACGAATAAACTTAACAAATGTTCCATAATCTTTATTTAATTGATAATTGAGTAAGCAGACAATTAATAATTCTCCTTCCTCATTATC
>ENA-OOXJ01000573-OOXJ01000573.1-human-gut-metagenome-genome-assembly--contig:-NODE-573-length-29651-cov-2.458373_pt1 | contig 29651 bp, 24 predicted proteins | sample MGYA00241587_ERZ501343 | MGnify/ENA primary metagenome ERZ501343 (study PRJEB25962, sample SAMEA2042918) | human gut metagenome | biome: human gut; feature: human-associated habitat; material: faeces... | reverse complement strand
TGCTAGTATATCACTTTTATTAGCACTGTCAAGAGGTGTGTGCTAATTATTTCATGAAGATTTTGTGAACGCCACAAGTGTTAAACTGCAAACTTAACACATAAAAAAATAATATAAAACAGGTGGAAGAATATGCCGTTATAAATCGCATAATCCCCACCTGTTTTTTTCTATAACTGTCTGTTTATTCTTCAATATCTTCCATAGAAATCAGTTCCTGTGATACATCCACCTGAGAGAAGCGAAGACCATGATCCTCGTACTCAAATTCTCCTCTCTGATTATCAATCGGATCGATGCGGAGCCATTTTTTCTCTGGCATGAATTCTTTTTGGATTTCAGAGTTGGCTGGCATACGGAAAATGTCCAGATTACCAAAGTAATAGTTCCAACGCTCTTTGTCTCCTTCACGCCATGCACTTCCACCAAAGGAAGGGTCTGCAAATACCCATCCATAAGGTGCTACATAGAATTGTGCCCAATCATGGCATCCTGTATAATACTTCGTTGCATATAGACCTGACTGCCAACGTGCTGGAATTCCAGACATGCGGCAAAGTGTGATGAATAACAGCGTCTGTACACCACAGTCACCTTTTAGGTTGATTGCACAGTATTCTGGAATACACTCAATTGTAAAATACTCTCTCATAAAAGAATACATAACTTTTGTTGTCACAAAATCATAGAATCGACGTGCCAAAATAATTGGATTCGTCTCATCTCCTGCAAGCTCATCTCTTAGTTCTCTTAAGTAAGGAGTGAATACGATATGTGGTGCCTGCTCTTCCAAACAGAAATCTGGCTGCTCTTTAGACACCTTGTCAGGATCTAACTCGACATAATTGACATGGTAGTCAAATGAATAATCAACCATAAACTCCTGATTCTCTTTCAGTTCAGTCTCAAAATACACTGTTCTCTGTGGTGCATCAAAAGGTGCTATATATGTAATCTCTGGATTAGATGCATGAATCTCTACATGAGAAACCTGCTCATATACCTTTGGAATTGGAAGATGTACACGAACCTTGCGTCCTACCTCTTCGAATTCTTTCTTAACTTTTATTGTTGAACGTATACGAGTATGTACAGTTCTTCCACCATGTTCCTTCATGTAATGTATATTTTCGTTCAGTAGCTTCTGATTCAGGTTGTTTTCTTTGTTATTCTCTGGATTTTCTACAATAACACGCTTGGCAAAGTCTGGACGTGTCTTAATTAGATTTTCATAGAATCGACGCTGAAAATGTACCTCGCCGTCCACATAAATCCAATCGGCTGCACCGATTTCTTTTAAATGATCTAACTCTTCTTTTTTGAAATCACGTAGATGACTCATCATAATCTCCAATGCTTCATCATAAGTAAATGGATATTCATTTCCACCCATAACACCAATGACTTCCTGTTCGATTTCCAGACGTTTTCTAAGTGCCTGTGGAATATCCTTTTCTTCTAGAAAATAATGAATCATTTTCTGGGCTCCAGCATAATCACCATAAATTTTTAATTTCAGAATGTCCTCTGGAAGCGGAACATTCATAAAAGATAAATCCTGATACATGAGTTATACCTCCTCGCATACTAATTTATATTACTGTTCGTTTTCAAAACCTATGAACTACGCTGACTTGAATAGCATATCTGTTAATTTAAAGACTGCCTCCATATTTGCACAAGTGATGTTATTTGCTGCTGCAGTAAGGATGGCTGCTAAGTAATCCCCAGATCACTCTCAATCCATAATTTATTCCTGAAGTCACTAAAATCAATATCATGCACAAAGCAGAATAATCCTATTCCTCATCTACTGACAATTGAGTATGATACACATAATGCTTTCGCAAATTCCGTCTGACTTATAAGCTTTGTTTTCGAACTTCTTTTATATATTTCAAAAAACTCATCTGCAATCTTTTTTCAAAATATAGTAAAAATTATAGCATGTATGCAAATAACTTGCTGTGTATTTTATAATACATTTTCTCGTTCTCTAATGATATCCTGTAAAAACAGGACCTATTGCCTTGTTACGATGTTTAGTGCACATGATAGGCTGATAATTCAACAAGACCACTGAATGGTTGTTATCATTCAATTGTGTAATATCTATTACCTTTTTTTTGATTATATATAATACTATTTGACAATAAAGGCAAAAAGTGCATGACCCACTATCAGTAATATAGCCATGCACTTGTAACAAATTGTTTATACCTTATAGTTAGAACTCTTCGTTTCCACAAGAATAGTCAAGAATCTTATTTAATCTCTATAACCATTACTCTTTTTGATGATGTTTCTACAAGTTCTGACTCTATGTCTTTGTTTTCTATGAGTACTGCGTGAACTACTCTGGAATGGTTGATGGGATTTAATGTCTAACTAACATTTTACCACTTGCATGTACTGGATGTTCTCCTTTAGATGTAAGAACAGGTATATGTCCATTAATAATATGAGACGTTCTGAGTAAAGTCCAAAATCATGAAAAATCATATTATAGATCCTTTCTTCTTCATAGAATAAATAATAAGGATTACGATGTTCTTTCCATGTGGATTCATCTTATACGTAATACGTTCAAACGTCTTAATATTTCTATCTAACAAAAAGTATACTCTTGTTTAAAAGTTATTACTAGTTAACATATTGTAAAGAAAATAACATACATTTCTATTTTAGGATAAGTTCATTATACGTTTTCTTTCTTCATCAATCATATTTGTTAAAGAAGTTGAATCTATTTCAATATTATTGACAGCAGCTGATTGATCAGCAAACGCATTAAAGACATTTGTCTTTCGTGTAAGTATATCGGTAATTCTTTCATCAATCGTATCATTACATAACAAGCGATAAACCAATACATTTCTTGATTGTCCCATACGATAAGCTCTTGAAATAGCCTGACTTTCAATAGAAGGCTTAATTTGAGGTTCACAGATGATGACTACACTGGCAGACTGAATATTTAGCCCTGTGCCACCTGCCATAATTTGTGACAGTAGTACACTACCTGCAGGAGCCGATTCAAACTCATCAATGATTTCCTGACGATGTTTAGGAGAAACAGAACCATTAATAATTTCTGTACATTGATTGCCTAATAGTTTTGAAATCTTTCTTATCGTATCTAGATAGAATGAGAATACAATGACTTTTCTTCCTTCTTCTTTCGCTTCTTGAATAATTTCCAACATTCTACATGCTTTACTTGAGTCGTGAAGATCATCTACTCTCCAAGATACCTGACGTATCTCATGATGATTATGACCTCCTTTACTTAAAGAATCATAATATTTACACTGTTCTTCATATCCCATTTCACACCATTCTTCATTTTCTAGTAGTTCTGGTAATTCAGAAAGTACATCTTCACGCTTTCTACGATAATAAACAGGTGCGATTGTTTCTCTAAATAGTGGTGCAAATGGCATCATCTTCATATTATTGATTTTCTTTGCGATATCAGGTTGAAGAATAGTAATTAAACGAATCATTTCATCAATATTATTTTCTAAAGCTGTCCCTGTCATAAATAGAAGTCTATCTGCATGTTCACATAAACGCTTTGTATTAATTGTGCGTTTTGCATCTGGATTTTTAATATAGTGCGCTTCATCTACAACCACTAGTCCACATTTTAATGACTTAGGTAATTCAAATACTGATGTCGTTTCATAGGTTGTCACTGCAATACCACCACTATTAATCCAATCTTTCATTCCCGAAGTTCTAGTGCTTCCATGAACCTTTATAGCTTGAATATCACAGAATTTCTCAATTTCTCGACACCAGTTGATTAGAACACTTGCAGGACATACTACAATAAAATGTGTTTCTCCTTGATTTCTTAAAGCCACCATTGTCGCGATAGCCTGAATAGTTTTACCTAGACCCATTTCATCACCTAGAAGTACTTTTCTTTGATGAAGAATATAGTTCACACCAAACCTCTGATAACGACGCAAGTTACAATGAAGCCCACCTAGAGAATAATCTTCAGTCTGGATTTCTTCCACAATATCTTCCGGTAAACCATATACATCATTTGACCCACCTATAAGTTCTGGAATAATCTCTTCTAGAAGTGTATTGAAACTAATAGGATTCTTTGTGAACTCATTCCAGGCATAAGTATCTGATATACTATCATGTAAATATTGATAATCATTTTCTATTTTATCAATGTTCTCTTCAAAACCATTTGATAATACATTTTGTAAATAATCATAACTTTCTATAGCTGCATTTTTTCCATCTGATGATGTAAATAGCCATCTAAAGAATCCTTTCGCGGCTTTCAGGTTATCTAATGCTTCTTCTCTTTTTTGTATGTTTTCTTCATATATTTTATCAAATTCTATACATTGGTTATTATTGTTTTTTAGTTTCAAAGTATTTAAGATAATTTCTGTTGTCTCAGATGTTTTATGATCAACACTTAGCTTTAGTTTAATTTCATCTTTAGTCGCTTCTAACGTTCCTGATACTATATTTTTAACAAGATGTGCTTTTTCTTCACTAATCCCTTTAATTTTAGAAAGAGAATAGACAGAAGCGTAATAGACATCCGCATAACTATTATAACCATGCGTTCTTAACAATTTAACACGTATCCCTTTCTTACCACGGTTTAATTCTTCGACAGGAATACCTTCCAGCACCTCTATTGATTCATTTTTTAAATATTCCTGTGATGCTTGCACAATATTTTTCTGGTATTTCTTGCTTCTCTTTTCATACTTATTTCTATTCTTCTCAATTTGATTAAAACGAGATAACACATCTCTTGCATCCGCAAAAGAAAACTTTCTTTCTAGCTTCATATTTACTTCCTTTCCTCCAACAAAAAAGAATCTATTCAGACTCTCCCTTATTCATCATTGAACGTATCTTCTGCATACGTTCATCTAATTTAGCACTTTCTACTGAACAGTCATAAAGTTCCTGAGCAATAAGTTTTGCTTCATCTTCAGGAATATTCTTCTTATAGCGTAATTTATGTTCCAAACTTGCCCAGAAATCCATCGCAATAGTACGAAGCTGTACTTCTACATAAACATACTTCTTTGTCTTCTGTAAGAAGATTGGTACCTGTACAATTAAGTGTAAACTACGATAACCACTAGGTTTAGGATTTTTAATATAATCCTTCATCTCAATCAAAGTAATATCATCCTGTCTTAAGAAGCTATCTGCAAGTTCATAAATATCTTCAGGAAATGAACAAACAACTCTGACTCCTGCAATATCTCTTATATTTTCTTCTAATGATTCCATAGTCATCGGAATATTCTTGCGTCTTACTTTTCTCGCAATACTATCATATGATTTAATACGCGACTTGATGCTTTCAATAGGATTACCATCATATTCTAAAGAATATTCCTGATCTAATACTCTGAATTTTGTTTCTATCTCCATTACCGCACAACGATAATAAGACATTAATAAATCAAATGGTTTCTTATTCTTATCTAATAAATCTAAGAATTCATCAGAAAGAATACTCTGTCTCATGAATTCTTCTCTTTTTTGTTCAATGATTTTAAATCCACTTCTTTTTATATCTTCTAGATTTCTCATATATTCATCCTTCTTTCAATCTCTATCATTATAATCTATTTCTATGAAAAAAAGAACTGAGAAACCTCAGTTCATATGTTCAAGTGCTTTCTTGAATTGTTTTCTAAACAACAATACTGTAAATGTAATCGCAAAAAGATCTGCCACTGGTTCAGCTAAGTAGACAGCCATTGTCTTATCCACAAGTAATGCAGGCATAATATAAATAAATGGAATTAAGAGAATGAATTTTCTAGTTACTGCCACTATTACAGAAGCTTTCGCATTACCTAAAGCCACAAATGTCATCTGACAGGCAATCTGAATTCCAAATAATCCTACAACTGCCATATAGATTCTAAGTGCTTTAGTAGTAAAGAGTAAGAGTTCTTGTGCATTTGTAAAGAGTCCTACAAACATCTGTGGGAAGATCTGAATCAAAATCCAGATTGCCATTGAAAAGATAAGGGAAACCTTAAGTAATAATTTAAATGTCTTTTGAACACGTTCTTTATTCTTAGCCCCATAGTTGTAACTGATAATAGGCTGTGCCCCCTGTCCTAATCCCTGTAAAGGAAGCATCGCAAACTGCATAACACTAGTCAATATAGTCATTGCGCCTACTGCTATATCTCCTCCATATTTTAATAAAGAAGAATTAAAACAGACCTGGATGACACTCTCACTTGATTGCATCACAAAGGTAGAAAGACCTAAAGCAAGGCAGGGTAAGATGACTGAGTTATCTAAAGATAAGTTTTTCTTTTTTATTTTAAGTTTTGTTTTTTTGCCAAACAGGAAGCGAAGAACATAAAGACATGAACATCCCTGTGAGATGATTGTCGCAAGAGCCGCACCTTTGACACCTAGATTGAATCCAAAGATCAAAATAGGATCGAGGATGACATTACATAATGCCCCAATTACAACAGAAATCATCCCATTCTTCGCAAACCCCTGGGCCGTAATAAACATATTCATCCCCAGTGTTAATTGGACAAAAAGCGTTCCTATCGCATATATATTCATATAATCTACTGCATAAGAGATTGTATTACCACTTGCACCAAAAGCAAGTAGGAAGGTACGATTTCCAAAGAATAGAATAAGTGTTAATACAATAGAGACAATAATCTGTGTAATAAAACAGTTTCCTAAAATCTTTTCTGCATGATCATGATTTCCCTGTCCCATATAAATAGAAGCACGTGGTGCCCCACCATTGCCTACTAGAGAGGCAAAGGCTGTCACAATCATAATAAGAGGCATACAGACATCAACTCCTGTTAAAGCAAGTGCACCAGTATGGGGAATATGGCCAATAAACATACGGTCTACAATATTGTAAAGCATGTTGATTAACTGTGCTATGACTGTAGGTAAAGCAAGTTGCCTTAATAGTTTACCTACTGGTTCAGTCGCAAGAAAGTCTTTATTTTCTGCCATATTAGCCTCCTATTCTTTGTGATTCAATAAAGATGAGATCTTCACTATTTTCTATTGTCAAAATACCATGACATTGATTAGAGATACATAATGGATCATGAGGTTCTAATGTATAACCATCAAGTGGATAATCACAATTCTTTAATGTGAGAATACAAGTCTTTTCAGTAAAGCAAGAGAAGTATTTATACTCAGTACAGTCTATCTGATGTATTCCTTTAGGCAGCAAATAGATTCTATTGATATCATCATAGAGTGTAATCTTAATATCCGGATGCTGTCTTAAATAAATGAGTACTCCTAGAAAATGATCAATACGTCCACCAATGACACCATAAAGATCTATTTCATCATAACCTCTATTAAGTGCTTCGCTAATGGCTAGTTCTGTATCTGTTTCATCCTTGTGTGTAGGAAAGCTCAAAACTTCTAGCCCCTCAAGGTATTCTTTATGTTCTAGAGAATCAAAGTCTCCAATTGCGAATAATGGTTTAATAAATTGACGGTGCAGATGTTCCAAACCACCATCAACCGCAATATAAGGGATGTCTTTGTTAAAGACATCCCCATTATTCATGCTTGCGTATAAGCCTATTTTCATTTGAGTGAGTCAATAGCTTCCTGTCTGTTTTCTGCTTTGAAGACATAGCTTCCAGCCACAAGAACATCTGCCCCAGCTCCACGGCATAGGTTGGCTGTATTTTCATTGATACCACCATCTACTTCAATAAGATAGCGTCTATCATTTCTGATTTCTTTTAATTCAGTAATCTTATCTAAGGCTGAAGGATTGAATGACTGACCTCCAAATCCTGGTTCAACACTCATTACAAGAACCATATCTAAATCATCTAGGAATGGTTTAACAGCTTCTACATCAGTTCCTGGTTTAATAGAGATAGAAGCAAGACATCCTGCATCATGAATACGCTGAATAAGGACACGTGCTTCCTGCACGCTTGATACAGCTTCAATATGGAATGTAATGAGATCTGCACCTGCATTGATGAATTCATCTAAATACTGACCTGGATCAGTGATCATTAAATGAACATCAATAAATAAATCAGTGACAGCACGAACATTACTCAAGATACTATAACCAAATGAAATATTTGGTACAAAGTGTCCATCCATGACATCATAATGAATCCATGACTTTCCTCCATCATAGATTGTATCAATATCTTCTTTAAGATGCGCAAAATCAGCGGATAATACTGAAGGTGCAATTTTAACCATATCGTTTATCTTTCCTTTCTTTTACCTGCTTTAATAACTGCAGATAATCTTCATATCTTGTTTGATCTATGTCTCCTGCTTCAACAGCTTCTTTCACAGCACACTTTGGCTCACTATCATGAAGACATCCCCTAAACTTACAATGATGAGATAATTCTCTAAAATCATGATAAGTAGTCGCAAGTTCTACCGGTTCCATCTTCAGTTCCAAAGAAGAGAAGCCAGGTGTATCGGCAATATAGCCACCATACATCGGAATCAGTTCAACATGTCTTGTCGTATGTTTTCCTCTTCCTAATGCCTGTGAAATTTCATTTGTCTCAATGTTCAATTCAATGTTTAAGGCATTCAAAAGACTTGATTTACCTACACCACTCTGTCCTGTCACGACTGTGACACGATTCTTTAAAAGTGGTTTGATTTCTTCAATCCCCTCATTTTCTTTACTTGATACAAAGTAAAGATCATAGGCATTGTACTTCTTTTGTATAACAGGAATAAGTTCTCTATTAAGATCTATCTTAGTAATAATGATAATTGGCTTAATCTTCTCATATTCAACCATTGCGAGGAACTGATCAAGAAGCATCTGATCAAAATCCGGCTCAGCAATAGAAAATACAAGGAGAGCTTGATCTATATTACAAATAGGAGGTCTTTCTAACTGGTTATGTCTTTCATCAAGAGAAAGGATATAACCTGAACCATCCTTTTCTTCCTGGAAACTGCAGAAGTCTCCTACAAGAGGCTTCTGTCCTCTGTTTCTAAATTTACCACGTGCCTTACAGCTTACAACTTTTTCGCCTGTATCTACATAGTAGAATCCTGCAAGGACTTTTATAATCTGACCTTTAGTCATATATTCTCCTATTCTGATTGTGCATTCGGACTGGCGTCATCACCATCATCTTCTTCTGGTAAATCAGGCTGAGAAGGTGTTGTTGGTGGAGTAGGTTTCTTATCATAGTAATATAAGATAATTTCAGTCCCCTTGCTTGTTACCTGAGTATAAGGTGCAACAGACTGTTTAACGACTGTATTAACAGACATTGAGTTGATTGTTGCACTGTCAGTAGGTGATGGAAGAACAGATAATTTTACATTGGTGAAGCCCTGGCTTTCCAATGTTGATTTTGCGGCATTGATGTCCTGACCATAAAGTGATGGAACAGTAATAGTAACACCCTTAGAAACTGTTAAAGTGATAATCTTGCCTTTTTCATTAGGATCCTGTTTTTCTCCTTCAGATATAGACTGTCCAATAACGATACCTGCTTTATATTCATCATCAGACTTTTCATACTTCTTCACCTTATATCCAAGCTTGGTAAGTTTCTTATAAGCTGTGTCATAAGACACACCTGTATAATCTTCCATGATAATATATTTACCCTTAGAAAGAGTTAATGTCACGGTATCACCTTTATTAATAGCATGTCCTGCTTCAGGATCTGTGGCTACTACAAGACCTTTTTCATATTTATCACTTAATTCATAGTTGACATCATCAGAAACCTTATAGCCTTTATCAATCAATAAAGCTGTTGCTTCTTTTTCGGTCTTACCTACTAAATCCATCATCATGCCATCTTTATTACCACCAAGTAAGAAGAAACCTGCCACAATCGCAAGACATACAATTACAGCACCAATCGCTGCACCAATCGCAATCTTCTTTTTCTTATCCATTGGTTCTTTCTTCTTCTCATCCTGAGGCTTGATTTCTTCAATTTCTGTCTGTGTTGTTTCAGGATCAATAGGCGCCGTTTTCGTAAAGAACTGTGAATCGCTCGCAATAATAGTTGGATCAGTATTAACCTGGTCAAAAGTAAGCTTTTCTTCATCTAAACGTTCTAAACATGTGTCTAAATCATCTAACATATCATCCGCACACTGATAACGATTATTTGTATTCTTAGCAGTCGCTTTGATAATGATATTTTCTACTGACTGAGGAATCGCTGGATTATAAGCACGTACTGAAGGAATTTCATCACGCATATGCTTTAATGCGATATTTACTGGAGACTCACCATTAAATGGTACATCTCCTCTTAGTAATTCATAGAAGACAACACCTAAGGCATAAATATCACTCTGTGGTGTTGCTTTTTCACCTCTTGCGATTTCTGGCGCAAGATAGTGAAGTGAGCCCATGATCGTATCAGTCTGAGTCACCTGTGATAAAGACTGAATTGAGGCAATACCGAAATCCGCAATCTTTACAATACCAGAATCAGTAACAAAAATATTCTGAGGCTTCAGATCACGATGTACAATACCCATAGAATGTACAAGTGCAGTTGCTGAAACAACCTGCTTCATAATATCCACAGCTTCAACATAATGAAGTGCACCACGCTTATTAATTAATTCTTTTAAAGTCTGACCACGTACATATTCCATGACAATATAGTAAAGATCATCTTCTTCACCCACATCATAGATTTCTACAATATTACGATGACATAATGCAGCCGCTGCACGCGCTTCACGATGGAAACGAGTGATATAAATAGGATCTCCTGTCAAAGACGAACGAAGTATTTTGACTGCTACTTCTCTTTTTAATATATCATCATATGCAAGATAGACATCGGCCATACCGCCCTGTCCAATAAGTTCTTTTAATTCATAACGATCAGCAAGAATACGTCCTTTTTCACTCATCTTATGCTTCTCCCTTCTCAATTAGTAAAACACCAATATTATCTAATCCGCCAAATTCATTGGCTGATTGAATGAGGCATTCAGTTTTTTGATCAACTGATGCATTTTTTTGTAGTATTTCTTCAATCTGTTGAGATGAGAGAGAATTATATAATCCATCTGAACAGAGTAATATTGCACGATAATCTTCTTCAATCTTATAAAAAGAAATACGTAAAGCTTCTTTAATACCAATAGCCTGCACTAAGACATTTCTTTTTGGATGATGTGAGGCTTCTTCTTCATTGATCAAACCTCTTTTTACAAGTTCATTCACAAAAGTATCATCTGCTGTAATCTGCTTTAATGTATCTTTATACAAATAAGCTCTAGAATCACCCACATGGGATACATAAGTATTCTTACCATCCATATAACAGATGACAATTGTAGTCCCCATGCCTGCATATTCACTATGCATATCGCTTTCCTTATTCACAAGATCATTGGCAGTTAATAGTAAAGATGAAATCCAGGCATGAATAGATTCATCATCTAGAAATGGTGAATGATCAAAGAAATGTTCAATCACATAACGACTCACAAGTGTTGAAGCAACTTCACCTGCAAGATGACCACCCATTCCATCACACAATACGCCAACGATTTCATGATTCTTAATTTTATAGACTGCTCGATCTTGATTCACTGACCTTTTTATTCCGATATCAGTCATCGCGGAGATAGCCATATTATGCTCCTTTCTCTCTCTTTGCACGTAACTGTCCACATGCACCATCAATATCACGGCCATGTTCTTTTCTTAAAGTACAATTAATATGCAAACGAATAAGTTCATCCTTAAATGCAGTAATTGTATGACCTAGAGATTGTTTATAGCCATGTTCATCTACAGGGTTATAAGGAATTAAATTGACATAAACATTTAATCCACGAAGATAATGCGCTAACTGACGTGCATATTTGATATCATCATTGACATCCTTCAATAAAATATATTCAAGAGTGACACGACGATTTGTACGTTCAATATATGTCTTGATTGCATCTCTTAAATCATCCATATTATAGCGTTTGTTGATAGGCATCAATTCATTACGGATTTCATCATTAGGTGCATGTAAGCTGATTGCTAGATTCACCTGGATTGGTTCATGAGAGAAACGTTCAATTCCAGGAATCAAACCACATGTAGAGATAGTGAGATGTCTTGCGCCAATAGCTAAACCATGAGGTTCATTGACTGTATAGATGAAGTTCATGACTTCATCATAGTTATCAAATGGTTCACCTGTTCCCATAACGACTACATGAGTTACCCTTTCTTTTAAATCATTCATAACAGTCAAGACCTGTTTCACGATTTCACCACTTGTAAGGTTACGCTGTTTCTTTAATAAGCCTGAAGCACAGAAGGAACAACCCATATTGCATCCTAACTGGCTTGTGACACATAATGAACGACCATAAGTCTGAATCATCAATACTGTTTCAATGAGTCCTCCATCTTCTAATTCAAGAAGATATTTAGTCGTACCATCACGTGCGACCTGCTTTTCCTTGATAGTTAAAAGCGCATCACTGAAATGGTTGGAAAGTGTTTCCTGAAGTTCTTTAGAAAGATTAGTCATCTGATGAAAAGCATAGACATTCTTTACATAAATCCATTCATAGATCTGTTTCGCACGGAAAGGCTTCTGCCCCATCGCTTTTAATTCTTCTTTTAATTGTTCAAGTGTTAAGTCATAAATTGATTTCATCATACATCCTTTTCTAACAGACACATATAAAAGCCATCACTATGATATTCATATGGAAGTATAGTACGTTCTTCTACCACATGCATATCGGGATGCTTCTTTATGAATTTTTCAATCTGTTTTTCGTTTTCTTTTTTATTTATAGTGCACGTACTATACACTATATTACCACCTTTTATACATAAAGAATATGCATTTTCTAGTAATTTTGCTTGAATAAGAATGATTTCATCCATTGCATCCGAGTCATGGTACTTGATTTCAGGTTTTCTAGAAAGAACACCAAGTCCAGAACATGGACCATCTAAGAGTATTTTTGTATACTGCTTATCAAATAATGAAAGGTCTGTACTATCTCCTGTATGAACATGGATATTGGATAATCCAAGTCTTTTCGCATTGTCTTCAATAAGCTTTGCTTTATGTGGATAAAGATCATAAACGTCAATCAAGCCTTTATTATTCATGAGTATACCAAGATGTGTTGTTTTAGAACCTGGTGCCCCACACATATCCAAGACAACATCTTCTTCACCTGGATTTAATAAACGAGCTACCATCTGTGATGATTCATCCTGAATAGTAACCAGACCTTCTTTAAAAGCTTCAGTATGCGCAATATTGCCTTCTTTTAATAGCACACTATCTGGTGAGAGATAGCCTGGAGTAAACTCTGGATACTTCTTTAAGAATTCCTCGCGAGACATCTTATATGTATTCATACGGCCGCTTTTTAAAGGAACTTCATTATCAGCATGAAGAATCTTTTCTGTTGTTTCTTTGCCATATTGTGCATTGAACATCTTGACCATCCATAATGGATGACTTGTAGAAATAGATAAACGTTCATCATGATCCAAATCATCTAAAGATCTTGTTTGCTTAAAACAGCTATGGAGAATTGCATTAATCATGCCTCCCGCTCTTTTATTTCTTCTTTCCTTAATAATATCTACTGCTTCATTGACAATTGCATAATCTGGTGTATCTAGATAGAAATGCTGGTAGAGACTCATTAATAGAAGCATTCTTTCTACTACTTTTAAACGTGTATGAATATGTGGTTCTAATTGATATTCTAGATATAGACGATTCTGAATAGTCCCATAGACGAGGGTTGTAATAAGTCCTCTTTCTGATGGTGAGAAATCTTGAGTGAGAGTATGATTTAAAGTGATATTTAAATAACTCTCATTCTTTTCATAATCAATGAGTATATCTAATGCTGTATCTCTTTCTTTCATATTAATATGTGGAATACGGATTAAAATCGCATGCCACAATGACACCTCCTTTTCTTGTACGGTTATAATAATCATCGATGATACTTAATTGTTCATAGATTGGCTTAGATTCTATATATTTAATCAAAATTCTTTCACGATAGATATCTTGCATCTTAAAGGCCGGCTGAGGGCCGATAATGCGTACCTTTTCTAAATGTTCCTTTAAATACTTGCTGATATCCAAAGCTGTCAAATGAACATTCTTTGGTGTACGGGATTGTACAATGACTGATACAAGGTGACAGAATGGTGGATATTTCGCTTTCTTTCTAAATAACATCTCTTCCTTAAAGAAAGCTTCATAGTCCTGCTTCACAGCTGTCTTGATTGCATAATGTTCAGGATTAAATGTTTGAATCATAACAGTCCCCTGCTTATCTCCTCGTCCACTCCTTCCTGCCACCTGACATAATAACTGGAATGTGCGTTCAGAAGCTCTAAAATCCGGTACCATAAGAGACAGATCAGCCATAAGAACCCCTACAAATGTGACATTGGAGAAATCAAGCCCCTTCGCAATCATCTGTGTCCCAAGCATAATATCTGCTTTGTGTTCTTCAAAATCTTTAAGTAATTTTAAATGTGTATTCTTATTACGGGTTGTATCAAAGTCAAAACGAATAATACGTGCAGCTGGATATTTCTTTTCTAATTCCTCTTCTATTTTCTGTGTACCATACCCTATCTTTTTAAGATGCGTACTACCACATTCAGGACAGACTTGAGGTACAGAAGTGAAGTATTCACATAAGTGACATTTTAATCTGTTTTCAGCTTTATGATAAGTAAGTGTCACATCACAATGCGGACAGCGGATCGGTTCACCACATGATTCACATTTAATAAAAGACGCATAGCCTCTCTTATTTAAAAGAATCATCGCCTGTTCTCCTTTATTCAGAGTTTCTTCGAGTCGCTGCTGCATTCTTTGAGATAATAGTGAATAGTTACCCTGACGCGCTTCGTTACCCATATCTACCACTTCACAATAAGGTAATGGTTTACCATTAATTCTTTCTTTCATCTCAAATAAGCCATAGATTCCTTTTTGTGCTCTCGCATATGTTTCCACAGATGGTGTCGCACTGCCTAGGACAATCTTCGCATTATTTTTCTCTGCACGCATCTTCGCAATAGATAATGTATGATAACGTGGTGTATTGTCCTGCTTATAGCTCATATCATGTTCTTCATCCATAATGATAAGTCCTAGATTCTCAACTGGCGCAAAGATTGCAGAACGCGCACCGACCACAATACGGGCTTCACCCTTTTTTATACGACGATATTCATCATATTTTTCTCCCTGTGATAAACGAGAATGAATGATTGCCACTTCGTCATGAAAACGTTCTTTAAAAATACGTTCCATCATCGGCGTCAAAGATATTTCTGGCACAAGCATAAGTACTGTCTTATTCTTTTCTAACATCTTTTTTGTGAGCGCAATATAGACTTCTGTCTTCCCTGATCCGGTAACCCCATGAATAAGAGAAATAGTATGAGAGGTTTGAAGGATTCCCCTCACAACACTTTCCTGAAGTGGTGTTAAGGTAATTTCATTATTGACCTTTAAATCATTTCCTGTATAAGGGTTGCGCTGTACTTCTTTATTATAAATCTCTATCAATCCCTGATTTTCAAGAGATGAGATGACACTTCTAGAATAAGGGATATCCTTAAGAAACATTTCTCCCTGATTCAAAAGCATACGAAAACATTCCTTCTGTTTCACTGTTTTAGGTGTTCCTGTATTGATTACTCTTACACATTGTCTCGTCTTAATACCGACCATTTTATGTGTAGAAGGTTTTAGAGTACCTGGCAGCATTGCCTGAAAGCAGGCAATAAGTGGGCAAAGTGTCATCTTAGACATACGATGAGCCAATGTTATTAATTCATTATTTAAGAGTGGTGCTTCATCTATGACAGAATAAATATAGGAGTATTTAAAGCCATCTCTTTCTTCTAGTTCTTTCTGCGTTAATTGAACTTCTTCAACCGATAAGACATAACCAACCACCTGACGATGATTAAATGGAACTTGTACACGAATTCCTGTAAGAATCGGTTTCTTAGATAAATAAGAAAAACCACGATCTAATGCCTGAACAGGATGTTCTATTAATACTTCTACCTTAAACATAAAATCACCTCCGTAAAAAAGAAAAAGCAGCCAGATGGCTACTTCATGTTCTCTTCGATAATCTTGACAATATCATCTTTAGCACGCATAACATCATCGTTCACCACTACATGCTTATACTGATCTTTTGTCGCAATTTCTCTTCTTGCTTTATCAAGACGTTCTTTAATAACATCTTCAGCTTCTGTTCTACGTCCACGAATACGTTTTTCTAATTCTTCCATTGAAGGTGGTACCAAGAAAATTGTAAGTGCATCTGGTACTTTCTTCATAACCTGAAGTGCACCTTGTACTTCGATTTCTAGTACAACATTCTTACCTTCATCTAGTAGCTGATCTACATAGGCTTTAGGTGTTCCATAGTAATTACCTACAAACTGTGCGTATTCTAGTAATTCACCCTGCTCAATCTTTTTCTTAAATGTATCAACATCTACAAAGAAATAATCGATTCCTTCTCTTTCGCCAGGTCTCTTATATCGTGTAGTCATTGAAATTGAATATGCAAGGTTTAATGATTCTTCTTTAAATAGTTGTTCTCTGACTGTTCCTTTGCCTACGCCGCTAGGTCCACTCAGGATAATTAGAAGGCCTCTTTTCACTTATCTACATCCCCTTTTTAAGATATCCTACATGAATAAAACAGTGATGTCAAACACTTTTAAATGTGTTATACTAAGTCGGGTGATGAATATGGCATTTGATGGAATTGTATTGTCACGTGTTACAGAATTATTAAATGAAACAATCGTGACAGGACGTATTTCAAAATTATATCAGATATCGAAATACGAATTATTAATGACTGTACGTGCGCAGAATGAAAATAAGAAACTCCTTGTTTCTATTCATCCAATGTATGCCCGTGTTCAGTTAACACAATTGAATTATCCTACACCTGATTTTCCTAATGCTTTGACTATGTTTCTAAGAAAACATATTGAAGGGTCTTTTATTGAGCGTATTGAACAGGTGGGACTTGATCGTATATTAAAGATAACTTTAAGAGGAAGAAATGAATTTAAAGATCTTGTAGAATATCATCTCTATATAGAAATCATGGGTAAGCATTCTAACTTTATTCTTACTAATAAAGAAGATAAGATTCTTGAATGTTTAAAGCGTGTTTCTCCGAGCGATAGTATACGTATTATGCAGCCAGGGATTACTTATACCTACCCTCCACTTCTCGATAAGAAGAATCCATTTGAGAATACCCCTGAGACAACTCAGCTTGTAAAAGAGTTTGAAGGATTCTCTAAGGATTTAGCTGAAGAAGTGGCTGTGAGAATGGAACAGGGGACTGATTTCAAAACTATTATGAATGAAATACAAAATAGTAAAGAACTCTATATCACACGAGGTGATAAAGAGAAGTATCATGTGATTCCTTTGACTTGTTTTGGAAAAAGAATTGATCACTATTCTCTTTTTGATGGATTAGATGCGTATTATCAGTTTATTGATCAGAAGGATCGTATTAAACAGCAGACTTCTGATATTCTTCATTTTATTCAGAAAGAATATACAAAAAACGTGAATAAGCTTGATAAGCTAGAAAAGACATTATTCGATTCTCATAATAGTGATGAATATCGTATCAAAGGTGATCTCTTATATGCTTCTTTACATCTTATTCAAAAAGGAATGAAGGAAGTGACTGTGGATAATTATTATGATGGAACAAAGATGACTATTGAACTTGATGAGCGTTTTGATGGAAAAACAAACGCCAACCATTATTATAATAAGTATCAGAAAGCAAAGAATTCCTTAAAGGTTCTAGAGGAACAGATTGAAAAGACGAAAGAAGAAATCAATTATTTTGATACTTTGAATACCTTGATGGATAATGCGGATTATTATGATGCCATGGAAATCAAGGAAGAGCTTGAAAATATGGGCTATATTCGTAAGAAGAATGTGAAGAAGTTAAAAAAGAAAACACATCCTCATTATGATGTCTATCGTACTCGTGATGGTATTATTATTTATGTTGGTAAGAATAACTTGCAGAATGATTATCTGACATTCAAGATGGCATCACGTAATGATATGTGGTTCCACGTAAAAGATATGCCTGGTTCTCATATTATTGTGCATGCAGAAAATCTTGATGAGTATACTATGAGACTTGCTGCAAATATTGCGGCATATTTCTCTAAGGGAAAATATAGTTCAAGTGTTCCGGTGAATTATTGTTTAGTGAAGAACTTGAAAAAACCTCATACAAATAAGCCAGGTTTAGTTCTTTTAGGACATTATAAGACAATTTATATTGATCCTGACGATTCTTTCTATGATGAATTAGAGAAAGTGGAGGATGCTCGATGAAATTAATACCTTGGAAATTTAATAATGATATGGTAGAAGGCTATACAGTACCAGCTCATATTGATGGAAGGCTGTTCAACATGAGCTATAACGGCTTGGATGACAAGCAGGTGCTAGAAAACCGTAAAGAACTCGCACAAATGCTTCATACTGAGCTTGATCATATGGTTGCACCTTTACAGCGTCATACAACACATTATTTAAGTGTAAATAAAAATGATGGCGGTAAAGGGATATATAGCCAGAAGGATGCCTATTTAGGTTTTGATGCATTATATACAAGAGATACAGATCTCACTCTTTTTACCTTTCATGCAGATTGCTGTCCTGTTCTTTTATATTGTGAGAACCAGCATTTAATTGCTGCTATTCATTCAGGATGGAAAGGAACAGTGACTGAGATTGTAGGTAAGGTGACACGTCACTTAATTGAAGATGAAGGATGTAACCCTAGTACTATATATGCTTATGTAGGACCTTCTATTGAGGCACGAAACTTTGAAGCGATGGATGATATTATTGACCGTGTTAAAAGTATGAGTTTTGATACATCTTCTTTCTATACTAAAAAAGATGAAACACATTATCTTCTTAATTCAAAAGGTCTGATCAAGCAGCAATTATTAAATTGTGGTGTATTAGAGGAACATATTGAAGTCAGTCCTTATTGTACAATGGAGAATGATGATTTATTCTTTAGTTATCGTAAAACACATACTAAAGATCGTAATATTTCTATTATCAGACTAAAAAAATAGCTGGAGAGCAATTTTTGCTTTCCAGCTTTTTCTTATTCTATTTCACCAGCAAGTACAGCCATTGTATGTGGTATTTCTTCAATGAGTTTTTCAGGGATAACTGTATAAGCCTGTTTTGCGACTTCATCTCCAGCACGTCCGTGAATATAAACACCAAGTACTGCCGCTTCTAATGCTTCATAACCCTGTCCTAGAAGTGATGTAATGATTCCAGCGAGTGTATCACCCATACCACCTACCGCCATGGCTTTATTACCAGACGCAATACGATAAGATGTCTTACCATCAGTCACAATCGTATGAGGTCCTTTTAAGACAAGAATACAATGATACTTTGAGGCAAAGCTCTGTGCTGCCATCATCAAATCGGGATAATCTTCTACATGGCATAAACGTTTGAATTCACCAATATGAGGCGTAAGAATAACACTACGATCCTGTTTTTCTAATAAATGCATATTTCTAGATAGAATTGTAAGTGCATCGGCATCAAGGACAAGTGGGCAGATAGAAGCTGTCATAATATCAATAACGGCTCTAAAAGCACCCTCTTCAAGCCCTAAACCACAACCGACTAATAATGCATCATAACCATCAAAATCATCATAATGGAAAATCTGTGGTCTTGTAACTGGAATGGCTTCAGGAATATAAAGAGGTAATAGTGCTGTCACTTTTTCTGAAGTAATTGTCTTCACAATACCTGCACCAGTATAATAAGCTGCTTTAGTCGCAAGTAATGGTGCACCTGTATATTGGTTACTTCCTACAATTAAACCATCGACCCCATAGATATTCTTATAACCGTTATAGACTCTCTTTCTTAAATGTGCTTTCGCATATTCTTCTCCTACATATTCAAATAAGCCTGCTTCCTTGAAACAATCATTCACAGCCAATGTTTCTAAAATCACTTCACCTGTATATTCGAGTGAACGTGGATCTAAGAAGCCTTGTTTTAAAGCCGTTAAAGTAACTGTAAAATCTGCCTTTAATGCTGCTTCATAAGCTTTTCCTGTATTACAGTCAAGTCCTGTAGGGATGTCAATAGCCCCAACAATACCTTTATAAGTATTATTAATAGACTCAATCATAATCTTGTACATGCCTCTAGGGGCGCTATTTAATCCAAATCCAAATAATCCATCGACGATACAATCATAGTCATTCCAGTTAATTGTATTAATATTATCTTCATCTACATAGATTAAATGATTCTCTTCACATTGATCACGATAATAGCGATTAGCCTGTGATACCTTGCCTATATCCCCACTGTAATAATAGTTGACTTGTTTTCCTAATTTCTCTAGTTTTAATCCTAAAGAATAGCCATCTGCCCCATTATTACCTGGTCCTATTAAAATAGCCAACTGATTATATTTTGTGAAATGGCTCAATAGCGCATCACTTGCAAGATTAACAAGCTCTTCTATTTGATAACCATGTTCTAATAAATAAGCATCATATTGTTTTAACAAATCCTGTGTTCCTATATACATAATAAACACTCCCTTCGCTTTTTATTTTATCATAAAAAAAGAGGAAATCGAAACCGATTTCCTTAAAGATCAAACTCTTCCTCCGCCTGCATAATGAGCAGCATAATAAGATTCACTTAGCGAAGAAGTAATAACACCCTTCTTTTCATTAGCAGCATGTACGAATCTGCCTCCACCTAGATAAATACCTACGTGAGAGATACCTTTCTTATATGTATTCTTAAAGAATACAAGATCACCAGGCTTTAATGCATTTCTATCTACTCTTTGAGTTGTATTATACTGCACAGCAGCTGTACCACTTAAAGAACGTCCATTTTGTCTATATACCCATCGAGTAAAGCTTGAACAGTCAAAGACATTAGGTCCTACAGCACCCATTCTATAACGGCATCCAATCTTACCTAATGCAGTCTGAATTAGAGCTCCATTTCTAGATTTTACTTCTACAGGAATATTAACAACTGTTGTGTTACCAGTCTTATCAGTTGCAGTATAAGTTGCTGTATAGCATCCTTCATTATTTACATCTACATTACCACTGATTCCAACATATTTAGTTAAATCACCATCTAAATTATCAATAGCTGAAACAATGAGTGAACGCCAGTTCACAGATGTTCCTTCAGTAATCGAAACTTTATTTGTATTCAACTTGATTTCAGGACCTTTGATATCCTTAACATTAAAAGTACATGTCTGTTTTGTTTCATTGCCACTATTATCAGTTGCGATAATTGTTGCTTTCTGTTCGCTATTTAATTTCTTAGTATCAATATCACCTTTAACAGTTAATACTGGAGATGGATCAAAATTATCTGATACATCAAAATAATCACCAGGATTGAAAGGTTCACCATAGTTCACATCAAATGACTGTGTCTTTTGAGTAAGCACTGGTGCAATAGAGTCCTTTACATTAAATGAAAGTGTTTTTTCAGCTTTGTTGCCTGCATTATCTTCTACATGAGCAACAACCTTCTGTTCCCCAATAACAGCTGTATCAATGCTGCCATCAAAAGCGATGAAATCACTGACGTCACCATCTACATTATCTGTCGCTTTCACATAGTCAAATAAGTTATTTGAACCATTGGCTTCTACATCTATGATATAACCGCCGTCAACGCGTGATGCAATAACAGGTGCTTCATTATCAATAACCTGTACTTCGACTTCTTTATTAGTTGTATTCTTGAATGTATCAGTAACAGAAACTGTCACTGAATAAGTACCTAACTGTTTTGATTCATATGATTCTGATTGAATAGAAACATCCATGATATCTAAATTATCACGGTTATCTGTAATTTCAAAATCAGATGCATTAAGCTTTGTACCATAAGGAACAACAATCTTATTTGAATGAATAACAGGTGCCTGACGGTCAGCCGCAGCATAACCTACGAGGGCAAAAGCAGAGATTGCAACTGCTGGCAGCAGCATTGTTTTCTGAGTTCTGATTCTCTCTACAATTGCATTAAAAGTTGTGGGGGCATTTTGAGTCATAGTTATTCTCCTTTGCTTTTCAACAAATGCGATTATAACACCATGACTTATATCTGTCCACCAATTTCTTAAGATTTTCTTAAGTATTTGTATTTTATGTTGTATATATCACTTCATTTTTAATTAAGAAATTTTTAATATTTTAAAAATAGTGGTGTATATATAAAAAAAGTCCTCCCAAAAAGGAGAACTCAAGATGTTATCTCATATTTAATTTTCAAATCATTATACTGATTATAATTTATGAAATGTTCTTTTTGTAGACGGCCTACTACAATACCACTTTGAATATTTTCTTTTTCCGCAAAATCACAGATAGATGATCGAGAAAAATCATTTTGAGATACAAACTCACCCAAATCAGCCGTAGGAATTAATATCTCCTGCGCAAACTGGTCTGCTGAGTTTTCATCCTCTTCAGTGGTACCATCAATATTATTAATATGACCAAGTAAAATATGACCCAATTCATGAAACAAGCTAAACCAAAATCTATCTGCATCCTTACCTCTAACAGTGAGATCTATAACTATTTTATTTCCATCAACAAAAGTTGCACCATGTAAGAACGAACCTCCAATATGAGGAAGAAAAATAAGAGCAATACCACATCCTGCAAGCAGATTTTCTAGCTGTGTACAAAAAACATCTGGATCTAGAGTAGTCATACTTCTTATTTCAGATAATTTGTGCTCTAGTGTTTTTAAATCTATTGATGATACTTTAATATCACGTGCTAATATTCTTGCCTGTTGTGCCCAAGCCATCAAAGCATAGTTACTTTTTTCTGTATCAGCAAGTCTACGACAAGCAATCCTAGATAAACGCATATCTTTAAGTAATACTAAACTTACTACTCCAAAAAACTTTCTTAAATTTACCACTTTTTCTTCAATCTTTTTTGCAACTGGTACCCATCCATATTTAACCATTTCATTATATGGCATCTTTCTGGCAATTTCTATATCCGCATCCATTTCATTTTCCGCATTTGCCTTAATTAACTTTTCGCGATAAGTAGCTTCTAATTTATTCCAAAACTTAGCTGGAATACCTAATACCATTTCTAAACGTACCGCAACATCCGGAGTCAACTGAACTTCACCATTGATTAGTTTACTCACATGTTTTTGTGATAAATCCATTCGTGTCGCAAATTCTTTTTGACTCATACCTTTGTCTAGCAGCTGTTCTTTAATAGTTGCGCCTGGCGGTGTTGCAATAAATGTGCGACTCTTCACCATCATTTTTTCCTCCTAATTAATGATAATCTACTATTTCGATTACATTTACAATTTGAATTTCATTACCTCTTTTTGTAAAAATCAAACGATAGGGTTGTGTTAATTCCATTGCATATTGACCCTTTCGATCACCTTTTAAAGGATGACATCTTCCAATACGGGATTGTACCATCTCTTCAACCGTATCAGATGCATCAATTTCATCTATGCGTTGATGAATCTTCTCTGCCATTCTTGGCCCATATCTTCTCTCTGCTTCGTCTGCAATTGTGCAAACCTTCTCAATCTTTTTATTTTTATATGTGATCTTCAAGCAAACACTCCTCTCTTTGATTTACCTTTGAGGTAAATACATTATAACCTATAAAGCGCCATAATGCAATATTTAAAATTAACCTGTAAGGTAAATTACATAAAATAAAACAAAAAAAGTCCTCCCTAAGGGAGAACTTATTATCCAAGATATGCTTCTCTAACACGTGGATTATTTGCAACATCTTCAGCTTTACCTGATACAGTAATATTACCTGTTTCAAGTACATAAGCATGATCTGCAATAGAGAGTGCTTTATTCGCATTCTGTTCTACAAGTAGAATAGTCATATTTTCTTTTTCATTGACTTCTTTAATGATATCAAAGATTTCATTAACAAGGATTGGAGAAAGACCCATTGATGGTTCGTCTAATAGTAATAGTTTTGGTTTAGACATCAAAGCACGGCCCATTGCAAGCATCTGCTGCTCACCACCAGATAATGTACCAGCTAACTGTTTCTTTCTTTCTCTTAAACGTGGGAATAATGTATAAATATGTTCAATATCATTCTTGATACCATCTGCATCATTACGAAGATAGGCACCCATTCCTAGGTTATCTTCTACACTCAGCTGGGCAAAGATACGACGTCCTTCAGGAACCTGTGCAAGACCTTTAGAAACAATCTTATGAGCAGGCGTCTTCATGATGTTTTCACCATTAAAGATGATTTCACCACTCTTGCCATTTAATAAGCCAGAAATAGCATGCATTGTACTTGTCTTACCCGCACCATTGGCACCGATAAGTGCAACGATTTCACCTTGTTCAACATTAAATGAAATCTTCTTAATCGCATTAATGACACCGTAGTGTACTTCAAGATCCTTAACTTCTAATAACATCTTTAGCCCTCCTCTTCATTGCCTAAGTAGGCAGCTACAACATCAGGGTTGTTTCTAATTTCTTCAGGTGTACCAAAAGCAAGTACTGTACCAAAGTTTAATACAGCAATCTTTTCACAGATTCCCATAACAAGCTTCATATCATGTTCAATAAGAAGAATTGCGACTGAGAACTTTTCTCTTACGATTTTAATAGTTTCCATTAATTCAGCTGTTTCTGTAGGGTTCATACCTGCAGCAGGTTCATCTAATAATAATAGCTTAGGTGCAGTCGCAAGTGCTCTCGCAATTTCAAGCTTTCTCTGTTTACCATAAGGTAAGTTCTTTGCCTTAGATTCTGCAAATTCTTCTAGATGGAACACACGTAATAAAGATAAAGCCTCTTCCTGCATAGCTGCTTCAGCCTTCTTGTATTTAGGTGTATGGAATAATGCATCAAATACTGTATATGGGTGAGAGTAATGTAATCCTACCTTTACGTTATCAATAACGCTCATTTCCTTGAATAAACGGATATTCTGGAAAGTTCTTGCAATACCTGCTTTAGTAATCTTAATAGTGTTTGCTTTTTTAATTGGCTGTCCTTCAAAAAGGATACGACCACTTGTAGGCTGATAAACACCTGTTAACAGGTTGAAGACAGTTGTTTTACCTGCACCATTTGGACCAATTAAACCAAATAACTGGTTCTTATCGATTTCAAAGTTAAATTCATCTACGGCCTTCAATCCACCAAACTGAATGCCAAGACCTTCTGCTTTTAATAATGGTGTACTCATTCTGGCTTCACCTCATCTTTCTTTTTAAAGAATGGAAGACGTTCCATGATCTGTTCGCCTTTACCTGTTCCCTTTAAAATCATAGCGGCAATTAATACAATTGCGTATAACAACATTCTGTACTGTGAGAATGAGATTAATAATTCTGGAATTATAGTAAGAACAATAGCTGCAATAATAGAGCCCTTTAAGTTACCCATACCACCAAGTACAACCATGACTAGAATTTCAACTGATTTGTTGAAGTCAAATCCTTTAGGAAGGATAACTGTATAATAGTGAGCATATAAGCCTCCTGCAAGTCCAGCAAAAATAGCACTCACTGCAAAGGCAAATACTTTATAATAACCAACATCAATACCTGATAGTTCTGATGCTGTTTCATCTTCACGAATTGAGATAATGGCACGTCCATGTCTAGATTTCACAATTGAATATACTACAAAGATTGTGATAATCATTGCGATAAAGACATAAACAAGATTTGTATTCATAGGAATACCAATTAAACCTTTTGCGCCATTAGTGATGTCAAGGTTGTTCATAATAACACGGATGATTTCATTGAAAGCAAGAGTGATAATACAAAGATAGTCACCTTTTAATCTTAATACTGGAATACCGATAATTAACCCAATAATACCAGCAGCAATCGCACCAATAAGTAATGATACAATAAATGGAAGATTTAAATAAATACTAATTAAAGCGGACGTATAAGCACCTACTGACATGAACCCAGCATGTCCTAAAGTAAGCTGTCCTAAATAACCAGCGGCTAAGTTAAGTGATACAGCAAGGATAATATTAATACCACAAAGAATTAATACACCCTGCCAATATGAGTTAATAACAGATGTAGCTGTTCCTATCATCAATACTGCAAAGATCACAATTGAAAGAATGAATGATCTGAATAGTTCGTTTTTTAATAGTTTTTTCATAGACTACACCTTCTCTCTTACATTCTTACCAAATAAGCCGGCTGGCTTAACTAATAAGACAATAATAAGAATAGCAAATACAACTGCATCAGAAAAATCTGAAGAAATATAGGCAATTGTAAGTGATTCAGCAACACCAAGCATTAAACCACCAACCATGGCTCCTGGTACACTACCAATTCCACCAAGTACGGCTGCAATAAATGCTTTAATACCTAACATCAAACCAATATATGGAGTGATTAATGAATAAGCACATCCATAAATAACACCTGCAATAGCACCAAGACCTGAACCAATCGCAAATGTAAGAGATACTGTTGTATTTACGTTTATACCCATTAACTGGGCTGCACCCTGGTCTTCTGATACAGCACGCATTGCTTTTCCTAGCTTTGTCTTATTAATAAAGAACAATAAAACAGCAGTACAAACAGCTGTTACTACTAGAGTAATAACAGTGATATATTTAATAGAAATACCACCGAGATTGATTGTACCTTTTGGCATGATCTGTGGGAATGTACGAGCCGCACTACCAAAGATTAATAAGAATACATTTTCTAATAAGTAGCTGACACCAATGGCAGTGATCAATACTTCAAGTGAACCTTTACCTCTTAAAGGTTTATAAGCTACTTTTTCTGTTATAACACCTAAAGCTGCAGTCGCAACTATAGAAAACAAGATAGCTGGAATAGGTCCTACAAAGCCCATCGCGATTAATGCGAAATAAGCCCCTGCCATGATGATATCACCATGGGCAAAGTTGATCATTTTCGCAATACCATAAACCATTGTATAACCAATTGCAACTAAAGCATACATACTCCCAGTCGAGAGTCCGTTGATGATCTGGTTGATAAAGTTAATCATAATTACTTCTCCCCTCTAAAAATAAAAAATAAGGAGAGATGAACTCTCCTTTATTCATCGTTATTTTGCAGTTACATACTGACCATTTTTAACAGTTACAATATTTAATTCCTTAACAGGGTTGTGGTTCTTATCATAAGTGAATCCACCACAAACTGCTTCATCATCAGATACTTTGACCTTTTCTAATGCAGCGTTTACCTTTTCAGGATCAGTTGATTTAGCTTTGTTGATAGCTTTCATCATAACAGTAACTGTATCATAAGCCATACCAGCGAACATACTTGGAGTTGTTCCATATGCTTTTTCATAAGCTTTTACGAATTCATATGTAGGACCGCTAGTTGCATCTTTGTTGTAACCACTTGTGAAGAAGCAGTTTTCAAAGTCTGCAGTGTTAACACCCTTAACACCAAGAACACCATCCCAGCCATCAGCACCAAATATTGGAGCCTTAACGCCAGAGTCTCTTAACTGTTTAGTAATAGATACAACTGATTCATAGTAATCTGGTAAGAAAACAGCATCAGGATCAGCCTGTTTGATCTTAGAAATGAATGTTGAGAAATCTTTAGTATTTGCATTGTATGCTTCATAGAATGAAACATTAACGCCCTGCTTCTTTGCTTCAGCTTTATAAGCAGCTGCAACACCTGTAGAATAATCAGATTCCTTGTTGTAAAGAACAGCTACATTCTTAAAGCTATATTTAGTTTTAGACTGCTTAGCTAAGTAAGTACCCGCATAAGAATCGTTTGTACAGATTCTGAATACGTTCTTATAAGCTGTTTTACCATTCATAGTGAATTTATCACCTGAAGCAGATGGTGAAAGAATTGGTGTGTTGTTCTTGCTTGCAGCACTTGCTACTGAAAGTGCAGAACCAGTTGTTACCGGTGAAAGAACTGCAGTGACCTTATCATCATTATATAACTTGTTATAGTCATTAACGGCAGTAGTTGGATCAGCCTTATCATCATAGTAAACGCCTGTAATCTTTGTGCCATGCTTTTTGTTATAATCACTAATAGCCATCTTCATAGCATTCTTTACAGCACTACCATACTGAGAAGCTTCACCACTTAGTGGGCCGATAAAGCCAAATTTAGGTGCTTTGATATCTGTTGTAGCAGAATTCCCATTACTACAACCTACTAACATTGCTGCGACTGCACCAGCTGTCACGATTGTTTTGAATTTCATACATTATCCCTCCAATTTGTATATGCCCTTTATTATACAATCTCATTTTGGTTTGTCAATATAATTTCTTTACTATTTTTACAACAAAACAAATAATTTTGATTTTATTTACCTTTTTCCTAATTTATTGTATCGTTTTTGAAACTTCTTCAAAAACAGAATAAGCACTTGCTAATGCAAAATGAATGTTATAACCACCACAATCCCCAGTGATATCTAATATTTCACCTGTCGCATAAAGATGAGGATAGTTAATGAATTCAAATGATTTATTAAAATTAGAAATCATTAATCCCCCACAATCTGCCTGGGCAAATTCTTCCCCTCTTAAAGCTTTGACAGTGAATTCTAGATGTTTAAGGAAAGAAACCGGGTTCTTCTGATTTTCTAGTATTGGAACAAGTTTTGGATGAACTAAACCATCATAAGGGCCACTCATTGTTTGTAATGTATGAATAATAGAATATAACTCCTGATCAGTAAACTCAGGATAGAAATCACATACAATCTGATCTCCAGGACGGGCATAGCGACTTAATACCATTACTGCAATTCCACTAATACCATAATCAGTAAAAAGAAGTTCACCTTTTTCTTTATGTCCTTTTAAAGTAAATTCCCCTTTCATTCTGACACCCTTTAATTTCTTATAAACAGGTTCAGTCATCAACTGAGTAATAGTAGGTCTCATAGGACGATAATCCACTTCTAGAGAGTTAAAAAGCGTTCTTCTATCTTTCGTGCCAGATAACTTACCAGCAGGTGTTCCACAAGAGATAGTGACATAATCTGCCTGATAATCCTTATTGACAGCATGTATTAAATAACCGTGCTTATTCTTTTTAATAGATAAAACTTCTTCCTCACAGATAATTTCTACACCATATTCTTCTGCTCTATTTAAGAATAATGTCTGAACAGCTTTGGCTGATTCACTATAAGGATATAAGAGATTACCCATATATTTTGTATAGAGACCAATATCCTTTAATGCTTCTACAATATCAAAGTGATGAATAATATCGCTCACCCATGGTTTGATTTCTCCATCATAATGTGCCTTGTCTAGATTCTTGTTAGAAAGATTACAGCGACCATTTCCTGTCGCAAGAAGCTTCTTTAATGGTTTGTCATTCGCTTCTAGTACAACAACATCGATATCAAGATATTTTTTTAATAAAATAGAAAGATATATACCTGATATACCTCCCCCAATA
>ENA-OOXJ01000568-OOXJ01000568.1-human-gut-metagenome-genome-assembly--contig:-NODE-568-length-29878-cov-2.433491_pt1 | contig 29878 bp, 22 predicted proteins | sample MGYA00241587_ERZ501343 | MGnify/ENA primary metagenome ERZ501343 (study PRJEB25962, sample SAMEA2042918) | human gut metagenome | biome: human gut; feature: human-associated habitat; material: faeces... | reverse complement strand
CTTTGGAAAAGCATCCCTTACATATAAACTACCTGACTATGCAGCTAAAAAATACAATATTACAGTAGTTTATGGTGAAAATAATAAATATGTATCAGCAAAACAAAATACAACACTCACATTACAAAAATTAAATACAAAAACAACATTCACAACAAAAACTATTAATGATTTAATTATTCCTGGAACTATAACTCTAAAAGTAAAGAATGGATTGAAAAATTTTTCCTCGGCTTTTCTTGGTTTTCTCCTCATTATATCTTTTTCTTCTCTCTCAAATCCTAGTGCTATTGCAGGAATTGTGTCAGTTACTAAATTAATCCATAATATTTGTATAGGAAGTAAAATGGTTTTATTCAAAAGTGTGGCCATAAATACAATTATTACTTCTGCTAAATTAGAAGCAAGTAAATATGCAATTGCATTTTGAATATTGCTATATATCCTTCTTCCCTCTTTTACAGCTAAAACTATTGTAGCAAAATTATCATCAACAAGCACCATACTAGCAACACTTTTGGAAACTTCAGTTCCAGTTATTCCCATTCCTATTCCAATATCAGCACCTTTTATTGCAGGTGCATCATTTACGCCATCTCCAGTCATTGCCACAACTTTTCCTAGTTTCTTCCACGCTTTTACTATTCTTACTTTATTTTCCGGAGAAACTCTTGCATATACTCTATATTTTTTTACTTTGCTTTCAAATTCTTCATCGCTCAATCTGTCTAGTTCTACTCCAGTTATTGCCTCATCCTCGCTTTTTAAAATTCCAAGTTCTTTTGCTATAGCCACAGCAGTGTCAATATTATCTCCTGTAATCATAACAGGTGTCATTCCAGCATTAAAGCATCTTTCTACAGCTTTTTTAGCATCTTTTCTTGGAGCGTCTATCATCCCAATTAAGCTTATAAAAATCATATTGTCTTCTACTAGTTTTTCGTCTTTTTTAACGGGCTTATAGGCAAATGCAAGTACCCTTAGGGCCTCTTTTGCCATAGCTTTATTTTGATTTATTATATTTTCCTTTTGTTCTCTAGTTATTTCCTCAATTTTTCCATTTATTAGTATCTTAGTACAATTTTCAATTATAGATTCAGTCGCACCCTTAGTATACATTATTCTTTGACCATTAATATTATTTAGTGTAGACATCATCTTTCTCTCAGAGTCAAATGGAATCTCATCAATTCTCTCATACATCTCATCGCTTTTTTCTTTAGATATATCAAATAATTCACAAAAATCCACTAGTGCAACTTCTGTAGGATCTCCTAACATTACTTTGTTTCCATTATCTTCTCCAAATTTTGTATCATTACACAACACACAGCCATTAACTAAAGTACCAAATTCTTCAGATTTATTTTTTATATATAAATTTAACTTTTTAATATCCTCTTCATTTTCAATTTCATACTCACAATTTTGGAAAAAAACTTTTCTAACTTTCATCTTATTTTGAGTTAGAGTCCCAGTTTTATCAGTACAAATTACTTCTGTTGCACCAAGTGTTTCAACAGCTGACAATTTTCTTACAATAGCGTTTTCCTTTGCCATCTTTTGTACACCTATTGCAAGTGTAATAGTTATTACGGCCGAAAGCCCCTCTGGTACAGCCGCAACAGCAAGTGATATTGCAAGCATAAACACATCTAATATTTGATTTCCTTGAGCTATTCCAACTATAAACATAATAAGTGCTATGACTAAAACTGCTATAGTTAAAACTTTACTAAGCTCATTCATTTTCTTTTGAAGTGGAGTACTCTCTGTTTTTTGGTTTACAAGTGATTTTGCTATTTTTCCAAGCTCAGTGTTCATACCTACGCTTACCACTACACCCTCAGCTCTTCCATACACAACACTACTTCCTGTATAAGCCATATTTTTTCTGTCTGCTATAGCGGTGCTTTCTTCAAGTATTTCTCTACTAGTTTTTTCAACACTAAGTGATTCTCCTGTTATAGCAGCCTCTTCCACTTTTAAACTATGAGATTCTATAATTCTCATATCAGCTGGAATATAATCTCCCGCCTCAAGCAAAACAATATCTCCAATAGTTAATTCTTCTACCTTAACACTTACAATCTTACCTTCTCTTCTACACTTTATGTAAGGTGTAGACATAGTTTTTAGTGCTTCAATTGCCTTTTCAGCCTTATTTTCTTGAATAAGGCCTAAAATAGCATTAAGTATTACAACAAAAAATATTATTATGCTGTCTGTAAGACTCTCTTCCCCTGTAATTATGGATACAGTTCCTGAAATAAATGCAGCAATAAGAAGAATAATTAATGTCAAATCTTTAAATTGCTCAATAAATTTAATAAACAAACTCTTTCTTTTGGTTTCCATTAATTTATTTAGGCCATATTTTTTAACTCTTATATTTGCTTCATCTTCACTTAATCCTTTTTGGCTAGTTTCAAGTTCATCTAAAACTTCACTAGTTGTACCTTTATGATAACTTGTCATAAAAATGCCTCCATGTAATAAATATTTTTTTTAAACTATTCTTCTTTTGCTTTTTCTACCCTAGTAATTGCACAAGTAGTCATAATGCCCATAGATACCATCAAGTATACTATTGGAAGATATCCAGATAAAAATGGAACAATTGAAAGTCCATATAATATTAAAAATACAATAAAACTCATCCCATAATTCCAAATGTCATTTTTTTCCTTAAAATATTTTTCACATATATATGATGTAATGGTAGATCCTATAACAAATACTGAAAGCATCGCAGCTATTATTAACATTGCCGCATATATAACTAATATTGGAACAGCTATAAAATAAAGCCTTATACTAAATAATACAATTGCTAGTATAACAATTACAGGTGCAATAATTAAACTTATAATGCTAATAAGTACTGTTTTAGTTGTATTTTTCTTAATCTTTTCAAGCTGATTTGCAAAAAATTTCTTCTTTGAACAAATATATATTAAAATGTAAATTAAAGTAAATGTTAAGCAAGTAATTATTCCATATATAAGCTTATCTATAACAGATTCTGATTTCTTTTCAGCAATTTTAATAACAGCATCTGGATACATATCTTTTATTCCTTGAATTTCGCTATATGATTCAATATAGATCTTTCCTGAAATTAATTCCTTGCTATCTATACTTACTGAATCAGTCATTACTCTTAAATCTTTTTCTATTTTACCTTTAACATTAACGATACCTGCACATCCAATTATATTTCCACTTACATTACCATTTATATTTATAACTGGAGCTAAAAATAACACGTCCCCATCAATAGAAGCATTTTCTGTAATTGTTATTTCTGAACTTGCTAAAAGTATCAAGTCACCACTTATTTTGGAGTCAACAATTATATTAGAATTTGAAAACATTATACTATTTTTTGCATCATTATTTACTCTTATAGTATCTGATGCAAAAATAAAGTTAGATTTATTTATCTTACTATTTAAGTCTATGGTGCTAGAAGAAAAAATAGCCCCCATGTTATTTATTTCACTATTTATATTTACACTTCCTGAAGCAATTCTTAAAAATGGCATATAAATTTTATTATCTTCATCATTTAAAGTGTAAGAATCGTTAGTTGCATCATAATCTACAATTCCTTCATCACTTGCAAACACACCATTAAACATAAGTGGTATGCAAAAACTTATAAGCATTACAAATGCTACATATATAATTTTTATATTTTTTTTCATTTAAATCACCTACTAAATTAAAATTTATTTTATATTATTTTAGGACAAAAATCAACTAAAAAAATAAAACTTACCATTTTTAGTAAGTTTTAGATATTATTTTTAAAAATGGATACCACAAAAAAAGCAATATCCATTTTATATTATTTAATTTTATTGATAAATACTGAGTTATATTAGTACTATGGTTTTGAATTAATAACTACTGGACGAAAACTGATGTTAGAATCAGCATCACCTGCATAGTTGTCGAATGCAAACACACCTGCACTGCTAACATAGTAAGCATGTACTCCACGTTTGAACACTGGGAATCTAGAAAAAGGAAAGCTAGAGTAACTAGAGTCCCAACTACCAGTACTGCTATAGCCAGACCTAGAAGTTTCATATACTGCATCTCCATATTTATCTGTGTTTCCATAATAAGTTGATTGTGAGTCTGTAGTATTTGTATATTTGTCAACATATTTTGAATTGTTAGAATCCCATAATTTACTTCTATTATTGTTAGATGCTGCACCTGTGTATATTCCTGCTACATATTCCCATGCTCCTCCTGCCATATCATATATTCCATATACATTTCCTGTTGTAGAAGCATTTCCTCCACCTATTTCATTATATTTTACAGTATTACTCATATTTGTTGTGGCATTATTTTTGCCATTTGTTTCATTTCCACATAAGCCTGTTATTGGTGAACGATTTGTTGCATTATTGTAATATGGATTATTCCATACCTCGCCATTTTTTCCATATACACTTCTACTTAAATATGCTACAGCTCCCCATTCGGTATTTTTCATCATATGTGAATCTAAATTGTTTGTGTTCTCTAATGAATTTCCACTTGTTGTTAAACTTTGACACACTGTAAATATGTTATTTACATTTATTTCTCTCCAACTTGTTACATTTGGTTTTACTCTTACCTTTAGAGCTGTCGTATTACCTCCACCATTTGTTACAAGTTGCTCTGGAGATGGATTTTCAACTACATCACTACTATTACTACTTGCTTCAAACTTTGCTACCCATATTCCAGCTAATTGTTCTTCCGCATCTTCTACCCCATTATTATTTTTATCAAACCAAAATGCTGGGTGCACATTCCAATTTCCAGAACCCGAACTATTACTTATTGTTATACTGCTACCATCTATGGGTTTATTAGTTGTTCCTTGTAAAAATTTCACCTCTATTGTTCCTGCAGAATTAGACTGATATCCTTCTGTTATACAATATGCATACCTCGGTATCCATACCCAATAACAATCATTTCCTCCACCTGTCGTTTTTACATTTGCCCAATGATTTATTCCTGCTGTATAGTCATACCAATTGCTTTGGGCTATACTTTCTGACATTCTAATTTCTTCTTCGATGTATGTTGTTTTTTCTTCATTTAGATTATATGCTACATAATAAGTATTTGCTTTGTTAAATCCACTTATATCTGGTGCATTTGCTACCTCATGAGTTCCAGTTGTTGATTTAAATATATCTGATACTTTTATTTCATAGCTTCCTTTTGTTGTAGTTAATGTTTTATCCATTAAATTTTCTTCTTCTGATAAAGTTCCATAATTTTCTAATATTTCCTGTAAAGTAGCATCTGATATATCACCTGCATTTTCAAGTTGTTTTCCTAGTACATCCATTTGTATTTCTTCTTTTATATTTGCTATATCTGATATTCTTCTTGCTTCTTTTGCCTTATCAATTGGATTATTATCTCCAAGCGTAAGGATTACTGCAGCTGCTAAAATTATTATTACAACTATTGTAATAATTAACGTAATTAAACTTATTCCTTTTTTCATTTGTTTTATCTCCCCTTATAACACGCATAAAAATTATATTATATACAAATAAAAAATGCAATATAATACAATAATTTTGTTATTACATTTAAATTACATTTTAAACCTTTAAAACTCATTAACATCAAGTGCCAAATTTATAGATTTACCTATTATACTTGAAGTAACGTCAATTAACTCATCTACTTCTTTAGGAGTAAATATATAACTATCACTATTTAAAAGATTTGCAACCATATCATACCTTGTTTTTTGATTTAAAAATCCTACTATATTTTTTAGTTGATCGTTATCTACATCTTCAAATTCTTCTATTTCATTTGCCGTTTTATCTATCATTTTATCAATTGCTTCGTTAGTTAGGGTCACAAAGTCAACTACAGTAGGAACACCAAGTGCAATAACTGGTACATTTAAGCTCTCATAATTGAGCCCTTCCCTTTTATTTCTAACTCCAGCTCCAGGAGTTATTCCAGTGTCTGAAAGTTGAATTGTATTTCCTATTCTATGCATGCTAGACGAAGCAAGACTATCTATTGCAATAACAATATCAGGTTTTATCCTGTCAACAACGGATTTTACAATTTCAAATGTTTCTATACCAGTAGTTCCAAGTACGCCTGGCATAATCGCACAAACACTTCTTTGATTAGGATTTGCAATATCTCCTGCAATATTTAATACATGTCTTGTTATATTTATATTTTTTACAACTTTAGGACCAAGTGCATCTGGTGTAATATATTCATTCCCAAGGCCTACAATTAGTATTGATGATTTTTCATTACTTTTTTCTTTACATTTTATAAGATTTTTTAACTCATCACTAACTATTTTAACAAGTTCATGTTCTTCTTTATCTTCCAAATATTTTATATCTTTTGTTTCTATTGTAATATAATCTCCTATTTTCTTAGATAATGATTTTTCTCCATTTTCATTTGTTATTTTGACTACTGTTGTTGTAATATTATTTTTTTCATTCTGAATTACCTCAACCCCATCAAGATATGTTAAATTATTGACTCTTTTATATTCATCTACTCTCTCATCAGCCATGTCAGTTCTGAAATTAACACTATTTTCCATAAAAAAACACCTCAAAAATATTTTGAGATGTTTTTTATTATTTATTCTTAAAGGTTCTTAAAGAATTCCATTATATTATCTTTGTTAACGTTGAATTTTTCTTTTGTTTTTGAATTTTCAATTTCAAATGAAGTCCCATCAAACTTATTTCCTATAACTGTAAAAAATGGAGTTCCAAGTGTATATACATCTTGAATTTTGTTTCCAAGAGAAAAATCTGCTCTATCATCTAATATAGCATCTATTCCATTTTCTTTTAATTTTAAATATAGTTCTTCTGCAATATCCTTCTTATCTTCTTTATAGATTATTTGCATTTTGTAAGGAGCAATATTATATGGTAATATAAAACCATTTATTTTATCTTCATTCATAATTACATTATTTTCTAATATAGTTGCAATTATTCTTCCAAGTCCTATTCCATAACATCCCATATAATATGGTTTTTTTTCTCCATTTTCATCATTAAAATATAATTTCATTGATTCAGAATATTTCGTACCAAGTGTAAAATTATTTCCTAATTCCACAGAATTATATTCTTTCATTGAAGCAAGTTCTGAGTTTCCAAATTTTTTGATAAAACATTCACTATCTTCAAATTCTAGTACTTCTTTGTTTATGCCTCTTTTTGTTTTTTCATCATATAAAATTATATCTTCTCCAAGCTTTGTTATTGCTTGAAATTCTTCTGATACTCTTCCACCCATAGTACCACCATCACTTACAACTGGTACTATATCAATTCCAAGTCTTTTAAATATATTCATATATACATCGTGCATTTTATCAAAGTTTTTCTTCATGTCTTCTTCTGTTTTATCAAATGAATATGCATCCATCATAACAAAAGTTCTTGGTCTGAAAAGATATCCTCTAGCCCTTATTTCTTTTCTAAATTTTTCACTTATTTGATAATATGTAGCTGGTAAATTTTTATAAGATGGTAATCTATTTGCAGCAAATATAGTAGCACATTCTTCTGCTGTTGGAGCAAGGCCATACTCCCCAAAATTATTTTCAATCGTATACATAATGTCATTTTCTTTTGTATATGTGTCCCATCTACCAGATTTTTCCCATACACTCTTTGGTTGCAACTTTGGAAATTCTACATGAATACAATCTGCTTTATCTAGTTCATCTATTATAATATTTTCAACAGTTCTCTCGAGTTTAGTCCAAAGATTTCCATAAGCATATATTCCGCTTTCAAATTGGTAAAGTTCTCCACCTTTTAGAAGAATGTCTTGACCACTATAATCTTTACTTATATCATTAAAATTTATTTTTTTTACATTAAATTTACTTAATCTCATATATTACTCCTTAACAATATTACAAAAATTTGTACATAAAAAAATAATCGGCCTATAAAAAGCCGAGAATCTTTATGTTATTGGTGCGGGTAAAAGGACTTGAACCTTCACGCCTCTCGGCACCGGATTCTAAGTCCGGCGCGTCTGCCATTTCGCCATACCCGCTAACACATTTAATATACTACCATAATTTTTTGGCGATGTCAAGGTTTTAATTTATTTTTTTCTAATTAATTTATATAGTAAAGTAAAAACATATCCAATACATATTAATATTAGATATGTTTTTGTGTATTTTAACTATCATAAAATTCAGTTTCAGAAGTTAAATTAATTCCTAAACTATTACAAAGTTCTAAATCATTCTTTGAAACTATATACGTAGAATGTGCTTCACATCCCTTTAACTTTTCTAAATTCATAAGCGCCTTATCTACTATTGGATTTGTAACAGAACAAATACTAAGTGCAATTAAAACTTCATCAAGTTCAAGTGTTTTATTAATCTTTTTTAGCCTATTCTCTTTTAAATTTATAATTGGTTCTAATACAGATGGGGAAAGTAAAAATACATCATCTGGAATATTAGTCAAAACCTTAATAGCATTGATAATAGCACTACTTATGGGGCTTAAAAGTTCCGTTTTTCTTCCTGTTACTATTTTTCCATCTGAAAGTTCTATTGCAACAGCATGAGCATTTTTCTCTGATTTTTTACCTAAAGCTGCCATTACTACTTTTCTATCCGCTTCAGATATTGAAAGTTCATTCATCAAAAGTTTTATTCTCTCACATATCTCAACACTACCATTCCCCATCTTTAAATCATTTTGTGCTCTATAGTATCTTCTTATTATTTCATTTTTTGCAGCCTGCTGTACTCCATCATCATCCTCTATACATTTTCCAATTACATTTACTCCCATATCTGTTGGAGAATAATATATATCTTTACCAACGATTTTTTGTAAAATATTTTTCAATATAGGAAAAACTTCTAAATCTCTGTTATAGTTTACAGCTTTGATATTATATTTTTCCAAATGAAAATAATCTATCATATTTTTATCATTAAGATCTGCGGTTGCAGCCTCATATGCTATGTTTACTGGATGCTTTAATGATAAATCCCAAACTGGAAAAGTTTCAAATTTAGCATATCCTGCCTTTACTCCTCTTTTATACTCGTGATAAAGTTGCGAAAGACATGTTGCAAGTTTTCCACTACAAGGTCCAGGTGCACTAACTACCACAAGAGGTTTTGTAGTTTTTATATAAGGGTTTGCGCCATACCCCTCTTCACTTACTATAGTTTCTACATCTGTAGGATAACCTTTTGTAAATTTATGAAAATATGTTTCCACATTGTATGATTTTAGTTTATTCCTAAACTTATCAACACCGGGTTGATCTGAGAATAAAGTCACTACAACACTATTTACAGTGAGTCCTATATTCCTTAGATATTCTATTAATCTTATAACTTCCAAATCATAAGATATACCATGATCTGCCCTTATTTTGCTTTTGGCAATATCATTAGCATTGATACAGAATATTACTTCCGCTTGGTCTTTTAGCTCTTTTAGCATTTTTATTTTTATATCAGGTTCAAATCCAGGCAAAACACGCATTGCATGATAATCATCTACAAGTTTACCTCCAAATTCAAGGTACAGTTTATTATCAAACATTTTTATTCTGTCTCTAATTTTTTCACTTTGTAACTTTATATATTTTTCACTATTAAAACACTTTTTCATATAATAAACCTCTCAAAAAATCTTATATTCCATACATATATGTTGCTTCAAGATCAGCCTCAAATAACATAAGAGCTAAAGGATATTTTTTATAAGCAAGTCCTATTGTACCATATACCTCTTTAGGTTCTGTAAATCCCATATGCCAACGGATTGCATATTTTTCCTCATTAGTTAATTTCATAAATTCAGTTATCATCATAACAGATTTTTCTCCATGTCCATATGGAATTGTATCATCAACTGTATAATATGGAACCCTCTCCCAATCTCCGTGTGCATTTTTAGCATTTCTGTAATCTACTTTATAAAAATTACATTTGCAAATATCATGAAGTATTGCAGCTATTTTTATAGTAGCATCATCTACTTCTATATCATAAATTCCACTTTTTACTTTCCTATCAAGTATCTCATACACTTTAAGGCTATGTTCGGCAAGTCCTCCCTCATAATCCCCATGAAATCTAGTACTAGCTGGAGCTGTAAAGAAGTCTGATTTTTCAGTCAAAAATGTTATTACATCTTCAATTCCATCTCTATTTGTTGACCTTAAAAGTTCTATTATTTTTTCTTTCATTAATCTCCCTCCATTTTATTAACTTATATACCATAATTTCAATTTATAATCAATAATTTTGTTACATTTTATATTTTTTTGTCAAATAATACATACCGTAAAATAATATCATAGTTTTTTAAAATTTGAATATTGTTATATAAGGTGATCGATTTGGAAGAAAAAATTTTTATAAAAAGTTATATTTTGACGCTCGAATCTCTTTACAAGTATATAAATATATTAAGTGAAAGAGCCATTACAAGCAATTTTGATAATAAAAGATTTCCTAAAAAACATATAATAGGATACACTAATTTTAATTACCCTATATATTCAATAACAATTGGTAATGGAAAAAATGATGTAGTACTTCTTGGGGGAACACATGGTTGTGAAGTAGCTACTGTATATTTTATGCTAGAATTTTTAGCAACATTGCTACTCGACACTAAAATAAAAGCAGATATATTTAATACGTATAGCTTCCATATAATTCCTGTGCTAAATCCTGAGGGATTTAAAATTTCATCTTCCATATTGTACGAAAACTTCAAAAATAAAACAATAAAAGAGCTTGAATTATCTTCACTAAAATATGTAAGAGCCTATGCTCAAGACGATGAAAATGCTATAAAGCAATATAAGGTTCCAAAGCTTTATCAAGAAATATTGAAATCTTCTACGGGTTTCATAGATGATAAGAAAATGCGAGAATCAATAATAAAAATATTAAATGACTGCAATCTAACAGAAAAAGTGCTGCCAATATGGTCGTCAAATGGAATTGGAATTGATCCTAATGCAAATTCTATCCACAAATTTAATATTTTGCAAAAATATAGACAAACTCATAAATTTGGAAATTTACGTTATAATGATATTCCTGCTTATATGCCAGGTCCAATTGGATTTTTTGGATATGAACCTCTTGATAAAAAGTGTCCTGAAACAAGAGCAATTTTTAATTATATTACTAATCTTTATCATAATAACTTAAAAAAAGATTCGAAAAGAAAGCTCATTGCTATATTTTCGTATCATACAACTGGTGGTGAGCTTTATTCCATTCCAAGTGATAAAGCAAAAGAGAAGCAAATTAATTTTCATCTGCAGACCTCAGAAATTTATAAAAAATATACCAATTATTATATTGTAGAAGATAAATTAAAGTACGGATTTATGGATTATTTTAGAGATTACTTAGATGATGTATTTTCTCTTACGGTGGAACTTTCAAAAAGCAGCGGAAATCCCTTGTCTTGTTTTACAAACATAAATAATTTTAATAATGAAATAATTTCAAATAAAATTGCCATTTTTAAAACTTTAGACAAACTTATATAGTTTAATTTTTCTTTTATTCTATTGCTTTTATGTAAACTTTATGGTATAATATAAGAAGTTCTATGATTTGAACCAAAAAATAATTTTTTAAGGAGAAAGAAATACAAATGAGCATTTCAAAAGATTTAAAAAAGGACTATCAGGCCTACTCCATCTCTTACAACAAAAAGAGAACTGAAAATGTTTCAAAGTTACTTGACGACGTCAAAGAACAGTTAAAAGAAAAAATGAAGCATAGCGAAATCCCAGTAGATATCGGAAAAATTTCAGTAGAGATTTCCGAAGATTTTTCAAAAACTATATCTAATTTTTTCTTTGATATGGAGCTTATCAATCCAGTTATGATAGATGTAACAGGACTTGAAGATTTTAAGATTATCCGTTCTATAGCGGATAAGACTAATCCCAAAATCAAGTATTATTTAGTACTTGAAATCTAATTACAATTCCCGACTAAAAAAAGTCGGGAATTTTCATTTTTAAATTGACAAACAAAAGTTCTTATTATATAATTAGATCATTAAATTTAAGGAGAGGTTTTTATATGGATATAACTTTAATATTATTAATTATAACAATTGTGCTTTTAGTTGTAACAATTGGACTGTTAATTTCTAAAAAAAATAACGATAGTTCTAAAATATTATCTGACGAATTTTCAAAAACACGTCAAGAACTTGCTACTACGCTAATGCAAACTCGTCAGGAACTTTCAAATAAAATAGTAGAAAGTTCAAATACACAACAGCTGCAACTTACAAATTTAACTAATTTAAATGAAACAAAACTTGAAAATAACAGAAAAAATATGGAAGAAAAACTTGAAAATATTAGAAAAACTGTTGAGGTAAATTTATTATCTATGCAAAAAGACAATAACGAAAAGTTAGAAAAAATGCGTGTTACAGTTGACGAAAAATTGCAAGGTACACTAGAAAAAAGACTTGGAGAATCATTTAAAATAGTAAATGATAGACTTGAATCTGTATACAAAGGCCTTGGGGAAATGCAAAGTCTAGCACAAGGAGTTGGAGATTTAAAAAAGGTATTTACAAATGTAAAGTCACGTGGATACTGGGGTGAGGTTCAATTATCAAATATACTTGATCAATTTTTAACAAATGAACAATACGATTCAAACGTAAAGACTAGACCTTCTTCAAATGATTTAGTAGAATTTGCAATAAAACTCCCTGGAAAGAATGACAATGAATTTGTATATTTACCTGTGGACTCAAAATTTCCAATTGAAGACTATTCTAGACTAATTGATGCTGAAGAAAATTGTAACATCGAACTTATAACAGAGCTTAAAAAGAAACTTGAAAATTCTGTAAAATCTTTTGCTAAGGATATTCACGATAAATATATAGAAACACCTTATACAACAGATTTTGGTATAATGTTCTTACCTACTGAAAGTTTATATTGTGAGATACTAAAAAACACTTCACTTTGTGAGACTATTTCCCAAAAATATAGAGTTGTCATTTCTGGTCCTACTACATTTGTTGCCTTACTCAACAGTTTGCAAATGGGATTTAAAACCCTTGCTATTGAAAAACGTAGTTCAGAAGTTTGGCAATTACTTGGAATGGTTAAATCAGAATTTTCTAAATTTGGTGACATTTTAGATAAAACAAATAAAAAACTTCTTGAGATATCTAATACTATGGAACTTGCTTCAAAAAAATCTAGAACTATTGAAAGGAAACTAAAAAAAGTAGAATCTTTACCTGTTCAAGATGAAAATGATTTTTATGAACTAGATTCCTCAAATTTTATTTCAATTAATTCTTCTTCGGCTGATGAAAACGTTGAATAATATAAATAATCTATAAAAGCGACAAAAAAAATCATTTTTTGTCGCTTTTTTTACCATTTTTTTGAAATTTTTATATAGACTTTTCATTATTTATATGCTAAAATGTCATTTAGTAATTAAAATTACTATTAAAAGGGAGTGATTTTTTTGAAAAACGTTAAAGCAATAATTCTTGCTGCAGGAAAAGGAACAAGAATGAAATCAGATCTTCATAAAGTTCTTCATAAAGTTTATGATAGATGTATAATAGATTATGTATGTGATGCATGCCAAGATGCAGACGCATCAGAAATTTATATTATAACTGGATATAAAAAAGAACAAGTTGAAGAACATGTAAGTAAAACAAGAAATAATGTAAAATTCTGTTACCAAGAAAACCAACTTGGTACTGGGCATGCAGTTATGCAGGCTGAAAAGTATATTGAAGATGATGATCTTGTAGTTGTTATAAATGGTGACCAACCGCTTATATCTTCACAAACAATTAAATCTTTAGTTACTTTCTGTAATCAAGGTAACTACGGTGGTGTAGTTTTATCTGGTATTGTAGATGAACCTGGTTCTCTTGGAAGAGTTATAAGGGATAATAATGGAAACTTAAGCAGAATAGTTGAGAAAAAAGATTGTAATGAATCTGAAGAAAAAGTTAAAGAAGTAAATATAGGTGTTTACTGCTTTAATGGAAAATTATTAAAAGATTCTTTCTCTAAACTTGATGACAACAATGCTCAAGGAGAATATTATATAACAGATATCCCAGCGCATATAAAAAAAGCAGGATACAATTTTGGTGTTTATACAATGCCTGATATGTCAGAATTCCAAGGAGTAAATTCTAGAGAAGAGCTTTCTATTGCAACTCAAACTCTACTTAATAAAACAAGAAAACTTCATATGGAAAATGGTGTAACTCTAATTGATCCATCAAATACATACATTAGTATAGATGCAATAATTGGAAAAGACACTATTATATATCCTGGGACAAATATTCAAGGTGAAACTGTTATAGGAGACAACTGCATTATTGGACCAAACTCTACTATAATATCTTCTAAAATAGGAAATTCGACTACAGTAGAGTCAAGCAAAATTACAGATAGTGTTATTGGAGATAATGCACTAATTGGACCTTTTGCACACATTAGACCAAAATCAAATATTGGTTCTGAATGTAAAGTTGGAAGCTTTGCCGAAACAAAGAATGTAAACATAGGTGTTGGAACTAAAATTCCTCATTTGATATATACTGGTGATGCTGATATAGGTAACCACGTAGAAATTGCATGCGGGGTAATAACAGCTAACATGAATACAAAATGGGAGAAAAATAGAACAACAATTAAAGATGGTGCATTTATAGGATGTAATTCAAGTTTACTTGCTCCTGTAACTATAGAAGAAAATGCAATAGTTGGTGCAGGTTCGGTAATAACTGAAAGTATTCCTAAAAATTCACTTGCTATAGCCCGTGCAAAACAAGTAACAAAAGAAAATTATCTAAAAAAATAGTTGACAAAAAACTGCTGATAAAGCAGTTTTTTGTGTTTCAATTTTATTACATTTTTAAAAATTAAGTTATTTTACTCTATATAATATTGATTATTTATCAATTTTAATATAAAATTGATAAAGGATTGATATATGAAAATGGAGGAAAATGCTTTTTATGAATTATCTAGAAAAATTTAAGGAAAAATGTGGCGTTGATGATGTCTTTTGTGAAAAAGTTACAAATCTAGTAAATAAACTTATATATTTTGGTTATATAAACAAATTATATGCTAAAAACCTTTATAAAAAATTATATGAAAATGTAGATACTGTAATTTTTGGAAAAGATTCTAGTCTAGATTATAAATCAGGCTATTTTGATGCTTTAAGAAAAGAACTTTATTTAAAAGATATGAATAATATTGAATCATTTTATCTTAGAATGTTATATGTTTTTACTACGACTAAAGTTTCTGATGACAAATATATAGTCGGTTACTCTACTGCCTCACTTTCTACTAAAAACTATAAAATAGAATATTCAAATTTTAGTATAAATCGTGCAGTAATATCAAATCTTGTGTGCAGAATACTTTATACTATTCCAACAGCACTTGAGATTTCTCCAACATATAAAACATATCAGAATACTTTCCTTGGAAATAAGATATGTGCAGATAATGATATATACTTCCTAGAAGGAAGGCTTCTTACTGAATTATGCTTTGTATTAAATTCTAATGAAGAGGACTTATACATTAATTTATTTGATAATAATCCAATAAAATTTTTAGAAAGATTCCTAAAAAAGAATAAATTTAAAAATTATGACGATACTCTTATATTGTTGGATGCTATTAGTAAATTGAATTCAAATTATAACAAACTATGCTTTCTTGATAAGTTGTTAGATGACAATTACATTAATATAAAGAAAAATATCTTAAACAAACAAGAGCTAAAAAAATATAAAGATGAGCAAATGAAAATAAAGGTTGCTATAAAGTCAGCTCTATTAAAACTAGATAATAAATCAGAAGATAATGAAGATTCTAATGAATTAAACTTACTTAAAATAGATGATAGCTTGCTTGAAAAAATAAATGATTACGAAAATTTAATACTTGAAGATACTACAAAATTTCAGGATATGCTTGTTAAAATACTAATAAATTCCAAAAATATATACAAAGATATTGATTATGCACTAAAACTTAAAAGATTACAAAGTATATTGATAACTGAAAATACAGAGCTTAATAATGAATTATTTTCACTTATTAGAAATAAACTTTTAAATACTTATGAAATTGGTGTATCTAACTTGGTAGAAAAAATAAAATACAGTTTAATAAACCATACTCTACTCCAAGAAAAGTTTATTAAATCTTATAAAGATTTGAGTTTTAGAAAACTAGATGGAATATCAATGGATACTAATTCTTTGCTTACTGCTTTTGAAGTTGAAGGTACTTTTGTACAACTAGTATCAATTTCAAACATAAATATGAATATAAAAAATTTACACAATAATACGGTTGATCTTCCACTAACAAATCTTGGATATTTATTTAATAATGTTACAAATTCTGTTAGTACAGAAAGAATTGAAGCACTTTATACATTAATTAAAGATAATCAAGACGCAAAAAATAGCCTACTTAAGATTTCTGATATATACCTTAGCGAACTAAATGATTCTACTCTTGTAATTATTCCATATAATGAAAGTTACAAAATATACGAAGTAAAAAATATATATAAAAAAGATATTGATATGACACTAAAAGAAATAAAATTAACAGATAGCATAGATATATTTTCTGATCCTTCAAAAATGCCTACATTATACAATGAGAAAAAAAGCATACTAAAAAGATTACTTAGTATTCTTACAATAACATTTTGGTGTTAAAAACTAAAAGCTTACACATTTTTTAATATTGTGTAAGCTTTATTTATTACAATTGATATTTTCTCTATTCCCATCCAAGTATAGGATATCCGTTATTTAAATTTTTTGTATCTTTTTTAAATTCATTTCCCAGTTTATCTAAAAAACTAACTTCTTTCATATTTTTTTCTTCCATTCCTTCTATATTAGTATTAATATCTTCATAACCATATATTCCAACATTTGCCATTGAGTTTAAATAATAACAATTCTCCAGTGATAGCTTATCACTTGCCAAACTATTAAGTCCACCTATAATTCCACCTATATTACCGCCAGTAGAAACTTTTTTAGTATTATAACAATTTTGTATTACACTATTATTAGCATTTTCACCCATCCAGCCAACAATTCCACCAGCAGTCCAATTTCTAGCTATTACTTCACCTTTATTATAGCAATTGTTAATTTTAGCTTTTGAACTTAAACATCCTATTATTCCACCTATATTTTGATATCCTTTAATATTGCCTAAATTATAACAATTAGAAATTTCTTCTACATTTTTACTAATACTTAATATACCGCCAGCTGGGTAAATAGCATTACCCTTAACTGTAATACTAGCTTTATTATAACAATTTATTACTCTTTTAGGAGTATCAGCAATTCCTGCGGTATATCCATCAGATGTTGTTATATTACCCGTATTATAACAATTTTCTATTAACTTAACATATCCTGATACTATCCCATATGTAGAGCCCATTGCATTAATTTCTCCACAATTTGCACAGCTGTAAAACACAGTGTTTTCTCTAGCAAATCCACAAATTCCAGCCACTTGATAATTTGGACTTTCTTGATTTTCTTGACTAATGTTGCCGTAATTTGTACAATACTCAAATTTTACTTCATTTTTTTTATTATCACAATATCCAACTATACCACCAATTAATTTAACTCCACTTGAAAAAATGTCACCGTAATTTTGACAGTTTGATATGGAAACATCTTTATTAATAGCTTCAAATTTTGCTACTATTCCGCCTATACACAATTTAGAGTTTAAATTGCAATAGTTATTACAATTATCTACTTTTGTATCTATAGCATTTGCTATAATACCTCCCACTCTAGTATTTCCTTTTACGTCTCCTTCAACACTTAATGCTTTAAACATTGCTCCTTTAGTACAACCAAATAGCCCCACATTACTTTTAGAGCTATCATTTATATAAATACCTCTTATAGTATATCCCTTACCATTAAAACCTCCTGTAAAAGGTGAATTTTCACTTCCTATTGGTACCCATTGATCTGCATCATTGCCTTCTAAATCTATATTACATGTAAGTTCATAATATCCATTAAGGGGATACATAGAATCATTTCCTATTTTTTTAAGCTCATCTTTTGTACTTATTTTTATTCCAGAAATATTTATTTTTCCATCTTCTGCCCATTCTAACTCTTTCTTACTAGCACCTTTTTCATATTTAAAGCTAATCTCACCATCAGATATAACTATTTTCCCATCATATTTACTTCCTTTTAAACTTTTTAAGATATCATATATGTTATTAGCATCAATACTAACAGATCCTTTATAACTTACACTATTTTCGTCAGCAGATAGTTTCTCTCCTTGAAATTTTCCATTTGTTGTTATATACAAATTAGAGCTATACATTTCAAGTTCATCCCTAAATGTTGACATATTTGAAAGAAAAGAAGCTTTTTTAGCCTGATCTATTGGGTTATTATTTCCAAGTGTAAGAATTACTGTAGCTGCTAAAATTATTATTACAACTATTGTTATTGCAAGCGTAATCAAACTTATACCAGTTTTAGAATTTACTATTTTTTTCATATGTTTCCCCCTAAATCACGAATATAGTATATTCTAAAAGAAAAAAAATGCAACCTTACATAATAAATTAATTATTATTTTTAGTTTGCATTTTTATGTATATATATCACCTTTTAAAAATTATTATTAAAGGCTCTACACAGATAAACAATGTGTAAAATTTATCTTTATCCCCAAGGGATCTCACTTGGTTTTGTTCTTTTTTCATTTATTAGGACTTTATCAATTTTTCCACTATTTACATGTAAAATCCTATCTCCAATTTTAGCTATTCCTGGATTATGTGTTACTATTATCATAGTTGTTCCTAAAGTTTCGTTTACCTTGACTAACGTTTCTAAAACTTTTTTTCCTGTTTTCTCGTCAAGTGCTCCAGTTGGTTCATCTGCAAACATTATTTTTGGATTCTTTACTATTGCCCTTGCTATTGAAACACGTTGTTGTTCACCACCTGAAAGTTCATGCATATATTTTTTCTTATGTTTTGAAAGTCCAACAACGTCTATTATCTTATTAATGTGTTCCTTATTTTTGTTTTTCCCTAGACTTGCTCCAACCATTACATTTTCATAAACATTAAGGTGTTCAAGCAAATTATATGTTTGAAATATAAATCCAAGATTATCTTTCCTAAATTTTGTTATCTTTGATTCACTGTATTTTGCAATATCCTTTCCTTCAAACATTATTTTTCCCTCACTTGGTCTATCAAGACCTGAAAGAACATTTAAAAGAGTAGTTTTACCAGCGCCAGATGGACCTAATATAACAATGATTTCCCCTGTTTTTATTTCTAAATTAACGTTATCAAGTGCCGTTACTATTTGGTCACCATATCTATATTTTTTAGATACATCTTCAAGTTTTAATATCACATTTTTTTCCATATCTAACACCTACTCTCTTTTTAGTGCAACTGAAAGTGGCACTTTATTTAATGATTTTCTTGAGATAAATATTGCAATATAATATCCAACTAAAAGTCCTATAAGGCCAATTATTGCTTTTGGAATAGAAAGTGAAATTGGTATATTCATTTCCATTTCTTTTGCAATTACATTCATAATATATTTTAAAAGCCCTTCCATTGCTGGAATAGATAAGATATAAGCAATTATTATAAATGGTGTATATATATTCAAAACTATCTTACTAATTTCATTTGTTTTATATCCCATGACTTTCATAAGAGATATAGTCTTTTTATTTTCTTCAACTATTACGTTGGCTATTACAAGTAATATAATAAGTGCAAGCACTGATGCAAACGAAATTACCATATATATAGATCCATTATAAACACTCATCTGATTTTCCATATTTTTCTTAAGAGTTGAAATATTAAATATATTTGTTATTTTGTTTGATTCATCTTCATCAATATTTGACATCTTTAAATATTTATCATCACATGTATACTTAATATTATAAGAATACTTTCCTTCTACCTTATTTGATAAATACTCTCTTCTAACGTATCCTGTATTTGCCATATAAGATGTATTTATTCCAATAACTCTAAACTTATATTCCCTATCTTGTGAATCTTTAACATATATATAGTCATCAACTTTTATATCTAAAAGATCTGCAATTTTAGATGACAATATAATATCTTCATCATTTTTTAATTTTGATGTTATATTTTCTTTTTTATTATTAATTAATTCTATATAGTGTGGATTATCATCTATTCCAGACATTGTTATTGAATAACTTTTGTCCTTTTTATCTTTAGGTTCATATGTTTTATCACCACTGCTCTTTTGTACCTTTGAAATTGTCATATCGGTACTATAAATTAAATCTTCTGTATCAGATGCTTCAGATTCAATTGCAGCCTGATAAGATACCATTGAATTAAATTTCAATCCATCAAAAGTATTGTCTAACATAGAATTAAATATATTTACTCCTATTAATGTAAGAACAATAAGCATTCCAGTACAAAATGAAGTTATAATAACTATAAAGAGTTTACCAAGTGATCTAGAAGCAAGTGCAAGTTTAAAGCGTGAATTGAAGTTTAGCTTCTTTGATATAAAACTGATAAATTTACTAAACCAATTTACTTTTAAGTTTGTTCCCTCTTTTAACAACTCAAGTGGTTTCTTTCTTAGCATAAATAGTGCAACTAAATAAGATAAAACTGATAAAAATACCATTGGTATAATTGTAGTGTTTATCAAGTATTTATAATTAAATTCAAAATCTCCAAGTGGTAAATTAAAGTAGCCTACAAAAACTTGGGTAAGTCCACCATGAAGTAGAACTCCAATTATATATCCTAAAGTTCCACCAATTAAGCTGCCTATTATTGGATATATAAGATAACTTACCGCTATTTTATAAGATTTATATCCAAGTGACTTTAATACACCTATTTGCATTCTTTCATCTTCAATTTTCTTTTTAGTTATAACGAGTATTATTACTATTGAGATGGCTAAAAGCAAATACAACATATAATCAGCAAATAGTCTATCAGATTCTATTTCTGATTTTAGCGCAAGTGTTCTCATAAGTCTTAGTGCAACCGTATAAGACAAAGATATACTCTTATTATCTTTAAAAATTTCTTGTAATTTATCTATTTCAAAGATTGCTTCACGATCTTTGAAAGCTGCTACATATGAACTGCTTTTTACTCCTGAAAACTCTTTAAATGTATTTTCATTTGTATATATTATACAATCTTTATCTTCTTCATATATTGGCTTATTTATAGATAAAAGTGGCATGATATGTTCAGGAGATGATGCAAGTCCAACTATTTTATATTCATTATCCCCTATTTTTAGAGTGCCACCTACTTTTAAATTATTGGCACTTGCAAATTTAGGTAATATTGTAATTTCATTATCTTCACTTGGCATCTTTCCTTCTTCTAAGAAAGGTATATTTATCTGTTCAAGTCCGTTATAAGGCATAATTTTATAAATATATTCTTCCTCTGTAAGTACTTTTTCTTCTTCTCTTATATAATCAAAGTTGTATTTTTCCGCAACGTCCTTTAATTTTTCTTCTACTTTTTTATCATTTGCTCCATTATTATTAAAAATATAGTCAACAGCTGTATACAATTGATTTATATTGCCATTGTCATACATTCCATAAAGATTTGCAATATATAATTTTATTACATCTTTTTGATTTTCTGGTATATTCTTTAATTCATTTTCAAGCAAAGTAGTAACTTCTTGTGCAGTATAATCTTTAGAATAATCTATTTTTGGCGTAAAAGCAAAATCTTCTACATTTTGCTCTTTTAAATAAGAATAATATTTATCTTCTAATCTATCAACGGCAGTATTCATTGCAGTATATATACCAGCTGATAGCATTATACAAAATACTATTCCAAGCATTTGAACTTTTCTCTTTTTTAAGCCTTTTAAGGCATTTATAAATAACAATCCCATTTTATGCCCACCCTATACTTTCTGCATCTAATATCTTTTTATTATGAACATTTTCCACAATAGAACCACTATTTAATTTTATTGTGGTATTTGCCATATTAGATATGCTTGGATTATGTGTAACTATTATAATAGTTGTACCATATTTTTTATTTATTTCCTGAAGAAGTTTCAAAGTTTGTTTTCCAACTTTTTCATCCAATGCTCCTGTAGGTTCATCACAAAATAAAACTTTAGGATTTTTTACTATTGCTCTTGCAATCGCTACACGTTGCATTTGTCCTCCTGAAAGTTGACATGGAAATTTATTTTTCATCTCATCTAGTCCAACTACTTTTAAAATTTCATCAATATTTAAACTTTCGTCTGATAAATGGCCTCCAAATTCTACATTTTCATAAACAGTTAAATTTGGTACTAAGTTGTAAGATTGAAAAATAAATCCTAAGTTTTCTCTCCTATATAAAGTTTTATCGTTGTCACTCAATTTTGACATATCAATTTTTTCATTAAAAACAATCTTTCCAGAAGTCTCAGAATCAATTCCAGATAAGATATTAAGAAGAGTTGATTTTCCACTTCCAGATGGTCCAAGAATTACTACTATTTCTCCTCTTTTTATTTCAAAAGAAATTTTATTTAAAGCATGTGTAATTCCAGAAAAGTTTTTATAAGTTTTTGTTACATTTTTCAAAGAATATATAGCATCTTTATTTTCTTCTTTCATTTATACCTCCCACTTTATTAATTAACACAGAACAAATTATATCATATTGCTTTCTATAAATAAAGAAAATGAAATTTTTTCATATTTTTACAAAATTTGATATTGCTTATTTTTTATGCTATAATTTCGAGTTAGAGGTGAAACTATGATATACCCTAAATTTATACAAAAAAATGATACTATTGGAATAACTGCCCCATCTGGAGGAATTTTGGATGATGTAGATATTATAAGAATTGAAAATTCAAAAAATAACTTTGAAAGACTAGGATACAATATATTAGAAACTGAAGATGTAAAAAATAAGGATATTTTTTGTCAAAGTGACAAAGAAGAAAATCAAGCAAAACAATTAAATTATTTATTTAAAAATAAAGATGTAAAAGCTATAATCTGTACAGCAGGTGGCGAATTTATGTGTAAGATAATGCCATATATTGACTTTGAAAATATACAAAAAAATCCAAAATGGTTTCAAGGCTATTCTGATCCAACCTGGCTTACTTATGTAATTACTACAAAAATGGATATAGCAACTATTTATTCATATAATTTTAAAGCTTTTTGTATGGAATATCTTCATAGTTCATTAAAAAATAATATAGAAATTTTAAGTGGAAATATAATTTTACAAAACAGTTTTGAAAAATTTGAAGGAGAATATGTAAAAAATATAGTTGGCAATGAAGGGTTTTCTCTTACTACTGATGTTTGCTGGAAAAATTTAAATGGTGAAGAAAAAATAGACTTTGAAGGCAGAATTATAGGAGGATGCTTAGATATATTACTTGAGATATTTGGAACTAAATATGATTTTACTAAAAATTTTATAGAAAAATATAGTAATGACGGTATTATATGGTATTTTGACAATTGTGAATTAAGTTACTATGAAGTAATTAGAACACTTCATAAATTTAAAGATAATGGATATTTTAAAAACACAAAAGGAATAATCTTTGGAAGAAACATTTTAAAAGACAATAAAATATCATTTGAAGATGCATTAAAAAATATATTAGGCGACACACATATTCCAGTAATATTTGACATCGATATAGGCCACACTTCTCCGAAATTAACTATAATTAATGGAAGTATTGCACATATTGTAAGTCAAAATGGTAAAGGTAAAATATCATTTAATTTAGTATAAAAAGAAAAGGGGCTTAGCACTAAAAATGCTAAGCCTCTATTTTATGCAAGCTTTTCTCTTTCACTCTTGCTTAACGGAATCTCCCCATTAGAAAACGGAACAAACATTGTTAACTCGACAAAAAAGCCATTTTCCTCAAGTATAGAGATATTGTACTCTGTAGCCTTAGTTACAAAGAATTTTTTCTTATAGACAAAAGCTACTTTGCCACGGTTGATATTGTATTTATAGTTGAACTTTTTATACTTCTCGATACCATCCAACATAAAGCGGTTCTCACCTTTTTCAAACACTGTATATTTGCTCAAATGCACAGCGTCTGCCATAAGCTCTTTTAATTTAATTTTTGATTCCATATTAATGTCCTCCATAAAGTTGATAACTACTAGGATCACATTATAGCATATTTTACATAAAAAGTAAAGTATAGCTTATATTAATTATTTCTCATGTCCAAAATATGTATATTGTCCATGAGAATCCCACAAAAAGCAACAGAAAAATTTTCTGTTGCTTTCTTTGTGGCTCTAGTCTTTTTTTAGGATTTTTGACCCCAACTATTGACATTGAACCACTTATTTCTAATTTTATTTTAAATATTGCTTATATAATCTAGTTATCCATTATCCACTCTTGTAAGTATTTTACTTCAGTACCACAATACTCACACTTTCCTTTACTAGCATCAATTGTAGCACCACAATTATGACATTTTATCATGTTTATTTCATTATTTAATTTTATAGTTCCATATTCATTCTTTTTCATGATATATATAGCATGTATAAATTTAGATATAATCTTATTATTTTTAAATAATATTATTCTAACGTCTGCTTCTACTTTTATATACTCATTATTAAATTTATTATAATGTTCGAATTTAGTATAGTCCAAAATATCATAATCTATTATATCATGTAAGTTATAATACTTCTTCCTTACTTCATAATTTAGATTATTAAAGAACGCTTTTTTATCTATTTTAGTCTCATTCCAAAAATCACTTTGCTTTTTATTTTGTTTTTCTTTATACAATTTTATTGGCAAAAGTATAAAGTACGCATCTAATATGTAAAAAAAATAATATAATATCAACGAAAGAATTGTACCATATATAAATATTTTTGAAATATCATAACTATTAAATGTTCTTGATGATAATTTTATAAATATAAACGCCAATATAAAAGATAAAACAATGTCTATTATTGCAGTCACTACCCTATAAGTTTTATTTTTAAGTACCAAATCATAATGGTATTTTCCGCCTAATTGTTTGTCGGTATAATCTATATTATATTTTGAATTACAATATGGGCAACCGTCAATAAAATCTTTAATGTTCGAATGTGCCCCACAATTTATACAAGTATATTCCTTGTTTTCCAATTGTTTTGAAACAAAACTATATTCTATTCTTGAATCAAATATTTTTTCAGTATGTATTAATACATTATTTAAAAAATATTCTTTACTACAAATTATTCCATTTGTTATATCATCATTATGACTTCCATTTGTATTTCTTTCTAAAATTTTATTTCCTACTATATACTTTGTCTTTATGTTTAAACCGTATTTTTTTAATTTTTCATTATAAAAACTGTCTGATAAAAATGGCATAAATTTCACACCTTACCTATTGTTATTATTGTTGTTATTATTATTATTGTTATTTGATGAAGAACCACCACTGTATGATCCACTAGATGATGGGGTATAATGAGGAATAATATTTAAAAGTTTATTACTTAAAACTATTCCATCTATTTGACTACTTATACATCTAGCTGAAATTACATCTAATACAGTTTCGTTTTGAACTAGAGATAAAGACAAATTTTGAGTTCCGCCTCTTATAACTCCATCCTTATTTTCAGTAAGAAATTGATAAATTTTATTAACTTCTTCTTCTGAAAGTTCATAATATTTTGTAAGTATTACACATCTCTTCATTCTTATTAATTCTTCATAAGTTTCTGGTTCTATATTCATTTTCTCAACTCCTTATCTATATAGTAAAATTCTATATTCTGAAATGGCAAATTTATTGCTTGGATATGATAATAAGCATTATTTTTCTGCTTTATATAATGATAATCTCTCAATGCAGAAGTTGTAAAAAAGATATTATTAGGAATATCCTCTAAATACTCATTTTTAAATTCGTTAATCAAATTAGAAATATCATACACATAGTATTCATCTGTGTTGTATTTTTGATTATCAAGTGCTCCTTTATACACTTGATAAGTTGCAACGTGTCTTTGTTTGGTTCTATTTTCATCACCATATGTTACCATATCTCCACTAAGTATCATTATGTATAACGAATTATTTTCTGGAAAATCACATACTTCAGATATCATATGTTTTTTCATATATATCTTTACTTTGCTTAAAGGAGTTATATATAAAAAATCTCTTGCCTTTTTCAATATTTGAGATTCTAAATTATACAACACTCCATCTATTTCCAGCATAAAGCTATCATCATCATATATATACTTTAAGTTCTCATCTTTTGTAATTATTTCATCTAGTGATGGATACTCTGTATTTAGTTTTCTTGGAATATACTTTTGTGCATTTTCATTTCTCATTTTTAGTACATAATTATACACAGATTCTTCATTAAATTCGTCTTTTTGTAAATTTCTGTCTTTATACATCTGCTGTTGTAACAAACATGTATAACTTTTATTATCATCATATACATCTTTTACAAACGGACATCCTGTTTTACAAAGATACAGATATCCACACTTAGTGCAATCTTCATTTAATGTTTTTTTATTATGATTTAAGTATATCTTTTTGTGCGCACACTTTAATATTTCCTCTACAGTATTTGCATATATATTTCCATAATAATAGTCTTTATTTTTTTGTCCTCTTACACATGAATAAATATCACCATTTTTCTCAAGTAAAAAGAATTTATCTCCACAATTGTCACAATTTGAACAATATCCAGGACCAAACTCATCAAACCATGGGCCATTTACACCATAATCTAAATTTGTACCATCAAAAGCTTCATGCATCCTATTATAAAACTCAACTTGTTCCTCTCTTGTAATATGATGCAAAATGCCATTAGAATTGTATTCAAATCCTATCATAAAATTAAAGTCATTCATATCTAAGCATGTATTTTTATCCAAGAATTTTATATCGTCAATAATTTTATCTATATGTTCATAGTGTTCTTTAAATATAGTTGCAGAAACTTTCTTCTTATTTGGAATATCCCTTAGTAGTTCTATATTTTTTAATATTTTATCAAGTGTTTTTCCATTTGACTTTGTAACTCTATACTCATCATGTAAAGATAACGGTAAATCTAGACTGCCTGATATTGAAACATTAAATTTTCTTATTGTTTCAATATGCCTATCTATACCATACAAATTAGTTTTTATATGAGGATTTCCCACCTTAAATCCAGCTTCAGTTATAACCCTTTTATTTTTAATATAATAATTAGAAATATACTCTATTAAATTATAAAATTCATGACTTGTAAGTGTCGTAACCTCTCCTCCATGAAGAGAAATATTAAAAGGAATTACATTTGCCTCTTTTAATTTATCTATAGCATATTTCAAGGTGTCAAGCGAATCTTTGCCTGCCCATTCATCTTTTGTACTATCTTCTAAATAGCAATACTTGCATTTCATATTACATGCCATTGTTGGAACATACAACAAATGTATAAATTTATTTTCCATTCTAATTGTCCTTTCTAAATAAAACTAAACAATTTATACAGTATTTAATTATAATACACATTTAAACAAAATACATTGTTATAATCTTCAAATAAATAATCCCTTCTTACTACTAAAACAAGATTATCATTTATTTTAATATTCTTTTTATCTTTATTAAAAGTTATATTTACCGTTTCATTTTTATCTTCATATATCAAGTTAAATTCATTTCCATTCGAGCTTTCAGCAACACTTAAAAGTGTTATTGTAGGATTAATGGTATAAGAAACAGAGTCTTTGTGGGACATAACCAACGAACATTTTTCATTTAACTTTAAATAATTAAATGAGCAATATTTAAATTCAGATTCAGAATATGCTTTACTATCGTTGCTACTATATCTTTTAACTGCTGTTGGACTCTCTTTAAAAGCTCTAGAATTAACACTTGTAGTTTGTGGAATTGTTATTTCTTGCAGGCTAGAACAAAGTCTAAAAGCAGACGAACCTATTTCTTTCAAATTACTATTTGAGCTTATATCAACTTCATTTAGCTTTCTACATCCATAAAATGCATGTCCACCTATTCTTTCAACACTATCTGGGATTTTTACGCTTCTTAGGCTTGTACAACCTTCAAATGTGTTTCCTTTTATCTCTGTTAATTTATCTGAAAATTCAATATTTTTAATTTTTTTACAATTATAGAAAGCACTGCCACCTAAATATTCAAGGTCTTTTGGCATATTTACACTTTCTAAGTTAATATCATTTTTGAAAGCCTGCCCTCTTATACTAACTAATGTATCCGGTAATGTAACACTTTGTAAAAAAGGTATATTTGAAAAGCAATTTCCTCTAAGTTCTACTACTTTTTCTCCATTATGGCTCTCTGGAATTGTAGCTGTTCTAAAATTTCTAACTCCAATAGTATAAAATCTAACAGCATATCCATCATATTGTTTTTCATACATTATTCTTGGACTTTCGAAAATAATCATTGGTAACAACACAGCTATTAAAACTCCTATTACTTTTAATCTGTTTGACGTATTTGGTACAAGTGTATTGCTTACATTCATTACTATATTAGATATTTTTTCAGTTGGTCTTGATTTTACTTCCTTTGCCAAAAACTTTACCAAACTAAACTTTCTTGTTGCAAAGAAGAAAATAATAAGTATTATCATACCAATTACGTAAGTATATATTGGGAAATGAAAAAATATTAAACTTACAAATACAAAAAGTAAAATAGAAAATATTATATTTAGTACTTTCTTTCTTTTTAAACTTTCAAGTGGAATATGTTTTGAGTCATCCTTAATGGATATTTTCTCCATTTCTCTTTTTATAAACAATTCCAATGTTTGTGTTTCATTTCCTGAATAGATTTGATCATAATCTTCAAAATGAACAACATTTTTAATAACATCCTCTGCTACATTTTGATCACCCAAAGCAGTGCCACAATTACCACAAAACTTATATGACTTTTGTACTATATTACCGCAATTTTTACATCTTATTTCTGCGTTGACAACATTTTCTTGCAAAGGGGCATCATAAGCCGAACTTTTATTTATTTTTGAATATATTATTGGCATAACAATCATAAGTAAAACAAATAAAACTATAAAATCTATACCTACTGCTATATAAGGATTTACAAAAAAGTCAAATAGTAACAAAAATACGGCTCTTATTACAAAAAGTATCCAGAATACTTTTTTGTTATTATCCTTAGATATTTTTTTTGAAAGTGGATTAATAACAAATACAGACATGTGTATTGAAACAAATGCCTCAATTGCTATAGCTCCGACAATATCAGTTGTATTATTTACACTACTTGCAAAAACAAATGTTGGTATTAAAAATACAAATATCAAAGCTAATATAAATTTTTTCATAATTATTCCCCCGTAAATTATAACTAAAAAAAATATTTTTCATATAAAACAAATTTACTATCCTTTGCATAGCTGTATTTGTTTTTATATCTCTTTAGCCCTACCAAGACAATATCTTTCATCTGTTTACGAAATTCTGCATGACTTAACCGTTGCGTATAACTATACATTCTTTCCAGCATATCGTCTGTATTGGTTTTCACAATTTCAATATTTGCAAATTTCTCATATTCTTCTTT
>ENA-OOXJ01000566-OOXJ01000566.1-human-gut-metagenome-genome-assembly--contig:-NODE-566-length-29925-cov-15.626749_pt1 | contig 29925 bp, 21 predicted proteins | sample MGYA00241587_ERZ501343 | MGnify/ENA primary metagenome ERZ501343 (study PRJEB25962, sample SAMEA2042918) | human gut metagenome | biome: human gut; feature: human-associated habitat; material: faeces... | reverse complement strand
CTTAACAATTTGCAAAATGGAGAAAAAAGGTAATAAGTCCTCTCTCCGCTACAAACAGCAAGTTTCACAGAGCCGGCATCTCTCAGCCGGCTCTTTTATTTTTCCAGGATAATCACTATCTTCGCGAATACTTTAAACACTATTTTGCGTAATACATCAATGAGACCTGGAATTATCATTCTATCATTTTCCCTGACAGTCCTCACTGCCCTGACTGCCTCCGCCGCAGCTCCCGCAGATTCCATTTTCCGGACCGAACCATACCTCCAGAACCCCGTCGGCGGCGGGATTACCGTCATGTGGCAGACATGGGTGCCCGCATACAGCTGGGTAGAGTACGGCACTGACACCACCGATACAGAGTCCTGGCAGCAAGCCCGCACAATAGTGGACGGGCAGGTCATCTGCAACGGAACACAGAACAAGATCCGGATCGAAGGGCTGGAACCCGGACGCACCTACTATTACAGAGTATGCTCCCGGGAAATTCTCCTATACCAGGCATATAAGAAAGAATTCGGAGAGACGGCCGTCTCCCCCATGCACTCATTCACCCTCCCCTCAGATGACTGCGGAGACTTCACCGCCCTCATCTTCAACGACCTGCACAAGCATTCCGAAACCCTTCAGGCCCTGTACTCCCACGTCCGGGACATTTCCTACGACTTCGTGGTCTTCAACGGGGACTGCATCGACGACCCCGCCTCCCACGACGAGGCCACGGCATTCCTCAGCGAGCTGAACTCCACCGTCGGAGCCGCCGATGTCCCTGTATTTTACCTCAGAGGCAACCATGAGATACGCAACGCCTACTCCATCGGCCTGCGCGAACTTTTCGACTACATAGGGAACCGCACCTACGGAGCATTCAACTGGGGCGATACCCGCATCGTCATGCTCGACTGCGGGGAGGACAAGCCCGACGACCACTGGGTCTACTACGGCCTCAACGACTTTTCCGGGCTGAGGGCGGAACAGGTGGATTTTCTCCGCGGGGAGCTGGCCTCGGAGGAGTTCCGCAGTGCCTCCCGCCGGGTACTCATACATCACATTCCGATCTACGCGATGGGAGACGCCTACAATCCCTGCCTGGAGCTGTGGGGCCCGCTGCTCGCTGACGCACCCTTCGACATCTGCATCAACGCCCACACCCACAGACACGCATACCATCCTGCCGGCTCTGTCGGAAACAACTTCCCGGTAGTAGTCGGCGGAGGCTACTCCATGGAAGGCGCCACGGTGATGGTTCTGAGCCGGAAAGGCGGGGAGATGACCCTCAAAGTGCTCGGCACCTCCGGGGACATACTCTTGAATCTTAATTTATAACCACATCCTGAAACCATGTCAGACAACAATAAGAAAGCGGCCTTAGACTATCACCGCCTCGGCCGTCCGGGCAAGATAGAGACCCTGCCCACCAAACCCTACTCATCCCAGCACGACCTTTCCCTTGCCTATTCTCCCGGCGTAGCCTACCCCTGCATAGAGATCAAGGACCGCGCGGAAGACGCCTACGAATACACCAACAAAGGGAATCTGATGGCCGTCATCTCCAACGGCACCGCCGTCCTCGGCTTAGGCGACATCGGAGCCCTCGCCGGCAAGCCGGTAATGGAGGGGAAGGCCCTACTGTTCAAGATATTCGCCGGATTAGACTGCTACGACATAGAGCTGAACGAGAAGGATCCGGAGAAATTCATCGCCGCCGTCAAGGCCATAGCCCCCACCTTCGGAGGCATCAACCTCGAGGACATCAAGGCTCCGGAGTGCTTCGAGATAGAGCGCAGGCTCAAGGAGGAGTGCGACATCCCCGTGATGCACGACGACCAGCACGGCACGGCCATCATCTCGGCCGCGGGCCTGCTCAACGCCCTGGAGCTGCAGAACAAGAAGATAGAGGACATCCGGCTGGTGGTCAACGGAGCCGGTGCCGCCGCCGTCGCCTGCACCAACCTCTACATCGAGCTCGGTGTGCGCCGGGAGAACATCGTAATGTGCGACAGCAAGGGAGTTATCTCCACTTCCCGCACCGACCTCAACGCCATGAAGCGGACCTTCGCCACTGACCGCGACGTACACACCCTGGCCGAAGCCCTCGTAGGTGCAGACGTCTTCCTGGGCCTTTCCGTACGCAACGTCCTGACCAAGGAGATGATCCGCACGATGGCCGACCGCCCCATAGTATTTGCTTTGGCCAACCCCGATCCGGAGATAAAATATTCTGAGGCCATGGCCTCCCGCGACGACCTGATATTTGCTACCGGCCGCTCGGACTACCCCAACCAGATCAACAACGTCCTCGGATTCCCCTACATCTTCCGCGGAGCCTTAGACGTACGCGCCACAGCCATCAACGAGGAGATGAAGTTAGCCGCTGTCTACGCCATAGCCGCGCTGGCCAAGCAGCCCGTCCCCTCTGTCGTCAATGCGGCATACAACATCGAAGAGAGTTTCCGCTACGGACGCCAGTACATCCTGCCCAAGCCACTTGATCCCAGACTGCTCTCAGCTGTTGCCCCTGCCGTGGCAAAGGCAGCCATGAAATCCGGAGTAGCCCGCAGGCATATCACCGACTGGGAAGAGTACGAAGAGCACCTGCAGGAGATGATGGGCTATGACAACAAGCTCGTCCGCCGTTTCGCCGATGTGGCCCGCTGCCAGCCCATGCGGGTGGTCTTCGGAGAAGGCAATACGGATAATATGCTGGAGGCAGCCGTACAGGCAGGTTCGGAGGGACTCTGCCGCCCCGTCCTGCTTGGCAATGCGGAGCTTATCGGGAAAAGGGCCGCAGGTCTCGGACTGTCGCTCGATGGTGTGGAGATCGTCAATCCCAGGCATCCGGACGAGAAAGCCCGGAGGGAAAGCTACGCGGAAGCCCTGGCCACCAAGCTCGCCCGCAAGGGGTACACCCGTCAGGACGCTTACGAGAAGATGTTCGACCGCAACTACTTCGGCATGATGATGGTCGAGAGCGGCGATGCGGACGCCTTCATCGCCGGCACCTACACCAACAACGTGGCGGTAGCCTCCATCGCCCGTGACATCATCGGCATCCGTCAGGGATACAGCACCTTCGCGACGATGCACATCCTCAACACCAAAAGGGGCGTGTTCTTCCTGGCCGACACTATGATCAATGAGCGCACCGATGCCTCCACCTTAGTGGACATCGCCCGTCTTACTACCGGTGCGGTGGAATACTACGCATTTGACCCCGTGATCGCCATGCTCTCCTACAGCAACTTCGGTTCCAATCTCCAGGAAGGTACATCCGCCGCCTGTCCCTCCGGAACCTGCGGTACCCCGTCGGCAGTCCATCAGGCCGTCGAGATCCTGCACCAGCGGTACCCCGACATGGTGGTGGACGGCGAGATGCGTGTCGATGTGGCGCTCAACAAGCAGCTGCGCGACCGCACCTATCCTTTCAACCGCCTGCAGGGCAAGGACGTGAACACTCTGATTTTCCCGGACCTCAACTCCTCCTCCGCCGCCTGGCGCATGATGATGGAGATGGGAGCGGGCGAGGCCATCGGTCCTATCCAGATAGGACTCAACAAGCCCGTGCACTTTATTTCGGTGGACGCTCCTGTGCGGGAGATAGTAAACATAGCGACATTGGCGTCATTAGACGCAGCCATCTACCTCAAGGCCGGCAACTGCCTGCTCGACAGATAATGTAATTTAAATGCACAATACTATGCTTCAGAAAGGAGACAAGGCCCCGTACTTCGAGGGCCCGGACCAGGACGGCAACATCATCCGCCTGAGTGACTTTGCAGGACGCAGGCTCGTCCTCTACTTCTATCCCAAGGACAGCACTCCCGGCTGTACGGCCGAGGCCTGCGACCTCAGGGACAACTATCAGCGGTTTCTCGACCTCGGCTATGCCGTAGTGGGTGTCAGCAAGGACAGTACGGCCTCGCACCAGAAGTTCATCGCTAAGTACGGGCTGCCGTTTCCCCTGATTTCCGATCCGGAGACCGCTATTCTGCAGGCTTATGAGGCCTGGGGCGAGAAGAAGAACTACGGCAAGGTCAGCATGGGGACCCTCCGCAAGACCTACGTCATCGATGAGAACGGCGTCATCACCGACATCATCTCCAAGGTCGACACGAAGAACCATGCTGCCCAGATACTTAAATAACCGGACAGTTCATAATTTAATTTCAATAATAAACAAACTTACGTTGAAGAAAAGAAGCAGTCGAAATGACCAGGCCCTCCCACCGCGTTGCGGCGGGCCCCTCCCTCTAGAGCCGAGGGCGGCTAGTCATTTCTCGTTGCTTCTTTTCTTCGCTGAAACAAAATTTTAAGAGAATGAAACGACTGATGCATTTTTTGATCAGCACTTTCGCTGCTATTTTATGTTCCGTCAGTGCTTTTGCCGCGACTGCGGAGAACTCCAAACCATTTGTTATTCCGGAGCTGAAGACCTGGGAGGCCGGCAAGGGAGACCTGACCATTTCCGGGACAATGCGGATAGCCGTGCCGTCCGGGGACGAGGAGCTGCTGCGGATAGCCGGGATGCTGGCTGAGGATTGGAACACTGTTGCCGGCTTTAAGCCGGAGGTTGTCGCCGGGAAAGGTGGGAAAGGAGATATTGTCATAGAAATCAAGACTGACAAGAAGATAGACAAGCTCAGCGGCGGCAGCACCGAGAGCTATTCACTCAATGTTACTGACCGCGTGCGGCTTTCCGCCTCAACTGCCCGCGGCGTGTACTGGGGGACGCAGACCCTGCTGCAGCTGGCTGACCGCGCCCTGCAGGCTGACGCTGAGACCGAAGGCATTGACCTGAGCTGCGGCAGAATTCTCGACTGGCCCGACTACGGCATCCGCGGCTTCATGATGGACTGCGGCCGCAAGTACATTCCGATGAGCTACCTGCGCAAGCTCTCCCGCATCATGGCCTACTACAAGATGAACACCCTCCAGATTCACCTCAATGACAACGGCTTCAAGCAGTACTTCGGAGGGGACTGGGACCGCACCTACGCAGCATTCCGCATCGAGTGCGACACCTATCCCGGACTGACCGCCCGTGACGGCCATTATACCAAGGCCGAGTTCATCGACTTCCAGGAAGAGTCCGCAGGCATGTATGTGGAGATCATCCCCGAGATCGACGTGCCCGCCCATTCCTTAGCCCTCACCCGCTACATGCCGGAGATAGGCTCCGAGGAGTACGGCATGGACCATCTGGACCTGTTCAAGCCCGAGACCTACGAGTTCGTGGACGCCCTCTTCAAGGAATATCTCGAAGGGGAGGAGCCGGTCTTCCGTGGTCCCAAGGTGCATATCGGCACAGACGAGTACTCCAACAAGGACAAGGAAGTCGTGGAGAAATTCCGCTACTTCACCGACCACTACATCCGCCTCGTCGAGAGCTACGGCAAGCAGGCCGTAGTCTGGGGTGCCCTCACTCACGCTGACGGAGAGACTCCGGTCAAGTCGGAGAACGTGATCATGAACGCCTGGTACAACGGCTATGCCGATCCCAAGCAGATGGTCGAGGACGGCTACAAGCTCATCTCCATACCCGACGGACTGGTCTACATCGTACCGGCAGCAGGCTACTACTACGACTACCTCAACGAGAAATATCTCTACGAGAACTGGACTCCCGCCCATGTAGGTGATGCCGTCTTCGCCGAGCGCGACACGTCCATCCTCGGCGGCATGTTCGCCGTATGGAACGACCATGCCGGCAACGGTATATCGGTCAAGGACATCCACGACCGGCTCTTCCCCGCCCTGCAGACTCTGTCCGTGAAGATGTGGACCGGTGCGGAGACCTCCCTGCCCTACGCCGACTTCGACAGCAGCCGCACCTGTGTGCGCGAGGCTCCCGGCATCAACTTCGCCGGTCGCATCGGCACTGAGCCCGGCTGCGTGCTCGAGATAGCCGAAGTGGCTCCCGGCACAGTCATGCCCTATCCCGAGATCGGCTATGACTACACCGTCAGCTTCACCGTCGAGGGTGCCGCCGAGAAACCCGGCACCGAGCTGTTCCGCTCAGAGGACGCCGTATTCTATCTCAGCGACCCGGTCAGCGGCATGATGGGCTTCGCCCGCGACGGCTACCTCAACACCTTCCGCTACAGCATTCAGGAGGGCGACCGGCTCGAAGTCACGGTCAAGGGTGACAACCGCTCCACAACCCTGATCATCAACGGCCGCGTCATCGACCGCCTCGAGACCGAAAAGCGCTGGCACAACGAAGGCGAGAGCGTGATGTACTACGTCCCCACCCTCGTATTCCCCCTGCAGCAGGCCGGAGACTTCCATAGCCGCATCACCAATCTGAAAGTCTACAATCACCTGCTGTAGCCGGCTGCGGATGCAAATCGCTGTCAAGCAACACAACCACATCCGCATTCCATCTACTCTGATACGCATACATACAACCACCTTATACAACAACGGCAGCAAATTCCGCGATTTGCTGCCATTGTCGTATCGGTGAAAAGGAACAGACTGCTCTACAAGACATGTAGAAGCAGTTGCCTCTGCATGGGACTTCCACAACGGCACCGAATCACGGGAAACGCTGCCGTTGCGGTGCATGCCATGCCGGCTAAAACCGATCTGTTCCGTTAGAACTGGCGGGCGAGATTGACCATCTCGATGGCGGTGGTCATGGCGTCGAAGCCTTTGTTGCCGGCCTTGGTGCCTGCGCGTTCTACGGCCTGCTCGATGGAGTCGGTGGTCAGGACGCCGAAGATGACGGGGACGTTGCACTCCAGACCGACGTGGGCTATACCCTTGGTGGCCTCATTGGCGACCATATCGAAGTGAGGGGTAGCCCCGCGGATTACGGCTCCGAGGCAGACGATAGCATCGTACTTGCCGGAGAGAGCCATCTTCTTAGCTACGAACGGAATCTCGAACGCTCCGGGCACCCAGGCCACCTCGAGATTCTCCCCCGCACCGCCGTGACGCAGGAACGAGTCCTCCGCCCCGCCGAGCAGCTTGGAAGTGATGAATTCGTTGAAACGGGCCGCTACGATGCCTATCCTCTGGCCGGCGGCTGACAGATTGCCTTCTATTACTTTCATGATTGACTTTGTATTTATTGTTTTCTATTTCTACTTAAAATGCTCCTTCTGCTCGAAATGGAGGAGGTGGCCCATCTTCTTGTACTTGGTGTACATGTAGGCCTCGTTCTTCTCGTTGCAGGTCATCTCGATGGGGTCGCGGCCCACCACCTCGATACCGTAGTGGTCCAGGCCGAAGATCTTCATCGGATTGTTGGTCATCAGTATCAGTTTCCGGATGCCGAGGTCGGAGAGGATGGCGCCGCCGACATCGTAGTCGCGAAGGTCAGCCTTGAAGCCTAAGGCTAAGTTGGCCTCCACGGTATCCATGCCCTTGTCCTGCAGCTCGTAGGCCCGCAGCTTGTTGATCAGCCCGATGCCGCGTCCCTCCTGCCGCAGATAGAGCAGCACTCCGCGTCCGGCCTTCTCGATACGTCTGAGGGCCTCGGCCAGCTGCTCGCCGCAGTCACAGCGCAGTGAGCCCAGTACGTCTCCGGTCAGGCACTCCGAGTGCATCCGGCACAGCACCGGCTCGGGAGTGGTGATGTCACCCTTGACTATCGCTAAGTGATGTTCCTTGGTGATGCGGTTGACGTAGCCCATAATCCGGAAGTTGCCGTACTTCGTAGGCAGGGCCGCGTCCGTCACCTTCTCCATCCACTTCTCGTGGTGCTTGCGGTAGGACACTAAGTCGTCCACGGTGATAATCCTAAGACCGTGCTCTGCGGCGAAGGCTATCAGCTCGGTAGTGCGCATCATGTCCCCGTCCTCCCGCATAATCTCGCAGCACAGTCCGCACTCCTCCAGTCCGGCGATGCGCATCAGGTCCACAGTGGCCTCGGTGTGCCCGCGGCGCTGAAGCACTCCGCCCGGACGCGACTCTAAAGGGAACATGTGTCCGGGACGGCGGAAATCCTCCGGCTTAGCGTCCGGCTCCACCGACTTCATCGCAGTGATCGACCGCTCAATGGCCGATATACCCGTGCCGGTAGAGACGTGGTCGATGGACACGGTGAAGGCCGTGCAGTGATTGTCGGTATTGTGCGAGACCATCTGCCCTAAGCCCAGCTTTTGGGTCAGAGCAGAGCTCATCGGCATGCATATCAGGCCCTTGCCGTAGCAGGCCATAAAGTTGACATTGGCAGTGGTGGCGTGACGGGCGGCGCAGATCAGGTCCCCCTCATTCTCCCGGTCGGGATCGTCGATGACCACGATTATCTGTCCCTGGCGGAGAGCCTCGGCCGCCTCCTCGATAGTATTGAATTTACGTTCCATATATTAAAATCCGTATTTTTTCAAAAATTCTTCTGTAAGTCCGCCCCCGGCAGAGCCGCTGTCCACCTGTGCGGAAGCGGGTGCAGCATCCCCGGCAGCCAACAGCCGCTCCACATACCGCGCCAGCATGTCCACCTCCACATTGACCGGAGAGCCCGGTTTCAGAAGGTGGAGCGTCGTCGAAGCCATAGTGTGCGGAATGAGCGAGACTGTAAAACTGCTGTCCGAATCCGAAACCGACGCCACGGTCAGGCTCACCCCGTCGAGAGTCACCGACCCCTTCCGGGCCACATACCGCAGGACATCGGACGGCACCGACACCCTCATAACTAAGGCTATGCCGTCCCGGACAAGGTCAGCCACCCGTCCACAGGCGTCCACATGCCCCGAGACGAGATGCCCGCCGAAGCGGCCTCCGCAGGCCATGGCCCGCTCTAAATTGACCTTCGAGCCAGGCCTCAGACCGCCTAAGGACGTACGCCGCAGCGTCTCCGGCATTGCGTCAGCCGTAAAATGCCCGCTGCCGGGAGTCACCGTCAGGCAGACCCCGTTGACTGCGATACTGTCGCCTGTCGCAGTGCCTTCCAGCACCTTAGAGGCCTCGATATCCAGCACTACTCCCGAACCGCCTCCGCGGATGGAGCGGACCGTCCCTATTTCCTCTATTATTCCTGTAAACATTTAGACTTATCGTATTTACTTGAAAATCCGTGTATCAGTATATCCTCCCCGACCATTTCGACCGTATCGACCCGCATCCCGCAGGCCGCTGCCATTGTCCCGAAGCCGGAGCCTCCGACCGGCCCCTTGGCGGCACGTCCTCCGACTATCTTCGGAGCCACGAAGACGTAGAACTCGTCCACGAGCCCGGAGCGGACCAGGCTCCAGTTGAGCTCCCCGCCGCCCTCCACAAGCACCGAGTCGAGCCCCATGGCCCCGAGCTGACCCAGCATGTCTTCTATATCCACCATACCGTCCGCACCGCCTGAGCACAGCAGCGTTTCTACTCCGCAGGAGCGCAGGGTCTCAAGCCTATGAGGCTCTGCCATATCCGTATGCGCCACCACAGTCCGGTATTCCCGCGCAGTCCGGGCCAACTGACAGTCCGGAGGCATGGAAGCCTTCGAGTCCACGATGATCCGCACCGGCTGACGCATCCCGTCCACGCGGCAGTTGAGCATAGGGTCGTCGGCCAGAACCGTGCCTTTGCCGGCCACGATACCCATATACCGGCCCCGGAGCTCGTGCACCAGGCGGCGGGACTGCTCCCCGCTCACCCACTTGGAGTCTCCGGAGACAGCGGCTATGCGCCCGTCGAGAGTCATGGCCCATTTGAGCACGACCCAGGGACGGCGCGTGGTTATGTACTTGATGAATATGCGGTTGAGATGGCGGGCCTCAGCCTCGAGCACCCCTGAGGTCACTTCGATGCCGTGTTCCCGCAGGATGGCGGCTCCGTGTCCGGCCACCAAAGGGTTCGGATCAGTCATGGCCATGACCACCCGGGATATACCGGCCGCGATGATGGCATCCGTGCAGGGCGGCTGCTTGCCGTGATGACAGCAGGGCTCGAGGGTCACGTACATCGTCGCGCCCCCGACAGACTCACTGCATGAGGCCAGCGCATCCCGCTCGGCGTGCAGGCTGCCGCAGACATGGTGCCAGCCCTGGGCGAGCACCCTTCCGTCGCGGACTATCACCGCCCCCACCATCGGGTTCGGCCCCACGTGCCCCCTGCCGCGCTCAGCCAGCGCGAGAGCCATCCGCATGTATTTGATATCTTCGTCGTTACACATAACAAAAAACCCGAATACCACTATGGTACTCAGGGCAGTCTGTCATTCCGACAATCACAAGCGCCGGCACCGCTTCCACGGCTCCCGGCCAAGACCTCTCTTCCATCCGGACTGTCACCGTCGGTATCGGAATTTCACCGATTCAGTCCCTGATTATCAGGGAGTCGCGGACTATCACCGCCGGTAGGGAATCGCACCCTGCCCTGAGAGATATTCTTATTGGACGGCAAATATAGAAAATTTTTACAAACTTTGTAGCCGCTTATGAGAGAAATACGACACATCATCATCACCGACCCGCACGACTGCTGCGGCTGCACCGCCTGCGCGTCGGCCTGCCCCAGGGGCAGCATCACCATGAAGGACGATTCCGAAGGCTTCCTCTATCCCTCTGTGGATGAGAGCACCTGTATCGAATGCGGGCTTTGCGTCAGGGTCTGCCCCGTCATCACGCAGTTCCCCGCCCGCAGGCCGCTCGAGGTCCACGCCGTGAAGCACCCGGACGGAACGGTAAGGGACGGCAGCGCCTCGGGAGGGGCCTACCCCCTGATAGCCTCCGCCATATTAGAAGAGGGAGGCATTGTCTTCGGCTCCCGCTATGACAATGCCCATGAGGCGGTCCACGAAAGCACCGCCACCCCGTCGGAAGCGGCGGCATTCATCGGTTCCAAATACCTGCAGAGCCGGATGGAGGACTGCTATGGGAGGGTCAGGACGGCTCTGCGCGAGGGACGTCCGGTGCTGTTCACCGGTACCCCCTGCCAGGTGGCGGGCCTCAACCATTTTCTTGCCTCCGGAGCCGGAAAGACCCCGACAGACCGACTGCTGACGGTGGATCTCATCTGCCACGGAGCGCCCTCGCCGGGGGTATGGAGACGGTACCTCGCGGAGGAAAAGGCCGCCCTCGAGGCTCAGAGCTACCGTGATGTGAGCATAGAAGAGGTCCGCTTCCGCGACAAGGAGGAGGGCCGCGCCGGATGGAAAGGCTACAATTTCAAGATATTCTTCCGCGCCACGGACCCCTCGGGAGCTCCCTGCCGCCCCGTATTGAGCGAAAAAGGCAAGGCGGAGAACCTGTTCATCCGGGGATTCCTGGCCGACTTCTATTCCCGCCCGAGCTGCTACCGCTGCCCAGCCCGGGAGTTCCGCAGCGGCAGCGACCTGACCATCGGCGACTTCTGGGGCATCGGAGACCTCCGCCCCGACTTCGACGACGACCGCGGAGTCAGCGCCGTCCTGATCAATACCGAAAAGGGCCGCGAATTCTTCTCCCGCATCCATTGTACCCGCCTGAAAATGACCTACGAAGACGTCCTGCGCCGCAACCGCTGCTTAGAGACCTCAGTCGCAGAGCCCGATGCACGCGCCGCGTTCTTCGCCTCCACGGACTCCGTCCATGATACTGTCCGCAGGCTGCTTTAGAATCACCAACGGGCGACTTCAGTCAGTACACGCACTACGAGAGATGCCATATTCTTAAAATGCTCTACTACTTTTGAGGGCTCATTCATCTCTGTCACTTTCGTCCTGACTGCTTTAGACATATCCTTCAACTGCCCGGATGCAGATTCTAACCTTTCCAATAAAGCATCGGATGTATCCTCGAGCAGTTCCCGTTCAAGATTGCGGAGTGTGAAAGCAGCTTCTTCCAAAGCCTTGCGCTCCTCTGCACTGACTGCAGCATCAAGACGCAGACCGTCATTCTCTGCTATTGCCCTGCGGATTTCAGCCAGAGTCCGCTGCCTGTTGTCTTCGTTCATATCCCTATCAGTTGATATACCCTGCCACCTGAGAGGCAAGCCTGTTAAAACGTATTATCTCTTCCACCAGCTCATCTGCAACCTTTTTCTCGCCCGAAGAAAAATCCATGGCTAATTTCGAATGGGCATTCTTCAGGGACCGCAATGCTGATACGCAGCTGTTCCGGATCTTTGACAATTCCTCAGCCTGGCGCAACAGTTCCACATACCGTATGTCACTCTCGACCGGTACTGCTGCCCCGGCAATTTCCATTGCCCTTAGGTACGCAGAGTAATTATCCCTCACACTCTCTTCTTCATGTCTGATCAGATCGTCCATCTCTTCACATCTGAGAATATTCATAAGTGAGTCACAAGTAGCAGACACTACTGTATCCGCCTCGATTACTATATTTCGCACTGCGGCAGCCTGAGACACCTTCATAACCTCCTCCGCAATGTAAGCGAAAACTTTTCCTGCCATCTTCGCATACCCGACAGGAATGTCGTCATAACCAGTATCAAGTCTGTTATAGCGGTACAGTACAGAATCTACACGCGCCCCTACTCCTCTCAGTTCCGTACCGATGCCCTTCCATCTCTGCTGAGAGCTTACACTGCGCAGTGCCCGCACATAACTGTTGAGCACATCTACATATCCTTCTGACTTACGCACCACAGACTCATCATCCATAGATGCCTCCGCGACAGCCGTTACCTCTTCGAAGCGCATCTGCCCGGAGCTCAGGGACGCCGCATAGAAAAGTCCTCTGGACAGACGTACCTCGGACATCTCCCTGAACAGTACGGCCGGTGAACGCGAGACAGTATCACTTCTGAATGCCAGTTCCTGCACAGCCTCCATCTGGGCCTTCGACAGCGGCGAGCATCCTGTTGCCGCGACAAGCGCCAGCAGGAAGAATCCCGCTGACCTGAATAAAGTGGAAGTTCTCATAGTGTGTTTATTCTGAATCTATCTGCTTAAAAGCATCTCACGGTACTTGGGAAGAGGCCACAGCTCGTCATCGACAAGCATTTCGAGCTTGTCGGAGACTTCGCGTATCTTGTCCATATAGGGGAGGACCAGGGTACTGTAAGCCTCAGCCTTTTCTGTTATATCGTGAATCTGATTGGCCTTCTTCCGCTCTTCTATCATGTCATGCACATCCTTGCGGAGGGAATCCACATACCTTGATATCTTTTCGATCATATTGAGCTGAGCTGAGCACATCTGTGCCATCTGCTCCTGCCCGAACAGGTCCTTGAGTCCCCTGCAATTTTCTATCAAAGTATTCTGGAATTTTATAGCAGTAGGCACTATGTGATTGACTATCAGATCTCCGAGCACTCTCGCCTCTATCTGTAGCTTTTTGGTATATGTTTCCTGCTGGACTTCATACCTGGCATACAGCTCTCTGTCCGACAGTATACCCTCCTCTCCGAAGAGCCGTACTGTAGCCTCTTCTATCAGAGCCTTGTTGGCCTCGGGCACTGAATCCAGAGCCTTCAGACCGCGACGGGCCGCTTCCTGCTGCCACTCTTTACTGTATCCGTTCCCCTCAAACCGTATTGCCTTGGACTCCATGACAAACTGACGTATCACATAGAAAACCGCATCGTCATGTTTCTCCCCGGCAGCCAACCTTTCATCCACTAAAGCCTTGAACCTGCGGAGCTGCTGCGCCACCGCAGCGTTGAGCACATACATTGGAGCCGAGACATTGACCGAAGAGCCCACGGCCCTGAATTCAAAACGGTTTCCTGTAAATGCGAAGGGTGATGTACGGTTGCGGTCCGTATTGTCGGGCAGAATCTCAGGTATCTCACTGACTACTCTGAGACGTCCCCTTTCCGAATCCGCTTCGCCATAGTCGCTCATGTCCTCTATGCTGCGCAGGACTTTGTCCAAGGTAGTGCCGACGAACACAGACATCACTGCAGGCGGTGCCTCATGGCCCCCGAGACGATAAGAATTGTTGAGCGATGCGACACTCGACATCAAAAGGAAATTATGCTCGTACACTGCCCTGATGACAGATACGAAAATACTGAGGAACTGAAGGTTGGTCCTGGGAGTACGGCCAGGAGACAGAAGATTGACCCCGGTATCCGTGACCAACGACCAGTTGCAGTGCTTGCCGGATCCGTTTACTCCGTCGAACGGCTTCTCATGGAAAAGCACCTTGAAATGATGTTTCTTGGCCACCTTCCGCATCAGAAGCATAAGTATCAGGTTGTGGTCTATCGCCAGATTGGCCTCGCTGTACAGCGGAGCGCATTCAAACTGATTGGGCGCCACCTCATTGTGACGGGTCTTCAACAGGATTCCGAGTTTATACGCATTGACCTCGAAATCCTTCATAAACGCCATCGTCCTCGACGGAATCGTCCCAAAATAATGATCCTCGAGCTGCTGATCCTTTGCCGCTGTATGTCCTAAAAGAGTTCTGTTGCATATCTGCAGGTCAGGCCTGGCCCGGTAAAATGCGTCATCTACGAGAAAATACTCCTGCTCAGGGCCGAGCATCACTTCCACCTTCCTGACATTACGGTCAAAGAGGCGGACCACATCCACAGCCGCCTTGTCTATAGCCCGGAGGGACTTGAGCATCGGCAGCTTCATATCCAGGGACTCACCCGTATACGCTACAAACACTGTGGGTATACATAACGTATTATCGATGATAAATGCCGGAGAGCTCGGATCCCATGCTGTATATCCCCTCGCCTCAAATGTGTTGCGCAGACCTCCGTTGGGGAAACTGGAGCCGTCCGACTCCTGCTGCACGAGCGTACTGCCTTTAAAATTCTCAAAAATATGTCCTTCAGAATCCCTGTCCACAAATGCCTCGTGCTTCTCGGCAGTAGAGTCTGTCATGGGATGGAACCAGTGTGTATAGTGAGTAGCACCCATCTCCACCGCCCATGTCTTCATTCCCGCTGCTATCTGGTCTGCGAACTTACGGTCTATGCTGACTCCTTCCTTTATTGACGAAACCACCTCCGCGTAAGCATCCGGAGACAGATACTTGCGCATCTTTTCCAAAGTAAAGACATTCTGTCCGAAATATTCCGATACAGGCCTGCTCTCCTCATAAAATCTCTCAGCCCTATGAGTGGAGAACTCCTGCAGGGCCCTGATTCTGAAATTACTCATAAACCATTCTTCTATTTTACCGTCACCTTGTACATTCTGGGCCAGTACTTACCTGTGAGATACAGCGTTCCGTCCTCGTGATTGTAGGCAATGCCATTGAAGACATCCACTGCTGAAGTCCTGTAACGCGAGTCCAGCAGTCCGCGGCAGTCGACCTTGGCTGTTACCTTTCCGGATACAGGGTCGATTACATATATCTCATCCAAGCCGTAAATGTTGGCCCATATCTTACCGTCAATATACTCCAGCTCATTTATGAACTGAACTTCCCTTCCGCCGTCCTTCACTGTCAGAGTCCTCTGTTCAAGAAATGTCATGGGGTCGCGGAATGACAGGGTAGAAGTGCCGTCACTCATAATAAGCGAGCGGCCGTCTGAAGTAAGTCCCCATCCCTCACCCTGATACGGAAACTCTGCGAGTTTGGTGAACGTCTCTATATCGTACACAAAACACGTTCCCTCATACCATGTAAGAATATATGCCCTGCCGTCAAACACGCACGAGCCTTCCCCGAAATATTTGGCCGGAAACACTTCCTTGCGAAGCACCTTCCCTGTCTCCGGGTCTATCTTGCGGAAAGAGGACTCTCCATACTGTCCGGTACTCTCGTACAGATAGCCGTCATAAAAGAAAAATCCCTGAGTGTATGCGGACAAGTCATGACGGATCTCCTCCTTCGAGACTACCGAATACTCCTGCACTGCTGCCTGCGGCACAGGACCGTCCATATGCATGCGCGATGCGAACCCGGTAAATACCGCTGCAGCCAGAAGAGCGGCAGCAGGAACAAAAGACCTGTGATTCATCTCTATTTGGACTTATTGTACTCAAGGGCGGCCCTGACAAAAGCCACAAAAATAGGCTGGGGATTCTCAGGCGTGCTCTTGTACTCAGGATGGAACTGTACTCCGATAAAGAACGGATGCGAGGGAATCTCTACAATCTCTACTAACCCGGTCTCGGGATTGCGTCCGCTGGTCCGCATGCCGGCCCCGTTAAGACGCTCCACATACTCATTGTTGAGCTCATAACGATGACGGTGGCGCTCGCTGATAAGCGGCTTCCCATAGATGCGGTATGCCAAAGAGCCTTCCTCCACCTGGCATTTATAAGCGCCCAAACGCATGGTTCCTCCTTTGACCGTTGTAGTCTTCTGGTCTGCCATCAGGTCGATAACAGGATTTGCCGTATTGGCCTCTACCTCTGTAGACATGGCATCCTTCAGGCCCAACACGTTGCGTGCAAACTCCACAACAGCCATCTGCATTCCGAGACATATTCCGAAGAAAGGAACTCCCTTCTCACGCGCATAACGCACAGCCTTGATTTTTCCTTCTAATCCCCGCTCTCCGAATCCGGGAGCGATCAGGATTCCGTCCATACCTGCCAGCTTTTCCTCCACATTGTCCTCCGTAAGATACTCACTGTGAATAGGGACCACTTTCACTTTGCAGTGGTTGGCCGCTCCGGCATGAATAAATGCCTCAAGAATTGACTTGTATGCGTCCTGAAGCTCAACATATTTTCCCACAAGAGCCACCGTGATATGAGATTCGGGATTTCCTAAGCGGTCCAAGAACTTCTTCCATCCCTCAAGGTCGGGCTCCTGCACATCTGTAAGACCGAATTTTTCGAGAACTATCTCATCGAGTTTCTCATCCCTCATCATAAGCGGTACCCTGTATATGGTATCCGCATCTATAGACTCAATTACGGCATTGGGACGCACGTTGCAGAACAGGGCCAGCTTCTTGCGCAGCTCCTGCGAGAGCTTGTGCTCGGTACGGCAGATAAGTATGTCAGGCTGCACTCCATCCTGCTGCAGAAGTTTCACAGAATGCTGTGTCGGTTTGGATTTCAACTCCTTGGCCGCACTAAGATAAGGGACGAGAGTCAGATGTATGACTAAGCAGTCCTCATTAGGCAGTTCCCACTGCAGCTGCCTCATAGCCTCGATGAACGGCAGGGACTCGATATCACCTACAGTACCGCCTATCTCCGTAATTATCACATCATACTGACCGCTCTTGCCGAGCAGCAGCATACGGCGCTTAATTTCATCAGTGATATGAGGAATAATCTGGACTGTCTTTCCCAAATACGCACCCTGCCTCTCTTTATCTATGACAGTACGGTATATCTTTCCAGTAGTTACGTTATTCGCCCGGGATGTGTAGATGTTGAGAAACCTCTCATAATGCCCGAGGTCTAAGTCAGTCTCAGCACCGTCTTCTGTCACGAAACACTCTCCGTGCTCATAGGGGTTGAGTGTGCCCGGATCAACATTGAGATAGGGGTCGAATTTCTGAATAGTAACCCGCAGATTCCTGGACTGCAGAAGTTTGGCGAGGGAAGAAGAAATAATTCCTTTTCCTAATGAGGAAACGACGCCACCCGTAACGAAAACATATTTTGCTGACATACTATATAATTTACTTACGGGGGTACAAAGTTAATGCAAAAAAACTATCTTTGCAAGATATTTTTTCAACCTCATTCTTGAATGAAAAGTCATACCATTGAATACAGCATCCGCACCTGCGACGTGGATATACGCAAGAATTACAAGGCTTTCGCGTTCATGACACAGGCTCAGGAAATAGCAAACTACCATGCCTCAGCCATAGGTTTCGGTTACGCAGACCTGATAAAAAGCAATATCGTCTGGGTCCTCTCACGCATGAAGGTCAAATACATTCAGGCCCCGGTATGGGAAGACAGCGTACAGATGACGACCTGGCACAAAGGACGCGAAGGCGTATTCTCGCTGAGAGATTTTGAAGTATGCCGTAAAGGAGAGGAAACACCTGTCATCCAGGCTACCAGCTCATGGCTGCTGATAGACGCATCTTCCCGCAGAATGCTGCGCCCCGACCATGTACTCGGAGAGAAAAGCACATCCACCGCATGGGACAAAGACGCCGTAGCAGAGCCGTGCGGGAAGATCAGAACTCCTAATGAAGAAGACCTTTATCTTATAAGGAGCCACGAAGTCCTGTTTTCCGACATTGACTTCAACTCTCATACAAACAACGCGAAATACGTCGAATGGGCGTTTGACGCCATCGACCCCGCTGTCCTGACTGAGAAAGACATAGACTGCTACCAGATCAATTTCAACCACGAGACACGCCTCGGAGACACAGTAGACCTCTACAGGGCTGTCTCCGGTGACGGAAAATACTATGTAGAAGGACGATGCGGCGAAAAAACCGTTTTCCAGACCTCCATCTGCTTGAAATGATAATATTAATCGTATAAAACCTACAACCGTGAATCTTACAGACTACACAATATTCGACCCTCAGTTCTTTCATACCGTAGAGCGTGTGATGATAGTTCTGGCCGTTGTTGTTTTTGTGGCCTTACAGTACTTCAAAGCCGGTTACGGCTACCTCCGCACCAAGGGCTGGGGACCCATGATAGACAACAAATTAGGCTGGGTCCTGATGGAGATACCGGTGCTGATTGCCGCCCTGCTGATCATCATTCCCGCCCGCGGATGGCAGCACCTGACCGAATTTATCCTGGTATCCTTTCTGCTGGTGCACTACATCCAGCGCTCGCTCATCTACCCCTTCATGATGAGGGGCAAGAGCCGGATACCTGTATCCGTAGTCCTCATGGGCGCGGTATTCAACGTCATAAACGCCTACCTGATCTGCGGCTGGCTTTTCGTACTGGCCCCCGAGGGACGCTACACCACCGAGTGGCTGTACTCCCCGCAGTTCATCATCGGAGCGCTGATATTCATCTTCGGCATGGTGGTAAACCTCCACTCCGACCACATCATCCGCCATCTCCGCAAGCCCGGTGACACCAAGCATTATATCCCGCGGGGCGGCATGTTCAGATACGTATCCTCGGCCAACTACTACGGCGAGATCACCGAGTGGTTCGGCTTCGCCATACTGACCTGGTCCCTGCCGGGCATCATCTTCTGCATGTGGACCTTCGCCAACCTCGCTCCCAGGGCCAACTCCCTGTACGAGAAGTACGCCAAGGAATTCGGCGAGGAGTTCACCTCCCTCAAACGCAAACGACTCATACCTTTTATATACTAAATGGAATCCTTACTCTTCACCCCGGCCAAGATCGGCCCCATAGAAATCAAGAACCGCGTCATCCGCGCCTCGGCCTACGAGGGCATGTGCGACGGACATGTACCCACACAGCAGCTCAAGGACTACCATACGGCTGTGGCCCGCGGCGGAGTCGGCATGACCTCCGTGGCCTACGCCTCCATCAACAAGAGCGGCCTGTCCTTCCACCGCCAGCTGTGGATGCGTCCCGAGATCATCCCAGGCCTGCGCGACCTGACCGACTCGATACACGCAGCCGGTGCCAAGGCCTGCATCCAGCTCGGCCACTGCGGCAACATGTCGCACCGGATGTACTGCGGCCAGAGACCAGTGGGAGCATCGAGCGGCTTCAATCTCTACTCCCCTACCTTCGTACACGGTCTGCGTAAGGACGAGATACTCCAGACCGTCAAGGACTTCGGCAACGCAGTGCGCATCGCCCGCGACGGAGGCTTCGACGCAGTGGAGATACACGCCGGCCACGGCTACCTAATCTCGCAGTTCCTCTCGCCCTACACCAACCACCGCCGCGATGAGTTCGGCGGTCCGTTAGAGAACCGCATGAAGTTCATGGACATGGTCATGGAGGAGGTAATGAAGGCTGCCGGAGACGACATAGCTGTACTGGTCAAGACCAATACCCGCGACGGCTTCAAGGGCGGTCTCGAGGTGGAGGACTGCATCAAGGTCGCCAAGCGGTTAGAGCAGGACGGAGCCCACTGCTTAGTGCTCAGCGGCGGCTTCGTCAGCCGGGCCCCCATGTACGTGATGCGCGGTGCCATGCCCATCAGCGTACTCACCGGCTACATGCCCTGGAGACTGTGGTGGCTCAAGATGGGAGTCAACCTCTTCGGCAAGATGATGATTAAGGACGAACCCTTCAAGGAGGCCTTCTTCTTCGATGACTCGATCCGCTTCCGCCGGGAGCTGAAAATGCCCCTGGCATTCGTCGGCGGCGTCAACTCCATGGCGACCATCAACCGGGTGCTCGACGCCGGCTTCGAGTTCGTGGAGATGGCCCGTCCGCTGGTCTACGACACCGATTTCGTCAACAAGCTCCGCGACGGAGTCTGCACCGAAAGCGGCTGCCGTCACGCCAACTACTGCGTGGCCCGCATCTGGAACTACGACATGCAGTGCCACGAGAACTGCAAGCTCTCTCCCCGCATGAAGCGCGAGGTGGAGCGGAACATTAAGAAATATTACCATAACGGTTAAAGATATATTTTCGAGCAGATTTCTGCTATCCGATGAGGAAGGATACTATTGCTATCTGACGAAGAGGATAGTAGAAATCTGCCGAAAAGATGCTTTAAGGCGGGGCGCTCTATCGCTGTCGGGCCGCGAGGTCCGGGAGAGGAAAGTCCGGGCAGGACAGAGCACCGCACTGTGGAAAGCACAGGTAGGCGAAAGCTTACGTCACGGGTAACAGAAAACAACCGCCCCTCCCTCGGGAGAGGTAAGGGTGAAAATGCAGGGTAAGAGCCTGCGTCCGTTCGATGGCGACATCATCGGAGTATCCGCCTGCGGCCTGCAAGGCCAAATATACCGGCAGTCAAGGGCTGCTCGTCCTTTGCTGGGGGGTAGGCTGCTCAGATAAATGATAGAGGCTCCGGGGTCCGCTCCGGAGTACAGAACCCGGCTTACAGTCCCGCCTTTTTTTATTTTTGATTTTGTAACATTTATTTAACAGCCATTTCAGATTCTTTTCAGAATTATTGCTCATATTTGCGCTGCTGAAATTTACACCTTTGTATATATGAGCAGACTTCGACTTATATCAGCCGCCGCGGCCCTTGCAGGTGCGGTCCTGTGCGCCGGAGCCCAGGATTCCCCGAGATACGACGTGTTCGAGAGCACCATACCCTCCGACTTCCAGCCGAGGGTGGACGTCGGATTTGAGTTCCCGATAGCGGACGATTTTACCTTCACGCTCAACAATGAGCTGCGTTTCCGCGACAATATGACCAGAATCGACCGCAACTACCTCCAGGGGTCATTCTCCTGGGAGACCTGCGACTATTTCTCCTTAGACGCCGGCTACATCTTCCAGTCAGTGCTCAACATCGGAGACGTGGAATACGAGCGGGAGTGGCAGTACCGGCACAGGGTGTTCTTAGACCTGAAGGCCGAAGTCGAGCTCGACGACTGGAAACTCTCCCTGACCGAACGTCCGCTGGTCAACCTCCGCCCCTGGGCTGACGGCATACACGACCCGCTGGACGAATGGCTCATCCGCTCCAAACTCAAGGTCGACTACGACATTCCCAAGACCGAACTCACTCCCTACGCATTCTTCGAGCTCTCCAACACACTCAATACTGTGGACTACGGCGGAGGTCCCTTCGTAGACCGCCTGCGGTTCTGTTTAGGCATGAAGTGGGACTTCTCGGACTTCTGCAACATGGAGCTCTACTACTACTTCGACATCCGCAACTCCCGCGATGTCAGCTATACCACCGGTTCCTCAGGCATCTACGACATCTACCTCAACAAGGAGCAGCAGTACGTACACGTCCTCGGCCTCTCATTCAATTTCGGCTGGGACTAATTTAGAGCGGGACCCATTTCTTCTTCCACTCACACCTCACTTACACCCTTCCCCATTACCACAACGGCAGCAGATTCCGCATTTCTCTGCCGTTGCGGAATAGCTTTTCCACCGTATCTTTGCTACAGGCCCTCTGGACGCTATTGTCTCTCTGGCCCCTTTCCACAACGGCAGCATTTCCCGCGATTCTCTGCCGTTGCGGAATAGCTTTTCCACCGTATCCCTGCTACAGGCCCTCTGGACGCTATTGTCTCTCAGGCCCCTTTCCACAACGGCAGCATTTCCCGCGATTCTCTGCCGTTGCGGAATAGCTTTTCCGCCGTATCTTTGCTACAGGCCCTCTGGACGCTATTGTCTCTCCGGTCCCTTTCCACAACGGCAGCATTTCCCGCGATTCTCTGCCGTTGCGGTAAAGATAGACGTGCTTACCTTCCAAAGGTGATACGAAAAGCCGGATATGGTCCGCCTTCGGAAGGTGGATTTGCGGCACGTCAGGGGAAAACGACTTCACATAGCCCGCGGAGCACATTTGCAGAAATTCCACCTTAGGAGAGTGAGATAGAAACGAGGAAAACTGCACACCTTCGGAAAGTAAGACGAAAATGCGATAAAACTACTCACATTATGGATAAGAAATCGAAGCGAGTCCGGTGAGAAGAAACTCTGAGCCAAGTCTGCATATAACGAAAAGACTCCTTCAGAAGGAGTGGACGAATTGCGGGAAAGCACGACTCCTTTCGAAGGAGTGAAGAGGTAGACGAGACCAAAACGAGAAGGTGACGGTCAACGGCACTTTCGCCGGCACCTTCCGGACGGGGATCCGGGGCAAGGCCGGCGAGGGAGGCATCAGAGGCAGGTCGGCTTATAACGAATCCGAGAAGGTGGTGGAGAAAGGACGTTGCACCCGGCACCTTCCGGCCAATAGGGGGCGAAACGTCAAGAGGGGGGCATGGGGCGCCTCGGCATAGCAAATAAATTTGCTCTGCTCTCGGCTTCTGCGTATATTTACATATCGAAATATGAAATAGGTATATGAAAATGCGAAATGTGCTCTTACTCTGCCTGATGGCTGTTTTAGCCACTCACACAGGCATCTCTGCTGACATACTAAGTTCCGGCAACACGGCAAACATTCCCGAGGCCGGTGTGCCGCAGGAGCTGGCTCGGTGGCGGAAAGCCACTTACACGGATGTACGGTACCGGCTGCATTTCGACATACCGGGAGAACGCACGGAGAGGGTCGGTGGGAGGATTACCGTCAGCCTGAGGCTGGAGGCTCCGGCTGATATCGTGCTGGATTTCAGGGAGCCGGCATCGAGCGTACATGAGGTAAGCATCAATGGAATAAAAACGTTCATGACTTCTATTGGAAAATCCGAGATGCAGACAAACGGGACAAGGGGAGAGTCAAGTTGGGCTGATGGAGAAAGGATAAGCCGGGCAGACGGAGAAACAAGAGGGGCAGACGGAGAAACGAACTCGACAGACAGAGAAACGGGCCGGACAAACGGAGAAACAAGCGGAGCAAACGGAGAAATCAGCCAAGTAACTGAAAATAATGGAAGGACAGCGGGGGATGTCGGCAGTACCAACGTACAAGGAAATAGGACAGGTAAAGACAGACAGCCGCAGCCGTGCTGCATCATTCAGAACGAACACATCGTCATACCGGCGGCGCTGACTAAGGCCGGGGAAAATACGGTGGATATCGTATTCACTGCCGGAGACCAGTCCCTGAACCGCAACGACGAGTTCCTGTACACTCTCTTAGTACCGGACCGGGCCCGCACCCTCTTCCCCTGCTTCGACCAGCCGGACATGAAGGCTCTGTACACCCTGTCGCTCGAAGTTCCGATGACATGGAAAGCTGTATCCAACACACACATCGCAAAAGAGCACCTGATATACACAGGCTGGACAGACATACAGAAATACGAATTGACAAACGGCCAGCCAGGCAATAGACCGAACACCAAGGACCAGGACTGCAACAGCCATACAGGCAACAGCCCCGGCTGCAACGATCAGCCAGGCGAAAGACATGCAAAGAAAATACCGGGCAGCAACAGCCCGACAGAAAACAATCAAGTAAACAACGACCGGACAGGTAACAGACCGGATGACTACAACCAGACAAACAGACCGGGGAACTACGGCCCCGACAATCAACCGCATAACCGGCCGTACACCCAGAATTTACCTCCGACAGACACTCCGGCGGCAGGACAGCCCTCCTCCCGCAAGCTGATCACATTCTCCGAGACCGAGCCCCTGAGCACCTACCTCTTCTCATTCGTGGCCGGTGAGTTCTTCCAGAGGGACTACGATGACGGCCGCCACCGTTTCAGCGCCTACTACCGCGAGACCGATACGGCCAAGACGGCCCAGCTCGACGACATCTTCGCCCAGGTGGCCGCGTCCCTCGAGTGGCTCGAGGAGTACACCGGAGTGCCCTACCCCTTCGCCAAGTACGACTTCATCATCCTGCCCGGATTCCAGTACGGCGGCATGGAGCATACCGGAGCCACCCTCTACAACGACGGACGGATGTTCCTCGGGCCCAACCCCACCCTCAGTGACGAGCTGGCCCGCACGGAACTGATAGCCCACGAGACCGCCCACATGTGGTTCGGTGACTTAGTGACGATGGAGTGGTTCGACGAGGTGTGGACCAAGGAGGTCTTCGCCAACCATTTCGCCGCGTGGATATCCGAGCCCCTCTATCCCGAGGTCAACCACCGGCTGAACCGCCTGCGCTCGTTCAACACCGCCGCCCTCAGCGAGGACCGCACCGAGGGCACCGTCTCCATCTCCCAGGAGCTGCCCAACCTGCGCTACGCCGGCCTGGTCTACGGCCAGATCATCTACAACAAAGCCCCGGTGATGATGGAAAAACTCATTGAGATCATGGGCCGCGACGTATTCCGGGAAGGCATACAGACGTACCTGAAAAGATATGCCTACAGCAACGCCACCTGGGACGACCTCGTGGGCATCCTCGACAGCCTCACCACCGCCGATCTGCGCGGGTTCAGCCGGGCCTGGGTCTACGAGAAAGGCATGCCGGACATCACGTTCCGCATCTCCGGCAGCCGGAAAGACAGCCTGACCGTCACCCAGACCGATCCCCTCGGCCGCGGCATCGTCTGGCCCCAGAGCTTCGGAGTGACCGTAAGTGACGGCACACAGTCCGCACAGATAGAGGTACGCATGGATGCCACGGAAGTCACCGTACCTATCAGCATGCCTGCAACGGCAAACACCGCCCCCCTCTACATCCTCCCCAACACCGACGGCCGGGGCTACGGCCGCTTCATCCTGCCGAAGACATCTGCAGACTGGCTGCTGGCACATTGGTCCGGAATAAAGGACGGCACCGCCCGCTTCGCCACCCTGATGAACCTCCAGGAGAACTACCTCGCCGGCCTCATCTCCGCCCGCGACTGGAGCCGCTCCATACTGGCCGGATTAGAGACGGAGACCGACCAGCTCACCGCCTCGTCCCTCTCCGGCTTCCTCGGCTGGGCCATAGACGACCTCAGCGGCACTGACCGCGAAGCCGTCGAGCAGCAGCTCTGGACCCTTGCCCACACCCATCCCGAGAAGGCGGTACGCACCATACACATGCGTTCCCTGCCGGGCCGGATATACTCCGACGACCTGTGCGACAGCCTATACAGCATCTGGGCCGGACAGAGCGAGCCCCTCTACAGCGAGAGCAACTACACCTCCTTAGCCTGGGAACTCGCCCTCCGCTTCCCCGACCGCGCCGAGGACATCCTGACGACCCAGAGAACCCGCCTGACCGACCCCGACCGTCTCCGCCGCTTCGACTACATTTCCCGCGCATTGTCCCCCGATGAGAGTGCCCGCGATACTCTGTTCCAGAGCCTCATGAAGGCTGATAACCGCCGCATCGAGCCCTGGACCGCCTCCGTCCTCAGCTACCTCAACCACCCCCTGCGCGAGTCCTCCTCCATCCGCTACATCCGCCCCGGCCTCGACATCCTCGAGGAAGTCCAGCGCACCGGTGACATCTTCTTCCCCCGCAACTGGACCGGCGCCCTCCTCGGCAGCCACCGCAGCCCCGAGGCCATGCTGGAAGTCCGGCAGTTCCTCGAGGACCATCCCGACTACCCCGCCCTCCTGCGCAACAAGATCCTCCAGGCCGCCTATCCCCTCCTCCGGGCCAATACCACCGCCGCCATCCGCACCTCGCCCGAAGACACGCTCATCTACCGCAGAACCATGGAGAAGCTCCTGCCCCTGTCGGACCGTCCCGCCGGTGAAATCATGAAAGCGGCCGCAGAGGCACTGTACGGCACTCCTTATGCGGGCGGCACCCTCGAGGGCGACCCCGAAGTCCTCACGGTCAATCTCCGGAAGACCGACTGCATCCTCCTCGTCGAGGCCTGCACCGCCATGACCCTGCTGCTCAAGGACAATGACGGCAAGGGCATCCCTCCCTTCAAGGACTTCTGCTCCATGCTCCGCACCCTGCGCTACCGGGACGGCATCACGGCCGGCTACCCCTCCCGCCTGCACTATACCTCCGAATGGCTCCTGCAGGCTCAGGACAATGGCTTCCTGCGGGAGGTCACGGCGGAGCTCGGCGGAACACCCCTTCATCAGGAATTCTCCTTCATGTCCTCCCACCGGGACAATTATCCCCGGCTGCGGGAGGACGACGGGGCCCTGGGGCTCATCCGCAGGGCCGAGGAACGGTTAGACACCGCCGCAGCATATTTTTCCATCCCTTCGGAGAAAATACCTGAGATAGAGGACAATATCAAGGACGGAGACATCATCTGCTTCCTAAGCACCACCCCGGGGTTAGACATCACCCACACCGGCATCGCCTGCCGCGGGAAGGACGGCAGCCTGCATTTCATCCACGCCTCCATGAAGGAGGGAAAGGTGGTTTTTGAACAAAAGACTCTGGCGGAATATGCCCGCAACGGCATAAGAATCGCCAGAGTGCTCTGTATGTAAATACTGGTAACTATTATCGGATTATGGCTGACAATTATCTCGAAAAAAGATACGATGAATATTTAGAGCGGAAAGCCGCGGCCGAAAAAGCCAGACGGGCTGCCTGGAAAAAGCGGCTGGACGCCTACCGGAAACGGATAGCTGAAGAACGCAAGGTCCGCTGACAGACTCCATCAATCCTTCAACCGGGTAAGCATTATCACATCATTGTCTGTATTCTGAAGATTTGAGAGTATCTCCTCCACCTGCTCAGCAGCAGAACCGGTGAGCAGGCCTCGGCTCAATGCGTTCTGCCCTACCTGCTTGAACTCGATAGCATTGAACGACTGCACCATATAACCGTTCTGGAAAGAGAAATTCTGCACACCTAATCCGAGTATATCATTCCGCAGGTTCATTCCGTAGCTCACGGACTCACCGGACTTGAGATCCGTAATCACCATTGCCGTAGGCATAGCGACCCTGACGTTGGGTATCACCTCTCTCTCCTCTGAAAGATAAGAGAACACCTTGCCCGGCAGCAGCGTACTGTTAAGGGAAGCTCCGCTCTTAAGTTCCCGCTCATTGTATGTGAACACAGGCTTCAGAGCGCCGTCGGACAGCACATACAGCGTATCCGGCTGATCTTGTCCGCCATGAATATCGACATCCATGAGACCTTCCACATTGTATGTTGTTCGGATAAGACTGTTGGTATGCTTCCTCGACCTTTCCCGGCCGTCCTCCGGGATATCCCAGACGATATTGCCCTCCATGTCCTGACACCAGGCTATAGAAGGATTGGCATCCCCCTCATACGGAATGGCCGCGACCGTAACTGTCCCCGCATCCGAGTCGACAGAGAAGGTAGCCGACGCCGCCTCATATTCCTCATATACCTCATGCGCCAAAGGCACGTCCCCGATATATTTCCCGCTCAGGAGATCATAGGTCTTGATATGGTCCCTTGCGTTCATTATCCACACCTTGCCTCCTTTCTCGTCCACAAAGGTACAATAGGAGCTGAGGTACTCCCCGGGTCCGCGTCCGAGATGCCCCACATTGCAGACAAACCGGCCGGTATGCCGGTCAAAGACCCTGACAGGAGCTTTGTTAACACTGGAAATAGCCTCAACGTTCCTTATGATATAATTGTCAGTAATTATTATGGTACCGTAGGCAAATGCATCCAAGGTGTCGCTGTCCAAGGCGATAAACTCCGGCTGATCCGACAGAGCCGAGACAGTCAGCATCTCCGCTTTCTTCATTTTGGAATAATCGAATGTGATTACGTCACCCTTGCCGCTTCTTCCGCAGGAAGAAAGGATAAGAACAGCTATGAGCGCGGCGGGCACGATGATATTAAGTTGCAGTCTCATGATAAATCTGTATTTTGTTGATGATTATAGCAACAGATGGGTTCCAAGCAGCGGCCGGTAGCCGTCGCGGATAAGGGCATCGAGCATCAGATACAGCTCGCTCATCTGTCCCACGTCGATCCTGCCGGCCTCTCTCCACCCCTCGATAATCGGCTCCGAGACATCGAAGACCTGGTCCTCGACCTCTAAAAGATGCTGCATGTAACCGCCGCCGGAAGGCCGCCACAGCAGCTCCCAGTTCATATAGCGGTCAGTACCGTCGCCCTGATGATAGGAGTACACCCTGTCCGCAAGAGTCTGGGAGAAATCGCAAAGAGGCGAAAGCTTCGTAGCCTCGTCCCTGGCCACAAGCGAGGGCAGGTACTTGTCCGCCCCCTTGACCCACAGCGGCATGGCCACGCCTGTCGGAGGATAGCCGAGGATGGTCCACATCACCGTCAGCTCTGGATTCTCCCCGGGACGCACGCCCTGCACCACCGCCGAGCTGGTGGATCCGCGGCGGGAGATAAAGTCATAGTCGATGAACCAGCCGTTGGCCTTAGGCTTGTTGAAATCCCCCGAGCGAAGGTCGATGCCCATGATCGGATTCTCGAAGCAGCGGGCCACGTCAGTCAGAATCCACTGCGGTGTGAACAGTCCCATACCGGAGCCGGGCATCAGCAGCCCCTCCTCGATGAGGTAGCGCACCTGTCCGAGCCCCTCGTTCACATCCCCGGTAAAGGAGAAATTGGTCCGGGCAACATAGCCGTGAGGCGCCACAGCCGGGTCATTTGCATCGTACACCACGTACTTGTAGTAGTCCACCTCTAACATCTGGGCCCCGCCCTGAGCGTCGATAACTCCGAGACTGGCCTCTATCATGGAAGGCTTCGCCAGCGTATCTAAAAAATGATGGAAGTCCTCCACCGTAGCGCATATCTCTAACGCCCGGCGCATAATCCGCCCGTTGGCAGCCCCGCGCTCCTCCCCCGGAGCCACGTCCACGAGGTTGAACGACTGAGTGTTCATGATAGCGAAGCCGGCCGAATTGACCCCCATCCACACATCCGTGGGATTATCCTCCACACTGTTGACGATGGCGATAAAGGAGTATTTCTCCCCTTTGAAAAACTTCACAGAGTTCTGCAGATAGTCCGAGTCCCTGTGCTTCCACAGCAGCGGTCTCCCGTCCGGAGTCACCTTGCCGGAAATCACCACTGAGGAGCATGCGTATGAAGGCACCGCAGTAAAGAGCAGTGCGGCCGCCGCAATAAAGATTGTCCCTATTCTTGTCATCGTTTCTAAAGATTAACCGTTAATAATACCACAAACTTAAAAATAAAAACGGATATTCCGCCATCATGCCCGGAATATCCGCTGGAATTGTCAGCGTTGCAGCCGCCTACATCAGCGTCACCACCAGCAGCGAGGACACCGAAATCACCACCCACAGGGAGATACCGAGCAGGAAGGGTCTGAAACCCACCTCCTTGACGCTCTGCACCGAGAGGCCGCATCCTATCAGGAAGAGGGTCGAGCCAAGGGCATTCTTGGCAAATCCGGCGATACCGGCGGAAACGGCCTTGGGGATATTGAGGTACGTATTGGCCAGCATGGCGCCGATGAAGAGGAAGATAAACCAGGGGATGGAGATCTTCTTGCCCTTCTTCTTGAAAATGAAGGTGGTGGCAATGGCTAAGGGAATAATCCAGAGGGCGCGGGTCAGCTTGACGGTCGTGGCAATCTGCAGGGCTTCCTCTCCATAGGCGGCACCAGCACCCACCACCGAGCTGGTATCGTGGATGGCAATGGCCGCCCAGGTGCCGAACTGCTCCTGGGAGAGTCCGAGCAGATGTCCTATCGCAGGAAAAATGAGCAGGGCCACGGCGTTGAGCACGAATACAGTCACCATCGACATAGTGGTCTCATTGTCGTCCGCGTCGATGATGGGAGCCACGG
>ENA-OOXJ01000565-OOXJ01000565.1-human-gut-metagenome-genome-assembly--contig:-NODE-565-length-29955-cov-7.690602_pt1 | contig 29955 bp, 28 predicted proteins | sample MGYA00241587_ERZ501343 | MGnify/ENA primary metagenome ERZ501343 (study PRJEB25962, sample SAMEA2042918) | human gut metagenome | biome: human gut; feature: human-associated habitat; material: faeces... | reverse complement strand
TCATTTCATCAACGACTTCAAGCCTGTCACCGGCAAAGTCAATATACATCTGGTCGGCGGCATAGTGCTCGACATGACCGACGACCTTGACGTGAAACTTGTACTGACGGACAGCCCGTTTGAAGGAAGACAACTGATAGCCATCAGGATATTCGGCATGGTATTCCTTGAACAGTTTTCGGACACTCATGCCTTTGCGTGACAGGCGGGATACATATCCGGGAAGCAAGGCCTCCAGTTCAATCCTCCTGGAAGAAGGCTCCCGATGCCGGGATGCCGTACAGCCGAACAGTTCATCCAATTGCCCGTCGGACAGGGAAAGAAGCTGTTCAATACTCTTGCCGCTTGAAAGGAACAGGCGGACATACTTGCGGACAGTATTACGGGAAGTATGAAACGTGGACGCCGTTTCCTTGATTCCCATGCCGGCCGCATAACATCTTAAAATGTTTTTGATTCGTTTATCCATTTGTATAGATTTTATTATCACCCCCGTTACACCAGGACTCGGGCACTCAAATCTACACAAAAAAAATCTATAACAATAGGTGAACTAAGTGGTCAATACTATTTTGGCCAGAAGGGTCAATCATATTGTAGCCAAAGGGGGCAATCCTGTTTGGCCAAAAGGGTCAAAGTCGCGTGGCTTTTCCAGCGTATCCTACATTTTCCGCATCTCGGTGTTTTGCACTTACTATACCTATAAGATTTCCATTTTTATCGAATAGCGATCCTCCACTGTTGCCTGGTTGAATTGGCGTTGAAATTTGATAAAGCGAAGCGTCTCCCTGAAAACCAGTCCCAGAACTTATAACACCTGTTGTTAGTTTAATTTCATTACCCATTGTTGCTGTGAGAGGATATCCCAAAACGAATATATCTTCTCCCACTTCTGCTTGTGTTGTTTTTACACAATAAGGAATTGCATAGAACCCTTTGAATCTCGAATCTGCAATTTTTATAATAGCCAAATCGTTGTATTTATCTGTGGACACTATAATCGCATTGTATGAAGTTTCATATTCACTATTAATGCCTTGAACTTTTATTATTTTGCGCCATCTACTACATGAAAATTTGTCACAATATATCCATTTTTAAGAGCAAATCCTGGTAGTGCTTCATTTTCTAATACTGTTTTTGAAGTTTATCTGTTGTTCATTTTTATATAGAAGACTTTTCAGTCCCACATAATATAATTTACAATCTCTTTGAACACATCACCAGCCATAGCTCCACCATTTACAAGTATATCCTCTTTATGAATGCCCACGATAATAAAATATTGTGGATTATCGTATGGGAAGAACCCGCAAAACTCTACCCAATAAGAACCGTCCTCCGGCTTTGTAGTTCCTGCCCCCTGCAACTTCCGTCTTGTCTGTATTGGCTTTCATGCCCAATCCGTGTCTGTAACGGCACAACGCAATGCTGATTTCAGGCTGTCATTACCAATATTGGCTGCAATCTTATTGACAAGTGCCAAAAGCATTGGCGAGACAAGTACTCATGTCTAATTTCCAACCTATCTCATCTCTTCTTTTAAGAGTGTTAGTGAGAAAAATTAAACAACTTTTATTGCTTCATGCAATCATCATAAATTGCTTTAAATTCAGGCAAATGCTTGACGCTATTGATGCAACTGTCCTGCTGTTCTGTCATGCCAGCCTCTTTATAAGCACTACCCAACAAGAGGACACTTTGAATATATAGACTGTTATCTATATCTTTTGTAAACTCACACAGTTCCCTGCCTGTCCGTATGGCTTCTGCATGACGTTTGGCACACATATATAAATCTACTAAAGAAGTCAGGCTATGTATGTAATATGGTATGTACTGCTCATTATTAAGTAATCCAAGAATATGAAGTTTACTGTATTCTGCTAAATCTATAATCTTGGAGTAGTATTCATCTGTATTCTCCTTATAAGTTTTGTTATAGAGTTGGATAAGCATATTATGCAATGCTATCTCATTGTCTATGTTGTTGCATGGGTGTGCATAGATATTGTATCTTTCCTGTTCAAGTAAAGTGAGTAAATCGTTCATATTACCCTGCTCCACTAATCCAATAGCCTTATGAATGACTGAATCCACATGGGCTATGTTCTTCATGTAATAGGTGGAATCAACATCTTCTCCTGCATCCATGTGTTTCAATAAGAGTTGGAAGAACTGACTCCTTTCTGCAATCAAGCCGGAATCAGCTTGGAGATATAAGGATAATGTGTTTACATACTGCTGCTGTTCCTCTTTTGTAAAGGGATTGGCAGACTTTTCAAGCTTGGCACTGCAAGTAGATAAAGCGAAGAGCGTGACTATGAATGTAATTGCAGCTTTCATCTGTTTTCAATTTGGAGGTACAAAGATAGAGAACTTTTTTCAGATTCTTCCTGTAAACCGAGATTCTTTCAAACAACTTATCAACAAACATCATCCCATAGAATTGTTTGAATCATTTTCTTACCACACACAGGACACCCCCTATCCCATTTCTGCATCTTTACTTTGCAGCATTCTGATAATGAATTGCTTCTTTACCTAATAGGACAGGTGTGCCCAAACTCTTGTCTAGAAGGAAAGGAAAAGAGAAAGTGCATCCCTCATACTCAAATCCAAGCCTAAACACTTTGCATTTCCTCAACTTGGCATCCTTGCATCTCCCTACTTTCTTCCCCACATAATGGAACACATCATTAGCACTGATGGCATTCACATAGTCAGGAAGAAAGGGTTGGAAATGGTCATAGGTCAGTTTTGTATTCACTTCTCCTATATTACTCATAGGAAATGAATACATCCGCCTTTCCCCAAGATTGAAGAACGCCAAGAGGGCTGGGCTGATAAGGTTGTGCTTTATTCTCTTGTCTATAAGAGCAGCAAAACCTACTCCTTTGATTTGAATGAAGAATTCATTTGCTTTTCCTGTATTCATATCCATACAGACTTTTGAACTTAGCCCTTGCCCTTTCTTCTATCACATCATCTGGTTCAAACCGGGCATATTCATCTTCCGACTTCAATTCTCTGACAATCCTATCAAAATGGTAATCATCGAGGAATTGTTGGTTTTTCCTTTTGTCATCTTCATTCAAATTACCTGCCAGATGTCTTATTTTATAGCTTTGCTCTTCTATCGTCTTTTTGTTGGACTGGCGCTCCGCATAGAGGAGTATCGCCGCTCCAATGGCAAGTATGGCTATTGCTTCAATCATCGTATTCTTATTCGCGACAGGTTCCTACTTACCCATGATTAGTTGCATCAAACTCATTACCAATGCGGAAATGATTAAGGCTATCCATGTTTTCCAACTGCCTAAACCTCCTTCTCGCGAGATTTTGAGTTTGTTCCTAACCTCTTTCGGAAGCTGTTTTATCTCATCTTCTCCAAGGAGTTCAATAACTTGGTTTGCAATCACGTCAAGTTGTTCTTCTGTCATGCCATTAAGTTGCTCAATGGTCAATGAACGTAATTCTTCTTTTGTCATAAAGCTTTGTCTTTTTAATTTTCAATTTATTGTTTTTCTTGCTTTCCTACGGAAGTCCTTTACCTAGAAAGGCATTATCTTTTCAAGTGGACTTTCATAATAGTCTTCACTACCCCAAGGAGGCAACAATAGGTGGGACTTGCAATTTGTCAGTTGAAAGACATTTCCTCGAATATCATACTCACAAATCTCTTTATAAAGTCCCAACTCATTTTCATCTATCCAGCAGCACTCCACTCTCGCATGACTGTCTGCAAGAAAGACTTTTGGTTCTAAAAAAACATTGATGTCAGGTTCCCATTTGAATGTATCCAAATAATCCGCTGAGTACATTGACAATAAATCGCCATAAGCAACGACTAGGTCATTTATATCTTTCAGCACTTTATCTGCATTGGCCAAGAGATTTGCCTGTCATACAAATTCAGTTGTTGGTTCAGCGACCATGTGCGTAAGCGAATCTTTTATGCGCACACCTTGATTTGTTCCATTTGTCAGGCAATACCCGGTAGGATATTCCAATTGGAACTCCAATCTGTAATTTTCTTGCCAATGTATTCTATCCAACAACAGAGAAGTGTGCTCGATTATGCATTGAGTATTTATATTGGATAATTCGGTTTTCTCAAATCCTAGATTTATAGATTGCAGGAAACTTGTAAATGCCTTTCCTTTTCGGTATAGGTACCAGTCATCTAACATAATGCTTCTTTTACTTCCTTGTACTTATTTCCAATCTGTCTAAGTCAACAATCCACCTGTTGGCTCTCAGGAAAGGCATACCAAGTACTCCATGCACTTGTATTCCAGATTCATTCTCTATATGCTTCATACCCTTGTATTCCTCTATGACTGAGAACACTCCAGAATATTCTTTCCCCTTCAGTTGAAAAGTTATTCCCATATATTGGGTCTTATGCTCCTTGCCCTCAAAGCCTATCATAGAACCGCTGCCTTCAAGCTCAATGAAAGACTTGGTGAAGTGCTTGCATACAAACTTGTATATGATGTTTATGGAAGCTCCAGTATCAATCAGGAAACACAAGTTGCCTTTGTTCCCATCATCAGTTGTCAGCTCAACACTAATCAGAGGTAAGCCTGTCTTGGCTATGCTCCAGCGCAAATCTTGTTCCATATTATTCTATATTTGCTCTTTGAGTTAAATTGCTTATATCAAACTTGATGGTCTTATTGTCCTTTACTGCATAAACCACACTCCCATTACTTCTAATTGGAGATATGTTATCATAGATAGCAGGAAGCACCTCATGTCCTTGTATATCAATAAGCCCCCATCTCTTTATTACAGCATCATTAGTCCTATCTTCCATAATAACTCTAAGCAGTTCATATTCAACTTCTCCAATCCACCTGTATTGAATAGGTGTAATCAACTGGCCAGTTGGAGTGATTAACCCTTTAAGGAGCTTCTTGCGAGCTGTTAAAACCTTATTGTAATAGTTGAAGTTGTCATACTCTCCAAAGGGTACAGTCATTTGGTTAGTCATGATTTCAATGATGCCTTTCTGATATTCAGAGTTCATGACTATTGCATATTGAGTACCTATCAGAGATATGCTTTGATATTCTCCCATAAGCGTTTCAAGCCCATCTGTATTCAATACTCCACACATATTGTCTCTATATACAACAATCATGGATTCAACCTCATTGAACTCTCCTGTAAAACTGTCATACTTAGGTGGTATAATAACTTCTGCGAAGCTGTTGATAAAGCCAATCTTGCCATTCTGTACAACAGGACATAAGTAGCCTTTACAGGCACCAATTAAATCTTTGGTGATATAGAGGGAGATGCCTTTATCTCTAAGTATTTTGACATCTCCATCACTGCATATATATGGAGTGATACTTATCATCCCATACTTTCCTTGCATTCTCTTAGTTCCGTTATTATATGGCTTCATATGATTATTATTTATTATTTATTGTTTAATATTATTATTCTAATAATACTCCCTTGAACTGCAACTTCCAATTAGAACCATTCATTCTAATCATCAAGCAGCGAGCCATCCAGTCCTTATAATAGCAATACCAACTTCTGATAAACAAAGTATTGAAGGAGTTGATTTTTATAGAGGGATTAACCAATAGAGTAAAGTAGGTGTAAATAGCTATTCCCATTGATACTGTAATAGGATTTAATGATTCCCACTGAGTATGTTCATTTATTACTGAAATATCTTGCTGGTTCTTAAATTGAGAGTGCATGGCAAGCATACTTATTTGCTGGCACAATATAGTCATATCTGTTGAACTATAAAGCCATTTCATTGCAGGGTTTGTTTGGTTTGCAGGATTAGCTTTATATGAATTTTTTCAGGAATAAGCAAAAAGCCTATTTGTTGTTTGAAAATCAAATACTTGTGTTCTTTCTACGCCTAATGGTTAAAGCCATGGAGAAAGCAGAGAGATACTTTCAGTGGTTAATAATATGTTTGTATTCTGCTGACTCACTTGCGATTAACTGTACATTTACGTAGGGTAGGCTTTTTGTTTGCTATGCCTAACTACAATGCTTCTCTCTGCAAAGTTATTCATTTGCTTTGGGAAAAGCAAGTTCCTTAGTCTTTTTGATATTCCAGCAGCCATTTCCAGACGGGGAGGACTGTTATATTCCTGCCTCCCAACTCTACGCTCCTCTCTTCATTGCGGGTGATGACCAACAGTTCCTTGCAGGGCAATACCTTACTGAGACTGACAAGTGCTTTGGTCTCCCGCTCAAAGGTTTCTGCATCGGAGAGGGAATAGCATACCTGGATGGCGGTTTCCTTGTCGGGCAAGTAGAAGTCCACTTCCACGTTCTTATTCCAGAAAAATACAGCATCTTCCCGGCCATACTTGCGTAGTAAAGTGACGGCCACCAAGTTTTCAAGCAACGAGGTTTCGGCGTCCAGCAGGAAGAGATTGAGAATGCCGTTGTCCGTAAAATAGTACTTGGGCGTGGTTTCCTTATCCACCAATTTCCCGGCCATGTTATACACCGGAGTAACAAGCCAAGCATCCTTGGCGTATTCCAAGTAGTTGATGATAGTGGACTTTCCCACTTTCACTCCCGTAGAGGATATGATATGGGTAAGGCGGGAGAATGATATAGGCTGTTTCACACTTTCTGCCAGCTTCTTGAAAAGCAGACGCAAGGCAAAGGTGTTGGTAACAGCATGGCGGGTGGCTATGTCTCCTAAGTAAATCTTCTGGTACACGCCGGTCAGGTAGTCCCTCTTGGCTTTCAACTCTGCCCCCTCAGGAAAACCGCCAAAGTGGAAATAGTCATCGAAATATCGTAATATCATGGCCCGGCTTTCCGTGGCATAAAGCGAAGTCGGAGCAAGATTCACTTGATTGGCTGTCAGATACTCCATGAAACTATAAGGGTACACATTCACATTGATGTATCGCCCTCCAAGGGTGGTTTGTATCTCGGAGCTCAACATCTTGGCATTGCTGCCTGTGATGTAGACCTTGTATTTGGCATCGGCCAGCCTGCGGGCAAACTTTTCCCATCCCTCGATATTCTGAATTTCGTCCAAGAAAAGGATAGGCCGCTTGCCATACATCTCCATATGAGTTTCCAGTAGCAGGTTCAAATCCTCCTTACCCATTCCCTCCAAACGCTCATCTTCAAAATTGATGTAGAGAATCTCGTCCCAGCCTGTGCCATTTGCTAGAAGTTGTTGGATGCGCTGATACAGCAAATAAGACTTGCCAGCCCTGCGGATACCCACAAAAACGTAGTTTCCGAAATCCTCGAAAGAGAAATCACGGGGCACGACCTTATGCCGTGGTATTTCAGTCTGATTATCGGCTATTACGGATTTGAGCAGTTCTTTATTCATACTATCGTTCTGTTTATAGGACAAAAATAGCACAATTTCGTCTTATAGGCAAGACAAATGAGGAAAATCTATAACTTAGACCTCAACCGCAGCAATAGAGTAAAAGCAGGAAAGCTACATACCCCAACATAAAGAGAGGGTTGTTCTTCATGTCTTTCCACAAATGCCGCAGAATGATAGTCAGCTTTTCCCACCAAGATAATCTGATGGGTTCTCCCCATCTGTCCTTTGGATGAATGTAGCTTTTTATGCCACACTCACTGTACCAGAAGAGGAACAAGCCGACTATCCAAAATATGATTACAAACCAAACTTCGCCCATCTTTACCAGATAAAAAATATCCACAACAATCCCTTAAACTCAGCAAGAAACGGGTCTATAAAGAGTGCTGTAAGAAAGTTGTCTTCTTTAGCGTATTGCCACCAAAAATAAATTGTCATGATTTGGGAGATAAGAACATATAATCCTATAAGCATCCCCCAGATGTTCTCCTTAAAGCTGTTATTCTTACTCATTTCTTCGATTTTTGATTAGCCCACAGATTGCAACAGATAAAAATGGCGGCTACTACGTCAACATAGTTCCAAAGCACTCTTCCGAGTGGAATTTTGAAAAACGGTTGGAAGAGTAAAATGACTGCAATACAAATCCAAGCCATTCCCTCTTTTCTTCCTTTAGCGTAACTATATGCCATCATGCCAAAAGCTATCATCGTTGCAATCCTTACCAACATATAATAGCCATATGGCATAGGTGCAAGGCAAAGTAACAAAGCTATTACGGTTATGAGTTTGAAGTAAGTCATCATTTCGCAATTTATTTATAGCTGATAGGATTGTTCTTACTTTATATAAGACTACATCTCATCCAATACTTCAACTCTGTATATTGTTTCAGCCCCTTTGGATAGAACTACAATTTTTGCAGTTTCTAAATCAACAGATTGCCCTACATGTACATGGCATTCCGATGAAACAGGAAGAAAAGTCTGCCCTCCTCCTTTCATGAAAAAATGAATGGAGTGCCCATACTCAGTAGCTACAACGATTGTTTTTTCCACTGCGTTCCTTTCTTCGTCTGTGAAAGGACGCCTCTCAACAATTTGCCATTTCTCTTTGTGAGTGCTCTCTTTATTCGGACTTATTTTGATAGCTTGTATCTTCTTTGAAACATCATCAAGAATGATATTAGGATTGACGGTAAAGTGGTATTTCCAGATTTTATCACACTTGTTGTTTATGAAAGAGATTTCAATATTTGGGAAGGACTGGCTTAATTTCAATTTATCCCCGTTATTGTTCTCATATGTTATGGTATTACGATTCTCATCTACAATACGAAAATGCTCCACATGAAGTAGCCCTGATACAAGGAGAGAATACTCACTCCTTAATAAACTTGAAGATTGTGATACACGCGAACTGGAACGTGAATATCCTTTCTTCTCACTCCATTCTTCTTTGTCTATTTTTGTTTGAAAAAGATTCCAAGCAATGACGATTATAATAATAACTACAGCTATGATAACAAAAGTACTCATTCTTTTCTTGATTTATGGTTGCTTTTGCGGATGCTCTTCTAACTAATAGTTTGTTCTATAATTCAAAATGGAGAACTATTAATGCTTTCCAATGTTAGATAAACGTCCTCTGCCGAAAGTCCCATCTTTTGAGCAATCACATTCAGATATGCTTTCCTTTTCGGTGTAACCTTGTCCTTAGACATGGCATATGCTACCGAAAAAAGAAAACGCTCTTTCTCTTTTTGTGAATCTGGATAACAATCAGAAATTTTATCTGGGTCAAGCATCATAACTTCATCAAGGATTTGTGGCTGAATACCTTTGGATTTCATTATTTCCAAGATATTTCTTTTAGAGATTGACGACAAGCCATTGGGAGTTATAGTGACTGCCAATAAATCACGAACTAAGCAATAATCAAACCTTTTGATTTTCTTGCTGAACAGATTAAATATACCCATAGCACTTTTTGTTTTAAGGCATACAAAAAAGGTGTAGTCGCATCCTTGCTGCTTATCAGAAGGTATCGCCAAACACCTATAACCATACAACAAGGAACGCCCACACCCTATGGTGGGAGCATTCACTATCCTGCTGTTGATGGTTATGTGGGAGTAAATTGGCGATTTCTCTGATAACATCAAGCAAGAAGCAAACACTTCTTTTCTGATATGTCCGGTTTAACTTTTACATTTTCACTCTCGTTTGTTGGTCCTACTGCAAATATAGGTTTTATTTCGCAGAATACCGCCATATGAACGGGTAAAAATGCAACACCTTTGACATGCCAGCTCTTAGGGTGTGGGCTTATAGGGTGTGGGACTATGTCGCTATGTGCAAATGTAGGGATTATCTCGTATTCTCATATAGTGTAGGATTAACGGATTATTTTTTCTTGTTCCTCCTTTCCAGCCAAAAGAGAATAGAAAGGGGAACGAAGATGACCACTGCATTAAAGATGATTTCTTCTGCCATGACGGATAGAGTAAGGTTTTCAGGATTGCACGTACTTTTCCTTGATGGCATCCTGTATTCACTTCTCTTTTCATTAATTGGAGAAGTGAATACAAAGGATGCTACAAAGGATTTTCTGACATAAGGATGGCCATTTATCCACAGCCCGTCAAGTGATTAGCTGATAAACCACCCATATTCCCCTTGCCCACGAATCGCCTTATCCAGCCCCTCTGCCAACTGCGAGGCATTGAGACTACGGTCAAGGAAGTTATCGATGTAGGAAGACTTGTTGGCTCCGGTAAGGAGATTATAGACATTCCAAAGGCTGATGGCATTCTCCTCGTCGCTTTGAGGGAAAATCCCGCCGCTGCCATGGAAATGCTCATCGCAGTAGTAGGCCTTGGCCACCATACCTATCTGCGTGTCTGTCATAAGCAAGAGTGGCAATATCTTCTTTTGTTCATTGGGCAGGTATTGGTACAGCCTGCACCTGCCGATGAATTGGGCAAACTGATGGGCTGTAAGATGGCTGTCCTGCAAGGCTTCCATGCGGAAGAGGTGCTTCGCCATGCTGTAATGCTGGAACAGCTCCAAGGCTGACAGGAAGAGGTCATGCGTGGTCTGCGCTTTCAGCTCTGCCTTGTAGCCATCTGTGCTGACACACAGGTTGCAGCACACCATGTTCTTGTAGCCGATGAACACCTTGAACTTCTCGGGGCTTTTCCTGCTGTACAGGTTCTCGTGGTTGTAGGCCCTCACCCCGCCTATGGTGAGGTTAAGCCTGTTGCCTGCAATGTCATCATGGATGGAGGGGATTTCAAAGCAGAACATCATCCTTTCGTAGTAGATGGTCTTGTCCTCTTCCAAGAGGTCTTTCACCGGCTTGTGGATGGCCTCGGGTGTCCTGCCCTTTACCACATGGCTTACCCTAACGGCAGGGGCTTCCATCCTTTCACAAGGGAACAAATGCTGTGCCGCTTCCCAGATGGTCTCAATAAAGGCGGGATGGGAGATGGTGATTTCGTTATCCTTGCTGAACACGGGAACTACGCAGTCCTGCCTGAGATGCTCCATGGAAACTTCCTTGGTGTTGGCCTCGATGAAAGGCAACTTGGGGTGACGGATGGCGGTTTCTTCCTTAGGGAGCGTAAGAATTGGGCTAAGTTCCGTAGAAACTTCCATAAGGGGAATTTCTGCTTTCCTCGTGGAATGGTCAATGGCTTTTACGGGTTGTAATTGCAGGGTATTCATAGTCTGATGAAGTTAGGTTGGTTAATGATGGGTTGTTTCTGTCCTTTCAGCAGCATCTTCCGCTGCATGAAATCGGAGGTGAGCTGCGGATACCACTCGGGGTATTGGTGATAGACGGCCACAAGCTCTTCAAGGGTTTGTGAGGAATGGATTTTCTGACGGATGCTCTCCACACTTACCCCGTCGTTGCACCAATCGAGGATAGCCTTGCCTGTTTCCTCGGAGATGGTGAAGTCGGGCTTTCCCGTAAAGAGGTTGGTCCTGTCCTTGGAGGCGATGGCCTGATGCTTCATGTTGATGTCAAAGACAATGGTGAACTCGTAGTCTATACTATCCCGCATCACGGCTTTCAAGCCTACTTTTTCAGGCACCATCTTGCCGTTTTTCTCACTGAGCACATAATCCTGCTTGCAACGCATGGTGCAGATGATGTGGCAGCCCGACTGCAAAATCCGCTGCATGAAGGCATTCATCCTCGGCGTTATCTTCTGCCAGTTGGTGAAGCTGTTGCCTTGCAGGCCAGCATGGTATTCCAAGAGGTTGTCCCAGCAAGGGGAGATGCTGTCGATAATGATGACCTCCATACCTGCCTCCTCGCAGACTTTAAGGGCTTCCACATAAGTTTCCGGCCTGAAATCTTCCTCCAAGGCCAGCACATTGTAGCTGCCCAGCGAGGCATAGAGGTCTGCGCTGCCATGCTCGCTGTCTATGATGGCCACCTTGCTCCAATCCCCGCATAGGCCATAGGCCAGCAACAGGGCCGAATAGGTTTTCCCGCTGCCTGCACAGCCTTGAAGCGCCAATTTTATTTTGGCCTGCTTCTTCGATGAAATACGTAGGTTTAGCATAATGATTTAATGATTAAGTTAGACATTGGTTCTCTTGGGGATTGCCATGCGGCAATTCCCGCTGAATGCTTTTTCTTTTCCATGGGAAGTTACTTTTAGGATGAATAATCGTCAGGAGGAAAGGAAAAGTAATGAGCGGTGCTCACCACTTTCTTCCATGAATCAAGGAGATGTGATGAGCCCTACTTTCAAAAACCTTTTTATGCCAAGGCTACGGGGGAGATACCCCAAAATTTAAGAATAGCGGGGATGGGGACAGATTATACCGCACTTATAGAGATACACTACTCCCTTTGATTCTATATCTTCTACACTATGAATAATCTGTAATTTCAGTTATGTATTAACCATTTGACCCTACAAAAATCCCCTGCTCACTATAAAGGGAACAGGGGAACAGGAAGAGAGTTACGCTTGCTCATTCAAAAGGAACACTTCCAGAATATCTTGATTTTGCGGCATTGGTGATATTAATGGAGGGAAATTCCTTGGATTAAGTCCAGTAATCTTGTCATCATAACCACTACGACTTGTCTTGAAAAAGCATTTGAATAATTCTACGAGGATTGTAGGACTGTACTTTATATCTGTATGAAGATAATCCTTGAATATACCCTGCATCTTTATTTGCTTTTCCTGTGGTGTAACATTTCCTATGCCACGTGCATTGTCGGCCCTTTCTATTGCGCCATAATTGAATCTTGCCAATAAACTTTGAATGGATGTTCCTGTGGCAAGGCATAGAAAGATGCTGCATTGACATAGTTACGCAGGATTTTTTTATTGCAGCAACATTCAGCCAAATCAGACAGCAACCTTTCCGGGGCTATGTAGTTCGATAGTATGTAAAACCATTTGGCAAAATCTTGTAACTTCTTGTCGTACTTCTGCACAAGATTACGAAACACTCTTTCTTCTCTGCCATTAGTGTGCCATTCTCTTAGTTCGAATTTTAATTGTTCAATCTGGCTTTCTCTCCGTTCAGTGTTTTTTTCTTTAATATTTTGTATTGTGGTAAAGTCGACTTCTTCCTTCCGAAGGAATTTTTCGCAATAAGATACATTCGCAGTGCGACTTAATTCTTCTCTAAGATGACGAGGCTCAGCATAGAACGTGTGTGTCAAATTCCTTTTTTCGAGTAGCGCATCTATTACAAAATAGGCAGGAACCACCTTTTCTGTACAAGCATTGGCTCGAATAATCTTGTGTGTATAAGTATTGTTGTCAGCCTTTGATTCTGCTATATGGTCTATAAGGGAAAAGAGATAGTTGGATAAAGGCATGAGCGTTTCATCAGCCTTTGCTGCTTCTATTGTGTTGTTGAGGAAATTCGCATAGGCGTCGGCTCTCCTCAACAGTTCATTTTTATAGACGTTCAAATCATCATGTTGCGTATGAGAAATGTTTTGAGGTATATCATATATAATTGTTTCGCTCAAATTTCCATTTCTGCATCTACCTGCTATTTGTGCCATCCGGCCTAATGACAAATAAGTAAAGGGTTGAAGATGCGAGGTAATTGTAATAAGATGGCATTGGTCTGTAATGTCTATGCCTGCGAAATACGCACAAGTCATAAAGACTATTCTTTTTTGAAGATGACCGTCTTCATCAATTACATTATCTACATCTTCAAGATAATCTTTGACCTTGTCAAAACTTCTCTCACTACATAATATGCCACAATTTGTTTTATCAACATTAAGCTGCTCCAATATGTTGAAAATGCCATCCAAGCTATTGTATGCAATAAGGATTTTGTCATCGGTTTCACTGAGAATATCCTTTATTTTATTGATGGCTATGGCATCTACAAAATTTGTATAGACAAGCTCCATGGAACGCCGTGGAGGATTTTCCCATGTGATTAATGATTTGGGCTCATGTATCATCATAGGGTTGGAGAAACTATTGAGCGTAGCAGATACAACAGCTCGGTGTTCTTTGTCAAACATAAAATAGTGGTCCATCACAGCTTCCAACTTTGGTCTGTATGTACTATCTGACTGCATGGTGTCTATTTCGTCTATAAGTAGGAAATAAGAGTTGTAGACGTCTATGCCATTTTGTTGGAGACAACTGATAAGATAACCGAGGCTGTCAGCCACAACAAGGAATTTTTTAATAGGACTGGTGCCGGAAGTCAGAAAATCCCTAATTGAGAATGGAGAGATATTCCGACTCATGTCTTTGATAGGACTGCCCACATAGAGTGCATAATCCTCGCCTTTTTCTGCGATGATAGATTTGTATTTGTTGTATGCTAATGCCTTAGTGGGGACAACGATTATGGAAGATCTGCTTTGTGTTCTCAATTCCAACGTTGTGGCACCTATTCCCGTGATAGTCTTGTCAATAATACCATAGGGCAGTCTGTCTATTACATCTCCAATTTTTAGCCCGTCTTTGGTTTGGAGTATGCTTACAATCTGTTCCGAATCATTATCAAATAAATCATGGTGTATGCCATACACATTTGAATCTGTGTGGATATTGGCTCCTCTAATCCATCTAAATACATTTTTGTATTGAACGGGATAGGCGTCAGTTGTGTGATTGATTATATTTTCCATATGAATTTGCGCAAGTAATTTTACTTTTTAATGGATAAAGAAAAAGTTACTTGCGCAAATATAATTATTTCAGGTGAGAGAGAGCCTCGTCTATTTGAGAAATACCAAAACTGTCCAGATAAATCTGCGTGATTTTTTCTGAACTGTGGCCCAACGATTCAGAAATGATAGACGTGGGCACTCCGGCTCTTTTCAAAACGGTTGCATAGGAGTGACGGGCCACATAGGTTGTGAGCTTGATGGGTATGTTCAACTCTTCTCCAATGGCTTTCAAAGCCTTATTTACTTTGGTGATGACCTTGTGCAGTCGGTTCAACCTCTGTTGTTCTGTCTTATGCAGATTGGAAAGGATGGGAAAGAGATAGAGGTTGCGATTATTCTTATATCTCTTCAAGACCAGCCGGGCTTCTTCCTGCAATGGCAGGTTTATCAGCTTGGCGGTTTTCTTCCTGCGGTAGACAAGTCTGCCTTCCATGATGTTTTTCTCTGTAAGGAAAGCCATATCTACGAAATTGATGCCGCCCATAAAGTAGGAAAAGGTAAATAATGCCACGGCCAACCTAGTGTAGAAATCCTTGCCGTCTACCGGGTAATTTATCACGGAGTGTATCTCTTCCTTGGTCAAAGCCCTCTTTACAGTCTCCTGATGCAGACGGGAAACCTTGAACTTTCTGAAAGGGTAGTCCTCCTGCTTGATAAGTCCCATGTTGATGGCAAGGTTGAATATCGTCCTGATGTTCCTAAGCCTTATCCCTATGGTGTTTTCGGACTTGCCCTGTTTCCTTTGCCAGATTTCATATTTCCTCAGCCAGTTGCAGTCCATCTCGGAGAAAGGAATATCCAAATGCCTGTTGAACTTAATGAGGGAGTTGTAGGTCTGTCGGATGGATAACCAGTATCCCGTTCTTTTCTCCTGCTCCAAGTCTTGCTGGTATTGCAGAAAAAGCGCTCCCACTGTCATCATCTTAGGTTTGGATTGGACTTGCTCTACAAGTGTTGTAGCTGTGAACTCCTTGTTTTCGGATTTCAGTTCCACGAGTTTGGACCTTGCCTCGCAGATTTTGCTGGTTATAAGTTTTTCCAGCATGTCCTTGTCGGCAGCCTCATCTTTCAGCCTGTTTCTTCCGAAGTCCCAGTCTTGAGGTTTCACCGACACACCTAAATTGATGTACCGTGCTTTCTTGTCTTTGAACACCCTCACTTTCAAGGGAAGTTCGCCATTTTTCAAAGGCTTGTACTTGTAGCACACCACAGAGATTGTTGTCATCTTGGGTAAAGATTTGGAGAAAGATTCTCCCACTTTTCCGTGCTTTTCACCAAACAAAAAAGAGAGCTACATTGCTGTAACTCCCTGATTTTCAAGTGGTGCCACCAGGAATCGAACTATTGATTCAAGTGGCTGAATATCTTTGATTTATCTTTCTGCAAGTGGCGTAATCTCCCGCTATTGCTCCACCGGATTGTTGCAGCGTTCTGCGTCAGGTTGCGTGGAGGTTTCCTGCTGCGAAGATAAGCTTTTATCCTCAAAGTCGTGCAAGTCATCATAGGTATTTTCTCCCTTGATTCTTTCAAGTACATCTTGAAAGCGTTCCCATGCCCTTAAATCCTCATGCCAACTTTCAGATTCTTCCCAATCGTTCATAACCCTTTATTCTATAATCTGCCAATATCCTTGCTTCCTGCCTCCTATGCGTTTCAACAACCCCAGTTCTTGCAGCCGGGAAAGATTGTACTTTACGCCATCCTCCGTAATGCTGGAAAGGCTCTCGCTGATTTCTTTTCGGGTCGCTTCCGGATGTTCTTTTAAGAATGACAGTATAGCTTGTTGTTGTTCCGTCAGATTTTGTATGGCCTTTTGGGTAGTCTTTTGGGTAGTCTTTTGGGTAGTCTTTTGGGTAGTTTTCTGGTCGCTTTGGGTAGTAGCTCTTTCCGGGTATTCAAACTTAAAGGTTGTCCATATACCCGAAGCATCATAGCGGAACTCCGGTGTGAAGAAACCATCATTCTTACAAGCCGTGATGATGCGCTCAATGCCGCGTCCCCATGCCTCAATCTCACCTGCGCGGAAGAATGTGTTGGCTATATCAGGGTTGTAAGGCATACTTCGATGAGAAGACAATAAGGTTTCCACAGTCCATCCTTCGGGCAACACTCCACCGTTTATTATCTCCAACTTATTCTCATACACGCGGATTTGGATGGGAGAAGGTTCTGCATAGTCTTTGTTGATACAGGCATTTAATAACGCCTCACGCAGAGCCTCGCGAGGCATAGGCAATGTTTCTATCCGTTGGATGCCCTCGTAGGTAATGATGGCTTTCATGTATTTGGTACATAGCAAGTCCATCAGTTTCACAATTTGCTGGAACAAGTTACCGTGCACTTCGTCTTGATACACTAAATCCATGTCTTCACGGAAGAAGCCGACCTTCACAAATGCTCCGGTCACATACTTTTCTGGGTCGGGATGGAACAGCAAGGCTGCTGCACGTTTCAAATAACTGCCCTCATAAAGCCGGAGCTTCTCTAACAAATCATGATTATCGTCCATCAAGTCCGCTTCATCCATGCGTCCGCTCCGCTTGGCATACTTGCGGAATAAATCGAATGTGGCATTATCCAAATCCTCCGCTTTCAGATAAGGTACAGGCACACCGTCCCACGTCTTACCCTGCTTGCGAAGCATGAAGCGGTCGAGTGCAGCCCCTTTCAGTTCCTGATTGGTCGCACCGCTCCGTTGGTAATACTTGCCACGGAAACTGATGGGATAAGGATAGGCTTCGGTCACAATCTTCAGATATTGCTTTTCGTCCTTTTCTCTCAAATTGACTTCCACCAAGATACCCATCATGTCGCGCACCTTGTTCGGAATGTCCTCCATCAGTTTCTTGGCATCCAGTACACCGCACACTTCGCCATTGTCCTTTATACCCACATAAAGGACACCGCCTTGTGCATTGGCAAAGCCACAAATCCATTTCTGGTATTCATCGCGCCAAGATTCTTTGAACTCTATGGCTTGAGATTCGGCTTTCATCATATTGTCATCCATTGTATTTCTTGAAATTCTCCGCTTGTTCCAAAATCTCCTTAAACACCTCGTCATTCGTTACCGGAGGATAGCCATATTCGGCTAAGACCAAAATCAAATCCATTTTCAGTTCTGCCTTAATGTCATCACGGGTGGACCAATCTGTGTACTTGGACTTGTCTGCTACAATCTTCTTGATTTCAGCAGCGAGTTTAAGTAGCTTATCTTCAGGATATTCAAAGCCAAACTGTTTGGCGATTGATTTCAGAATATCGTAAAAGGCTTTTTCTTCGTAGCTAATGCCTAAATCAAGGAAAGATTTCTTCTCCTTATTTAGTTCTTTCAACAAGTCAGCCATCTGATTGGCCACTTCCGTCAAGACTTCATCCGCAAAGATAGCACTATCTCTGCGGTCGTTGTATTTGTCAACCAAAGCACTCAAGCGTTTGGAGAAGTCTACGCCTTTCGCCTTGTTCACCTTCTTGAACTCTGTGATGACGGTTTTCAGCAGGCGTTCCATGAGTTTTACTTTCGTATTGGGCAGTTTTAGTTTGCCAAGGCGTTCCATGTATTCTTCGCTCAGCACATCCAAGTTTTCTTTGTCATTGCCTATCTGGATGATTTCTTCCACGCCTTCCGATTGGATAGCTTCTTCTATCATCTCACTGACACGGCGGTTCATCTGAGAGATGTCCGGCGTATCACCTATTGTCAATTTATAAATAATAGAACGCACCCCGCAGAAATAATGGATTTCTTCACGCTCATTGTCGCTTATCTCTTCACTATTGCTGCACAAGTTAAATGCCGATTTCAGTTTCTTGGCATGTCCCATAAACAGGTTTTCCTCTTCTTTGGTACGTTGCATAAACTCGGCACCTTTGTTCAGGCAGTCTAATTGTTCCAATGGCGTACCCGTAGAAAATTTTGAATACTCAAACTCGCCGAATATCCGCCGGATAATATCCAACTCATCTTTCACCATCGCAACGGACTGCTCAATGCTTTCCACCGAGTCCAAGTTGGCATCACCTTGCGCATAACGCTTCAATGCCACATTCATGTTGCTTTTGATGCCGATATAATCCACAACCAAGCCTTTTTCCTTGCCCGGATAAACACGGTTCACCCGTGAAATGGTCTGCACCAACGTGTGTTGCTGCAAAGGCTTGTCAATGTACATCGTGTCCAGACAATCCACATCGAAACCGGTTGTCCACATATCGACCACAATGGCAATCTTGAAGTTTGATTTCGGCTTTTTGAACTCCTCAGCCCAAGCACGGCGGTCTTCATCCGTTCCCAGCAAGTTGTAAAGTTCTGGTTCATCGTCCTTGCTTCGGGTCATTATCAGCTTTATTTTCTCGATGGGGAGTTCTTGACTTCCATAAGGAATACGCGGTTCTGCCGCCATCATATAATGGTATTCATGCGCTTCTTCGCCGGGTATCTTTGCCCACTCTGGACGCAAAGCGATAATCTTTTTATAAAGGTTGAAAGCGATAGTTCGGTTGGAACAAACGAACATTGCCTTTCCCTCTACCGTACTCCCTTCTTCCACTCGTTTCTCATAATGAGCAATGAAGTCTTCGGCTACGGCTTGCAAGCGATCGGAGTCTCCCAAAATGCGCTCCATTTTGGTAACGGCTCTCTTGCTTTCCTCTATCTGATACTCATTGGCACCTTCTTCTGCACATTGCTTGTAATAAATCTCTATTTCTTTCAATTTCTTATTGTCAAGCAAAACCTTTGCAGCACGTCCTTCGTACACAATACGCCGTGTGATGCCATCCTCCACCGATTCGGTCATCGTGTAGGCATCTACCACCTCGCCAAACACATCTATCGTGGCATCAATCGGTGTTCCCGTGAAACCTACGTACGTGGCATTGGGCAATGAATCATGCAGGTATTTGGCAAAGCCGTAGTTGCGTTTCACTCCCTTGTCGGTCTGCTTGACTTGCAAAGCTAAGTTCGTTTGGGAGCGGTGTGCCTCGTCTGATATGCAGATGATGTTTGCCCGTTCAGACAATAGCCGTGTGTCTTCGGTAAACTTATGTATGGTGGTCAGGAACACGCCGCCGCTGGTTCGCCCGGCCAAATGTTCCCGGAGTTTATCCCGACTTTCTACTTCCACTACACATTCATCGCCGATGAACTTCTTAGCCGTTCCAAATAGTTTGGAAAGTTGGTCATCCAAATCGGTACGGTCGGTTATCAGGACAATCGTAGGGCTGGCAAACTCCCGGCTTCGCATCAACATACGGGTAAGGAACAGCATCGTGATACTCTTGCCACAACCCGTTGCCCCGAAGTAAGTTCCTCCTTTTCCATCGCCGCCTGCTTGGAGTTTGGAATGCAGACGGATATTCTCGAACAGCTTGTGTGTGGCAAAGAATTGCGGATAGCGGCAAACCACCTTCTTCTCGTTCTTCGATGAATCGGGAAAGAACACGAAATCCTTTATCACGCTCAGCAGCCTTTCTTTTCGGAACAAGCCTTTTACCATCGTCAAAAGGGAGTTGATGCCGTATGTTGCCTTATCATCCGCCTCTACTTTTCGCCACGCATAAAAGAAATCGTAAGGTGAAAACAGAGAGCCATACTTGTTGTTCACCCCATCGCTTATTACCACAAAAGCATTGTATTTGAACAGGTCGGGAATATCACGGCGGTAACGAACGATGAGTTGGGTGTAAGCATCCATGATGGTCGTATCTTCTTTTACGGCACTCTTGAACTCCAACACCACCACGGGCAGGCCATTCACATAAACAATGCCATCGGGAATACGTCGCTCCGCGCCCTGTATCTCTAACTGGTTGACTATGCGGAACAGGTTGTTTTTTATGCCGTCTTTGCTGAAATCTATCGGCTCGACAAACAAATCCGGCAAAGCCGCATCCTCGCGCTTCAACGAAAAGCCTTCTGTCATCAACCGATAGGTATGACGGTTCTGTTCATACAAGGAGAAAACCGCATTGGCAGTCAGCGTGGCGAGGATTCGCTCTATTTCTAACGGCGTAATGCTTTCGATTTTGTATCGGTTGCGCAGGTATAGGCGCATATCGTCCCGAAGCAAGACGTCGCTTACTTCCTTGTGGATTTCTTCTCCGCTTGTGTATGTGTAACCCTCTTGCCGGAACAGCTCCATGATGGATAGTTCGAGGGCGTGTTCGTTGAATGTTGTCATAGCCGTATCTTTTATACCGTTCCTTATGGTTTTGCATCAGGCAATGCAATCTTTTGCACCACGCAATGCAAAACCGTGCACTACCTAATGCAATAACTTGCACCACCCGATGCAAAATGATGTCTCTTACCATTCATAATGCCACTCATACCTGTCGAACTCCATGGGTCCAGGCAGGCCGTTACGTTGCAGAATGGAGGTAATCTTTTCTTGCATATCGGGAAACATGGGTCTCTCGCCCCGCAACAGGTAATAGTAATTGCGTTGGCAGACCAGCCCGCAGACCTCAAAACGCACGTTCCTTACTTTTCCGGCAGGAATCTGTGCCATAGCCCATTGGAAGCCGTAAGCCACACATACTTTCTCTGCTTTCCGGAAGAACCGGCAAGAGCTTCCTCCCTCCACATTGGCAAGCAGCGGGTTGACGATGTACAGGTTGGTTCTGCCGGTGGTCAAGTCGCGGGCTGCCAAGCCGCGCAGGCATTTCCCCGCTGTGGCGCAATCCGTCTTGAAGCAGAAACTATAGTTGGCCGGAGCGTTGTCGCAAAAGTTATAGTCGTTGTCCATATATATATTGTTATTTATCGCCCTAGCTTCGCTAAAAGCAAAGACTGTAATTCTTGTAGTTTCTTTTTCTCTTGATGTTTATAGCACACAGAATCAAAGCAATATTTTATACTTTGATTCATATTAGATATGCTCACAGATTCAATAGGAATGGCAATTTTTAATGCTGAAATATCTTCCGGCGTAATTGATGGATAAGTTGCCTTACTCATTTCTGCTATACCTTGTAAATACTCTGTATTCTTCTCGTCTGTAAGTATTAAATAAAGTAATTCATTTGAAATAGGGCTATAACAAGAACGTATAACTGCAAAAGCCGTAGAAACAATCACGTTTTCAACATTGTCTTTTATAATCCCATAATGCTTTAAATTCGGTCGAACTGTAGAATACACTATATCATTGTGTTTGACTTTCCTTTTTGCCCTACTTGGAATTTCATCTTGCAGAACATTGAAAATCTGGTATTCATCAAAAACATTTTGGGTTACACTACTACTATCCAAATACCTTATTTCTTTAAATTTATCCTTTGCAGAAATATTATCAGTATTTATTTCCGCAATCTCTCCCAGTGTCCCCATTCTCCACCCTTCCGGCAGATTCTCCTTATCAATCCCATCTACAAACATCTTACGGTAGAGCGCTTGCGCCGTTTCTTCCAACTTGACAATGATTTGCTCATTAAGGCGAATGCGACGGGTAATAGCTTCGTATTCGGCTACAATTTTTTGTTGCTGTTCTATGGGAGGGATGGGTAAAGTCATATCCATAAGTGCTTCTTTCGACATTCCTCCTCGAACATCACTATCTGTATAGAACCATGCATTTCTATCAAATTCATTACGGCGGAACCACAACATTAAATAATCAGGAAGTAGTTGAGTCGTATTAGAAACCTCAAAGACCCAATAAGCTGGAGATACAATGATTCGTTCATTTGTGTAAAGTAAGGCAATAGGTATCTTCTCATCTCGTCCTACATGCATAAGATTGCAAGCAAATTGTCCCTTTCCTACAATCTTATAATTTGATAAATCCGTTCCTATAACATTGGCTACAGAGGGCATAAAATACTTACCGATGTTTATTCCCATCAGTTTCGTCACCTCCAAATCCCGATTCCTTACATCCACCTCGCGGATATAATCGCCCAATCGTTTCATTTCTCCCTTATTCATAGTTGTTCTTGTTTATCAGGTTCACAACTACTTTCACCATCACATCCTTTTCCTCCGTACGACTTTCGGCAATCATCAGTGTAAGGGCGACAAGTGTGTTGTCGGCTATGCGTTTCGTACCGTCCGGATTGTAAAGGATACCGTTGCCTGCCATAAACCATAAGAATAGCGTGGCGGCTATGCGCTTGTTGCCATCGCTGAACGAATGATTCTTGGTTACGAGATAAAGCAACATGGCGGCTTTTTCTTCTACTGACGGATAGAGGTCTTGTCCGCCAAATGTCTGGTATATCTGCCCGATGGAACTCTTGAACGAATCATCTTTCTCGTGAGCAAACCATTGGCTTCCGCCAAACTTGGCTTTCAGTTCTTCAATAGCCCGCATAGCTCCCTCGTAAGTGGCATGAAACTTTGCTTCGTTCGTAGTCTGATCTACCGTCAGTTGTTGATAATCGTACTTATCCAATGTATCGAGGGCATAAGTATAATCAGAAACCACTTCCACCAGATTGAGGGCATCATCGGAGGTCAATGCCTCTTGTGCCTTGACCGTCCTGCCTAAGACGGCGACCAACTGTTTCAGTTCCGTATAGCGTTGTTCCGTCAAAGCTTTATTGACGGCATAGCCTTTCACCAGATACTCTTTCAACACTTTGTTTGCCCAAATGCGAAATTGCGTACCGCGCTGGCTTTTTACACGATAGCCTACGGAAATGATGACATCAAGAGAATAAAAAGCAACCGACTGTTTCACTCCATCAACACGCAAAAAATGCGTGTTGTTCTTTTTCTCCAACTCATTTTCAGAAAATACATTATTGATGTGCTTTCTTATGGTCTTTTCATCCCTTTCGAATAATGCTGCCATTTGATTGGCAGATAACCATACCGTGTCATTCTCCAATTTCACATCAATGGCTGTCTTTCCATCTTTCGTCTGATAGATTACAATCTTGTCATTCAAGTCCATACCCCAACTCTTTAAACAGGTTCAACAACTCCTTTTTGCTTTCTTCCTCTTCGCGGAGCAGTTCTTGCATCTCGCTTTGCAGTTGCTTCATCTTTGTGTCGAAGTCAATGCCTTCATCCCGGTTCTTGAACTCGATGTATTTGCTGGGCACGAGCGACCAACCTTTTGCTTCGATTTCTTCCAGCGTGGCAGAATAACAGTATTCGGGTACATTGCGATAGGTATCTTCATAACCTTCGCGTTGCCAGTTATGGAAGTTTTCGGCTATCTGTGCAATCTGTTCCCCGGAGAACTGGATGTATTTCTTCTCGAACGGTTCTCCCCATTGACGTAAGTCGATAAACAAAACCTCATTTTCCCGATTGCGGTAGTTCACCAATTCACCGTTCTGTTCTACAGTACGGGCTTTGCGGTTGCCTGCCAATATCCAAAGTGTAACGCTGATATCCGTAGAGTAGAACATATTCCGGGGGAGAATTACAATGGCTTCCACCAAATGGTTCTTCAATAGTTGGCGACGTATGTTCAATTCTGTACCATCGCCGCTCAACGCACCGTTGGCAAGCAGAAAGCCCGCCATGCCATTGGCAGACAGTTTAGATACGATATTCAGAATCCATCCGTAGTTGGCGTTACTCGTAGGCGGAACTTCATAACCGTGCCAACGCGGGTCATTGGTCAGTTCGTTTTCTGCACGCCATGCCTTTTGGTTGAACGGCGGATTTGCCATAATGAAGTCCGCTTTCAAGTCCTTGTGTTGGTCGTCATGGAACGTATCGGCAGCCTTTTCGCCTAAATTGCAGGCTATGCCACGGATGGCAAGATTCATCTTCGCCAACTTATATGTCGTGTTGGTGTATTCCTGTCCATATACGGAAATGTCTTTCTTGTTGCCGTGGTGTGCCTCGATAAATTTCATGCTCTGCACGAACATGCCGCCGGAACCGCAACAAGGGTCATAAATTTTGCCCCGGTAAGGCTGTATCATTTCCGCTATCAGGTTGACTATCGTCTTGGGCGTATAATACTCCCCTTTACCTTTTCCTTCGGCTATGGCAAACTTGCCCAAGAAGTATTCATAGACACGTCCTATCAAATCGTGTTCCTTGTCTTTTTGCGTATCTATCTTGCCAATCACGTCCAGTAAGCTAGCCAATTTGGTACGGTCAAACCCTAAGCCAGAATAATAATTGCTCGGCAAAGCTCCTTTCAGTGTCGGGTTGTCTTTCTCCACCTGAGCCAAAGCCGCATCTATTTTGATGGCGATGTCGTTCTGTTTGGCATTTTCTATCAAATAGTCCCAGCGGCTTACTTCATTTAAGTAGAAAACATTCTTGGCGTTATAAAATACAGGCTGTTCAATAAACGCTTCCTTGCCGTCTGCTATCAGTTCGTTGCGGCGTTCCACAAAGCGGTCGTAGGCATATTTCAGGAATATCAGACTCAATACCACATGCTTGTATTCCGAAGGTTCAACAGACCCACGTAATTTATTCGCCGAATCCCAAAGGGTTTCCTCTATGCTTTTTTCTTTCTGCTGTTTCTTTGCCATGACCTTATTCTTCTATCCCGTTATTAATCAATCTTCTCGCATCTACATTCAATATGGAACCTATTCCCACCAACATCTCCAAGGATGGATGACTCGTATTGAAACACCAGCGTGAAACGAATAGATTAATGCTATTTGCAAATATAGATATAATCTTCGGGATTCTACACTGCCAGAATAAAGAAAACGTTTTTTCCAGAGACAAAAGATGAGAAATTTAGTGCCAAAGATGGGGGCAAAAAGACATATTGGATACATGGCAAAGCATCCAATAATAAATGGCAAAGCATCCTTGCTTCTATGGCCATTTTATTATGGCTTCCTGACTATGTCAGACTTTTTTAGAGTTTTTGCGCCTTGCGGGAAAACAAAAACTCCCGATTTCGTTTGGAAATCAGGAGTTTACTGCTAATTGCTTTTCTTCAAAGTGGTGCCACCAAGAATCGAAATATTGATTCAAGTGGCTGAATATCTTTGATTTGTCTTTCTACAAGTAGCGTAATCTCCCGCTATTGCTCCACCGGATTGTTGCAGCGTTCTGCGTCAGGTTGCGTGGAGGTTTCCTGTTGCAAGGATAAGCTTTTATCATCAAAGTCGTGCAAGTCATCATAGGTATTTTCTCCCTTGATTCTTTCAAGCTCGTCTTGAAAGTGTTCCCATGCCATCAAATCCTCGTGCCAACTTTCAAATTCTTCCAAATCGTCCATAATCCTTTTTATTCTATAATTTGCCAATATCCTTGCTTCCTGCCTCCTACACGTTTCAGTAAGCCCAGTTCTTGAAGACGAGAAAGATTGTACTTTACACCATCCTCTGTAATGTTAGAAAGGCTTTCGCTTATCTCTTTTCGGGTCGCTTCCGGATGTCCTTTTAAGAATGACAGTATAGCTTGCTGTTGTTCCGTTAGGTTTTGTATAGCCTTTTGGGTAGTCTTTTGGGTAGTCTTTTGGGTAGTTTTCCAGTCGCTTTGGATCGTAGCCCTTTCCGGGTACTCAAACTTAAAAGTTGTCCAGATACCCGAAGCATCATAGCGGAACTCCGGCGTAGAAAATCCGTCATTCTTGCAAGCTGTAATAATACGCTCGATGCCACGTCCCCATGCCTCAATCTCACCTGCACGGAAGAAAGTGTTGGCTATATCAGGGTTGTAAGGCATACTCCGATGTGAAGACAATAAGGTTTCCACCGTCCACCCGTCTGGCAATACCCCTCCGTTTATTATCTCCAACTTGTTTTCATACACGCGGATTTGAATGGGAGAAGCTTCTGCGTAGTCTTTGTTGATACAGGCATTCAGCAACGCCTCACGCAGAGCCTCACGAGGCATAGGCAATGTCTCTATCCGTTGGATGCCCTCGTAGGTAATGATGGCTTTCATGTATTTGGTACACAACAAGTCCATCAACTTCACAATTTGCTGGAACAGATTACCATGCACTTCGTCTTGATACACTAAATCCATGTCTTCACGGAAGAAGCCGACCTTTACAAATGCTCCGGTCACATATTGTTCCGGGTCGGAATGGAACAACAAAGCGGCAGCACGTTTCAGATAATTGCCTTCATAGAGCCGCAGTTTCTCCAAAAGTCCGTGATTATCGTCCATCAAGTCCGCTTCATCCATGCGTCCGCTCCGCTTGGCATACTTGCGGAATAAATCGAATGTGGCATTATCCAAATCCTCCGCTTTCAGATAAGGTACAGGCACACCGTCCCACGTCTTACCCTGCTTGCGAAGCATGAAACGGTCGAGTGCCGCTCCTTTCAGTCCCTGATTGGTTGCACCGCTTCGCTGGTAATACTTGCCACGGAAACTGATGGGATAAGGATAGGCTTCAGTCACAATCTCCAGATATTGCTTTTCGTCCTTTTCTCTCAAATTGACATCTACCAAGATGCCCATCATGTCGCGCACCTTGTTCGGAATGTCCTCCATCAGCTTCTTGGCATCCTGTACGCCACACACCTCGCCATTATCCTTTACGCCCACATAAAGGACACCACCTTGTGCATTGGCAAAGCCACAAATCCATTTTTGGTATTCATCGCGCCAAGATTCTTTGAACTCTATGTTTTGAGATTCAGCTACACACATTCTTATAAGATTGTAGATTTTCACTTCATAATTTTATAAACACAACAAACTGCCAATATGCAACATATCACAAATCCTTTCCGTGGCACTTTTTATATTTTTTGCCACTTCCACATGGACAAGGATCATTCCTCCCTACGTCTTTAAATGCCTCATTTAACTTTTTTCTTTGATTTCTTCTATGTTCTTCCGCTATACAGTCATCTATCATTTTCTTCAATTTGTCATCAAGAAAAAAGTTTGGATGCCACCCCTTTGATATTTTATCGAGAATAAAACTATCAAAAGCAGATGCGGCTAATCCTGGTATAAACCCCAACAAGCCTATCAAATTTGTACCAATAAATCTTATTGGGTTCATGCATTTGGAACCTAAAATATTATGAACTGAGTTCATGATTTCTTGCCGCATCAATTGTTCCTCATAATTAGTCCTTTGTGCCCAATATCTAAAAATCTTCCCTTGAAAATCATTTCTTAATTTGAGGATATCGTCCAATTTAACAATGCCCTTTATAAACAATTCCCCAAGATCAGGAAATCCTTTTTGTTGTTCAATCCGAATTAATGCATCTGTTCCTACATGAACATCTTTGCTAAATGCAGAGGCAGTTTTCCTAAGCATCAATTCATTAATTGCTGCATCCATTTTTATATTATTTATATTCAGCGTTGCAGCCAAGATTACAGACTTATTAAGCTCCTGTAGACGTATTAAATCTGGAATATAATATTCTCTTTCCCCATCAGAGCGTATACGATAAGAATTGGGATAAAAAACAGATTTAGAACATAAAATATCTTTCCTAACCTCTTCCTTAATTCTACTTTTAACTTCTTTTTCATTTCCTAAATTTACACTATTCTCATCAATAAGATAAAGTATTATTTTCTTTTCTTGTTCGTCAATTTTATATTGATTCAATGCATTTTCAATATAACTCCATTTGTGAATATTGCTTTCGTTTATTTCCTCTTTTCCTAAGGAATATGACAAGAAATCATATTTGCAAATATGATTTTCGGTTATTACAGCAGGATTCAAATTTTGATCCGAAACTATACATAATATGTGTAATCGTAATAATTCTTTAAGGCCATCGCATCCCAAAATAGGAATAATATTCCATATATTATTCCCCTCAATATAGATTTTATCAAACGACAACAGTGCTGTTATAAAATCTCTAGCCATTTGTAAAAACATTGCAGAACTATTGATTTTAAAATCATATCCGAATCGAACTTCAATTGTTTCTTGCACATTGTTAACTCGGCCTAAAGTTAAGTGCTGATAAACACTCGGATAATTTGTTATTAGTATTTTTGATTCGTTCATGTTTCCTGCCATTATTTATTTTAGATATTTATCCCCAATAGCATTTTCTTATCGTTATAGCTATCAATCATACCCTGCGCTTTGTCTATTTACGCCTTATAACACTATAGTTTGACAATAATCGCATACCGTCGCTTTTAAATGCTACACTACAAGAAGTTATCATTAAGCGAAAAAAGAATAGGTGATGGTTGGGAAACCATAAACCTTCATTAGTCTGCTTGTTCCAAACAAGTGGGTTGACTTTTACAAAAGTAGGCATTTCAAATGAAAAAATGGCATTAAATCAAGTTTTTCTCAAAACGCATTTATATCTAGGCTAACACAAATACATCTTACTTTTACTCCGTGTGGTGATAAATGTACTAACAAACCTTAAACGATTTCATCGTCCGGTAAGTAGTAGTCTCTCCATTTGATGTCCGATGTGTAAATGGCGGCAATCTTAACCAACCTATCAAACAGGTCATATTTCGGGTCGCATGAATCTTTGAAGAATCTTCTGTTGAATTTCCAGCAGAATTCATTCAAGTAAAGTTGCAAGAACTGCTTGTCAACCTCACCATGAATGGCAGCAATGCCACTTCGGCAGCGTCCTATGACAACATGCACCCAAGGCAAATGGGTCTTGACAACAGAATCCACATTGCTTTCAACATGCCGTTCATACCCTTTGAAGTACCCTTCGAAGTTTATGTGCGAGGAGGAACCGTCTGAAACGATGACCGTATCCTTGTCAATGTGTTTACGTACTATTTTGTCCAACGTGTCAGCACTCAGATTGTCAATCACAAACATCTTTATGTAATGGACAACCTTTCCGATGCTTTGCCTTTCCGCTTTTTTAGCCAAATGGGATGCTTTTCTTATGGACTGCCCTGTTGCCTCGGACAAGTATTGCTGCAGTACAGTGTCAACAGGCTTGCTTTCAACGATGACAAGTACCTTGGCTTGCTGTTGGCTTCCTGCGCCGCGCTTGATTTTCTCGCCGCGCGACTCTTCAGGAATCCGTATCGGAAAGAACGCCTCATCGAGTTCCACTTCATCCGACAATTGGTATATGGAATCCCGCTTTCCCATGATGTTCCTCAACTTCATCATCATAAGCCACACGGGAGGGTATTGTTCTATCCGCAGCTGGTGCTGGACTTCTTTTGCGGAAAGCACCTGCTTGATGGACGTCATAAGGTGCATGGCATAGAACCAAGTACGAAGGGACAACTTGCTGTGTTCCATTACCGTCCCCTTGGTCAAGGGAATGCTGCAACCGCATTTTGTACACTGAAACGCTTTTCTCCCTTGCAGCCACTTATCAGTTTTGACACCGCAATTAGGGCAGGAAACGCCTTGGATGATGCGAATGTCTCTAAAATAAGACACGCAGGATTCTTCCGTCGGAAAACGACCTTCAAATTGACTTAGCAGCATATGGCTTTTCTTGCAAATTTAGTGGCTTTCATTCCATTAGAAAAGCTGCACCATCGGACTTAACAGATTTTAGTACATTTATCACCACACAGAGTA
>ENA-OOXJ01000563-OOXJ01000563.1-human-gut-metagenome-genome-assembly--contig:-NODE-563-length-29975-cov-2.218416_pt1 | contig 29975 bp, 21 predicted proteins | sample MGYA00241587_ERZ501343 | MGnify/ENA primary metagenome ERZ501343 (study PRJEB25962, sample SAMEA2042918) | human gut metagenome | biome: human gut; feature: human-associated habitat; material: faeces... | reverse complement strand
CCGCCTCCCAGGCGGCCTCGATTCTGTTGTCAGAGCTGTCTGCTAGTTGGCTGTTGACCAGTCGTACAGATTGATGCTCTTGTCTCTGTTCATCACATAGACGGGAGAGAAGTTCCAGATGCTGTTGGTGTTGATACCGGGAGCCGTGGCGAGAGCTGCAATCCTCAGGTAATGAGGGCGCTCGTACTCGAACTCCTTGATGTTCACACCGTCGCTGGATGCGTCCACGGTCAGGGTAATCCTGTCGGTGGTGCCGTCCTCCTTGACAGTTACAGTTGCGAGAACAGACCCGTTATCTTTTCCGTTCATCCTGTAGCTGGCGTTATAGCCTACGTGGTTCTCGGTGTTTGAGCAGAGAACAACCTGGCTGATGGTGTTGAGCCTTGAAGGGTCGCCCATCTCGACGGAGAAGGTGGCCGTGATCAGCTGGTTGGCAGCATCGTAGCTGAACTCAGGGTCGATGATGCGGCAGTAGGGGGTGAGCTTAAAGTCAAAGCTGTTGGCACCCTCATTGACCTGAATCACGGTCTGCTCAGCAGGTGCGAACACAGGCAGCTTCCTGAAATCTACGCTGTACTTGCCGGCGAAGACCATGTCGTTCTGGTAGTTTCCGTCGAACTTAACGAACCAGTCCTGCTCCTCATAGAAGTTTTCTCCCCATCTGTCACTTACATCTTCGATGACGGTGAGGGATCCCGAAATCACAGTGGTCGTAGGAGCCCACCAGTTTCCGCCTCTCTCTGTGTATGTTTCAACTTGAATCGTCTCGTTGGTCTTAGCATCGAGGATTCGTCCTGATATCTGTGCGTTGGGTCCGTCGTAGTTGTCGAGCTTGAACAAGTCGCAGGACGTCAGGAGGGAACCTGCCGCAACAAGGCATGCTATTTTGATCAGTAATCGTTTCATGCTAGTTCGTGGTGTTGTTGTTGGTGATACGGTTGTTAGTGTAGTTCGGAATGCTGGCGTAGTAGTCTTCCGGTCTTACCTGAGGATGGAAGCCAGCAGGATTCTGGGTGGCCTCGTCAAACATGGGCACTGACCTGAGGAAGATGTACTGGGCGCTGCTGCCGCTGAGGTCAACCATAGGAATCAGGGTCAGTTTGGCAGGCACTGCACCTTCTCCGTCGTAGACATTGATACCGTTGAAGTAGGCGCGCCTTCTCCAGAGCACATTCTGCCACTGGTCTTCGGCTGCGAACTCAACCTTCCACTCGTGGAGCACATTCTCGATAGTGAGGTCCACGTCGTCGGTGAATCCGGCCCTGTGGCGGATGTCGTTGAGGTACTTCTTCGCGAGGGCAGCGTCCCCGAGACCGCTCTCAACGGCCGCCTCCGCGTAGGTCAGGAGAACTTCAGCGTAGCGGATGTCGTACCAGGGAGTCTGGGTTGCGGTATTGTAGGCCGTAGGGTCGAGATACTTCTTGTTATAGAAGGAGTAGGTGGTGCGGTTGTGGCTGTTGACGTCTCCAGGCATCTTGTAGAAGCCTGAGTTGCCGTCGGCCTCTCCGCCGTAGGGATAGTAGGTCTGTCCCTGGAAATCCACTCCGTTGTTGTCAACGGGATAGACGCGGGGAGTGCCGTCGGGCAGGATCATTCCGCCCTGGAAGTAGATGGTGGTGTTGCGGAAGGTGGCTCCGGGGTAGATTATCCATGCCTGGAAACGGGCATCCTTGTCCACGAAGGGGTCGGTGACGTTGGCGTACTTGATGTATTCAGCGTTGTCGCCCTTCTTAAAATCGGTGGTGGGGTCGTAGCTGAAGTAGCTGGCCTCGTCGCCGTCGAGCCTGGTGGGGATGGTGCCGTCGACCCTGCTGCGGTCGTCGGCATAGTAGTCGAACTCGTCGGCGTAGTTCAGGGTGTAGCTGAACTTTCCGGTCTGCCATCCTGCGGTCACCTGGTTGGGTGCGCCCCAGTTTCCTCCCTGGCTGGATTCCATTCCGTTTCCTGAGGTCAGGTTACCTGACTTGTAGGACTTTCCGAGAAGGCCTTCGAGGGTGGAGTAGTTCTGGAAGAGGTCGGCAAGGGTGTTGACGGCGTCCTCGACTGAGCCGGGGTTCGCTCCTTCAAGTCCGTACTTGCCGCTGCCGATTACCTTCTCGGCAGCCTCCAGAGCCTGCTGGTAGTAGCCGTTGGCGTAGGACTTCTCCATATAGGTGAGCTTCTGCTGCACTGCGGTGTAGCTGCTGTTGAGCGCGGCCCTGTCCCAGTACTTGGACACGGAGGCAGCCCAGAGGGCTACCCGGGCCTTGAGGGCGTAGGCGGTGTACTTGCTAACGCGCATGGGCTCGGGAGCGGTTTCGGGAAGCAGGTTGGCTGCGTCCTCAAGCTGCTTGAGCACCCAGTCCCAGGTGTCCTTCTCGGTGCTTCTGTCGATATAGAGGCCGGCGTTGACTCCGTCGCCCTTGTATTCGTCGTCGAGAACCCTGTCAACGATGGGCATGCCGCCATAGACCCTGACACCAGCGAAATAGCTGTATGCCCTGATGAAGGTGGCCTCTCCGAGATAGGTGTTGGCTGTTTCCTGAGAAATTGTACCTGCAGCGGCTGCAGCCTTAACATTGTCCATGAAAAGGTTGATGGACCTCATCTGGCTGTAGTTCCAGAAACTCCCTACGCTGGCGCTGTAGCTTGCGGCTGCGCGGGAGTCGTTGGCGAAGAATGTCCTTTTGTCGTTGTCGTCGAAGGCACCCATCGGAATGTTGTTGTAGAGGTTGGCGAGAACTCGCTTGATACCCGCCTCGTTCCTGAACATGTCCTCTGCCTGCATCTTGGTGAGGTCGCCTTCGAGGTTGTCGAAGATGGCGTCACAGGATGTCAGGGTTCCGAGTCCCAGAGCTGCAACCGTGATATATTTAAGTATTGATTTCATGTTGCTTGGTTATTAGAAGTTAAGATTCAAACCGAAGGAGAATGACCTGTTGATCTGGAAGCTACCTCCCTGACGGCCGTGGTCCTGAGACTCAGGGTCGACGAAGCGGAGGTTCTTGTTGCAGAGCGTGAAGAGGTTGCCGCCGTTGAAGTAGACGCGCAGGCTCTTGATGCCTATCTTCCTGATGAACTCGGGAGAGAAGCGGTAGCCGACCTCTATGGTCTTCAGACGCAGGTAGGTCGCGTCGATGAAGTTGTAGGGCTGGTTGCTGGTGTAGGTCACGTTGTGTGAGCCGCCGACTTGGGAAATGCGGACGAGTGCGGGCCAGTAGCCGGTGTTCCATTCGGTGTTGGGATCCCAGGGGTCGTCGCCGTAGTTCTTCACTGACCAGCAGTCCTTGGTGTACATCTTGGGCAGCTGATACAGGTAGCCGAATCCAGCGTAGGAGGAGAGTCCGAGAGACTTGCTCTTCAGGGATGCTCCAGAGAACACGAGACTGAAGTCGAGGTTCTTGTAGTTGCCGGTGAAGGTCAGACCGAACTGGAGGGGAGGATTGGCGTCGGACCAGGTGTAGAATACGTCGTCGCCGGTGATGTAGCCGTCGCCGTTGCGGTCAACGAGGTTGTACATGCCGGGAACCATGTCGCGGTTGCCTGAACCTGTCTTGTTGGAATCGTAGAGCACTCCGAGGTTGGAGATGTAGTCGAGACTGGTGAACTGGCCGCCGGCCCACTCGTAGCGGGAAGCGCTTCTGGCGTTGTCCCACCTGTTCAGGGTGGCAGTCTTCCAGTAGCTCATGGAAGAGTTGTAGCCCTTTCCGTTCTCGCTCTCGATGTAGGTGTCACGGCTGCGGGTGTAGGTGGCTGAACCGGTGACACGGTAGTTGAACTGTCCGATTGAACCGCTGGTGTAGAGCGAGAGCTCGAGACCCTCGTTTTCCATTACGTTGAGGTTCTCCTGAGGCAGGGAAACTCCGTAGAAGTCAGGCAGGGAAACGGTGCGGGTGGCTGCGAGACCATTGACTATTCTCTTGAACCAGTCGAACGAGCCTCCGAACTTGCCGTGCCACATCTCCCAGTCGATACCGAAGTCCATCATGCGTACCTTTGCCCAGGAGAGCAGGGTGTTCTCAACCGTGGTGGAATTCCATGCGGGGGTGGTGGTGCCGTCGCTGAAGATGTAGGAGCCGCTGGAGGTGTAGCCTGCGATGTATGCGTAGGCGCTGCCCTGGGTCATTCCGGTGAAACCGTCTGACCAGCGGAACTTGAGGTTGTTGATAAAGGGGAGAGCCTGCTTGAAGAAGTTCTCCTCGGAGATTCTCCAACCGAGGGAGTAGGCGGGGAACACACCCCAGCGGTAGCCGGGAGCATACATGTAGGAACCGTCAACACGAGTCATGACTTCAGCCAGGTATTTGCCGGAGTAGTCGTAGGTCACGCGGCCGATATAGCCGGCGGTGGCGCTGCTCACACGCTTTCCTGAGTTGTCTGCGGTAGTGGCGAGACCCTGGTCGAGGATGTCGTGGGTGTAGAAGGAGTCAGCGGCGGTGGTGCCGTATTTACGGCTGGCCTGGATCTGAGCGCGCTGGTTGTTGGTCACTTCGGCTGCGAAGGTGGCTCCTATGTTGTGCTTGCCGAACCTCTTGTTGTAGTTGGCCTGGAAGCGTCCGTAGAGCCTCTGGTTGTCGGTGTAGAGTTCGCTGTATTCGTTCTCCACACGTGAGGTGGCCGCGTAGGTGTTGGTCTTGTAGTCGTAGGTGTCGTACTGGAGCACGAGAGAGCGGAACTTGCCGGTAGAGAAGTCGTAGGCGCCTGAGAGCGAGAGGGTGAGTCCCGGCAGCCAGGGAGCCGTGTACTGGAGGTCTACGGTGTTGTTGAAGGTCCTCGAGATGTTCTTTGAGATACCTGTGCTCTCGGGGTCGAGCATCGCGACGACGTTCATGTTCTCGTTACCTGCTGACCAGTGGGTCATGTCGTATTCGATCTCTCCGGTGTCGGGATTCACGGACTTGATGGGGTGAACTCCGATACGGGGGTCGGTGGCGTAGATATGGTACTGCATGTTCCAGTCGGCGTCGGGGTTACCGGGCGTGTTCTGGTTGCTGATACGCATGGAGGTGGTGTAGGTCATCTTCAGGTTGTCGGTGAGGTTTGCGGTCACGCTTCCGTTGATGTTCCACCTGTTGTAGGCGTAGGACTCTGATTTCATGATTGAAGAGTCATCCGAGTATCCGACACCGAAGTAGTAGTTGATCTTGTCGGTGCCTCCGCGGATGGACGCGTTGTGCATCTGGTTCACCGCGAAGGTCTTCATGACCTCGTCGTACCAGTTGGTGTATTGATAGGCAGGGTCGCCGGCTGCATATCCGTCAATCTCCTCCTGGGAGAAGCGGTGGGGCAGACGGCCGACGTCGGACATCGCGTTGTCCCAGCGCATGAAGCTTACCCAATCCTCGACATTATGGTTGGTCACAGGCTGGGTCAGGCGCACTGAAGTGCTCAGGGAGACTGAAGGCGTCTGGCTCTGGCCCTTCTTGGTGGTGATGAGGATCACACCGTTGGCGGCTCCGAGTCCGTAGATGGTTGCGGAAGCGTCCTTGAGGACGGATACGCTCTCGATGTCCTCGGGGTTGATCTCCTGCAGCACTGAGATGTCGTTGTATTCCTGAGTCTGCTTGGCTGACATGGCATAACCTCTGGACTTCCCGACCATTGTCTGGCTACGTACTACACCGTCCACCACAATCATAGGTGCACCGTATCCACGCAGGGAGAGTTCAGTATTGAAGGCGCCAGGCTTGCCGCCCGTATCGCGGATAAGCAGTCCGGGCACCTTGCCCTGCAGCGAAAGCAGTGCGTCGGGTGACTTGGTGTTGGTGATGTCGTCGGTTCTGATCTGAGACACGGCTCCGGTCAGGGTCTCCTTCTTCTGGACACCGTAACCTACCACGATGGTCTCGTCGAGGAGGGTGGTGTCCTCTTTCAGAACGACCTGGAGTCTGTCGCCGCCTCCGACGGTAGCTTCAGCGGTGTTGTAGCCGATGAAGGATACCTCGAGGACGTCGCCCTGTTCAAGGTCGAGAACCGCGTTACCGTCGAGATCGGTGACGGTACCGGTGGTTGTGCCCTTCACCATGATGCTGGCTCCGGGGAGCGGACCTGTCTCATCAAAAACCGTGATGGTCACAGGCTTTGTCTGTGCGAACGCTGAGACGGACATCATGAGTCCGGCCAGCACGGCGCAGAAAAGTTTTAGTGGATTTGTTGATTTGTTCATAGAACACGAATTTGGTTAGTTGGTGTTATATCTATTTTCTTGATAGATCAGATAGTAACCGTGGCGTCCAGACGGATGTCGTCGGAAGCTGCGCCGAGGAGCAGGTCGATGGCGCCGTGCTCGAGATCCCATCCGTTGATCTCCTCGTTCCACCAGCGGAGGTCATCGAGGTCGAAGCTGAGCTTCACCTTGACGGTCTCGCCGGGAGCGACGGTGACTCTCTGGAATGCCTTGAGCTCCTTCTCGGGACGCTCAACCGCGCTGTTCTCGTACTTCACGTAGAGCTGGGCGACCTCGTCGGCCTCCATGCTTCCCTTGTTGGTGAGGTCGAAGGTCACGGTGACGGCGTCCTTGCCGGCCTTGGCCTTGATGTTGGAGTACTCGAAGTCAACGTAGGAGAGTCCGTGTCCGAAGGCGAACAGAGGCTCGATGTCCTTGGTGTCGAACCAGCGGTAGCCTACGAGCAGGCCTTCTGAGTAGTAGGCGTCGGGGCTGTACTGCATTCTGAACCTGTTCTGGCCCTGTACGTCCTGACGGTACTGGTTGCCGAAGAGGTCACCCTGAACCTCAGCCTTCTGGGGGAAGTTGCCGAGTGCGAATGCGGGAGAGTCCTCAAGCCTTGCGGGGAAGGTGATGGGGAGCTTTCCAGAAGGTGCGATCTCGCCGAAGAGAACTTCCGCGAGGGCGTTGCCGCCTTCAAGTCCGTTCCACCAGCCCTGAACCACGGCCCTGGAGAGTTTGCATGCCTCGCGGAGGTCGCAGGGACCGCCGGAGATGTTCACGGTCACGATGTTGGGGTTGACTTCGGCGATCTTGGCGAGAATCTCGTTCTGGCTTACGGGCAGGTCGATGTTCTCCCTGTCGGAGCCCTCGCTCTCGATGGACTTGTTGGTTCCGCTGAAGAAGATCACCACGTCGGCCTCGGCAGCGTTCTTGAGGGCTTCGTCGAGGAGCTCGGGGCTGGGAGCCTCGTCAATCTCGGTGGCCACGCTGGGGTCGTTCGCGCCTAACCAGCGGCCGAACATTCCCATGTAGTTCTTGTAGGCCTGGGCATAGCTCACCTCGCCTTCGGCGTGGCTGGCGATGCCTTCGTAGGGAGACACCTCATAGAGGGTCTTGACTCCCGCACCCATTCCGCCGGCTGCGGTGGAAGCCTTGGCGTTGAGTCCGATCACAGCAATCTTGGGAGTGGACTTGGCGAGAGGCAGGATGCCGTCGTTCTGAAGCAGGACGATTGACTTCTGGGCCACCTCGTGGGCGATCTGCTGCTGAGGCTTCTGAGAGGTCATCACGATGTTGGCCTCATCCTCGGGGATGGGCTCGATCGCGTAGCGCACGCGCAGGATCTCGCGAACCTTGTCGTCGACCACGCTCTCGGGAACCTTTCCGGCCTTCACGGAGTCGATCAGGGCGGGTCCGAGGTAGCGGTCACCGGTCATCTGCACGTTGAGTCCGCCGAGAGCGGCTCCCATGGTGCTGTGGGTTCCTCCCCAGTCAGAGACGGTGAAGCCCTTGAAGCCCCAGTCTCCGCGGAGGATCTCGTTGTTGAGGTGGTTGTTCTCAGAGCACCAGTAGCCGTTCACCTTGTTGTAGGCGGGCATCACCACCATGGCTCCACCCTCGCGTACTGCGGCCTCGAAGGGCTTGAGGTAGATTTCCCTCATGGTGCGCTCGTCCACGATGACGTTCACGGTACCGCGGTTGGTCTCCTGGCTGTTGAGAGCGTAGTGCTTGATGCAGGCTGCGGTTCCGGCATCCTGAACGCCCTTCACGTACTCTGCCGCAAGGTCGGCGCTGAGGATGGGGTCCTCGCTGAGATACTCATAGGAACGTCCTCCCACGGGCAGCCTCTGGATGTTGATGGCGGGTCCGAGGATCACATCCTTGCCTCTGAGGCGGGCCTCACGACCCATTCCGGTGCCGTACTTGTAGGCAAGTTCGGGCGACCAGGTGGCGGCGAGAGCCGATCCGGTGGGGAAGTAGGTGGCGGAGTCGAGAGTCCAGCCTGCTGACTGGAAGCCCGTGGGCACACCTTCCTCGCGGATTCCGAAAGGTCCGTCGGTGTACTTGATGTCAGGAATTCCCTGGGAGGGAACGCCCTCAGAAGACATGTTGGTCTTGCTGTGGAGCATTTCTACCTTCTCCTCGAGGGTCATCTTGGCGATCACTTCGTTGATCTCCGCGTCGTGGACGGTCAGCCTGTCCTGGGGGTTGGTCGTCTGACCGCCTCCGCAGGCTACGACTGCCAGCGCAATCGCGGGAAGAAACAGTTGGCTTAATGCTTTCATAAAGGTTGTTTATGTTGTGTTGTGTTATTTGAAGATTCTCTGGGCGAAGTCCTCGAGATAGATCCTCCAGTTGCGCCAGATGTGGCCGCCGGGAGTCTCGACGTAGGTGAAGGGATAGCCCTTGGCCTCGAGCTTCTCGCGGAGCTCCTTGTTGGAGTCGTAGAGGAAGTCGGTCTCACCTATTGCTATATAATAGAGCTTGGGGTCGTTGGCGAAGAGCCTGTCGATCTTCTCGTCGATGTTCTCGTAGAATTCGGGAGCGATCTGTCCCATTCCGTTGTCCTGGACGATGCCGAGGCCGGCTGAGAAGAGACCCACGTAGTCGAAGGTGTTCGGGTAGTTGAGGGAGATGTTGAAGGAGTGTCCGCCGCCCATGGAGAGTCCTGCGATGGCGCGTCCCTCGGGCTTGGCGATGGTGCGGTACCTTCCGTCGATGAAGGAGATCACGTCCTTGAAGTGAGCCTCGAAGGAGGTGTCGAAGGAGCCGCAGTTGTAGGGCTTGTACATTCCTTCCTCGGATTCGCCGGGAGCGGCCTTGTGGAGGGTGTTGCCGTTGGTCATCACCACGATCATCGGCTCGGCCTTGCCTTCGGCGATGAGGTTGTCCATTATCTGTGCGGCGCGTCCGGTGCAGAGCCAGGCCTCCTCGTCACCGCCCATTCCGTGGAGAAGGTAGAGGACGGGATATTTCTGCCTGCTGGTCTCGTAGCCCGCGGGGGTGTAGACCGACATCCTGCGGTCCTTGCCGAGCACGTCGGAGTGGTACCATACTCTGGAGACGGTTCCGTGGGGCACGTCCTTCACGAAGTAGTTGTCGGCCCTCTCGCCGGGGATGATGAAGTAGTTCATCAGGTTGGCGATGTCCCTCTGCACATAGGCGTTGTTGGGGTCCTTTACGGAAAGTCCGTCGACGATGAAGTTGTAGTTGTAGAGTTCGCTGTCGAGCACGTCGGTGGTGAACTCCCACACGCCGTTCTGGCCTTCGGTGAGGTCAGCCACTCCGGGGACCTCGAAAGTTCCGAATCCGGGCACTTCCATGGGGGTGGGGGCGAGGAAGTCGCCGGTCACCTGCACCCTCACGGCCTTGGGGGCCTGGAAGCGGAAGGTTACGGTGTTGTCTTCATGGATTTCGGGGGAGATGATCTGCTGTCCGCCATAAAGCGACTGCTGTCCGAAGCAGGCGATAGAGGCCGCAAATCCTGAAATCAGAATCAGAGCAATTTTTCTCATTTTGTAAATTCTGGTTAGTTTATAATTGGTTTTCTGTGTAGTTCAGTGTCGTCATACAAAGGTCGCATATTGCTACCTGTTTGCTTTCTCGTTTTGTTCAATATTTTTTTAATTTGTTCAAAAACCTCAAAACCGCTGCCTGTATTCCTTGGGTGAGACTCCGAAGTGCTTTTTGAAGGAAGTCGAGAACTGCGAGCTGCTGCTGAAGCCCGTCATGAAGGCTATCTCGGTGAGATTGTACTTCCCCTCCTTCATCAGGGTGATGGCCTTGTTGAACTTGTAGTTCCTGTAGAAGGTGCTGGGGGTCTCGCCGGTGAGGCTCTTGACCTTGTAGTAGAAGTTGGTTCTCGAGATCTTCATTATCTCAGCTATGCGGTTGATGTCGACCTCGGAGTTGGAGAGGCTCTCGTCCATCACTGCGTAGAGCCTGGAGAGGAAGGCCTTGTCCTGCAGAGGCAGGGCCTCCTCGTGCTCCGCGGCCTCGGAACTGGTCGAGGTGTTGAGGGCCTCCTGCAGCGAATGCCTCTTGTCGAGCTGGGACTTTATGACCGCGTGGAGGTACTTGGGCTCGAAGGGCTTGGTCACGTAGGCGTCGGCGCCCGCCTCGAGTCCGGCCACCTGGTTGTCGACCGAGGCCTTGGCGGTCACGAGAATCACAGGGATGTGGGACAGCACCATGTTGGACTTCAGCTCCCTGCAGAGCTCGCAGCCGTCCTTGCCGGGCATCATCACGTCGCTGAGAATCAGCTCGGGCATCTCCTCCTTGGCTTTCCTGAGCGCGGAGTCGGCGTCGAAGCAGCAGCTCACGTCGTAGCTGTCGGAGAGTATCAGGCGCAGGTAGTTCGCAACGTCCTCCTCGTCGTCGACCACCAGGATTTTCGGCTTGTCTTCCGCCGGCTGCGCCACGGGGGAGGGGGTCTCCGGACGGGCTCCCGCCATCGGGGAGGGTTCGCTCTCCGCCGAGCTGAACTCTTCGGGGGCGTAGGCCTCGTCGCCGTAGGGAATCTGCAGCCGGAAGCAGGCTCCCGTGCCGTCCGGGGCGTCCTCGGCCCAGATGCGCCCGTGGTGGACTCCGGCGAGTATCCTGGAGTAGTACAGGCCTATTCCGATGCCGCCCTTGTCCTTGTCGGACCAGAAGCGCTCGAAGACCTTCTCCTTGAGGTCGTCGGGGATTCCGGGGCCGCTGTCGGTGACCCGTATCTCGGCCATTCCGTCGGCGGCGGTGTCGAAACTGATCCGCACGGTACCGTTCTTCGGGGTGTACTTGAAGGCGTTCGACAGCATGTTCACGACTATCTTCGTGAGCTTGCCCGCGTCGACGGGCATCTCGAAGTCTTCGTCGAGCCCCTCGCGCACGAAATTGATCTCCTTGGTGCCCGCGTTGACGCTGAACATCTCGGAGACGTCGCGCAGCAGGGCGGCCACGTCGGTCTTCCTGACCGACAGCTTGAGCGTGTCGGATTCGAGCTTGTTGAGGTCGAGGAACTGGTCGACGAGCTGGGTCATCCAGCTGCTGCTCCTCCGGGCTATTCTGACCAGCCTGCGGTCCTCAGGGCCCAGGGTGCCGCTGTCTTCGAGCAGCGAGAGGGGGCCGGCGATCATCGTGAGCGGGGAGCGGAACTCGTGGGCCACGTTGGTGTAGAACTGCTTCTGCTTCTCCAGCCTGGCCTTCTCCATCATGTCGGCCTCCTTGCGGCGGCGCAGGCTCATCAGGAACCAGACCGCGGCGATTCCGGCCGCCAGGTAGACGATGTATGCGGCCGCGCTCTGCCAGGGGGCGGCGGTGATTCTGATCGGGAGCACTATCTCCTCTGACTCGATGCTGTCGGACTGGGTGCGGACCTTCACGCGGAATTTGTAGCGTCCGGGGCCGAGGTTGCTGTAGTAGGCTTCGCGGCTGAATCCGGCGTTGATCCAGTCGGAGTCGCAGCCGTCCATCCTATAATAATAGTGCGCCTGCTCGCGGAAGCTGTAGTTCAGGGCCGCAAAGCTGATGCTGAACGCGTCCTGCCGCCAGTTCAGCTTCAGGGTCTCCCCTGAGCGGAAGTCGTAGTCTATGCGGCGGTTGTGGACCTTGACATCCTCGAAGATCACCGGCACGCTCACCACGCTGTCGGCCTGCTCCGGCTTGAACATCGTGATGCCGTGGTTGCCGCCGAACACCAGAGTGCCGTCGGGAAGCGCGCACGCCGCCCTGTCGGTGAACTGGTTGCCGCCGATGCCGTCGCCCTCGGTGTAGTTGGTGAAGCTCATGGTCTTCTTGTCGAGCATGCCGATACCGTACATCGTGCTGACCCAGATGTTGCCGCTCTGGTCCTCGAGTATGCCCATGATGTCGCTGCAGGATGCTCCGGGCACGGGTTTCATCTCGTTGGTCGAGGGGTCGTAGCAGAGCAGTCCGTTGGCCACCGTGCCGAACCATATCTTGCCCTCGCTGTCTTCGAGCACGTCGGTGGGCACGTAGACGGAGCGCCGTATGCAGTTGCTCAGCTGCTCGTCGTCGAGCAGGTATTCGCGGCTGTGCAGCTCTCTGTCGATGATCTTGACCGGTCTGTCGAATGAGCAGACGAGTACCCTGCCGTCGCTCAGGGGGAGCATGCCGGGGGTGAAGGTGTAGGTGCTGTAGGGTTGTCCGGGTACGGTGCTGACCTGTTCCGCCCCCTTCTTCAGGTACTGCACGACTCCGTAGGGGCAGCCGAGCCAGATCGTGCCTTCGGAGTCGGCGGCCATCGAGAGGGGGAAGCGCACCTGGAAATCCTTCTTCTTGCGCAGCGCCGTGCGGGAGACCTCCCAGGAACTGAGGAAGCGGAGCGACTTGCTGACGGTCCAGAGCGTGCCGTCGCCGTCGACCAGCACCCTGCTGGCTTCGGTGTCGGGCAGGTGGGTGTGGGTGGCGGAACGCCGGTCGTAGAGGTAGAGCCCGTCGTTGAGGGTGGCGATTATCAGCACGTCGTTCTGTTCCTGGTAGGCTACCGAGGCCACCGTCTTGTCCTTGAGGAAGGAGACCCTGTAGTCTTCGGAATTGAAGAGGTCGCGGTAGCGCCGCGCCACGAAATAGCCCTGGTCCTCGGAGCCGAACCAGATGTTGTGGTCGGAGTCGCGGAATATGGCCGAGATGTTGGTGAAGGGAGGCAGTTCGAAGGGGAAGTCGGGGTCGTCGCCGCTCATCAGCTGATTCTCGCGTGAATTATATAGGTAGAATCTTCCGTTCTGCATGATGAACAGCAGGTGGTAGTCGCCTATCGGGAAAATCCACGAGATGTAGCCCGAGCGTATCTCGCTTTCCGTGGCCACCGGCCCGGGTACGTCCACGAAGGCTCTGATCCTGGTGTTGAAGATCACGAGGTTCCTTCCGTCGGTTATCCAGATGTTTCCGTTGGGGGTGTCGAACACGCGCGAGGGCCATATCCTGAGGCTGGCGCTGAACTTCTCGCCGTCGCCTCCGAGGAAGCGGACGATCTCGTTGCCCTGGACGCCCCATACTTCGTCGCCGGGGCCGGTGAAGAAGCGCGTCCTGACCATGGAGGAGTCACGGGCGGGCAGCACCCTGAGTATGGAGTCCTTGGCGGGGTCGTAGCGGTTGAGCGAGTAGTTGTCGGTGAAATAGATGTCGCCGCTCTCGGTCTCGAGTATCCCGGACATGCTGCGGTTGTCGGTGAAGGAGTCGGGGATGCGCCGGAATCCGTCGCCGCCGGAGTTGATGGCTATGCCGTTGACCGTGGCCACCCAGAGCCGCCCATCGCGGTCGCGGTGCAGGGAGTTGATCTGGTTGTCCTGCAGCCCGACCTCGTCGTCGTAGCAGAAGTACTGGCGGTAGTTGTAGGAATCGTATTTGTTGAGCCCCCAGAAGGTGCCGAGCCAGATGCAGCCGTCGGCGTCCTGGGCGATGCAGTTCACTTTCTTGTTGGATATGGAGGAGGAGACCGTGAACTCCTCCTGCCGCCCGGATTCGGTTTCCGGGGAGATGGCCTGCCGGCTGCAGCCGACGGCGAACAATATCAGAAGGAAGAATGACTTTCTCATTATTTTTATTTTTGCGAAGGTACAAATAAAAAAATTGTCTGGAATAATGAACAAATGAAAAAATAAAAGAACGCAAATAAAAAAATAATAGGGATTATGTTGTGAAATTTGTATGCGATAAACCAGAACATTAAAACTGATAGCGAATATGTTTAAAAAATTCCTTTTGCTTTCTGCCGCCCTGCTCTGCGGAGTTTCCCTTTCCGCGCAGTGGCAGAGGACTCCCAACGACACCCTCAAAAGCGTGCGCGTCCTGCCCGACGGCGACGTGCTGTTCAGCATCTACGCCCCTGAGGCCGGAAACGTGAGCCTTACGGGCGATATAATGCCCTGGGGGCAGAAAATAGTGCCCGAGAAGCAGGACAACGGCGTGTGGACCATCAGAATCCCCGACGTGAAGCCCGGAATGTACAGATACCATTTCGTGGTGGACGGCGTTCAGGTCTACGATCCGAAGAGCGAGACCACCACGCAGAACTCGGCTCTCGCGGTGGTGGAGCCCTACGGGGAGGAGTTCTTCTCCTACGACAAGGACATCCCCCACGGTTCGATGGCGGTCAGGAGCTACTACAGCAGCGTGATAGGCGAGACTAGGACCATGCGCGTCTGGACTCCCGCAGGCTACGAGAAGAACTGCCCCAAGCTGCCCGTGCTCTATCTGGTCCACGGCCGCGGTGACACCGACACCTCATGGCCCACCGTCGGCGCCGCAGGCGAAATCCTCGACAAGCTTCTCGCCGAGGGCAAGATGAAGCCCATGATAGTGGTGATGCCCAACGGAACCATCCACACCGACGACATGCAGGGCGAGGTGCCCATCTTCGCCGAGGACATGACAGAGTGCATCATACCCTTCATCGAGAGCAACTACAACGTGCTCACCGACAAGGACAGCCGTGCGATGGCCGGACTCTCGATGGGCGGAATGGAGACCCTCGAGACCGCGCTCAAGAACATCGACATGTTCAGCTATGTATATGTGCTCTCCTCCAGCTTCGCTCCCGGAGCCGACCCCGCCGCCGAGGCCGCGAGGCTCGGAGTTCCCGAGAACGTGGACAAGATCAACGCCAGCTTCAGGCAGTTCGTGTTCACCCAGGGCGGCCCTTCCGACGTCGCATACCAGAACGGCATCAACACCCGCAACGAGCTCGAGAAGCTCGGCGTGAAGCTCGAGTACGACGAGGTTGACGGCGGACACTCATGGACCGCATGGCGTCAGAACCTCTACGACCTTGCTCAGAGAATCTTCAAATAGCAATAAATCATGAAATTAAACCACTTCTTCGCAGCTGCCGCGGCTGCAATGGCTCTCTGCGGCAGCGTATCCGCCCAGGATACTTTCACAGTTAAGGTAGTGCAGCCCGAGCATGGCCGCGTGACCGTGACCCCCGCCGTCCCCGAGGACGGAGTGGTGAAGGCCGGAACAGTGCTCGACGTGAAGGTCGAGGTCACCGACCCCGACTGGGTTTTCGACAGCGGCTACTGGCTCTCCATCGACAAGGGAATGTTCTATCCCGTGTACAAGGAATCCATGGTGCCCGAGTTCAAGGTCACGGTGAACAACAACATCATGGGACTCGGCGCCTCCATCATGGAGAAGTCGCGTCTCGACGGCTACAGCGTGATTCAGGACGTGGTGTATGCCCAGCCTGGCGTTAAGCCCCTCAAGTATGACGTGTTCACTCCCGACGGAGCCAAGAACCTGCCCTGCATCGTGATCATCCACGGCGGCGGCTGGTCTTCCAACACCGAGGACATCATGCGCGGACTCGCACGTGAGCTCATCAAGGGCGGCAAGTATGTCGTCTGCAGCATCGACTACAGATGGATGGGCAACCTCGACGGCGACGAGACCCCCAACACCATGTCCGACCTCATCGAAGACTGCTTCGGAGCCCTGCTCCACATCCAGGAGCATGCTGCCGAGTACGGCGCCGACCCCGACAGGATCGCGGTTACCGGCGACAGCGCGGGCGGACACCTTTCAGCCTGCATGGGCACCCTCATCGAGAGGGTCGGTGACGGCGGCTTCGGCGAGACCGAGGGCGTGTATGAGTACTGCCCCACCTATCTGCCCGCCGGCATGAGCGCCGACCAGGCGCGCGAGAGCCTGCTCAAGGCCGTGAAGGCCGTGGCTCCCAGCTATGGCGTGTTCGACAGGGAGAACCTCGTGCGCTTCGCCGGTGACGGCCCCGTGGAGGCCCAGATGGCCATCGCACCCGATGACAACATCCCCGCGGTGAAGGACCGCGCCATCCCTCAGTATCTCGTGCTCGGCACCCTCGACAGGACCGTGAAGCGCGAGCCCATCGAGGCATACGTGGAGCATCTGCATGAAGCCGGACAGACCGCGGAACTCGTGATCGTGGAGGGAGCCGGCCACGCCTTCTTCGACTGGAAGCCCGACCAGAGGACCAAGGACACCTTCGCCCAGTACGGAGTTCCCTACGCAGCCGACATGCAGCGTTTCTTCGACGAAGTTTTCTATAAATAGTCTTCCTATGAAATCAAGAACAATATTTTCTGTAGCGTCCGCCCTCCTGCTCGGCTCAGCCCTCGCGGGAGCGCAGGACTATCAGTACCCGTTCCAGAATCCCTCGCTTTCCGAGGATGAACGTCTCGACAACGCGGTTTCGCTGATGACCGTGGACGAGAAGATAGGAACCGTGGTCGGCCAGGGCGTGCCCCGTCTGGGCATCGACAACCCCGGAAGCACCGAGGCCATCCACGGTATAGTGCGCGGAGGCGCCAACGAGCTTCCCAACATGGGATTCGCCGGACAGTTCCAGCAGGGCGGAGCGGCAGGCCAGAAGAAGCAGGAGCCTCAGATGGTCAACAGCACCGCCTTCCCCCAGGCCTACGGAATAGGCGAGACCTGGGACAGGGAGATGGCCCATATCGTGGGCGACGTGATGTCCTACGAGGCCAGGTACTACTCCCAGATGACCGGACGCAACTGCCTCGTGCTCTGGGCTCCCAACGCCGACCTCGCCCGTGACCCCCGCTGGGGAAGGACAGAGGAGAGCTTCGGCGAGGACCCCTATCTCGTGGGTGAGATGGTAGCCGCCGAGGTCAGGGGCATACAGGGCGACGACCCCACCTACTGGAGGGGAGCTTCGCTGATGAAGCACTTCCTCGCCAACAGCAACGAGGACAACAGATACTCCACCGACTCCGCGTTCGGCGAGGACCTCTTCAGGGACTACTACGCCTACGGTTTCTGGAAGGGCGCGAAGGCCGGCGCGAAGTCGCTGATGACCGCCTACAACAGCTACAACGGAGTTCCCTGCATGGCGCACGACTTTATCAAGGACGTGCTCTATGACGAGTGGGGAATGGACGGAACCATAGTCGACGACGCCGGAGCCCTGAGGTTCATGTCGTCGGCCCACAACTACACCAAGGACATCAACGAGTCCATCAAGCTCGCGATGGAGGCCGGACTGACCAGGTTCATCGACTCCAACTTCGACCAGGTGAAGGCGGCCTACGACGGCGGCTACATCTCCGACGAGGTTCTCGACGCCTGCACCAAGTCCAACCTGCGCACCATGCTCAAGCTCGGTCTGCTTGACGCCGAGTGCCCCTACGACGAAATGGAGTTCGGCGACACCGCCCCCTGGGAGACCCAGGAGTTCAAGGACAAGGCCAGGCTCGTGACCCAGAAGTCGGTCGTTCTGCTCAAGAACGAGGACAACATCCTGCCCATCGACACCAGGAGGGTCAAGAAGATCGCCGTATTCGGCAACCGTGCCGAGAAGGTCCTCAAGGACTGGTACGGAGCTCTTCCCGCATATTCAGTCTCTCCTCTCGACGGCATCAAGGCCGCGGTGGAGGGCACCGACGTGGAGGTGAAGTTCCAGAGATGGGATTCCGACGGCTCCGCGCAGAAGCTTGCCGAATGGGCTGACGTGTGCATCGTGTGCGTCGGCAACCATCCCGCCACCAGCCCCGACTGGGACCAGATGTCAATCCAGTCGCCCTGGGCCTACGGAACAGTGGCCGGCGACGGACGCGAGGCTCTCGACCGCCGCTCCCTCCAGCTGGAGACCGAAGACCTGATCAAGGTGATCTGGCAGGCCAACCACAACACCGTGGTGGCTCTGATCAGCAGCTTCCCCTTCGCCATCAACTGGACCCAGGAGCATGTTCCCGGCATCGTACACCTCACTCAGTGCAGCCAGGAGCTCGGAAACGGACTGGCCGACGTGCTCTTCGGCAAGTACAACCCTGCCGGGCGCACCACCCAGACCTGGGTCAAGGACATCCTCGACCTTCCCAACCTCCTCGACTACGACATCAAGAACGGACGCACCTACATGTACTTCCAGGGCGAGCCTCTCTATCCTTTCGGCTACGGCCTGAGCTACACCAGCTTCGAGTACTCCAACCTCAAGGTCGACAAGAAGCGCGACAATTTCGTGTTCAGCTTCGACCTCAAGAACGTCGGAGGACGTGACGGCGAGGAGGTGGTCCAGATCTACGCCAAGGTCAGCGGTGACGACGCCGCCAAGCGCCTCAGGGGCTTCGACCGCATCTTCGTTAAGGCCGGCGAGACCCAGAAGGTGGAGATCACCGTTCCCGCCGAGGACCTCATGCTCTGGAACAGCGACAAGCATCAGTTCGAGCTCAACAAGGGTGAGGCCCAGTTCATGGTGGGCGCTTCTTCAGAAGACATCCGACTCACAAAGACAATGAAGATCTAAAACCACATTCATAACAGTTTTTATGAAAAAATTAATTGCCATCATCGCGGGGCTTGCCCTCGCAGCAGGCGCTGCCAATGCGCAGGAGCTTGCGAACTTCGCCTTCGGCGGACCCAGGATCGTGTCACCTGAAATCCAGGGCGACAGCGTGACCTTCCGTCTTTCTGCCAACTATGCTACCGTAGTGAACCTCTCCGGCAGCTGGATGCCCAACCCCTGGGGCGGCTCCATCCCCATGCAGAAAGGCGCTGACGGCGTATGGTCTGTGAAGATCGCCCTCCCTTCTCCTGAGATCTACACCTACAATTTCGTGGTTGACGGAGTTTCAGTGAACGATCCTCTGAACTACATGGTTCAGCGCGACGGCACCCGCTACCTCAACATGCTAATGGTTCCCGGCGAGCGTACCGAGAACTACTTCCCCGCAGAGCAGAGGGGAACCGTTTCCTACAAGTGGTATGACAGCGAGATCCTCGGAATCAACCGCCGTCTGACCGTCTACACTCCCTACGGCTATGAGACCAGCAAGGCCAAGTATCCCGTGCTCTACCTGCTGCATGGCGGCGGTGGCGACGAGGAGGCATGGACCTCAATGGGACGCGCAGCCCAGATTCTCGACAACCTGATCGAGAAGGGACTCGCCGAGCCTATGATCGTGGTGATGCCCAACGGCAACGCCGGCCAGCAGGCCGCCTGCACCATGGGACTTTCAGTGAAGGAGTTCCCCAGGACCGAAGCCAACGCCAACCTCTATGTGACCAGCCTCGTGAAGGAGATCATCCCCTACATCGAGAAGAACTACCGCGTGATCGCGAAGCCTGAGGCCCGCGCTATCGCAGGTCTGTCAATGGGCGGCGGCCACACCATCTCCGCCACCACCCTCTTCCCCGGAACCTTCGACTACATCTGCCCCATGAGCTGCGGCGTGGGCGAGAGCGACCATCTCGACGCTGACCTCCAGGGCATCAAGAAGGCCGGCTACAAGCTCTACTGGATCGGCTGCGGCACCGCTGACTTCGCAATGCCCGGCTCCGAGGTTCTCGACGAGGCCCTGACCCGCAACGGAATGGAGCACACTTTCTTCACCAGCGACGGCGGCCACGAGTGGAAGAACTGGAGACTCTATCTCAACACCTTCGCACGTCTTCTTTTCAAGTAGCAGATGAACAGAATATCAATTGCGGCGGCATGTCTGCTGATCTCCGCCGCGGCTTCGGCCCAGCAGGCCCTGGGGCCCGGCACCGGACTTGTCTCTCCGGAGATCAATCCTGACCACAGCGTCACCTTCAGGCTCTACAGCCCCAAGGCGATCACGGTGTCGGTGACCAGCGACTGCCTTCCTCCCCGCGTGATCGAGTTCGAGAGGGACGGCCAGAAAACCGTCATGGAGCTCGACGGCGTGGCTGAGATGACCCAGGACAAGAACGGAGTGTGGAGCTACACCACCGCCCCGCTCGAAGGCGAACTCTATTCCTACACCTTCCTCGTCAACGGCGAGAAGATGCTCGACCCCTCCAACGTCTACATGAAGAGAGACGTGGCCTCATGGGTGAGCTACTTTACCATCAGCGCGGAAGAAGGTGACAAGGGATGGTATTACGAGGTGCATGACACTCCCCACGGAACGGTGAGCAAGCAGTGGTACGACAGCCCGACTCTCGGAGCCGACCGCCGTCTGACCGTCTACACCCCCGCAGGCTATGAGGACAGCAAGGCCAAGTACCCCGTGCTCTACCTGCTCCATGGTTCCGGCGGCGACGAGGATGCGTGGTCCGACCTCGGACGCGTGGCCCAGATAATGGACAACCTGATCGCGGAAGGCAAGGCCGAACCCATGATCGTGGTGATGCCCAACGGAGTCTACTTCAATCAGGCGGCTCCCGGCTACGAGGTGAACATGTTCCAGCCCACGATGACCAACTCCAGGTCCGACTCCACCAAGGAGATCGAGGAGAGCTTCACCGACGTGATGAAGTTCATCGAGTCTCACTACAGGGTGGCCAAGGGCCGCGAGAACACCGCTGTCGCCGGCCTTTCGATGGGTGGACGCCAGTCGTGCGCGCTGTCGATGAGGTATCCCGAGAAGTTCGACTATGTGGGAATGTTCTCAGGAGTGCTTCCTCCGACCGAGCAGTCGCAGCGTGAGGCTCTCGACAACCTGTTCAAGAACGCTCCCGAGCTCTACTGGATCGCCTGCGGTTCAGCCGACGGCGTGATGGCCAACTGCGACAAGCTCATGGCCTATCTCGACGAGAAGGGCTATCCCTACGAGTTCTACGAGTCCGACGGAGGACATATCTGGCGTAACTGGAGGGTCTATCTGACCATGTTCGCCCAGATGATATTCAAGTAATGCACTGGCATTCATTGTGAAAGGCCGGCCGGAATCTCCGACCGGCCTTTTTGCACGATATGCTGGACGTGCGAAAAGTTTTCGAGAAAATGAGGGAATTGAGCGAAAAATAAGGTATCTTTGTGATAAATTTTAAAAACCTAAAATCATGAAAAGAATTTTCGCTTGCATCCTTGCGGCTGGAATGTTTCTGGCTGCAGGTAATTTCGCCTCTGCACAGGACGGCAGGGAGAGCTGGTCTTACCGCAGGGATTACAGGGCGGACGTGGAGTTTGCCTGGATGAATCCCGGACAGTTCGTGCTCTCCACCTCCCATGGCTACAGCTTCGGCAACGGACTGTATGTGGGCGGCGGTATCGGACTCGGCTTCGACACCGTTTATGCAGACAAGACTTCCGTCATCATTCCGGTCTTCGCCGAGGTGAAGTATTCTTTCCTCGACAAGTTCGATTCTCCCTTCGTGAGCGTAAGGCTCGGTGAGTATGCCGACTGCACCAACTACGGTCTCGGATTCTACTTCAATCCCGCCGTCGGTGTCGATCTCGGACGCTTCAACCTGAAGCTCGGCTACGAACTCCAGAAGCCCTTCGCAGCTGCCAGCGGCGCCAAGACTCCCCGCGGATGGGAGGACAGGCCCTATTCAAGCCACGTGAAGGTGTCCGTAGGCTTCGCTTTCTAGTCAGTAGAAAAGACAATCCCGGTCTGCCGGCGTATCTCGTCGAGCAGTTCCATCGTGTGCAGAGAGTTCGAGTGGCTGTTGACGGCTGACTCGGGCTTTCCGTGCAATATGAGGTCGGCGAATTCGGCGGCTTCGTAGTAGTATTCATCCTTGTCAGCCGGCACGCTCAGGTCGACCGCGGCGCTCTCGCGCCTGCGTCCTCCGGCGGAGCCGGCTGGTCTTTCAATGAGGCTTATGCGGCCGATATTGTTGATGTGGTCGACCACGACGGTGCCGTCCTCCCCCTGGATTTCGGAGGGCAGGGAGGAGTCCGCTATCTTGGAATATATTATCGTGGCCTCCATGCCGTCGTAGCCGAAAGTCGCGCTGCCCTGGCCGTCGGCTCCGGAGGGGAGCAGCAGGGCGGATGCACGGACGGTCCGCGGCATTCCGAAAAGGGCGACCATGGGGTAGACGGTGTAGACTCCTATGTCCATGAGCGCGCCGCCGGCGTATGCCGGGTTGAAGGCGTTGGGCAGTTCGCCCGCCTTGTATCTGTCGTATCTCGACGAGTACTGGCAGTAGGAGGCGAAGTATCTGCGCACGGCGCCGATGCGCCCGACGGCGGCTTTCAGTGCGGAGAAGTTGGGGTTGAGGGTGGACTTCATCGCTTCCATCAGCACGACTCCGCGTCTGCGGGCGGTCGCGATCATCTTTTCGGCTTCGGCGGCGCAGGTGGAGAGGGGCTTCTCGCAGAGCACGTGCTTGCCGTGGTCCATGCAGAGGATGCTCTGGTCGGCGTGGCGGAAGTTCGGCGTGGCGATGTAGACCGCGTCGACCCCGGGGCTCGCAGCCATTTCCTCGAGGGAGGAGAAGCACTGCGGTATGCCGTGCCTTGCGGCGAAGGCCTGCGCCCTGTCCATGCTGCGCGAGCATACGGCCGATATTTCGACGCGGCTGTCCTGCCTTGCCCCGGCAATCATCCAGTCGGTTATGAAGTTGGTGCCGACCACACCCAGACGGATTTTTTCCATGATTGAATGTAGCTGTGTGACCAATATACGCAAAAGACGGCGATTTTCTTGAGAATAATTGATATATTGCATACATGAGAATCAACAGGAAGTTTCTTGCCGCATGCGCCGCGCTGTGCGCCGCCGCGGCAGCCGCTCCGGCGCAGGAGGGAATGTTCGACGACCTGGCGCCGAGGGTCTGCGACGAATATGTCTATTTCGAGGAGATGGTGCCGTCGGGCGAAGACGGAGTCAGGCTGCTCACGAGAATCTATCTCCCGGAAGGGGAGGGCCCCTTCCCCATGGTGGTCACGCGCACCCCTTACGTGTGGGGACAGGGTGACTATGTGGGCATCGCCAGGGAGTATGCCCGCCACGGCATAGGCTACATCCAGCAGGACTGCCGCGGCAAAGGCGGGTCGGAGGGCTTCTTCTCGCCCAACGTGAACGAGAGGGCCGACGGCATCGCGCTTTACGAGTGGCTCGCGGAGCAGCCGTGGTGCGGCGACATAGGCATTTTCGGCTCCTCCTACACCGCTCTGACCGGATGGCTGGTGGGCGATTCGATACCCGACAAGGTCAAGGGCATGTATCTGAGCCACTACGGGGTGGACAGGCACATCTCCTGCTTCCGCAGCGGCCTCTTCAGGGAGGACATCATGTCCGGCTGGGCCATCGACAACGCCGAGGAGGACATAGTGAAGCCGGAGAGGAAGCCCGGCCAGGCCCCGGGCGAGAATTACTACGGATTCTATCTCTACCGCCCCCAGGTCGAGGCGGACGTGAACATACTCGGGCAGAAGCTCCAGTACTACCGCGACTGGATCACCCACACCGACTACACCGACCCCTACTGGAATACGGGCGTGTGGGCCGACCTCAAGCGCATCCCCTATGTGATCGACGTGCCTCTCACGATAGTCGCGGGGCAGTTCGACCACCACGAGGAGGGGACGGTGCTGGGCTACGAGAGGCTCAGGCCGGAGGTGAAGGCGAAGAGCCGGCTGATTCTCGGCTCGTGGAACCATTCCTTCCAGGTGACGCCCACCCATGTGCCCACCGCGAACGCTATGGAATTCGACATCAACGCCGACCAGTTCGAGTGGTTCTATTCGCTGCTAGTGAAGAAGGAGGAGCCCCGCGGCGAAGTCAGGGTCTACGATATAGAGGCCGACCGCTGGGTGAACTTCGATTCGTGGCCTATGGAGACCGGACGCTCCAGGACCATGTATCTCTCGTCCGAACCTGTGGGGGATAAGTGGAACGTGCTCGGGCTTCTGCCTTCCGCCCAGCGGGGACGTTCGACCGTGGGCTATGTCTACGACCCTGAGAATCCGGTCTACGCCGAGGGAGGGGAGACTCTGTTCACTTCTTCGGAGCGGAGGGGAAGCCGCCTGCAGAGCGAGGCGGGCTACAGGGACGACATCTTGAGCTTCGTCAGCGAGCCTCTGGAGGAGGATATGACCATAGTCGGCAACGTGAAAGTGTACCTGAGGGTGAAGACCGACGTCGACGACACGGCGTTCGCGTTCACCCTAAGCGAGGTGACTCCTTCCGGCGAGACCTACAACATGCGCACTTCCATCGCGACCCTCGGCTACCGCGACGGGCTGCTCAAGCCCAGGGTGGAATACCGCAGGGGCGACGAGGTGGTGCTGGAGATAGAGGCGCTTCCGATAATGTGGACGGTGAAGGCCGGAAACGCGTTGCGGCTGGACATCAAGTCCTCGCAGTTCCCCGAATATGCCGTGCATTCCAATACCGCCGGAGTCTGGGCCGAACAGGCCGAGACCGTGAAGGCTCACCAGACCGTGTTCGTCGGCGGCGAGGACGGCTCGCGGGTGGTGTTCCCCGTGCTCTGACATGAAAACCACTAACACTGAAACGACCATGAATATTCAGGAAACGCTGGATTTTATCAAATCCAACGGCATCGAGATGGTGAACTTCATGTATCCGGCCGCCGACGGCAGGCTCAAGACGCTGAACTTCACCGTGAACGACGATGACTATCTGCAGTCGATCCTTCGCTACGGCGAGAGGGTGGACGGTTCGAGCCTCTTCCCCTTCATCGGGGCGGGCAACAGCGACCTCTACGTGATTCCGAGGCTCAGAACCATGTTCCTCGACCCCTTCGCCTCCCGTCCCACGGCATGTTTCCTCTGCGCCTTCCTCGACAAGAACGGCCGCAGGCTGGACTGCTCTCCGGAATACACCCTGGTGAAGGCCCGCGACGCTTTCCGCAGAAAGACGGGCATGGATTTCCATGCGATGGGCGAGCTGGAGTTCTATGTGTCCGCGCCCGAGGACGAAGCCCTCGCGATGTATCCGGCGACCGACCAGAAAGGTTATCATGAGTCGGCCCCGTTCGCGAAGTTCAACGATTTCAGGACCGACTGCATGCACCGCATAATGAAAGTCGGCGGGAAGATCAAGTACGGACATTCCGAAGTCGGCAATTTCCGGCTCGACGGCAGGCTCTACGAGCAGAACGAGATCGAGTTCCTTCCCGTGGACGTGGCGGACGCCGCCGACCAGCTCATGCTGGCGAAGTGGATAATACGCAACACAGCAGCGGAATACGGGCTCGACGTGAGCTTCGCGCCCAAGATTACCGCAGGCAAGGCCGGCTCCGGCCTGCATATCCACATGAGAATCATGAAGGACGGCAGGAACGTGCTCGTGGATGACGGCGGCGGCCTTTCCGTGACCGCGAGGCGTGCGATTGCCGGCATGATGGTGCTCGCACCTTCGATAACCGCGTTCGGAAACGCGAATCCGGTGTCCTATCTGAGGCTGGTTCCTCATCAGGAGGCGCCTACGAGCGTATGCTGGGGCGACAGGAACCGCTCCGTGCTCGTGAGGGTGCCTCTCGGCTGGACGGGCGGCGGCGACATGTTCGCTGAGGTGAACGGCCCCGACAGCTCCGTGCCCGCGAATCCCGGCGTGTCGAAGCAGACCTTCGAAATACGCTCTGCGGACTGCTCCGCAGACATTTACCAACTGCTTTCCGCGCTCTGCGTGGCCTGCATGCACGGACTTGAGATGCCTGACGCCGATGCGGTTGCGGAGCGCACATATGTGGATGTGGACATACACAAGGCAGGCGGGACCCGGGCCGCGACGCTTGAACAGCTTCCCGGCTCGTGCGCCGAATCCGCAGTTCAGCTTGAAAGGCGGCGCGGCGTCTATGAGCAGGACGGCATATTCTCGCCGCTCATGATAGACGGACTTCTGAAGAAGCTCCGCGATTATGACGACGGCGACCTGCGGCAGCGACTTGCCGCCGATCCGAAGCTGGAGGCGGAACTGGTGGCAAGGTACTATTACTGCGGTTAGTCCTGGCGGAAGAGCATCGGGGCCATCTGATACAGGCATCTGCGCCAGGTGAGGAATTCATGCGCGGTGTCGGGAGATACGTACGACACCGCGTTGTATCCGGCCTCCCTGAGCTTCATTGCCGCTTCGTTCACTCTGTCGGGATTCTCCTTGCCGCCGCATCCTATGAACACTCCCTTCACTCCGCTACCTTCAAGCTCTTCGGGAGTGTACACGCCCCCGCTGAAAAGTCCGTAATATCCGAACACTCCGGGGCGGCCGAGCGTGATCGCATGCGTTTCCATGCCGCCCATCGAAAGTCCTGCCATCGCCCTGTGAGCCCTGTCGGCGACTGTTCTGTAGTGAGAGTCGATGTAGGGTATGAGTTCATCGACCAGGACGGTCTCGAAGTCCTTGACGTCGAACTGCCCTATGGTTCCGAATCTCGCGTCATTGGTCATTCCGTAGGTCATCACCACTATGAACGGATCGATGCGTCCGTCTGCGATCATGTTGTCCATGATGAGCCCCGCCTTGCCCTGAACCGGCCATGAGGTCTCATTTTCGCCCCAGCCGTGCTGGAGGTAGAGCACGGGGTATCTGCTGCTCTGGTCCTTGTGATAGCATGGCGGGGTGTAGACCATGGCGCGGCGTACCTGTCCGGTGCTTTCCGACCAGAACAGCACTTCCTCGATCTTTCCGTGCGGGATGTTCCTGAGAGCATAGAAGTCCTGGTCATGTGCGGGTACTTCTATGCCGCTCTCCCAACGGCATGAACCGAAGAAGAAGCCCGTTCCCGGGTCGTTGACCACGCCTCCGTCCAGAATCAGGTGGTAGTAGTGGAATCCTTCGTCGAGCGGCGCGGAGGTCGTGCCCTGCCAGTATCCGCCGTCCGTCTTCTGCAGAGGGGTGCCGCCCTTGCCGCCGAGGGTCACTACGACCGAAGCGGCCTCGGGAGCGTGGATGCGGAAGCGGGCGTAGCCCTGCGAGTTCACCATCGGGTATTCCTGACCGGGTGCGTTGAAGGAAGAGGGCCTGAAATCTTCCTTGACTGCGGGAGACTGTGCCTCTGAGAGGGTGCACAAGAGTGCGCCTAACGCGCAAACGGCGATTTTCATTCTGTATGTCATGGTCTGTCTTGTATTGGTCCTGTTTGTCGTGTCATCTGATGGTATCTGTACGAAGATAGGCATTTTCGTGATACCCGGTTTGTTTTTTCCGATTTTATGTATACTTTTGCACTGTATCGCTACGGTGGTACAGTGCAAAAGGCATAATGATATGACTGAATTGAAGGATGTATGGTACTGGTATGAATACGGCCAGACCGTGATCAGGGATGCTTCGGCCGCCGTCGGGGACGGCAGGATATACGGACTGCTCGGGCTCAACGGGGCAGGGAAGAGTACCTTGCTCAAACTGATGGCGGGGCTGCTGTTCCCGAAGAAGGGTGAAATCCTTTGCGGAGGGGAGAATGTCGCTGACAGGAAGGTGGAGACGCTTCAGGACGTGGTCTTCATGCCGGCCGAGTTCGAACTGCGCAACGAGAGCCTGGAGAAGTTCGTTTCGCTCAATTCCGTGTTCTATCCCCGCTTCAGCCGCGCCGTGCTGGACGACTGCCTCAAGAAGTTCGGCATAGACCCGGGCACCCGGAGCCTCGAGCAACTGTCGCTCGGAAACAGGCACAAGTTCATGTTGAGCTTCCTGCTCTCGCTGGGCGCGAAGCTCATGCTGCTGGACGAGCCGCTGAACGGCATGGACCTGCCTTCGCGCGGAATGTTCCGCAGGCTGCTGATGAGGCATCTGGATGACGGCCAGTCGGTGGTGGTTTCCACGCACGTGATGTCCGATGTCGACAGGATCGTCTCCGACGTGATGGTGCTCAGGAACGACGGCACATTGTTCAGCGCTTCCGTAGACGAACTTTCGCACAGGTATTCCTACGGAATTTCGTCTTCTGCCGAAGGCGCGGTCTATGCCGAGAGCTGTGCGGAAGGGTACAGGGTGCTCAGGAGAAACGACGACGCCTGCGAGAGCGGGATTCCCATGGATATGCTGTTCAACGCTGTAATCAATGGAGGAATAGAGTGATGGAGGCTTTCAGTTTCAGGAGGATGATGCTTTTCTGCCGTCTGCAGATGGTGGAGATGTACGGTCGGAACATCGGCAGAACGCTGCGGGTGGGTGCGGCAGCTGTTCTGGTGATATGCCTGTTCTCGCTGATTTTCGGAGAGGAGGGGGAGAGCGTGAGCGTGGCCGAAAGGATGATGGTGGCGTGCTCCTTCGTCGCCTCGGTGGCTTTCTTCAGCGACCTGGTGGCATACAGGATGATGGTCCCGGCCAGCCCGGCGGAGAAGTATGTGTCGGTTTTCGTGAACTCCCTGCTGCTGAGCGTGATGTTCCTCGCGCTGTCGGTGCTTGTGGGTTCGGCTTTCTTCACGCTGCTGTCGTTCTTCAATGAACCTTCGCTGACTCTGCTGTATTTCAGGGAGGGCTTCGACGCTTCCGGCCTCGTGGGGGCGATGTTCATGCTGCCGCTGATAATATGGGTTCTGCTGTATTCCAGGAGCGCTTCGAAGCGCAGGCATTCCAAGCTGGTCTTCTTCGGCCAGCTCGCCGGTCTCGTCTGCTTCCTGCTGTTCCCGACGGTCCTGAGGGCTCTCGGGATAATAGACAGGCCGTCGGCGCGCATCGTGACCGCGTGCGTTTCCCTGTCGCTGATGCTGATATTCATTGTGCAGTCGTACAGGCTGTTCAGGAGGCTTGAAATGGACGTGAGGGAGAATGACTGACTTCAGACAGGACAAGGCGATCTACCTGCAGATGTACGAGAGAATCTGCGACGGCATACTCTCCGGGCGCTATGGCCCCGGGGACAGGATACCGAGCGTGCGGGAGCTTTCGGAGCAGCTGGAGGTCAACACGAACACCGTGGTGCGCGCGTACGACCAGCTCGTGCGGCGCGAGATAGTCTATACCCGGCGCGGGATGGGCTATTTCGTGTCGGAGCGGGCCCGGGAGCTCATACTTGCGGACCGCAGGAGAGAGTTCATGGACGAGCGGCTGCCCGAACTGTTCAGGCAGATGCGGCTGCTGGGCATTCCTATGGATATCGTGGAGCAGAAATGGAAAAATTCAGAAGAAAACGATAATGCGTAAACTTATGGTCATAGACGCCTGCATGCGTGACGGGGATTCGCGCACGCGCAGGATACTTGAGCCGCTGGTGGCGGAACTTGGAAAGCGTTATGAAATCGAGACCGTCCGGCTGGACGGCGGGGATTATGCGGCGGTCGGGCGGAAGGTGCTCGCGGAACGCAGTTCGGGGTATGTTCCGGAAGAGACGGTCGCTCTTGCGAGGCGGCTTGCCGGTGCTGACAGGATAGTGATCGCGGCGCCGTTCTGGGACATGAGCTTCCCGGCGATACTCAAGGTGTTCATAGAGAACATGTCGCTCTACAACATAACCTTCAAGGACAGCGGTACGCATTTCGAGGGCCTTTGCCGCAGCGAGAAGCTGCTCTACGTCACGACCCGCGGCATGGATGTGCATACCGGAGACCCTCTGGAGGCGGCGACTCCATATCTGAAGGCCCTTTCCGCGCTCTGGGGCTGTGGAGAGGTGATTACCGTGGCTGCGGAGAACCTCGACTACAGCACTCCCGGGGAGGTAGACGCGAAGATAGCGGCCGCAGTGGCCGAGGGTCTGGAAATATGCAAAGTTTTCTGATATTTTTTTTCAATATGAAGACTCCGAATTACAATACTCTGGCGTTCATCAGGTATTATTTCCATATACCTGAGAACTGCAGGCTTTCGTGGGCGCTGATCGAGGAGACCGTGGACGGAGAGACGGAAATCCGTCTCGGGGTGGTCTTCCTCGAACGTCCGAATTTCTATATCGACGTCGCCATGCGTCGTTTCTTTACGGAGACGGTGCTGTTCGGCGGCGGTCTCGTGCGCAAGGTGCACGCGGCTCGCCGTAAGGCTACAAGGGACGCGTTCGTATATACCGCCGGGGACGGGCTGACCCTGCGGACCCCCAAGGACTACATCCAGGATGTCTACGGCAGCTCGGTGTATTCTCCTGACATGCGCGGCCCGCTGTATTGACCCCGGGTATTCGGCGTATGCTGATGCCGGCTCAGCAGGGATTTTTTTGTTATCTTCACGTCTCCAAAACGAGAAGAAAATGAAGAAAGGATCTGTTTTCCTGATGTTCTCCTGCCTCATGATGGCGG
>ENA-OOXJ01000561-OOXJ01000561.1-human-gut-metagenome-genome-assembly--contig:-NODE-561-length-30145-cov-10.307976_pt1 | contig 30145 bp, 33 predicted proteins | sample MGYA00241587_ERZ501343 | MGnify/ENA primary metagenome ERZ501343 (study PRJEB25962, sample SAMEA2042918) | human gut metagenome | biome: human gut; feature: human-associated habitat; material: faeces... | reverse complement strand
TTCCCATTCCGAACAGAGAAGTTAAACGCACTTGTGCCGATGGTACTGCCCTAACCCGGGTGGGAGAGTAGGTAGCCGCCGCCCCTTAGAGCCTCCGGAGGAAGACCTTCGGAGGCTTTTTTATGCTTTGACCTGCCGATTCTGACGCCAACATTTTACCACAATGGCAGCAATTCCCGGGATTCGGTGCCGGTGTGGCAGATGGTCGTGAGGAGATTGCGTCTAAGGTACTTGCGTCTCAAGCGCAGCCATTTTGCAGTGTCCAACATATCACCAAAATTTATCTCGCTTATAATCAAAAACGTACGTTTTAACAACTTGCAGGGCCCAGCATATTTCACCACCAAACGGCCATTCAGTCCCATATCTTCACAAGTCCAGTAAATGTCTTTTCCCCACAGTTCCTGATTATCAGGTATTTCTACAAGCGCACTTTGTTGGACGCCTAAAGTAAGACCCGCTGGAAATCAATTCCACTCCTTCCGAAGGAGTGAAGAAAGTGCGGGAAACGACGACACCTGTGAAGGTCGTTCAATAGTACAGGCTGCGGGACTTTGGCTCCCGAAAAGGGAGGGGACCCGCCGAAGGTGGGGAGGATCCCGCTGCCTGTACTATTGGACGGCAGAAACTGTAGCAAGTGCGAAAGTCGGCATTGCAGTGTTCCGGGAAATCTTTGGATCCAGAAAAGCCGCTCCGGTCCTTGACGGGACTCAGGGCGGCTTTCCAGCAGGTAACTTGTCCTTTCTCAGTCTATATCGACCACTCCGTTCCTTCCTTGGTGTCCTTTATGGTGATGCCGAGACTGTTTAGCCTGTCGCGGATCTTGTCGCTGGTGGCAAAATCCTTGCGGGACTTGGCTTCCCGACGCACTTCGAGAATCATGTCCATCAGGCCTTCTACTGTCTTTTCTTCCGAGGATGCCTGGACTTCATCTACAAGGCCAAGTACATCGGGGACAATTCTGTCGAAAAGTTCAGCCAGCGTCTCAAAGTCCTTGTCGCTAAGCCTGAGGCTTCCGTCTTTGGCCTGGTTGACAAATTTCACAGCATCGAATATCCTGGCAAGTGCTACAGGGGTGTTGAGATCGTCGCATAGAGCATCCATTACGCTTTCAGTGAGTTTCTCTATTTCGGGGTTGGCCCCGCTGCCTGAGTGGCTCAGGGTCTTGCTGTCCTTTGCCGCCTGCAGGACTCTTTTCAGCCCTTTCTCCGCGGCGGACAGAGCCTCGCTGCTGAAATCGAGAGTGCCTCTGTAGTGTGCCTGAAGGATGAAGAAGCGGATTGTCATCGGGGAATAGACCTTGTAGAGGTCCGCGAGGGTGGTGAAGTTGCCGAGCGACTTGCCCATCTTCTGTCCGTTGACGGTCAGCAGGTTGTTGTGCATCCAGTATTTTACGCCGCCCTGTCCTCTTGAGGCAGTGTTCTGGGCCAGTTCGCACTCATGGTGAGGAAACTGCAGGTCCATTCCGCCTCCATGTATGTCGAATTCTTCCCCGAGGTATTTTTCGCTCATTGCCGAGCACTCCAGATGCCATCCGGGGAATCCTTCACTCCATGGCGACGGCCACTTCATTATGTGCTGGGGAGAGGCTTTCTTCCACAGGGCGAAGTCGTATGGAGAGCGTTTGTCCCCGGTGCCGTCAAGTGAGCGTGTGTTGGCCATCATGTCGTCTATATTACGGCCGGAAAGTATACCGTACCTGTATTTTTTATTGTAGGCCGGTACATCGAAATAGACCGAGCCGTTGCTTTCGTATGCAAATCCGGCGTCGAGAATCCTCTTGATGAGTTCTATCTGTTCGATGATATGGCCTGAGGCTCTCGGCTCTATGCTGGGGGGCAGGGTGTTGAGCCTGCGCATGGCGTCGTGGTATGCGATGGTATATGTCTGCACTACCTCCATCGGTTCAAGTGACTCCAGGCGGGCTTTCTTTGCTATCTTGTCATCGCCCTCGTCCGCATCATGCTCGAGGTGGCCGACATCCGTAATGTTCCTGACGTATCTGACTTTGTAGCCCAGATACCTGAAGAAGCGTACCAGGACATCATAGGTTACAGCCGGTCTTGCGTGGCCCAGATGCGGCTCACCGTAGACCGTAGGACCGCATACGTACAGTCCTACCATTCCCGGATGCACCGGTATGAATTCCTCTTTTCTTCTGGATAATGTGTTGTAGATATAAACTTTTCTCGAAATCATGATGCTTGATATTTTTCAGAAGGCAAATATAATGCTTTTAAGTCATCTATGACTCCTCAATCTCTACTCTCGTGGCAAGTACTTCGTAGAAAGTTTTCTCTTCTCCGTCGGCGGAGGTGTAGCGGTTCTGCCGCAGTCTGCCGATGACATGAACGCAGGATCCTTTGCGGATCAGGCTGAAGTCCGGCATGCCTTTCCCGTTCCAGGCTGTTATGGAATGCCACGTGGTCTCCTCCTTCAGTTTGCCGGAGCGGTCCTTGTAAGTCTCGTTGGTGGCGATGTTGAACCTCGCTACGGTGTTGTCACCTACTCTCATAATCCGTGCGTCCTGCCCTGCGTTGCCCCGCAGTTCGATTCTGTTGAATGATCTGTCCATAAAATCCGGTTTTAAAGGTTTGAAAATGTTTACGGATGCAAAGCAAGGCAAAATCTTCTGGAAAATCCGTATTTAAACGGCTATAAACGTTTATAAATGAGTAAAAACGGATAAAAACGTATTTTTTTACGTTCGGAGCATAAGAGTGTAGTCAGGATGATATAACTTTGTGTCAGCATACATTAAGATCAGAAGCGTATGGAAGAGGAGAAAAGATGTTGTCTTAACTGCAACAGTATCATTAACGGGCGTCCCGACAAGAAATTCTGCTCGGATGCCTGCCGTACAATGTTCCACAACCGTATCAGGCACATCCGGCATACACAGAGCGAAGAGCTCTCGCGTATTGACCGGATACTTAAAAAGAATCACGCTATCATCGAGAGACTGTACTCCCGGGGAGAGCGTGAGACTACATTTACGGAACTGTTCGGAATGGGGTTCAATTTCGACTATATCACCTCACTGAGGGAGAACCCCGATATTTCGAGTTCGTACATTGTCGGGTGCTATGACTATACCTATGTGATAGGCAGGGACGGAAGAGTCTTTCTTGGGAAGAAAAACTCTATTCCACTGTAACCGACTTTGCGAGGTTTCTCGGCTGGTCCACATCCCTTCCCTTGGCTATGGCTACGTGGTAGGCCAGCAGCTGCAGGGGAATTGTGGACAGCAGGGGCACAAAGCACTCTTCGGTGTCCGGAATTTCGAAGCTCCAGTCTGAGATGTTCCTGACATCTGTGTCACCTTCGGTGACGATGGAAATTATCCTGCCTTTGCGGGCCTTGATTTCCTGTACATTGCTGAATATCTTGTCGTATTTTCCCCTTCTCGTGGCGATGACCACTACCGGCAGCTCGTCATCTATCAGGGCTATGGGACCGTGTTTCATCTCTGCGGCAGGATATCCCTCGGCATGGATATATGATATCTCCTTCAGCTTCAGGGCGCCTTCAAGAGCTACGGGATAGTTGTATCCGCGTCCGAGGTAGATGAAATTGTGTGCGTATGTGAAGACTCTGGCGATTTTGGATATCTCCTCATCGTGCCTGAGTATCTTTTCTATCTTTTCGGGAATGCGTTGCAGTTCCTCTACCAGTTCCCGTCTGCGTGTTTCGGTGATAGTCCCTTTTTCCTTTGCCAGGGAAAGGGCCAGCAGGGCAAGGGTTGAGACCTGTGCCGTAAAGGCTTTGGTGGATGCCACGCCTATTTCCGGACCGGCATGCGTGTAGCAGCCGGAGTTTGTCTCACGGGGAATGGACGAGCCGACCACGTTGCAGATTCCGAACAGGAAAGCTCCGTGTGCCTTGGCCAGCTTGATGGCGGCAAGAGTATCAGCCGTCTCTCCCGACTGGGATATTGCTATCACGATGTCATCGCTGAATATTACAGGTTTGCGGTATCTGAATTCGGATGAGTACTCTACCTCTACGGGTATTCTCGCCAGTTCTTCGATCATGTATTTCCCGATCTGGGCGGCATGCCACGAGGTACCGCAGGCGCAGATGATTATTCTGCGGGCATTCAGGAACCTCTCCCGGTTGTCGATGATGCCGGAGAGCTTGACTTCTCCGAGGTCAGGGTTGAGACGGCCTTTCATGGAGGTCCTGAGGGTATTCGGCTGTTCGTAGATTTCCTTGAGCATGAAGTGGGGGAAGCCGCCTTTCTCGATTTCGCTCAGATTGAGCTCCAGTTTCCTGACGATAGGAGTCACTTCTACCTGCCGCAGGTCTGTAATGCGGATGCCGCCGCCTCTTTCCATTACGGCTATCTGTTCGTCATCCAGATAGATGACTCTGTCCGTATACTCGACAATAGGGGTGGCGTCCGAACCTATGAGAAATTCGTCCTTGCCTATGCCTACCACCAGCGGACTGCCCTTGCGGGCTGCGATCATGATATTCGGGTTGTCCTTGTCGATGATGACTATGGCGTAGGCGCCTATGACGTTACGGAGGGCGAGGGGGACAGCTTCTATGAGGGATATGTGGTGTGAGTCCATCATGTACTGTACGAGCTGTATTACGACCTCGGTGTCTGTGTCGCTGTGAAAGTGATAGCCCTTGTTGAGCAGCTCCTTTTTCAGTGCCTTGTAGTTCTCGATGATGCCGTTGTGGATAAGGGCCAGGTTCTTGTGCTCCGAATAGTGTGGGTGTGCATTGATATCATTCGGTTCGCCGTGTGTGGCCCAGCGGGTATGTGCTATACCTATGGTACCTGAAGTGTCCTTGTCTGCGATGAGTTTTTCCAGGTCGCTTACTTTACCCTTGGACTTGTATATGGAAAGATTGCCTTCTGCATTGATGAGCGCGATGCCCGCGCTGTCATAACCTCTGTATTCCAGTCTGTGAAGACCTTTGATCAGGATGGGGGACGCCTGTTTCTGTCCCATGTAGCCTACTATTCCGCACATAATTTGTCTGTTCAAGATTTTCAGACAAAAATAGTAAATAGGATATAATTTTTATAATTTTGCCGCGGTCATTGTCATTTTTATTTCTTCAAAACAATGAAAGTGTTAAAGATTTTCGGGAAAATCCTTGCCCTCATTATCCTTGTAGCAGTAATCGGAACGGCCGTTATGAGTGTCTCCCCGATATACAGATTCGAAGGTCCGTCTCCTTTCAAAGGGGACAGAATATACAATCCTTACGCGGATTTCGACAGTACGCTCGGATGGAAACGGGCATGCCTGCATACCCATACCAGGGTGGACAAGGGTATCAACGAGTGCCCTTATTATCCGGACGTGGTCTACTCCGATTATATGAGTTACGGCTACGATATCTTAGGATTCTCCAACCATCAGGCCCTTACACCTCATCCGGTGGATTCTTCCCTGTATATTGCCATATATGAGCACGGGTACAATCTGTTCAAGTTCCATCTGAATGCTTTCGGAGTGGACAGGGTGTACAAGTTCGATCACCTGCTGCCGGTTCTTCTGTCGCAGAAACAGTTCATGATAGACCGTCTGGCAGCCGACGGGGACTTCGTGCAGTTCAACCATCCGGACAGGACGCTGACCGTTGACCGCAGGGTAATGGAACATCTTTCCGGATACCGTCTCATAGAGGGTGATTCCGGATTCGGGGAAAGTGACGGGGGTGAGGGTTCCCGGCTGGTACATTGGGACGAGGCACTGTCCGCCGGCCGTTATGTCCACAACAATATCAATGACGACAATCATAACTCCAAGGCCCATGCCGCCATCGCCCGCCGCTGTTCGTGGATAAATACTCCGTCTCCCCTCTGGAGTGATGTCCGGACACAGTTGTTGAAAGGCAATTTCTACACCACCAGGGTACCTGATTTCGGCAATGGGGATACGGCTGTAAAGCATGCTGAGAATCTGAGGCTTCCGAAGGTAAAGGGCATAGGAATGAAAAACGATACTGTGTTCATGCGCCTGGATGTGCCCGCAGCTGTGATAAAAGTGATATCGCAGGGAGGTGCGGCAGTGGACTCGGCTCTCAATACCGACCGGATAGCCTATGTCATGTCTCCGGAGGATCCTTACGTAAGGATGGCGGCGTGGTATGACAACGGTACAGTTGTATATACCAATGCATTTGCCCGTTATTCTTCCGGAGATTCCCCCTATCGGGAGTTCGGCCATCCGGTAAGGTGGGGAATGACAATTCTGTGGAACCTTATGCTTTTGGCGGTTACTGCTGCATCCGTCGCTGCCATTGTCCTTCTGTTCGCGAAAAGAAAGTGACTATTTCAGGAAAACCTCGATGGCTCCGTCTCCGTAGGAGAGTACCGAGGCGTCCTGTACCACTGTCCCCGGATATTCTTTCAGCCGTTTCAGCAGTTCGGAACGCAGAATTCCGCGCCCGTGCCCATGTATGAATACCACTGACCTCATTCCCTTGCGGAAGGCTTCGGCCATACTTTTCTCGAAAACGTCGAGCTGTACGAAAAGTGCATCGCTGTCAGGGATATTGCGGGCTGCAGGATATTTTTCCCTTATCCGTTCCATGTGCAGGTCCACTTCCATCCTGCCGTCCTGAAGGTGTGACTTCCTGCCGGTACGTATGCCATTATTGTGCGGGGTGGGCTTCTGCTTGAACTGTGAGATTCTGTTGTTGCCGTCATACAGACGGATCTCCTGAGAATTGTCGCAGGCGTCTATCCGTACCACTTCCCTTGACGATACCCGCATCCGCATGCCGTCCATTTCGATCTCCAGGATGTCCCCGCCAGGCAGCGCCGATACCCGGCCGTCCCCTTCGAAGTCCAGAAACCTGACCCTGTCACCTATCTTGTATCCGTTCTCCACCTGTATACTTATTACTTATTTTGTAGACAAATTCCGCTTTCTGCACATGTCCTCTGACAAATTCCAGGATAAAGCGTATTTTTGTACATATAAAAACAGCATTATATGAAAGATATCATCAACCTGGATTCAGTAGACAAATATAACAAACTTTTCGGCATCGAGACACTGCATCCTCTCGTGAGTGTCGTGGACCTGTCGGAGGCGACCCGGATTCCGGAGGAGTTTACCTTCAATTACGGAATCTATGCCGTGTTTCTCAAACAGGTCAAGTGCGGGGACATACGTTACGGCAAGCAGGTCTACGACTATCAGGAGGGGACAGTCACCAGTTTCGCCCCCGGCCAGGTGGTGTCGGTGACCATGGACAGGTCGGTCAGGCCGGCCGCGCTCGGCGTACTCTTCCATCCGGACCTGATAGCGGGCTCTTCCCTCGGAAGGGAAATCAGAAGATATACGTTTTTCTCCTACAGCTCTTCGGAGGCACTTCACATATCCGAGGATGAGAAAAACATATTCACGGACTGTCTCGACAAGATTCGCGACGAGTTGCTCAGGCCTATAGACAAGCACAGCAAGAGGCTTATTTCCCGCAATATAGAATTGCTGTTGGACTATTGTATGCGTTTTTATGAGAGACAGTTCAACACACGTTCTTCGGTCAACCGGGATATTCTGGCCAGATTCGAGGATCTTCTCTCGGATTATTTCCGCAGCGGACAGACGCTTGAAGAGGGGCTGCCTACGGTCAAGTATTTCGCGGACAAGGTATGCCTGTCTCCGAATTATTTCGGGGACCTGATCAAGAAGGAGACCGGAAGGACTCCCCAGGAATATATCCAGAACAAGATAATAGAGACAGCCAAGGAACAGATACTGTATACAGACAAGACGGTCAGTCAGATCGCCTATGATCTCGGCTTCCAGTATTCCCAGCATTTCATAAGGGTGTTCAAGAAAAACGTGGGACAGACTCCTCTGGAATATAGAAAATGTTCGAACTTTTAGAAAATGGCAACCCGCTTCATCCGCTTATCTGTGTGGCGGGTGCATCGGAAATATGCAGCTGCGACTGCGACGAGACGGATTTCTATACGGTCATGGTGGAGCCTGGAGACAGTGCCCCGGCCTCCATGGGCAGGCAGTACTATGACTATTCGGACGGGGTGGCATATTTCATTCCTCCCGGAACGTCTTTCAGGGCCTTCTCATGTTGTGCAGGCGCCGGTTGCGACTGGCAGGGACGTGCGCTGTTTTTCCACCGTATCCTGCTGGAGGGTACCTGTCTTGAAGACATCCAGGACCGCTATACCTTTTTCAGGTACCGCAGCCGCAATGAGGCGCTGCATCTTTCCTCACGTAATATGGGGCTTCTGCAGAGGTGTCTTGACGGTATAGACTGGGAACTGTCTTCCTGTATCGACGAGTACACGTCGACTCTCATCGTCAACCGTCTTGAGATGATGCTGAATTACTGTCTGCGTTTTTACAGATACCAGTTCATAATCAGGCATGAAGCTGACATGCAGATTATTGGGAAGATGGACGGCATTGTACAGAAGCATTTTCTGCGAAGTTCCGGAACATGCCGCAAGGAACTGCCGTCCCTGCAGGCCACGTCCAGGCTGCTGAACATCTCGCCGGCTTATCTTGAGGATATGCTCCATCATGAGACCGGCATGACCTGGATAGAATACATCCGTAAGAAGCAGTTCGACACGGCGGGCCAGGAACTGATGCGTACTGACAAGAGCATTACGCAGATAGCAAGGGAATTGGGCTATCCTTCCGTCGGGTATTTCAACAGGATATTCCAGAAACTGCACGGCTGTACTCCTGCAGAGTACCGTTCACATTGCTAATTTAGCCATTGCGGCAATGAAGCTGCAGACAAATTAGCAATGACATATGATAGCAGGTTATCTTAGGGTAAGTACGGATAAACAGAATCCGGACAATCAGAAGGATGAAATCCTTCGTTATGCAAAAAGCAGGCACATTATCGTAGACTGTTGGGTTACGGAGATTGCGAGCGGCAGTAAAAATGAAAAGGAACGCAAGCTCGGCTCCCTGTTGCGGCGGCTGAAGCCGGGTGATACGCTTATCGTTACGGAAATATCACGGCTGAGCAGGACACTCACCGACATCATGGAGATAATGGGCAAATGCCTGAAGAAAAAAATAAGGATCTATACTACCAAGGAGGGATACGCTTTCGATGACAGCATCAACAGCAAGGTCCTCTGTTTCGCTTTCGGGCTGGTGGCGGAGATTGAGCGCAATCTGATATCGATGCGGACCAAGGAGGCCCTCGCGCTCAGAAAGGCCAACGGAGTGGTGCTTGGCCGCCGCAAGGGCAGCTGTACCAAACTCAGGATTCTGGAGGAGAATCATTCTGATATTATCCGGATGTTGGGGGAAAGGTGCAGCATATCATACATCTGCAGGTGCTACGGTATATCCCGCGAGACATTCAACAAGTACCGTCGTCTGAATCCTTCTGTCTCGCGGGCTATATCCTGCCGGCCATAGCCCGGCAAATACGGGTCTACTCGTCGTAGTGGAAGCGGATATCCTTGATGATGTCGGGATGCAGGCTGTTGGAGACAGGGCAGGTGCGTGCTGCGGATTCAATGAGTCTCTTGGCCTTGTCATCGTATTTCTGTCCTTTGGGGAATGTTATGTCCACGGTGATGCGGGCTACGCGGCGGGGATTGGCCGCCATCTCCTTTTCTATCTCGACTGTGGTGCCGTCGATGTCAAAACCGTAGGACTGGGCCGATATGCCCATGATGGTCAGCATGCATGAGCCGAGTGATGAGGCGAATATGTCTGTGGGGGAGAAGTACTCGCCTTTGCCGTGGTTGTCCAGTGGAGCATCTGTAATGATTTTGTTGCCTGACTGTACATGTTCGATCTCGGTGCGGAGACCTCCGAGATAGGTGGTTCTCATCTTTGTCATAACTCTTGTGTTTTAAAAATTCATTCTACTATATTTCCGAGCAGGGTAGCTGAAGTACAGCTCTCTACCGTTACGTTCACATATTCTCCCGGACGGTGGCCGAGTGCCGGGAATACGCATACCTTGTTGCCCTGTGTCCTTCCGAACAGGGCACCCTTGTCTCTCTTGGATGTCCCTTCGATCAGCACTTCATAGGTCTGTCCCACGCATTCACGGTTGCGTTCGAGGGAGATGGCGCTTTGCAGTTCTATGATTTCATTCAGCCTGCGGGTCTTTACTTCGGGGGGCACATCGTCTGCGAAGTGCCTTGCCGCCTTGGTGCCGGGTCTCTGCGAATACTGGAACATGAACGCACTGTCGAAACGGACCTGTCTCATCAGCGAGAGGGTTGCCTGGTGGTCCTCCTCCGTTTCGGAGCAGAATCCGGCGATGATATCTGTCGTTATGGCAGCTTCGGGGACTGTCTCGCGTATTTTCTCTATTCTTTCCAAATATCCTGCCACCGTGTATTTGCGGTTCATCTTTTCCAGCATCCTGTCACTTCCAGACTGCACCGGCAGATGGATGTGGGTACATATATTCGGATACATGGCCATTGAGTACAGTACTCCGTTGCTCATGTCCTTGGGATGGGAGGTGGAGAACCTCACCCTCAGGTCGGGGGCCACGAGGGCCACCAGTTCGATGAGCTGGGCGAAATTGACTGATTCGGTGGGGTTCCCGGGATTTTTCCACAGGTATGAGTCTACATTCTGCCCCAGCAGGTTGACTTCCCTATACCCGGCTTCATACATGTGTCTGGCTTCCCTGACGATTGACTGCGGGTCGCGGCTGCGCTCGCCTCCGCGGACGTATGGTACTATGCAGTAGGTACACATGTTGTTGCAGCCCCGCATGATGGATATGAATGATGTAACCCCGTTCGGGTCCGTGCGTACCGGCTCAATGTCGGCATAGGTCTCTTTGAGCGAGAGGGCTGTGTCAATCTGCTTCTGTCCTTCGGTTTCGAGCCTTTGCAGCAGTACCGGCAGCTGGCGGTATGTGTCGGGTCCGGCGACTATGTCGACTGCCGGATGCGACATGAGTTCCTGCTTGAGCCTTTCGGCCATGCAGCCGAGGACCCCTACGGTCACTTCCCTTTTTTTCTTTTCCTGAAGGAACCGGTCGAGCCGGCCCCATACCCTTTGCTCTGCGTTTTCCCGGATGGAGCAGGTATTGACCAGTATCAGTCCTGCCTCTTCAATGCCGGAGCACGGCGTGTATCCTTCCTTTTCCAGGATGGACAGCACTATCTCGCTGTCGTAGACATTCATCTGACAGCCGTAAGTCTCTATGAAAATCCTTTTGTCTTTTGTCATTGCAGGCGCAAAGATAACTTTTTATATCTTTGCCGGGACAAACCGCAGTGAATTATGAGAAGAATTATGCTTTTGCTTGCTGCCTCCCTGCTGTTGGCCGGGTGTGCCGGATACAGTGAAATAAGGGTGGAGGAGGTGCGCCTCGGAAGTTTCCGTTTCAATGGGACGTCCTCTGCTACGATAGGGCTCGAGGCCACTGTGGACAATCCTACCCGTTACACCATAGCCCTCGAGGAGGTGGACGCGGTATTGTTGCGTGGGGGCAAGGATTTTGCAAGGTTCTCTCTTGAAGGAAAACCTTCTGTGGCGCCACGTTCCACATCCGGTGTCTCCATACCGGTAAAGGCATCGGTACTCGATCCGGTCGGCATCATCACCTCGGGTCTTGATTTCGGCAGTTGGGCCCTGGATGATTTTACAGTGAGCGGAAAGGCAGTCTTCAGTGCCGACGGAGGCATGAAAAAGACCGTGAGAATGAAAAATGTGCCGTTGAAGGAAATAGTTGAAAGTATAAAATGAGATATATGAGAAAGTTATTTCTTTTGCTGGCTGCAACCGTGCTGCCGTTGTGCGTGGCATCGGCGCAGACGCCCGACTCTCTGTCCGTAAGAGACAGCGTGGAGGCTGTCAGGTATATGGACTATGACAGTCTGATGACTTATCTGGACGGTTCGGTCAGTATGTCGGACTCCCTTGTAAAGGCTATGGCAGGCCAGGTGGAAAAGAACAGGAGCCGGAAAGTGCAGGGGTACAGGGTCAGGATATATTTTGACAACAGCCAGAATGCACGGGCTGTGTCTGAGGCTATAGCCGATACGTTCAAGGTAAAGCATCCCGACGTACCGGTTTTCCGGATATATGACAACCCTTATTTCAAAGTGACGGTAGGGGAGTTCCGGACCAAGTCGGATGCCATGCGTTTTCTTGAGGCCATCAGGCCCGAGTATCCTACCGTGTTTCTGGTCAAAGAATCTTTCTCCACCATTTAGGCCTGAATCTTGCGGCCATGGCATGCAGGGCTTCCTGCATGGGAACCAGATGCCTGTCCTTCTTTTCCGGATAGATGTCCTCCATCTTGACGAGGATTCCGGTCTCCTCCACGTTACCGAAACCAGGGTTGACGGCAGTGCCGAATACCTTCATCGACGGGGAGAGGTTCATGTATGAATTGATCAGCGGCGGGATCAGCTCGCCGTTGAGTTTTATTTCTTTCTGCAGTACCTTGTATGCATCGTGGTATTCAAGGCCGTTGAACAGTTCCCGGTAGTATTTGTTGCCGCTGTCGAAGTCGATGGGATTGACGGGGGTGACCAGTCTGTCCGGGTCTCCGAAGTATTTGTGCAGGAAGTTGAGCAGGGTATTGCGGGCCTTCAGGTTGTATGATGTGTACATGGTCACCTTCCCGAAGAAATACTTGTAATGGCTGTATTTGAGCATAAGGGCGCCGAGTCCGTCCCAAAGGTTGTCCAGTGCAAAAATTCCCTTGCGTTTAAGGTTGATGTTCTGGTAGTTGGGCTGGATGAACGAACGTCCAAGCTCGATAGTGAAAGGCAGATAGTCCTGTACGAATGTGTCGGAAAAACGGAATATCTCCCGTGTCGCCATTTTTTCCGGAGGAATGCCTCCGCACAGGATGTAGCGGTAGCCTCCGAGTATCTCCTTGTCGTGCGGATCCCAGACTATGAGCTGGCGGTAATAGTCGACAGGGTCGGTGTCGAACTGGTCGATGTCGCAGTCTTTGCCTGAGCCTCCTCCTGCGAGCCGGAAGGATATCTCGCGCAGCCTTCCGATTTCCTGCATGATGTTCGGGGAATCCTTGTATGTCACCTCGTAGAGTTCGTTGTCTCCCTTACGGGTGGTCCTTATGTACTTTGCTGCTGTAAGCTCATGGCGTATGAGCTTTCTGTCAACGGGTTTGATTACGGGCTGCATAACTTTTCTGTCTTATGATGTCGCACCATTCTTTATGGGAATGCTCCCCGGTGAGGGAAGTGTAGGGGACCGGATCCCCAATGTAAAGGTCAAATGACGAGCCTTTCTTCCTGAACATTTCGTCCGGCAACAGGAATGTCTCGATATTGACCTTGATACCCAGTTTCTTGCGTAGGCCGGCAAGACGGTAGAAGAATCCGGAGTTCTCTCCGGAGAAGAACATGGGGACGATGTCGCGACGGCTCTCTATGGCTTTTGTCACGAAAGTCTTTTTCCAGTCGAGGTCGCTTACCTTTCCGTCGATAAGTCTGGAACACAGGCCTGCAGGGAAGTACAGGATCTGTGCGTCAGAGTTGAATGTGTCCTGGAACAGCCGTGTGTTGTCGTGCCGCATCTTTCCGTATTTGTTGACAGGCACGAAGACAGGGGCAAGCGGCCTGATGTACATCAGCAGGTCATTGACGATGAATCTTACATCCTTGAAATGGCTGCCTATGTAGGAGATAAGAATCATTCCGTCCAGCCCTCCGAGAGGATGGTTGGAGACGAATATGTATCGTCCTGACGGATCCGGGCGGGAGCCGGAATAGTGTACGTTGTATGTCACGTCGAGGTCGTGCAGGATACGGGTGGCGAACTCTACCCCGGTGTAGTCCCTGTTGTCTGACAACAGACGGTTGATCTCGTCCTGATGTATCAGTCTTTTGATGAAATTGATGACAAAGCGCGGAAGTCTGTCCGCAAGTCGGGGACTTTTTCCGCGGATTACTTTTTCAACGTCGACCGATAGGATGGTGTTTTCTGAGTCCATAACAGAGAATCAAAATACAAATATAAAATATTTATTGTTATCTTTGAAGCCGGTATGCTAAAACAAGGATTACAACAGAAACTGCAGCAGGGACTGTCCCCTCTCCAGATCCAGACCATAAAACTGCTGGAACTGCCCACTCTCGAGCTGGAGCAGAGGATCAAGAAGGAGCTGGAGGAGAATCCGGTGCTGGACGAGGCCCCCTCATCCGAGGAGACAGACGATGGAGAACCCAAGAATGTTTCCCTGAGCGACTACAGTCCGGATGATCCTACTCCGTCCTACCGTCTTTATATCAACAACCAGGGCAAGGACCTGAAACCCCAGTACAATACTTTCTCCGTCAAGGAGAGCTTCCACCAGAACCTCGAGATGCAGCTGGGATACAGTGGGCTTACCGGGGATGACAGAGCTATCGCATCATTTATCATAGGCAGCATAGACGATGACGGATATCTGCGCCGTGACATCGTGTCACTTACAGACGACATCGCTTTCAGGCTCAATATCGAGACGACCCCAGAGCATGTGGAGAAAATCCTCAAGGTGATCCAGGAATTCGAACCGGTCGGGGTCGGCGCCCGGGATTTAAGGGAATGCCTGATGCTGCAGCTGCGTGCAAAGGAACAGACTCCGGAGCGGAAGAGGGCGGAGGAAATTCTGGAGAACTATTTCGAAGAGTTTTCCCGCAAGCACTACGACAGGATAATGACCCGTACAGGAATGAGCAAGGACGAGCTGAAGGAGGCCATGGACGAGATCGTCCATCTGAACCCACGTCCGGGAGGACAGATAGATGATTCGTATGTGGAGCAGGCCCAGCAGATTGTCCCCGATTTTATCCTCGACAACAAGGACGGGGAGCTGATACTGACCATGCCCAAGTTCTCCGTACCCGAGCTGAGGGTCAACAAGCGGTATGCCGACCTGTTGATGAACTCGGCGGCTTCTTCCGGAAAGAGGGGCAAGGAGGCGGTGTCTTTCGTAAAGCAGAAACTGGATTCGGCAAAATGGTTCGTGGAGGCCATAAAGCAGAGGCAGAATACTCTGCAGAATACCATGAAGGCCATCCTCGATTTCCAGCACGACTTTTTTCTGGACGGGGACGAGACAAAGCTGAAGCCTATGGTCCTTAAGAATATCGCCGAAAAGACAGGCCTCGACATCTCTACTATATCAAGGGTTGTCAACTGCAAGTATATCCAGACAAATTTCGGAGTATATCCTCTTAAATACTTTTTCTCCGAGGGCATGAAGACCGAAAGCGGGGATGAGGTATCCACCCGCGAGATCAAGAAGGTGCTGTCCGAGAGCATTGAGGCAGAGGACAAAAAAAAGCCCCTCACGGATGAGGAGCTTGTAACTGTCCTCTCGCAGAAGGGCTATAAGGTGGCGCGGCGTACAGTCGCCAAATACCGTGAGCAGCTCAACATACCCATAGCGAGGATGCGTAAGGAAATCTAAGCGTCTGTCCTTTTCTTCCTGACACTTTTGAAGATAAGGTAAGCGGCTAAAACAAGGAAGACGGCCAGTATGGAAACCATCTCGGTGACGTGCTCGAGAGGGGCTGTCCATATCTCGTTGAACAGGTTGATGCGGCCCATTATTTCCACCGGAGTCCAGAAAACAATGACGGTGGCTATGGCCATACGTATGTTTGCTCCCCAGGAGGCTATCTTCAGTTCCTTGATGAACATGAATACGGCACCGACCAGACACCCGGCCCCTATAATGAGAGTGACAGGATGATGGTCGCCAAGGAAATTGGGGTCATAGCAGAACATCAGCAGGAGGTAGCAGGCCCACATCATCATGTTCAGTTCCATGAATGTGGTGATGGAGGTGTGGCGTGTCAGCGGACGTGTGACATATTCGTCCTTGCGTTTGCCGAAGATACGCTTCTGTATCCATGTGATGAAGTAGCATCCGGTCTTGACACTGAAGATGTAGACAGTCATTATGAGCATCCAGAATCCGAAGGTGGCAGGCATGATAAGATACTCGGGCTGTGTGACGATCTCACCGTTGACGATTTCCGGCTGTACGCCATAACGGTCTGCGTAGTACATGAGCAGGAACTCCACCCATCCTGTCCAGAACAGCATGCCTCCGGCCAGACCGAGAAGAGTCTGCCTGGTGTCTCCCTTTACGAATACACCGGATATTACGATGCCTAATCCTACGGCGCCCATGACGAATGCGGCCACATGCATGGCCTGGGGTTGCAGGAAGTGCTCCATTAGAATCATAAGTGCATGTCCGAGGGGCATGGCGAACAGGACCACGAGAAAGGAAATGACGGTTTTGCCCCAGTACCTTTTTGACGGGGCGGATACAGTATCTGTCATGATATATCTGTTTTAGAGTTTGTCTCCGAATGCGAGGTCGCCTGCATCGCCGAGACCGGGTACGATGTAGGATTTGTTGGTAAGTTCCTCGTCGATGGCAGCTGTCCAGTAGGTGATGCTTTTGTGCGGCAGGGTCTTTGACAGGTATTCCACGCCGTAGCTGCTGGATATGGGGCATACGATATGGGTGTGGACCGGAGTGCCCTTCTCCATCAGTTTCTGGTAGGCGAGCACGAGAGAGGCTCCGGTAGCCAGCATCGTATCGGCCAGAATGAGCACCTTCCCGTCGATAGCGGGGGAGGTGAAGTATTCCATTTTTATATCGAATTTGTTGTCTTTGCCGTATTTGCGGAATGCGGCGACAAATGCGTTCTGGGCGTTGTCGAAGTAATTGAGCAGCCCGTTGTGCAACGGTAGTCCGGCCCTCATTATGGTGCCCAGGACTATTTCATCCGCCAGTACGCGGGACTGGGCTATGCCGAGGGGAGTGGTCACTTCTACGGTCTTGTAGTTCAGCTTTTTGCTGATCTCGTAGGCGAAAATCTCACCCATCCGCTCGAGATTGCGGCGGAAGCGCATGTGGTTCTTCTGTATGTCTTTGTCGCGGATCTCGGCGAGGTATTGGTTCAGGACGGAATTTCCGTCGCTAAGGTTGATTATGGTCATATGCCGGTTTTTCTACAAATGTACACAAAAATCACAGACCCTCGTCACTGAAACTGTAATATTTGTCTCCACCCACGATGATATGGTCGAGAAGGGCTATGTCCATGAGTTGTGCCGCTTCCCGCAGTATCCTGGTCTGCTTGCGGTCCATCTCGCTCGGATACGGGTTCCCTGACGGGTGGTTGTGCACTACTATTATGGCACTTGCGAGCTTGTCTACGGCTTTCTTGATTATAATCCTGGTGTCCAGGACAGTATGTGTCAGACCTCCGGTGCTGACCTTCTCCTTGGATATGATCCTGTTTGCCCGGTTGAGGTACAGTACCCAGCATTCTTCATGCTGGAGGTTGCGCATCATGGGAATGAAGATCCTTCCGACGCAGCTGGAGGCCCTGACGGTCCCCTGGAGTACGGACGGTTCGCTCTGGATCCTTACCGCAAGCTCGAACATGGCCAGCAGCCGGGATGCCTTGGCGGTCCCTATGCCCGGAATCGAGCAGAGTTTGTCGAGCGAAAGGCCGGTGAGGCGGTTCAGGGAATTTCCCGCCTCGGCGAGTACCTCTCTCGCTACATCCAAAGCGCTCTTGTCTTTAGTGCCGGAGTTTATAAGTATGGCAAGCAATTCGGAATCGCTCAGTGAGGCCGCCCCCGACACACTCATCTTTTCACGCGGCCTGTCATCTGCCTTCCAGTCGTTGATGCTCATGATATAAAAAAAACTTCCCGACAAAGTTCGGGAAGTTTTTCTAATATCTTTGTGCGCAAACGTAAAAAGTTACAGCTTGTTTACGTAAACTGCGATTCCGCTTTTGAGGTTTGCCGCCTTGTTCTTGTGTATCACATTGATCTTTGCGAGTTTGTCGATCATAGCGGATACTTTGGGAAGGAGTGCTGCGGCAGCTTCCTTGTCTGTGGTGTTTCTGAGCGCCCTGATGGCGTTGCGTGTTGTCTTTGCATAATAGCGATTATGCAATCTGCGCGACTCGTTCTGACGGTTGCGCTTGTCTGCTGATGCGTGATTTGCCATTTTAAATCTTTTTATATTTGGTAGAGGATAGGGGAATCGAACCCCTGTTGCAAGAATGAAAATCTTGAGTCCTAGCCGCTAGACGAATCCTCCAACTATGTCTTTACATACTATCCCTGCATTTTGGGAGTGCAAAGATATAGATTATTTTTCATCTACCAAATTTTCTTTGGAAATTAGTTGGATGCCATCCGATAACCGTTTGAGGGACTCTTCCTTGCCAAGGAGGTAGAGAATGTCGATTGCTCCTCCCGGGGTGGCCATGAGGCCTGACAGAGCGATTCTTACGGGCCATGTCAGGGGGCCGAGCTTCAGTCCGAGCTCTCCGGCCAGGGATGTCATGGCGTCCAGCAGTGACTCTTCTGACCAGTCCTCCACATCGGAGAGGCGTTCTACGGCCTTCCCGAGGATGGCGGCAGAGGTCTCAAGAGTGGATTTGTTCTTCTTGTGGATATAGAGTCCGGTACTGTATTCGGGAAGCCGGAACAGGAATGCGATTTTCTCGGGAATATCCGAGTACTTGGTGATGCGGGACTGCAGGAGGGATGCGAGCTTCTGCCATTTGGGCTCCAGGAATGTTCCCCTGATGCCGGCAAACGGGAAGGCGTCGCGGATGAATACCTGGGGTTCAAGCATCGTGATGTGCTGTCCGTTCACCCAGCCGAGTTTCTGGTAGTCGAATACGGCGGGGCTCTTGTGGACGCCCGCTACGGAGAACTGGGCTATCAGTTCGTCCATGGAGAATATTTCCTGTTCGCTTTTGGGTGACCAGCCGAGGAGTGCGATGTAGTTGATGATTCCTTCGGGAAGATATCCCTGCTCGACCAGAGCCTGGAAACTTACGGCGCCGTGGCGCTTGGAGAGTTTGCTTATGGAGCCGTCGGCGTTGCGCCCGTTGATGATGGGCAGATGGATATATGCCGGGGCCTCCCATCCGAACGCCTGGTAGAGGAGGATATATTTGGGATTGGAAGAAAGGTATTCCGAACCTCGGATGATGTGGGTGATGTCCATCAGGTGGTCGTCCACTACGTTGGCGAAGTTGTAGGTGGGCATTCCGTCGCTCTTGAGCAGTACCTGATCGTCGAGTGTGGAGTTGTCTACGGAAATCTCGCCGTAGACGAGGTCATTCCAAGAAGTTGTGCCTTCCAGGGGGATCCTCTGGCGGATGACATACGGTTTGCCTGACTCCAGCAGAGCCTTTACCTCTTCCGGGGGGAGATTCCGGCAGTGACGGTCATAGCCTTCCTGCGAATCCGAATCCTTGTCCTCTTTCTGGCAGAAACAGTAGTAAGCGGCTCCTTTTTCCACCAGTTCAAGCGCATATTTCCTGTAGATATCCTTGCGCTCGCTCTGTGTGTACGGTCCGTAACCGCCTCCGATGTCCGGTCCTTCGTCATGGAAGAGCTTGGCTGTGCGGAGAGTATCGTAGATGACGTCTATCGAGCCTTCGACATAGCGTCCCTGATCAGTGTCCTCGATGCGGAGAATGAATTTTCCGTTCTGGGATTTGGCAAACAGATATGCAAAAAGCGCCGTGCGCAGATTCCCGATATGCATGTATCCTGTGGGACTTGGCGCAAATCGTGTTCTGACTATCTCACTCATAATGTATGTAAAGGGGGAAAAGAAGAAGTAGTGGATAGGGGAATCGAACCCCTATTGCAAGATTGAGAATCTTGTGTCCTAACCGTTAGACGAATCCACCGTTGGTTTGGGAGTGCAAAAATAGACATTATTTTTCAACTCCCAAATTTTTTGCAAAAATTATTGCCATTTGAAAGAATAAATTATCGACTCCACCTGCCTCAGGTATTTCCTCTTGTCGTACTTGGGCGCATATACAAAGGCATTTAGGATGATTATATTCTCCCTGTTGCGGTCGGGGAAGATGTGGCATACGAAAGGACCTCCCATGTAGTCGTTCTCCACTTCCCACAGCCCGCGCATCTCTACCATCGTCATTCCGTTGTATTTTAAGGTGTTGAAGCCGGGGTCTATGACTTTGTTGAAGGTCATATAGCTGTTTTCCCTCATGCCGGGGACATTTGCCTGCCAGAGGTCATGCAGTTTCTGTTTCAGGTATGCCGGAGAGAGCTGGGCGGTATCGGTGTAGGGGAACTTGAAGATGAGTATTCCCTGATTGACATAGGTGGTCTCCTGGGATATCCACATGAATTCCGGCGTGTTTTTCTTCATTGTGAATCCGCGGGGGAAGTAGGGTGAGCCTCCGATGTTTTTTGTTACGGCCAAGCGGACATCCCTGTCCTCGTACTTGGTGGAGTTGGCTATCAGGCGGTCTCTCTCGGCCTGCTCTATGGAGTTGATGATGAGCTCCCTGTTGTTGTCGATAAGCTCTCCGGCCTCCTCGGGGGTGGTTGCGGATACGGTCACGATTATCTGCGGCTTGGCCCAGGCATCGGCGCTGAGCCTTACTCCTGTGGTGTCGATCTCAGGGGATACATTGACGATGACTATGTTGCGGTGCATGAGGTAGCTGCCGGTAAATCCGCCGGGAGTGGCGTTGAAAAGCTTGAATACCGGTTCTCTCTGGGGCAGGAACGGATATTCTCCGGCGAGGATTTCCCTGAGTTTGGAGCCCAGTTCCCCCTCCCAGTATCCTTTGTTGATGACCACGAGCACCTCCCCTGCATTGCCGGTGATGCTTGGCAGGTATTTCGTGCGGTCTTTCGGCTCCTTGTTGCCGCATGCTGACAGCATGGACCCTATTATCAGCATAAGAGCTGCGAGTTTCAGTATACTTTTTCTCATAGTCGATATATTTAAAATTTACATTTCTATCTTATCAGTCTCATGATGTCGTTTCCGAATGCCAGAATCATGATCAGCAGCAGAAGCAGCATGCCTATCATCTGCGCCACTTCCATGAAGCGGTCGGACGGCTTGCGGCCGGTGATCATTTCGTACAGCAGGAACAGGATGTGACCTCCGTCAAGTGCGGGTATGGGCAGCAGGTTCATTACGGCAAGCATGATTGACAGCAGGGCCGTGATGTTCCAGAATATCTGCCAGTCCCAGCTCGAAGGGAAGATGCTTCCTATGGCAATGAAGCTTCCGACTGACTTGTATGCTTCGGTCTGGGGGGAGAATATAAGCCCGAGTTCCTTGATATAGTGCCCGATGTTGTTGAATGTCATCATAAATCCGGCAGGAATCGCCTCAAGCAGGTTGTATTCTCTCCTTGTGACGTTGATGCCGGAAGCATCTCTCTGCAGGAGGACTTCGATCCGTCCGTCCTGACCTACCTGTACCGGAACTGATACGGTGTCGTTCCCGCGCAGGAGGCGCAGGTCTACCGTCCGGCCGGCATTGTCTGCAAGCACATTCTGCAGGTCCTGATAGTAGGTCACGGGGCGGCCCGATACGCTGAGGAACCTGTCTCCGGTGCGCAGGTCCGCACCGGCATTGATAGAGGTGTCGGGCAGGCCTCCTACGAGTATGGGCAGGCGTATGCCGATCATGCCGGGAGTGTTGAGCATGGCCGGCATGTATTCAGGGTCGATTGCCACATCCACCGTGTCGTCTCCGCGCAGTACCGTCACCCGCTCCACCTGGTCGCGGAGCATGTCCACGTGCAGGTCGGCGAAATTGTCCGGTGCAGGCTTCCCGTCGAAGGCGATGATGCGGTCACCGTCGCGGAAACCGATCTCTCTGGCCAGGGGGCTGGTTTCAATGCCATAGACGGCATCGGCGGTACGGATATACTGTTCTCCCCATGTGAACAGGATGGCGATGTATATGATGATGGCCAGAATTACGTTCATCAGGACTCCTCCGGCCATGACGATGAGTCTCTGCCATGCCGGACGCGAACGGAACTCCCATGGCTGGGGCGGCTTTTTCATGGCCTCGGTATCCATCGACTCGTCGATCATGCCGGATATCTTGCAGAAGCCTCCGAGAGGTATGCAGCCGATTCCGAACTCGGTGTCGCTGCCCTTGGGCTTGAATTTGAAAATGGCGGGAGGGAAGAAAAGATAGAATTTCTCCACTCTTATCCTGAATATCCTCGCCGTGATATAATGTCCGAATTCGTGTACTAAAACCAGCAGGGACAGGGACAGAATTACCTGTATGATTTTAAGCAGTACGTCCATCTATCTTCTGGCAATTAGGTTGGAGGCGAATTCGCGGGTAGACTTGTCAGTGTCCAGGATGGCGTTGAGGTCCGGATCCTTGATGAAGGAACACTTTTCTATCGAGCGGGAAATCACTGCAGGGATATCAGTAAAGCGGATCTGCTCGTTGAGGAATGCCTCTACGGCGATCTCGTTGGCTGCATTCATGGCACAGGGTATGTTGCCGCCTTTCTTTATGGCTTCCAGGGCTATGCCGAGACAGGGGAACTTGGTCAGGTCCGGTTCGGAGAATGTGAAGCCTCCCAGTCTGTAGAAATCCAGTCTGGGTATATCCAGCGGCAGGCGGTCAGGATAGGTGAGGGCATACTGTATGGGCAGCCTCATGTCGGGAGTGCTCATCTGTGCAATCACAGAGCCGTCCTGGAATGAAACCATGCTGTGGATGACCGACTGGGGATGTATGACGATAGTAATCTGCGAGGGGTCCACTCCGAAAAGCCAGCAGGCTTCTATGACCTCGAACCCTTTGTTCATCAGCGTGGAGGAATCGACCGAGATCTTCCTTCCCATTTTCCATCTGGGGTGGTTCACCGCTTCGGAGGCGGTAACTGAACTGAGCTCGGAAGCGGGGGTCCTCAGGAAAGGTCCGCCGGATGCGGTGAGAAATATCCTCTCTATCGGGGAATGTTCCCCCTGCAGTGCCTGGAAAATGGCGGAATGTTCCGAATCCACAGGCAGGACGGCGGAGTTGTGTTCTCTGGCAGTCTGCATTACTATTTTGCCTGCAGCCACCAGCGGCTCCTTATTGGCTATGGCCACGGCCTTGCCGGAGCGAAGGGCGGCCAGTGTCGGTTCAAGGCCGCAGAAACCCACCATGGCAGACAGCACCAGGTCTATGTTTTCGCTTGTAGCCATGGCGTCTATGATCGAATCCATGCCGGCAAATACATTGATGCCGTGAGGGGTCAGGGCTTCGTTCACTTCCTGGTACAGGTCCTTGTTGGCGATGATGACGCAGGCTGCATTGAATTCGATGGCCTGCTGGATGAGCAGGAGGCTGTTGTTGGCCGCAGTCAGCAGCTGTATGTCGAATAGCTCCCTGTGTTCCCTTACCACGGAGAGAGCCTGTACTCCGATGGATCCGGTAGATCCGAGTATTGCCAGTCTTCTTTTGTCCATTATCGTGTTTTTTTGTATTCAGTTAAAAATTGATGTAGAGGGAAGGGTCTATCGGCTCCCCGTTGTGCCACAACTCGAAGTGCAGGTGAGGGCCGGTGCTGATGCTGCCTGCATCCCCTGCCAGGGAGATGGTCGTCCCGGCGCTTACGCGGTCTCCGACTTTCTTGACCAGTCTGGTGTTGTGCTTGTATATGGATACCAGATCGTTGCTGTGCTGGATGTGGATGCAGTAGCCGGTATCGTCACTCCAATAGGCAGCAATAACCGTACCGTCCAGGACCGAGCATACGGCCGAATTGTTCTGGACTGCAATATCCACGAACGGGTGCCCTTTGGCAGGGCTGTAGGACTCCGTGACCACGCCCTTTACGGGAGGGAAGAAGAGCATGCCTTCAAGCTGCGGCTCGGATCCGGAGGGACGCAGGCTGTATTTTTCTATTGAGTCGATCTTCTCCCTGAGTATGGAGTCCGCATCGTGACCGGCATCTTCTGTACTTGCCTCCGCTTTCCCCACACGGCTTTTGGCCAGCAGACTGTCGAGGGGAAACGGCTTCTCTCCGGCGATGATGCGGCTGATGTTGGTCAGCTGCAGGGTCATGATGCGCATGCGGGTCTCGAGGGAGTCGACCATGGCTGCGTTCTCGACGGCTTCGCGCTGGGTCGAGTAGGAGGGGTATCCGGGAAGGATCCGTTTGATCGGGGTGAACGCCACCAGACAGAAAGTGATGATGCAGATGAGGGCGATGCATCCGACGACTGCGAATACCGCCGCGTGTTTCGTCCCGCGGATGACAAAACGGAAGTCATGGGTGTCGTCGTCGAGCACGGCGAACAGGTATTTCCTGTCAGGCTGTTTTTTTGTCTCTTTATTTTTTTCGGACATACTTATTGACTACATTTGCAGGATGAACCGGATCATAGGTATAGACTACGGCAAAAAGCGGACAGGACTTGCGGTCTCGGATCCGCTGGGAATGTTCGCGTCCCCCCTGGACACAGTTCCACCTGCAAAGATAATCGAATATCTCGAAAATTATGCAGCGAGGGAGGGCATATCGCTGTTCGTGGTGGGCTATCCCATGAATCTTGACAATACTCCGTCGGAGGCGGCAAGGTATGTGGACGAGTTCCTTGCCAGACTCAGGAAACATTTTCCGGATATTCCGGTAGTGCTTGAGGACGAGCGCTTTACCTCGGTGTTGGCGCATAGGGCGATGATTGACGGAGGAATGAAGAAGATGGACAGGAGAGACAAGTCGGTGGTGGATAGGATAAGTGCCGCCATAATTCTCCAGTCATATCTGGACAGAAATAATTAAAAAAAAGAAGATATGGTTTTACCTATTTATGTGTACGGCTCGGAGGTTCTGCGTGCAGTCGCCGGGGATGTGGATGTGGAGAACGCGGACAAGGAGGAGCTTCGCAAGTACATAGACGACATGTTCGAGACAATGAAACACGCTGACGGCGTGGGACTGGCCGCCCCCCAGGTAGGGGACAGCCGCAGGATTCTGGTTGTGGACGGCAATGATATAGCGGATGTCTATCCGTATCTCAAGGGGTTCCGGAGAGCAATGATCAATCCGGAAGTGCTTGAGGAGAGCGAGGAGACCGCCGATTACAGCGAGGGCTGCCTCAGTATACCTGACATTCACTGCAATGTGGTGCGTCCCAAGAAGATCAAGGTGCGCTACTATGATGCGGACCTGAATGTGGTGGAAGAGGAACTGGACGAGTTTGCCTGCCGTATGGTCCAGCACGAGATGGACCATCTGGACGGTCATCTCTTTGTAGACAGGGTGGCTCCTATCCGCCGCAAGATGATAGCTGCCAAGCTGCACAACATAGCCAAGGGCAAGGCCCGCACCGCGTACAAAACCAAACTCGAAAAATAAAATGGGAGCATTTCATGCATACGACATCCGCGGACGCTGGAACGTGGACTTTGACCGCAATACTGTCTACAAGGTGGGATATTTCCTTCCGGAACTTCTCGGCTGCCGTAAAGTGGCGGTAGGAAGGGACATGCGCCTGTCATCTCCAGAGGTGCACGGGGCCCTGCTGCAGGGACTGACCGATGCCGGGGCGGATGTGTACGATCTCGGCCAGGCCACCACTCCCTACGTCTACTATGCGACGGCAGCCAAGGGCTTCATGGCCTCAGTGCAGATAACCGCCTCGCATAACCCGAAGGATGACAATGGACTGAAGGTCTCCCGGGAAAATGCCCTGCCCGTGGGATACGATGCGGGCCTGGGTACTATCGAAAAATGGATTAAGGAGGGGCGTCCGTGTATTCCGGTGGACGAAGCTTCCCGCGGGAAGGTGATTCCGCTCGATCTGCGGGAGGAGTATCTGGCCTTCCAGAGGCGCTATGTCGGAGACTGTTCCGGTCTGAAGATATGCGCGGACCTCTCCAACGGCATGTCGGCCCTGTTCGTCAAGGACCTCCTGCCCTCATCGGTGGAGTATATCTGCGACATTCCGGACGGTTCTTTCCCGAACCATGAGCCCAATCCTCTGGTGCTGGAGAATACCGCCATGCTCCGGGAGCATGTCAAGTCACACGGCTGCGACATCGGTGTCATCTACGACGGGGATGCGGACCGGGTGATGTTCGTGGACGAGCGGGGGAAGTTCATATCGCCGGACCTGATGATAGCCCTTATGGGACATTTCTTCATGGAAGGAGTCGGCACCAGTCCTGCTGCCCGGGAGAGAGCTGCCCTGAAGGCTGCCGGGAAGATTTCCGGAGTGCGGGCCCTGCAGGATATCCGCAGTTCCAAGGCGGTAGGGGAGTACCTCTCGCCGATGGGCGTGGAGATGAACACGTGGCGGGTAGGCCGGGCATATGCGGCTCCCAGGCTCAGGGAGATAGACGGCCTTTTCGGAGGCGAATTGGCCGGACATTACTATTTCAAGGATTTCTTTTACTCGGACAGCGGTATCATGGCCTCACTCATCATCCTGGACATCGTGGCGGAGATGAAGCGCCGGGGCCGCAGCCTGTCGCAGCTCATCGCCGGCATATCGAAGTACTGCAATTCCGGGGAGATCAACTTCCGGGTGGCCGACAAGCCCGCTGCGATGAAAGCAGTGGTAGAGCATTTCACCTCGCAGGAGACTCCTGAAAGGACAATGGACTTCGACGGCTACCGCCTGGAGTTCCCGCAGTGGTGGTTCAATATCCGCCCCTCCAATACGGAACCTTACCTCCGCTTCATCTGCGAGGCCTCGTCACCGGACCTGCTGGAGGTCAAGGTCGCGCAGGCCAGGGAAATCATAAAGCGTTTCGAGTAGCACGGAAGTTTACAGCAGACCTTCACTGATGTTCATGGTGAGGGTCTTTTTTTCGATATCGATGTCTAAGAGCAGGTCGTCGTGGAAAGGAACGAGGGCGCCTGAGCCGGAGAGCCCGATGCAGATGTTGCCGGAGAAGTCCAGGATGTCCTCTATGGTGCCGGCGTTGTGCCCGTTCTGGTCGAGGAGTGTGAAGCCGATGAGGTCCTCGAGGGTGAGGCCGTCTTCGGTCAGGGGATGGGTGTCCGCATCGGAAAGTTCCGGATAATTTGCGGGATCGATATAGACTTCCTTGCCTGATGCCTCCTCTGCATCGGCAATGGTGTCGATGTCTTCCAGACTAACGATGGCCTTGCGCGGCCCCTTGTTCTGGAGCGACCGGATAAAAAACGGAACCGGCAGACCGTCATAGAACAGCCATACCGGTTCCTTTTTTTTCAGAATTTCCGACACGCCTTCTGCGAAGGCCATCATCATCTCTCCCTCTGTTCCGTAGGACTTGACTATCCTGCCGGCCTGGATCAATGTGTCTCTGGTCGGAAATATCATGCGCCTACTCGGCTTTTGCCTCGGTTGCCTCTGCTTCAGCGTTCTCGGCTGCTGCAGCTGCCTCAGCTTCAGCTTTGGCCTTTGCTTCGGCCTCTGCCTTTGCGGCGGCTTCCTCAGCCTTGCGCTTGCTGATGGCCTCGGCTCTCTCCTGGTTTACCTTTGCCTCGGCATTGAGACTTTCGCGACGGGCCTCGTTGTCAGACTTCTTGAGGTTCTGCTTCTTGGACTCGATCTTGGCGTCTCTCTCTGCTTTCCATGCATTCCATCTCTGGTCGGCCACTTCCTGGCTGATGGCGCCCTTGGCTACTCCGCCGTTGAGGTGCTTCCTCAGGAGGATTCCCTCGTATGAGAGAATGCGGCGGCAGGTATCGGTGGGCTGTGCTCCTACGTTGAGCCAGTGGAGGGCTCTCTCGGAGTCGATCCTGATGGTTGCGGGGTTGGTGTTGGGGTTGTACATTCCGATCTGCTCGATGTAACGTCCGTCACGGGGAGCGCGGATGTCAGCAACTACGATGTGGTAGAAAGCGTGGTTCTTCTTACCGTGGCGTGCTAAGCGAATTTTTACTGCCATGTCTGTAACAGGTTATTAGTGAATTAATAATTAATACCTCCTTATCTTCTCGAGAAAAGGCCCGCAAATTTACATACTTTTTTTGAATTGCCAAGAAATTCCGCAACAATAGGGCATTACTTCGAACGCAGGAAGCGCAGGGCCCGGGTCATGTAGCGGGGAAGCTGCCTGTGGGGATCGCGCTTCTCGAGGTGGAGGTAGATGCCCCATTTCTTGAGGATGGGCACTTTGAAGGTCTCCACGAACTCGATGAGGGTTCCGTCGGGGTCTTCCACGTAGGTGAAGTGTCCGTCTGCCTCGCCCATCTTGAAGTCGCGGCCTCCGTCGCATACGAAACTGTGTCCGAGACCTTCGGCGCACTCGCGGATGGCCTCCATGTTGCGGATGTCGAAGCACAGATGGATGAAACCGGGATCACCCCAGTAGCGTCCTTCGTAGATCTTTCTCGGAGCGGGCACGTCGAATCCTTCGGGTATGCGCTGCACCAGCTCGATATGGGATGTCCCCATCACTTCGCTCAGAGGGCCTTCGATGGGCTTGCTGCGGGAGAGCATCACCCTGCGCAGGGGGTACCGGCAGCCGGGGACTCCCTCCAGGTCTGCCTGGACTCCTGTCACGTCGTACTCGACCTTGTCGTAGTCCATGAGGGTGGAGTAGAATTTTATGGAACGGTCCATGTCCGTGACTCCCAGGGTGGCTCCGTTGCCGCCGCCGAGGTTCTTGTCTTCGTCGATGAAGACGTAGGAGTCGGACTCGACCTCGAAGAGATTGTTCCAGGGGTCATAGAGGAAGAAATGCTCCTTGCCGGCGGGATTCTTGGTCACGGGGGTGAGGATGCGGGCGCCGGGAGCCTTGCCCAGCTGCACGTAGGCTGCCTGCACGTCGCGGGACTTGATCTTGCAGGCGTAGATGCCGAGATCTCCGAGAGCCGGTTCGAAACTTACGTAGTTCAGCTCCCTGCCGCGGGGCTCCCATACCTCGAAGCCGGCACCTCCGCGGAGGTTGTACACTAAGATGGCGTACCGGGGCTGGGGTTTGCCGCCGGTGTAGGGCAGCATCCTCTCGGCCACTCCCTCGGCTCCGAAGATCTTGGTGTCGAAGCCGAAATTGTCCTTGTACCATTTCCACGACTCGGCGACGTTCCTTACGCCGATGCCGACCTGCTGTATGCCACAGATGATTTTATCCATATTGTCCTTGAATTTTATCCGTATATGATTAATGTGCCGATACTTTCCTGGCCAGGATGTAGAAGAGCCAGGGGGTGTATTTGTAGAAATACGCCATGAGCAGTTCCTTGCCGCCGATGAGCTTCTTGTGCTTCTCGCGGGCGATGGCCTTCAGGGCTACCTTAGCGCATTTGGTCACGTCCATGCCGTTGGCCTGGCCGGGGTCCATCTTGGCGAACTTCTCTCCGGAGGCGAGCAGGGCACTCTTGGATATCTCGGTGCGGATGCGGCCGGGGATGAGGAAGGTGACCTTTATGTTGGGGTATTCCAGCTCCAGTGACTCGTAGAATCCGAACAGGGCGTGCTTCGAGGCGCAGTAGGCCGAGCGTAGCGGGAAGCCGAACAGGCCGGAGATGGATGTGGTCACGGCGATGTGCACTTCCTTGGCTGTTTTCAGGTGTTCCTTGAATTTCTTGATGATGTAGATGCCGCCGAAATAGTTTATCTCCATCAACTTGCGGTCCATGGAAATGTCGCAGTCGAGGGTAAGGGCCCTCTGGGAGATGCCGGCATTGAGGACGAAGAAGTCCGGTTTGAGGCCGAGACTGTCCACGTATTCCACCATAGCGTCGATGGAGGCCGGATCCTCGAGATTGACTTCCCTGTGCCAGGCCTTCACTCCGTACTGGCGGCAGCGTTCCTCCACTCTTGTCAGCTGCTCTTCCCCGAGGCCGGTGAGGATTACGTTGGTCCCCCTCTGTGCGAACTGGCAGGCGATCGCTTCGCCTATGCCTGTGCCGCCGCCGGTGATGAGCAGGGTCTTGTCTTTGAATTGTACCATATCATCTATTTGTCTGAATCATTTCCGTTCCCGGATTCTTCCGTAGTTCCGGACCAGCCGCCTCCAAGGGCCTTGTACAGGTCGATGATGGCCAGGAACTCGTCCCTGACTGAATTCGAATAGTCTATCTCGGCATTGAAGTAGCTTCGCTGGGCGTCGAGGACGTCCATGTAGCTGATGTAGCCGTTCTGGTACTGGAAGAGGGCGAGCTCCACATATTTGCGGGAGGCGTCCTGCAGATTGCCTAAAAGCGATACTTTCTCGCGTGCGGAGTTGTAGGAGGCGACTGCGTCATTGACCTCCTTGAAGACTTCGAGGACTTTCTGCTCGTACTGGTACCTCTCCTGGTTGTAGGCTTCTATTGATGCCTGGTAGCGGGCCCTGTTCTTGCCGAAAGCGAAAAGGGGGGAAGTCAGATTCAGGACAGGATACCAGTAGGGCCCTGTGAAGAAGTGGGTGAAGGTGTTGTTCT
>ENA-OOXJ01000558-OOXJ01000558.1-human-gut-metagenome-genome-assembly--contig:-NODE-558-length-30408-cov-4.145521_pt1 | contig 30408 bp, 23 predicted proteins | sample MGYA00241587_ERZ501343 | MGnify/ENA primary metagenome ERZ501343 (study PRJEB25962, sample SAMEA2042918) | human gut metagenome | biome: human gut; feature: human-associated habitat; material: faeces... | reverse complement strand
ACGTCGGCTCCCTTCTCGGCCGAGGAAAACAGTCCGCTGGCTTCTCTGAAAGCAGGCTGCCAGTCGCTTCGCGGCATCGGCCACGTGTTTGCCCCTGCCGAGGAACTCTCGGAACGCCTGTCGAGCGTCTGCATCGAACTGGAAGACATCGCAGCCGAACTGGAACGCCAGCAAGAGCGCATTGAGTTTAACCCCGAACGCCTGGCTTACGTAGATGCCCGCCTGGGAACCATCTACGACCTGGAAAAAAAGCACCATGCTGCCGGCATCGACGAACTGCTGCAAACGCAGGAAGAGCTGCGCGACCGGCTCAGCACGATAGAAAACCTGGACGAACTGCTGGCTGCAAAGGAAAAGACGGCCGGCGAACTGCTTGCACGGCTCACCCGCGCAGGCGAAGCCCTCACCGCGGCGCGTAAAAAGGCGGCCGCCGAAATTGCCGACAGCCTTACGCAGCAACTGCAACACCTCGGGATGCCTGCCGTTCGCCTCTCGCTCCAAATAGACACGAAAGACCGCCCCGAAGCCTCGGGAATGGACGCCGTGACCTTTCTCTTCTCTGCCAACAAAAACGTCGCCCTGCAAAACGTGGCTCAAATTGCCTCCGGCGGTGAAATTGCCCGTCTGATGCTCTCGCTCAAAGCGCTTATCTCGCGCTGCCGGCACCTGCCCACCATCATCTTCGACGAAATTGATACCGGCGTCTCGGGCACGATGGCCGAGAAGATGGCCAACGTCATGCAACAGATGGCTTGCAACTGCCAGGTCATTTGCATCACCCACCTGCCCCAAATCGCTGCGCTCGGCACGACCCACTACCGCGTCTACAAGCAGGAGGACGAAACGGGCACGACGAGCCACATCGACAGGCTCACGCCCGACGAGCGCATCCGCGAGATTGCCAACATGCTGAGCGGAGCCGAAATGACGGAGGCTGCCATCAACAACGCCAAATCGCTATTGAAAATCCATTAAACTACCTTTTATGAAAATATCTGCCATTCATGCGTTTCTCTCGGGGCTGCTGCTCTGGCTCATGCTGCCTTCGGCTGCAACGGCCGACGACGACTACCGCAAAGCCGTGGTCAACGTCATCACGTACGACGCCGAGGGCAACGTGCTCCAATCGGGCTACGGCTTCTACCTCACAGCACAAGGCACGGCGGTGGCCCCCTACCACATCTTCAAGGACGCCGTGCGCGCCGACGTCATCAACAACAAGGGGAAAAAGGCCGCCGTGCTGCGCATCCTCGGCGCCAACAGCACATACGACCTGGTGAAATTCAGCGTCGACGTGAAGGAAACGACCTTTCTTCCCCTCACGGAAACGCCGGCCGGCGATGCCGATGCCCTTTACCTGGTCAATTATTCCACCAGCAAGAAGCAAGAGCCTGTTTACGCCAATGTGACGGCCGTCACCCCGTTCGACGGCTACAACTATTACGACATCAGCGCCGCCAACTCCGACATAAACGTGGGTTGCCCGCTCGTCGACGCCACGGGCCGCGCTGTGGCTGTCGTACAGAAGAACGTCGGGAAAAATGCGACGACAGCTTGTGCCATCGACAGCCGCTTCATCAATGGTTTGGAGATTACGACAACCAGTATCTTCAACGCCGACCTGCGCGACATAGCCATCCCCAAAGGTCTGCCCGCAACTGAGAGCGACGCCCTCTCCTATATATATATGCTGGGGCACCGCGACTCCATGCTCACCCTGACAGCCATCGGCGACTTCATGGCTATCTACCCCGACAACGGGGAAATCTATGCCGAACGGGCATCTTTCTACGCCGACCACGGACGCTACGACCTGGCCGAGCAGGACTATGCCACGGCCTTGGAGAAGAGCACGAAGAAGGACGAGGTTCATCTGGCTTTCTCGAAAACCATTTTCAACCAGGTGAGCAGCCGGCCCGAACAGCCGTACAAGGATTGGAGCATGGCCAAAGCCATCGAAGAGGTCGACAAGGCCTACGCGCTGAACCCCGCCCCTCTTTACCTCATGCAGCGCGCCCGCTACCGTTTCGCCAACAAGGAATACAGACAGGCTTACGACGACTTCATGCAAGTGAACAGCAGCAACCTCGCCTCCGCGGAAACGTTTTATTCTGCCGCGATGGCGCTCGAAATGACCGGCACCGACTCGCTCCGCGTCCTCACACTGCTCGACAGCGCCGTCAACCGCCTGCCCGAGCCCTACACGCAAACGGCGGCCCAGTACTTCCTGGAACGTGCCACACGCCGCATACGCGCCGCACGCTTCCGCGAAGCTGTGTTCGACTATAACGAATACGAACAGATTATCGGCCCGAAAAACTTAAACGACAACTTCTACTATCTTCGCGAACAGGCAGAGCTGCAAGGCCGCATGTACCAGCAGGCCCTCGACGACATACAGACGGCCATCGGCCTCAACCCCAACGAAGTAATCTACCGCGTGGAGGAAGCTCTCATCTACATAGAAGTTGGCATGTACGAAGAAGCCATAGCAGCCGCCCGAAAGGCATTGGAAAAGATGCCCGAAAATGCCGACGCGCTCAAACTCATCGGCATAGCCCTTGGCGAACAGGGCAAAAAGACGGAGGCGCTGGAATATCTGAACAAAGCCAAGGCACAGGGCGACACGAGCGTCGACGTGTTCTTGAAAAAATACGAATAAGTTTCTCCCCGCCGCGGAGTTCCGACAGCAACGGAGCTCCGCGGCTTTCTTATACCCCTACCTCTACCCTCGCTTTTCGCAGCCCGCCCCGCTGAAACAAAAAAAAGAGCAAGTCCTTTCAGCATCTCCGATGCTAAAAGGACTTGCTCCCTTGAGCCGAAAGCCGGACTCGAACCGGCGACCTATTCATTACGAATGAATCGCTCTACCAACTGAGCTATTTCGGCATTCCCCTGAATTGCGATGCAAAGATAGGGCTTATATTTTTTCCGGCAAAGCGTTTGGCGCTTTTTTTTAACGAATGGCTGAAAAAAGCAGGGGCACGCGCCTTTTCCCCTCCCGTTTACCAGGGATATTCGCGCCTTCGGCACCACAGCCGTCGCTTGTAGCGATGCGCCTCGTCGGCCTCGTCGAGCAAAGGGCGGTTGCGCGCGGTGGCATACACCACCAGGCGATAGTCCGCCCGCTCCGGCTCGGCTTCGCGAAAGCGACGAAGCGCCTCCTCGCCCATACAAAGCGGACCCGAAAAGGACGGCAGCGACTGCCCCTGCTCATGCTCCATCGCATCGGCCAGCACTTTCGGCCGAAAGGTGGAAAACAAGCGGTCGGCCCACTCGCTGACAGACGTCGATACGATATAGACCGTGTCGCCCGCCTTTATGCGCGCTTCCAAACTGCGATAAAGCGTCGGTTCGCACCAGCGGAGCGAATGGCCCGTATAATAGAGGAGCGAACGCGTCAGATAACCATAGGGCAGCCCCGCCACCGTGTCGTCCCAAAGCCTGCGGCAAAAAAGCACGCGTGCCGTGGGCGAGCGAAACGAGGCCAGCCAGCTCCACTTGTGGCGCCACAACCAGCCGCGCAAACGTCGCGCTTCGACCTGCCGGCGGATGAAAGGCATCCAGAAACGGCCGGCAAAAAGCACATCCTCCACTTCGCAAACCACAACGGTTCTCATCGTATGCCTATGAGCTTATGCACCTGCAACGAGAGCCGCCATTCGGGGTGGTCCAGGCAATAATCTGTTGCCTCGGCCAGCAGTGCACGGTTTTCAGCCTCATCTCCCGTGTCGCAAGGTTGCAGAAAGCGATGATCGGCGCGCATGGCGGCATAAGGGGCCATATCCTGCCGGCTATACACCACCTTCAATTCGTTGCACGCCGGCAAAACCAACGGCACCCCGGGGCATACGTCCGTTTTGGGCGAGCACGTCAGCCAGTCCACTCCGGCCGGTGGCAGATGCGTTCCGTTTGTTTCCATCGCCACGTAGCGCCCCGCGTCGTGCAGGCGCCGCACCAATGCTTCCGTGGCAAAGAGCGACGGTTCGCCGCCGGTCAATACAACATGGCGGGCAGGATAAGCCACGACGGCTGCCACCACGTCGTCCTCCGTAAGCCATTCGCCCTCTTCGTGGGCCGTATCGCAAAACGGACACCTCAGGTTGCAGCCCGAAAAACGCACGAAAACAGCCGGCGTCCCCACGTAAAATCCCTCGCCTTGCAGGGAATAGAAAATTTCGTTGATTTTAAACCGCATCACAAGGCTGCATTTTCATATCCCCCGCGAACGTAAACGGCCACGTTGCCTTCCGACTCCTGAAACACCACTTTATAACACCGCGGAACGCGCTCGCAAATCCATCGCGCCAGGTTTTCCGCCGTCGGGTTGAAGTCCAGACGCTCGTTGATGTAGGCATGATCGAGTTCGCCCGCCACCAGCTGTTTTATGTGCTTGAAGTCGACAACCATGCCGGCCTCGTCGAGCGTTTCCGAACAACAATATACCGTAACGATGGCGTTATGCCCGTGCAACGAGCTGCACGGGCTTTCATAGCTGAGCGCAAGACGGTGGGCAAAGGCCACCTCCATGCGTTTTGAAACGTAATACATGCAATTGATACCTTGATTTTACATACAAACTTAGGTATTTTCCGGCAAACAGCCTTGCGCGTCGCTGCGCGAAGCCTGCATTTTCCATCAACAGAGGATGAGATAACGGAAAAGGGCCAAAAAATTCAGGCAAACGGGAGCTCTCCACGTTTGCCTGAAACGTTATACGCCATGCCTGCGGCGCTGCCGTCAGCGCTGCTCGATGGGCACGTATGTGTTGACGTCTGCCACGCAGCGATAGGCGGGGCGGATGATGCGCTTGCCTTCGAAGTTGAGCTCCTCGTTGCGGTGCGCACACCAGCCCACAATGCGCGCCATGGCAAAGAGGGGCGTATAGATTTCAACGGGTAGGCCGATGAGGTCGTAGACGAAGCCCGAATAGAAATCGACGTTGGCACACAGCTTCTTCCCCTGCCCCTTTTCGCGGTAGACTGTCTCAATAGCCAGGCGCTCCAAGCGCTCCATGAAGGCGAACTCCCGCTCGCGTCCCTTCTCGCGCGCCAGGTCGCCGGCGATTTCTTTCAGCAGCACCGCGCGGGGGTCCGACAGCGTGTAGACGGCATGGCCGATGCCATAGATAAGGCCGCTCTTGTCGTAGACTTCGCGCCGGAGCAATCGCGTAAGATATTGCGAAATCTCGCGCTCGTCCTCCCAATTGCTGATGGCTTGCTTCAGGTGGCTCATCATGTCGCACACTTTCAGGTTGGCCCCGCCGTGCAGCGGGCCTTTCAACGAGCCGATGCCGGCTGCTATGGACGAATAGGTATCGGTACCGGTCGACGAGGTGACGCGCACGGTAAACGTCGAGTTGTTGCCGCCGCCGTGCTCGGCTTGCAAGATCAGCAGCAAGTCGAGCGTGCGCGCTTCCAGCTCGGTATAGTCGCCTTTCAACATGTAGAGAAAGTTCTCAGCCAGCGTGAGCCGCTCCTGCGGATGGCGGATATGCAGCGAACGGTCGAAGCGCTTGTGGCGAAGCATGTTGTAAGCGTAAGCTATAATCGTGGGAAACTTCGATACAAGCTCCACGCTCTGGCGCATCAAGTTGTCGCGCGACGTATCATCGGGCGTAGAATCGAACGTATAGAGCTCCAAGACGCTTCTTGCCAATATGTTCATAATATTGGAGCCTTCCAGCTCAATAATATTCAGCGTGGTTTTAGGTTCAAGCGGCATATTGCTCACCAACAATGCGGAAAAAGCTGCCAGCTCCTCACGGTCGGGCAGTTTGCCCGAGAGCAACAGATAGGCGATTTCTTCAAAACCGAAACGGTGCTCGCGCAAGATGGGCCGCACGAGGTCGCAGATTTCGTAACCGCGATAATAAAGCTGTCCGTCAATGGGTTGCAAACCGTCGGCCGTACGTTCGTAGCCTACGACGTTGCCTATGTTTGTCAAGCCCACCAGTACGCCGCTGCCGTCCTCGTTGCGCAAGCCGCGCTTCACGTGCAGCGAGCGGAAGAGCTCTGCGTCTATTTTTATACAGCTCTTCATTTCGTCGGAGAGCTTGTAGATAATATATTCTTGCTTGGTTGTCATCGTGATTAACGTCGTTAAGGGTTATGTGTCGGCCACGAGCATGGCCAGTCTGTCGGCAAAAGCCGACGTGCCCAGTGCCGTCCCGCCGGGCATGAAACGCGAAAGATCTGCCGTGGCATATCCGTCGCCGAAAGAGCGTTCCAAAGCTGCCGCTACGAGTTGCGATGCCTCGGTCCAGCCCATGTAATCGAGCATCATGCAGGCCGAAAGAATGAGCGAGCACGGATTGGCCACGTTCTGGCCGGCAATGTCGGGGGCCGTGCCATGCGTTGCCTCGAAGATGGCATTGCCCGTGTCGTAGTTGATGTTGGCCCCCGGCGAGATGCCGATGCCGCCCACCATGGCGGCCAGCATGTCGGATATGTAGTCGCCGTTCAGGTTGAGGGTGGCTATGACGGAATAGTCCGCCGGACGCAACAGGGCGTTTTGCAGAAATGCATCGGCTATGCAGTCGTCCACCACCAGCCGCCCCGCATCCAGTTCGTCGGCAAAGGTGCGTCGGGTCACCTCATAGCCCCACCGGCGGAAGCCCCCTTCGGTAAACTTCATGATGTTGCCCTTGTGTACCAGCGTCACCTTTTTGCGTCCCGACGCCAGGGCGTAGCGGCAGGCTGCCAGCACAAGGCGTTCGGTTCCCTCGCGCGACACGGGCTTTACGCCGAACGACGACGTTTCGGGAAAGCGAACTTTCCGCACGCCCATCCCGTCGTGGAGGAACGCATAGAATTTCCGCGCCTCTTCCGTCCCGGCTTCCCATTCGATACCGGCATAGATATCCTCGGTATTCTCACGAAATACCACCATGTCGACGTCCTCGGGATGCTTCACGGGCGACTGCACGCCGTTGAACCAACGCACAGGCCGCAAGCAGGTAAACAAATCGAGCTGTTGGCGCAGCGCAACGTTCAGCGAGCGCATCCCGGTTCCCACCGGCGTCATCAAGGGGCCTTTTATTCCCACATGATACTCGGCAAATGCTGCCAGCGTTTCGTCTGGCAGACTTGTCCCCGTCTGTTCCTGCGCCTTTCCTCCGGCCAGCACCTCCATCCATTCTATTTTTCGCCGGCCGCCATACGCTTTCGCCACGGCGGCGTCTATCACCTGTTGCATGGCCGGCGTTATCTCCGGCCCGACGCCGTCGCCGGTCACAAACGGCACCGTCACCAGTTCCGGCACAGACAGGCGGCCGCCTTCCATCACTTCTATCTTGCTCATAATCGTTTCTTTCCGGTTGGTTGTTGTCATGTCAGTTCTTGCCAGTTTTCGTGGTGGCAGCCCGACGGGCCATAGCTCCCAAAGCCGAACCGGCCCTGAACCACTCAATCTGCTGTTCGTTGTAGCTATGCACGGCTTTCAGCTGCTCGTCGGAGCCGTCTGCGTGGTGCAACACGAGCGTCAAGGCGCTACCGGGCGCCAACGTCTGCAAGCCACAAACGTCGACGACGTCGTCCTCGCGCACCCGGTCGTAATCGGCCGCATCGGCAAACGTCAGCGCCAGCACGCCCTGCTTTTTCAGGTTCGTTTCGTGGATACGGGCAAAGCTCTTGGCCACGATGGCCTTTACCCCCAGAAAGCGCGGCTCCATCGCGGCATGCTCGCGGCTGCTGCCTTCGCCATAATTGTCCTCGGCCACGACGATGCTGCCGGCACCCTGCTCCTTATAGGCACGCGCCACGGCAGAAACGGCTTCATACTGTCCGTTGAGCGCATTGCGCACGCTGTTTGTTTTTCCGTTGAAAGCATTGACGGCTCCCATCAGCAAATTTTCGGATATGTGCTCCAAATGGCCGCGATAGCGCAACCACGGGCCCGCCATCGAGATGTGGTCGGTCGTACATTTCCCCTGCGTCTTGATGAGCAGGTGCATACCCGTAAAATCGGCCCCGTCCCATGCCGGGAACGGCTTCAAGAGCTGCAAGCGTTCGCTGTCGGGACGGACAACGGGCATGGGGGCACCGGGCTGTGGCGCTTCGTAGCCGGCAGAGCAGGGAGCGAAGCCGGCGGGCGGCAGGCGATGCCCCGTTGGGGGGATAAAACGGAACTTTCCGCCATTGGGAGCCGCGAGATCTGCCGAGCGGGGATCGAAAGCCAGGTCGCCGGCAAAGGCAAGCGCCACTGCCATTTCGGGCGACACGATGAAAGCATGCGTGTTGGGGTTGCCGTCGGCCCGCTTGGCAAAGTTGCGGTTGAACGTCGTAACGATGGAGTTGCGCCGTTGCGGGTCGTCCGTTTTCCGCCGCCACTGGCCGATGCAGGGTCCGCACGCATTGGCCATCAGCGTGGCGCCGGCAGCGCGGAGCGTCTCCAACAGGCCGTCGCGTTCGGCCGTGGCGCGAATTTGTGCCGAACCGGGATTCACCACCAGCTGTGCGCGCGGGCGAAGTCCCGCTTGGAGCGCCTGGCGCGCCACATCGGCCGCCCGCGTCAGGTCTTCGTACGACGAATTGGTACACGAACCGACCAATGCCACCTCCACACGTTCGGGATAGCCCATATTCTTCACTTTTTCCGCCATGTCGCCAACGGGTGTGGCTGCATCGGGCGTAAAAGGCCCGTTCACGTAAGGTTCCAACGTGCTCAGGTCTATCTCTATCAGTCGGTCATAAAAATTCTCCGGGTGTGCCAGCACCTCTTCGTCCGGACGCAGCTCGGCAGCCACGCCGTCGGCCAGCTCCTGCACGGCAGCGCGCCCCGTGGCCTGCAAGTATCGCGCCATTTCCCCGTCGTACGGGAAGAGCGAACAGGTGGCTCCAACCTCGGCGCCCATATTGCAAATGGTGGCTTTCCCCGTGCTGGAAAGCGAAGCCGTGCCGTCGCCGAAGTATTCGATGACGGCATTGGTGGCTCCCTTGACCGTGAGCAGGCCCGCCAGTTTCAGGATGACATCCTTTGGCGAGGCCCATCCCTGCAAGCTCCCCGTAAGGCGCACACCTATGAGCTTGGGAAATTTCAGTTCCCAGTCCATCCCCGCCATGACGTCCACAGCATCGGCTCCTCCGACACCCACGGCCACCATGCCCAGTCCGCCGGCATTGGGCGTGTGCGAATCGGTGCCCACCATCATGCCGCCGGGATATGCGTAGTTTTCAAGCACCACTTGGTGGATGATGCCCGAACCGGCCCGCCAGAAACCGATGCCATAGCGGGCAGAAACGCTCCGCAGGAAGTCGTAGACTTCGGCATTCTCTCGCTGCGCTGACATCAGGTCGGCTTCTTCGCCGTCGGAGGCACAGACCAAATGGTCGCAGTGGACCGTTGTGGGAACGGCTGTTTCTTCCCGGCCGGCGTTCATAAACTGCAACAAAGCCATCTGGGCTGTTGCGTCCTGCATGGCCACGCGGTCGGGGCGGAACATGGCATAATCGGTACCGCGCACATAGGTTTGCACCGCGGAGGCGGGAGACAGGTGAGCGTAGAGCACCTTTTCGGCCAGCGTCAGCGGCCGCTGCAACACGTTGCGGGCCTCAGCCACTTTCGAAGCGTAGCCGGCGTAAAACTTTTTCAACATCGGAAAATCGAAGACCATGGGCTGTTCGTTTTTGATCGTTCTAATTATTGTGCGTCAGTCCCCCTGCCTGATGCCGCTCTTACCCTCACCACGTTCCGCCAGAAGCTACAAACGGAAGCGGGCGCACAGAGCCGGCAAGCGGCAGGCGGATCGACCGGCAACAAAGTTAAAGAAAAATGCACCCCAAACAAACATTTCACTCGTAAAAAGACCGTAAAACTTCCACTTTGCTCAATTTTACCCACCAAATTGTAACAAAATGCTCACCACAGCTATCAAGCGCGCATCCCCCGGCCCACGGTGCGGGCCTGCGCCCGGGAACCACTTGCAGCGGCCCGCAGCCGGTATAAAACAAAGCAGCCGGCGGTATAAACCGCCGGCTGCCAGCTTTTATGAAGATAAAACGGATTAGCCGTTCACCTTAGCCATGTGAGCGATGAGCTCAAGCACCTTGTTGGAGTAACCAATTTCGTTATCGTACCAGGAAACGACCTTTACGAACGTATCCGTGAGAGCGATACCGGCCTTGGCGTCGAAGATAGAGGTGCGCGTGTCGCCGAGGAAGTCGGACGAAACGACTGCGTCCTCCGTGTAGCCGAGCACACCCTTCAGTTCGCCTTCGGAAGCTTCCTTCATGGCGGCGCAGATTTCGGCATACGTAGCGGGCTTCTTCAAGTTAACCGTGAGGTCTACTACGGAAACATCGAGCGTGGGCACACGCATAGACATACCCGTCAGCTTGCCGTTCAGTTCGGGGATAACCTTGCCGACAGCCTTAGCAGCACCCGTCGAAGAGGGGATGATGTTGCCCGAAGCAGCACGGCCACCACGCCAATCCTTCATCGAAGGACCATCAACGGTCTTCTGCGTAGCCGTCGTGGAGTGAACCGTCGTCATCAAGCCGTCGGCGATGCCGAACTTGTCGTTCAAAACCTTGGCAATAGGAGCCAAGCAGTTCGTCGTGCAGGATGCGTTCGAAACAAACTGCGTGCCCTTTTCATATTTGTCGAAGTTAACACCGCATACGAACATGGGCGTGTCGTCCTTCGAGGGGGCAGACATAACTACATACTTGGCACCGGCTTCGATGTGGGCCTGAGCTTTTTCTTTCGTCAGGAAAAGACCGGTAGACTCAACTACGTACTCGGCACCCACTTCGTTCCACTTCAGGTCAGCCGGGTTACGCTCGGCCGTTACGCGGATGTGCTGGCCGTTTACGATGAGCTCGCTCTTTTCTACGTCGGCCTCGATGGTTCCCTGGAAGGCACCGTGCATCGTGTCGTACTTAAGCATGTAAGCCAAGTAATCAACGGGGCAAAGGTCGTTGATACCGACAATCTGAATGTCATTACGGTTCTGAGCTGCGCGGAACACGAAACGACCGATGCGGCCGAAGCCGTTAATACCTACTTTAATCATATCTTTTTAATTTAAAAGGTTGTTTTCTCTTTGGGTCGAAACGCCTTTGCCGCCATCGGCCGGAAGCCAAGCCGGCAGGCGTCTCAAATCCGACGCAAAAATACAAAATCATTTTCAAGTGCACACTTTCCGCGAGATATAAAAAAACAAAAATCCGACCCGGCATTTTTCAATCCCCGCTTTGCATTATCTACATCGCGAAAAAGCCCTGCGCGCCAGCGGACAGGTACGGCTTGCACGCTGACGGAAACGAGCACTGAATGCTTCATTTTTTCAAGTTTTTCTGTTAAAAAAGCGAGCCGGCTTTCCGTCCGATTTTGCTCCCTGCAAACGGCGTTATCTTCCCGGCAACCCGACTTTGCAAGCCGGCAACCACGCAGACGCGCGCAGCATCTGCCGCAAAAGCTGCCGCCACAGGGTGAAAAAGAGCTTTTTACAATGTCTCGGAGAGAAAAGGTCGGAAAAAAGAGCTATCTTTGCCCGAAAAGCGCACGATGGCGACGGCTCCGCCCGGAGCTGCACCGGGCCGACGCTACGGACGCTTTTGGCGACAAACCATTCACTTTTATCACGATGCAACAAAAAATCATCATCCTCGATTTCGGTTCCCAGACCACTCAGCTCATTGGCCGCCGCGTGCGAGAGCTGGATACGTTCTGCGAAATCCTGCCTTATAACAAGTTTCCAAAAGACGATCCCTCGGTGATAGGCGTCATTTTGAGCGGTTCGCCGTACAGCGTCTACGACCCGGAAGCCTTTAAGGTGGACCTAACGGACATTCGCGGCCGCTATCCCATATTGGGCATCTGCTATGGCGCACAGTATATGGCACAGACTTACGGCGGCAAGGTGGAACCCGCCGGCAGCCGCGAATATGGCCGTGCCAACCTGAGAAGCTTCGACGCCGAGAACCCGCTGTTCAAGGGTTTCGACGATAATTCGCAAGTGTGGATGAGCCATGGCGACACCATCACGGCCATCCCCGAGCACTTCCACGTGATAGCCTCGACCGACAAGGTGAAATATGCTGCCTACCAGGCCGACAACGAACCGCTCTGGGGCGTGCAGTTCCACCCCGAAGTGTTCCACTCGCTGCAAGGCGCCTTGTTGCTGAAAAACTTCGTCGTCGACATCTGCGGCTCCACCCGGAGCTGGAGCCCGGCCTCGTTCGTGGAAACAACGGTGGCCGAGCTGAAAGAGCAGCTGGGCAACGACCGCGTCATACTGGGCCTGAGCGGCGGCGTCGACTCGTCGGTAGCTGCCGTGCTGCTGAACAAAGCCATCGGCAAAAACCTGACGTGCATCTTCGTTGACCACGGCATGCTGCGCAAAAACGAATTCCGCGACGTGCTGCGCGACTACGAAGGCCTGGGCCTGAACGTCATCGGCGTGGACGCCCACGAAAAGTTTTTCAGCGAACTGGCCGGCGTGACCGAACCGGAGAAGAAACGCAAAATTATCGGGAAAGGCTTTATCGACGTCTTCGATGCCGAGGCCCGGAAGATAACCGACGCCAAATGGCTGGCGCAAGGCACCATTTACCCCGACCGCATCGAAAGCCTCAATATAACTGGCAAGGTTATCAAGAGCCATCACAACGTCGGGGGGCTGCCTGAGAAGATGAACCTCCGCCTGTGCGAGCCCCTGAAATGGCTGTTCAAGGACGAGGTGCGCCGCGTAGGCCGCCAGCTGGGCATGCCCGAACACCTCATCAGCCGCCATCCGTTCCCCGGCCCGGGACTGGCCGTGCGCATCCTGGGCGACATCACCCCCGAAAAGGTGCGCATCCTGCAAGATGCCGACGACATCTTCATCCGCGGCCTCCGCGAATGGAAAACAACCGGCGCAGACGGACGCGAAACGTCGCTGTACGACCAGGTGTGGCAGGCCGGCGTCATCCTGCTGCCGGTGAAGAGCGTCGGCGTCATGGGCGACGAACGCACCTATGAACGGGCCGTGGCCTTGCGCGCCGTAACGAGCACCGACGCCATGACAGCCGACTGGGCCCACCTGCCATACGAATTTATGGCCAAGGTGAGCAACGACATCATCAACCACGTGAAAGGCGTAAACCGCGTTTGCTACGACATCTCCTCAAAACCGCCTTCGACCATCGAGTGGGAATAATCGCCACCGGCACGAAAGCGGCACATACAGCCAAAGGGCAGGACGTATTCCACAGCGGACGTCCTGCCCTTTTCCTTATACATAGCTGCACGAACCACGGCCGGCCCCTGCAACGCCCCCAAACAACGTAAACGGAAGATACGAAAAAACGCCTCCCGTGAGAGACGTCGCGCGAAGCCTGCCGGCTTTCATTATAAGACATAAAAAAGGCTGCGCCGATGATGTGATGGAACTCCGAGTATGATAAGATTTGAGGGCTTCCCGTCTCTGTAATCCGACTCCGCAAGCGTGTCGGCACGCCATTGAACAGGTAAGCTTGTCTCGGCATTCAGGTAATTATTGATGAGTACCCCGATCGACCGGCACAGCCTTTATGTCAGCAAAATTACGGGTTTATCATATCCGCTCCAAACAAATACGACTTTTTTTTCCTTATCGGTCGTAAAAAAGATATTTAGCCGGGAAAACAAGCGGGAGAACCATTTTTTTCGTATCTTTGAAAGTTGGTATGTACCATGAAAAACCTGTTATCGAATGACACTACTTAATTTTAGCCTGCACTACCGGACAAAATGGGGCGAAAACCTCTGTCTCGTCTGCCGTACTCCCGAAGGAACCGAGCAACGCTTCCGCCTGCACACGGACGACGGAGACCTCTGGAAGGGGCAGGTGGAAATGGACAACCGCCACGAACGGATGGACTACGGCTATGCCGTTTGCGACGCGGAAGGAAACACCCTTCGGACGGAAAACGGCGCACCGCGCAAGCTTTCCTTTTTCGGCAAGCACACCTTATATATTTATGACCATTGGCTCGACGACGGGCTGCCCTCGGTTCTGCTGCGTTCGGCGTTTACCCACTGCATCTTCAAAGCTGAAAAGACCGAAACTCCGACATTCTCACACGCGCTGTTGCTGCAAGCCGCTCCTCCCCCCGACGGATACCGCTGGGCCGTGACGGGCAGCAGCGACCGGCTGGGAGCCTGGAACCCTCAAAAAGCTCCGAAGCTCATCAGAACCGGCGTTTACGAATGGATGTTGCCGCTCGACGCAAACGACTTCAGGAAAGGATGCGAATATAAGTTTATATGGAGCTCCGAATGCCAACCAGACAAAATTGTGTGGGAAAGCGGTGCCAATCATATCTTAGAACCGGCAGCCGAAACGGAAGAAGGGGCAGCCTGCATCTGCTACAACTGCCACCCCAAACTGCCCATACGGCCCTGGCGCGGCGCCGGCGTGGTTGTCCCCGTCTTTTCGCTGCGCAGCAAAGGCAGCTTCGGAACGGGCGACTTCGGCGACCTGCTGCAACTGGTGCGTCTGGCGGCCTCGACGGGCATGAAAGCCATCCAACTGCTGCCCGTCAACGACACGACGGCCACGGCAACATGGCACGACTCGTACCCGTACAGCGGCATCTCCGTCTACGCGTTGCACCCTCTCTACATCGATCCGCGCGAATGGAAAGAAACGGCGGCCTACGTGCTGCACGAGGCTGAGGGGAAACGGCTCAACTCGCACAAGAGGCTGGACTACGAAGCTGCATTCCAGCTGAAAATGACATTCCTGCGCAAACTTTTCAACGAGTGCGGAGGAGACATCTTAAAAGACCCGGCATACAACCTTTTCCGACAAGACAACAAACGCTGGCTGAAACCATACGTGCTGTTCTGCTACCTGCGCGACCTTTACGGCACAGCCGACTTTCACCAGTGGGGCGAATATGCCCGCTACGACGCACGCCGGCTGGAACGCCTGCTGCACGATAACGGCGAGGCGCGGAAAGAAACGAGTTTCTACTCGTTCGTACAATATCTGCTGCACCGACAGCTGACCCGCGTGCGCGAAACGGCACGCGAAAAGGGCATCATTCTGAAGGGTGACTTGCCTATCGGCATCGGACGTTGCAGTGTGCCTGCCTGGGCCGATGCTCCGCTGTTCCACTTCAACGGACAGGCCGGCGCTCCGCCCGACTACTTTGCCGTAAACGGACAAAACTGGGGCTTCCCCACATACAATTGGGAGGCCATGGCTGCCGACGGCTATACATGGTGGCGCCGCCGGCTCAGACACATGGCGCGCTATTTCGACGCCTACCGCATCGACCACGTGCTGGGCTTCTTCCGCATCTGGGAAATCCCCTCCGACCAAATCTATGGCACGCTCGGACATTTCCGCCCGGCTCTTCCGCTCACAGCCGCCGAGATACAGGCAGCAGGCTTCAAGGCCGACGTGCGCCCGCTGTGCCGCGCCTCCTGGCCTGCCGACGAAACCGAACAGCTGCAACAACGCTTGGGCATACGCTCCCTCAGCAACTATTTCCAACAGGAGGGAAAACGCTATGTGCTACGGCCGGAACTGGCCACGCAACGGCAAATCGAAGCCCACGTTGCCGACACGAAACGCCGCAACGCCCTGCTTGGCTTTGCCTGCGAGGTGCTCTTTATAGAAGACCCTGACGCCCCGGGCTGCTACCACCCCTGCATCGCAGCACATCACACGGAAGCTTTCAAACGGCTGCGCAACAGCGATAAGGAGGCTTTCAACCGTCTTTACGACGACTTTTACTATCACCGCCACAACGCATTCTGGCAAGAACAGGCCATGCAAAAACTGCCGGCCGTCACAGGCTGCACGGCCATGCTGCCTTGCGCCGAGGACCTGGGCATGGTGCCGGCCTCGGTGAAGGGAACGCTTGAAGAGCTCCAAATCCTTTCGCTCGAAATACAGCGAATGCCCAAGCACTACGGCGTTCGCTTTGACGACACGTCGCAAAACCCCTATCTCTCCGTAGCAACCATCGCCACACACGACATGGCCCCTCTGCGGCTTTGGTGGAAAGAAAGCGGCGAGGCACCCGCTTTCTGGCACGACGCGCTGCACCACGACAGCCCCGCACCCGAAGAAGCCGGGCCGGAGGTGTGCGAAGAGGTGGTGCGGATGCATTTGGAAAGCCCGTCGATGCTTTGTCTTATCGCCCTGCAAGACTGGCTCGCGACAGACGACCGCCTGTGCAACCCCAACCTCAAAGAAGAACAGATCAACCACCCCGACAACCCGCAACAGTATTGGCGCTACCGCATGCACCTCACGCTCGAAGAGCTGGCCGAAGCCTCCGACTTCAACGAGAAAATACGCTCCCTCATAGCCCTCAGCGGGCGTTGAGAAGCACGCACAGCTCCTCCCCACCCCACTCAACACATTCGGACAGCCCGCTCACCACCATGAGCCGGCTGTCCGAAATCTGTTGCCCCCAACTTCGCGTCCTTTCATGCCCGCCCCGGGGAATGGCTCCGCCTGTTCACGAAAAAATCTGTAACTTTGTCCGCAGAAAAGAACTAAATACCATTTGCTTATGAAAGAACTAGCGCTGAAGTACGGCTGCAACCCCAACCAAAAGCCTTCGCGCATCTACATGACCGAAGAAGAACTCCCCATCGAAGTGTTGAACGGCCGCCCCGGCTACATCAATTTTCTGGATGCACTGAACGGATGGCAGCTTGTACGCGAACTGAAAGCTGCAACAGGCCTGCCCGCCGCCACATCGTTCAAGCACGTATCGCCTGCCGGCGCCGCCGTCGGGCTGCCTCTTGACGAAACGCTGCGGAAAATATACTTCGTCGACGACATCACGGAACCGCTCACACCGATTGCCTCGGCATATGCCCGCGCCCGCGGGGCTGACCGCATGTCGTCCTATGGCGACTTCATCGCGCTGAGCGATACGTGCGACAAGGCGACGGCCCTGCTCATCAAACGCGAAGTGAGCGACGGCGTAATTGCACCGGGCTTTACAGACGAAGCCCTGGAAATACTTCGGGCCAAGCGGAAAGGCACCTACAACGTCATCCGCATCGATGAAAACTATCGCCCGGCCCCCGTGGAGCACAAGCAGGTGTTCGGCATCACGTTTGAGCAGGGCCGCAACGAAATAGACCTGAGCGACCCCGCCATCTTCGACAACCGCCCCACGGCGAACAAGGAGATACCCGACTTTGCCAAGCGCGACCTCATGATAGCCCTCATCACGCTGAAATATACACAAAGCAACTCGGTGTGCTACGTAAAGGACGGACAGGCCATCGGCATTGGTGCCGGGCAGCAGAGTCGTATCCACTGCACCCGCCTGGCCGGGAACAAAGCCGACATCTGGTGGCTGCGCCAGCACCCGAAAGTGATGGCCCTTCCCTGGGTGGAGAAGATACGCCGCGCCGACCGCGACAACACCATCGACCTTTACATCTCGGAAGATCACGACGACGTGCTGGCCGACGGAGCCTGGCAACAGTTCTTCACGGAGCGCCCCGAGGCGTTGACCATGGAGGAAAAGAAGGAATGGATAGCCCGCAACAAAGGCGTGTCGCTGGGCTCGGACGCATTTTTCCCCTTCGGCGACAATATCGAACGTGCCCACAAGAGCGGCGTGGAATATGTGGCGCAAGCCGGCGGCAGCGTACGCGACGACCACGTTATCGCCACATGCGACAAGTATAACATGGCCATGGCCTTCACGGGCATCCGCTTGTTCCACCATTAAACCTCGACACCATGCGCAAAGCAGGCGAAGAAGAAATTGAACGCGCCATGACGAGCGGCATCGTCTTTAAAAGCTCAAAGGCGGCAACCCCGAAAGAGAGTCTCAAGACGAAAGCCAAAAAGAAAGGATACGTCACAGGGGCACACGGATCAGGAGCTGCCAAAAAGAAAGCCGACATCCGACGCAACCGGGCCAACCGTCATAAAAAGAAATAATAGCGCTACAATGCAGGCGGAAGCTTCCTCTTCATACGGAAGTTTCCGCTTCATTTATTTTTCGCCCAGCAACAAACGCTTCGCTTTCAAAGAACCTCGTATGGCGTGGCGGACGCTTACAAAGCGTAAAGCATAGGCTCTGCATCACGTACATGATGTTTTTTCGACACAAAAAATCATCAAAAATACGGAAACGTTCCACTTTTTCCTGACTTTTACTTGGATAAAGAACGGAAACATTGTATTTTTGAAGTCGTAGAACAAACAAAAGCTATAATATCCACTCATCTTCTAAAAAGCTTAGACTTATGGAACACAAAATGCCACGGTTGCCCTACGCACATAATGCGTTGGCGCCAAGAATGAGTGAAGAGACCCTCGAATATCATTTCGACCGTCACGTACAGACATATGTCGACAACTTGAACCGTCTGGTAGTCAACACGCCTTATGCCGACATGCCTGTGGAAGAAATCATCTGTAAGGCCTCCGGTCCCATTTTCAACAATGCAGCGCAAGTGTGGAACCACACTTTCTTTTTTGAAACGCTGAGCCCCACGCCTCATCCCATGACTTCTGTCTTAAAAGAACTCATTCTTCAGCAATATGGCTCGGTGGACGCTTTCAAGGAACAGCTGCTCAACACAGCCGTCGGCATTTTCGGCTCAGGTTGGGCGTGGCTGAGCATCAACGACAGATGCGAACTGATTATCAGCGGAGAAAGCAATGCAGGCAATCCTCTGACTAAAGAACTTACGCCACTGCTTACCATCGACGTTTGGGAACACGCTTATTACATCGATTACCGCAACAAAAGAGCCGACTATGCCAAAGCTGTCTGGGAACTGATCGATTGGAACAAAGTTGAAGAACGGATGCAGCGCAGCTCATGTAACATATACATTTAATTTATTCACCCTTATATCACAAGAACAATCATGAAGAAGTACGTTTGCACAGTATGTAACTGGGTATATGATCCTGCTGTGGGAGACCCCGAGGGAGGCATCGCCGCCGGAACAGCTTTTGAAGACATCCCCGACGACTGGGTATGCCCCCTGTGCGGAGTGGGAAAAGACATGTTTGAAGTCGTAGAGGAATAATCGTCACGAACGGCCATAATCAATCATCCCCGGGACGCCAAGAAGGTGCCCGGGGATGTTTTGTTGGATGCAGTATGCTGGAAGCTTAATTTTCCTGCCCGTAGAAATCGCTGAACACATCGGTGGCTTCCGGGTGCTCGGCCACGAACGAATCGATGTGGCGCATACGCTTCTCTTCCAGTATTTCGTCGACGGCTATCAGAATGCCTGTTTCCTCCACCTCGCCAAACTCGTGATTGACGGCCGTGCCGAAGACGCGCATCGTCGGGCTCAGGCCCATGTATGCGTTGACCAAGGGAGGTATGTTGTAGCCCAGCTTGCGCACCTCGGTGTTGAGGATTTTATAGTCATCACGAAATGAATCTTCGCTGAAAAGCTTTTCCAATAGGGCCTTGTCGGTGTCTATTTTTATCGGGTCGACGGCGTAAACCAACTTTTCCTTGTCGCCGAAATGCTTATTAAGGAAGAACAGAATCATATCGCGGGCCTGGCGGTTGAACGAAGGATACATCGTCATCTTGCCAAAGAAATATTTCAGGCCGGGAATGACCACCGTCAAGGCTCCCAAGCCATCCCACAAATTGTCAAGAGCAAAAAGTCCCTTTCCCTGGCGACGCGCGCTCTGATATTCCAACGTTACGAACGAACGGCCCAATTCTACGGTCTCGCGGATGTAGTCGCGGATGAACGTATCTGAAAAATGGAACATATGCCCCGTTGCCAACTTGGGCTGGCCGGCTGCGTCGAACTCGATTTCCGTGCCGGGCAGGAAACGATAGCCACCCAAGATCTGTTCTTCCTCGGGGTCCCACACAATCAACTGATAATAGGGGTGAGAACACGTGTCAAATTCGTCCAAATCGTAGGGCTTTCCCGTACCGCCGCCCGCTGCTCTGAATGCAATCTCCCGCAAACGGCCTATTTCCATTACCACATTGGGCGCTTGCTGGTACGTTACTATGTAAATATCGTTGTTGCTTTTGTTCGTAACACGCAGTTTCCTCGCGGGCGTAAGCTCCTGCTTGAGCAACTCGCGATCCACCGGCTGAATGATTTCTTCCATATTCATGATAAATAGGTCTGAAACAGATTCGGGATGGGATTCCGTTATTATCTACTATAATTTATACACCAAATCGCGCACATAGGCTGCCCACTGTATGGGCGTGCGCGACTTGTCAAAGGTCTCCCACGGAATGGGTTTCCCTATTTTGATTGTAAAAGTCTTGTGGGTATTCTTATACATCTCGTCCACCAGAAACAGCATGGCGATATTGAACTTGATGCCCAGGCGCTTGCTGATATTGGCCAGACGATAGAAAAATTCTGAGTTTTGTCCGCCGAAATGGATGGGCACCACGTCGCGATGCGTCTCCACGCTTTTTACGACGAAAGTCTTGGCCCAGGGAATGTCGCATATCTGCCCTTTGATGCGCCGTGAGCAAAGACCTGCGGGAAACATGATGATATGGTTCTGGCTGCGGAAGCCTTCCTCGACCATCAGGGGGAAGTTGCGGCTTTGCGCCCCTACTTTATTTATGGGGATGAACATGGGAGCCAAGCCGTGCAAGTTCATGAGCATGTCGTTCACGAGGTATTTCACTTCTCCCTCGTAGCGTCGGCCCAAGATGGCGCCCAAAGCCACACCGTCTATGCCTCCTAACGGATGGTTGCTCACGAACGTGCAATATCGTCCCGTTCCTGCCGGGGGCAAATTCTCTTCGCCCTCCACCTGCAAGCGCATGTCAAGATATTTTACGCAATCTTCCAGCCATTCCACGCCTTGCTTGTCGCCTTCGGCGAGAATAAACTCGTTGACCTGATCTTGATGAATGATTTTCTTCAACCACGCTACGACAAATCCCGGCACATACCGTGCCTTATCGCCGGCTTTGTCACGCAACACCTTAGCTATATCTATTGTGAAAGGGCTTGTTGCTGTCATCTTGCTTGCCACAAAATCTATGCAAAAGTAATAAAATTTTTCTCACGCCCTGCGCACACAATAATAAAAAGAATTCATATTTTTGCTGCCCATGCAAACGCTTATTTTAGTCACTACCGAATTTGCAGCCACGGCGCATCTCATGATGAGCCTCGTGCTGTTCTATTTTGCCCGCCGCAGCGTCAGTTATCTCTCTCTGGCATGGATCATGCTGCTCATCTGCCTGATGTATTGCGGGGCCCTTTTTTATGTGGCAACGGCCAGCAGCTTTCCACGCCTCGACATGCTCCACCCCATCCTGCTCATCTATCTTGTGGCCTGCTCGTATCTGCAAAGCATTTACCCCCTTGGTTTGTGCATGCCCGGCTACCTGCAATGGGGACGCATGTGGGGCTATGCCAGCCCGGCGCTCATCTTCATTTTCCTCTATGCTGGGGGAGCCGCTCTCGGGGCCAACTTTCTGAAAATACAGACGGCCGACGATTTACGCGAGCACCTGCTCAGTGGCGACGTTCTCCTGCGCTTTGCGGCTCTCATCCTTTCGGGCTACTACATCGTCAACATTTTCCGCCTGCCCCACCGCCTGGTACGTCGCTTCCAGCTGCCGGGAAACATGATTACCTACGGCACGGCGCTCGGCTTCGTCTCCCTTTTTTTCGCAGTGCTCACCGTTCGCTTCAATCTTATCGCGCTCAACTGCTACATCCTGCTCTTCACGCTGGTTAATATGTTCATGTTTTTCAGCATTCTGAAACCTGCCATTCAGGGCTTCAGCTATCCCGACATACGCCCCGTGAAAGAGCCGCCCACTCCCGAAGCCATCAGCAAGTCGGAGCGCGACGACTTCAACGAAGCCAACCTGCAACGTTTCGAGGCCATGGAATACATCATGCAGACCGACAAGCCCTACCTCGACTGCCTTTTCAACCGCGAGAAGCTCTGCCGCCTGGCTGGCTTCAACCGCCATCTCGTGCTTCAAAGCCTGCGCTCACAGGGATATAACGACATCCACGAATACATCAGCCGTTACCGCGTGACGGAGCTCAAACGCCTCATCCTCGACGGGAGCATCACCGACCTTCGCCAGCACGAGCGCGTGGGGTTCCTCACGCTGAAAACTGCCATCAACAACTTTGAACGCTACGAGAACCAAGATCTCACGGAATGGTTCAAGGCCAACAGCCCAGTGGCTCCGCATGCCGCGGTTAAGGAAGCCGACTGACCCTCGCGCCCACCCATACAAAACAGCCCCGCGCAGAATATTCTTTCTATCTGCGCGGGGCTGTTTACGTATATGCTCGCCCTGGTCAGTCTCTACGCAACGGCCAGTCGGTTCCGTTCCATAAAACGGTCAGGCGATCTCCTTCCTTAAATCGGATGTCGGCCTCTTCGCTCTCGTCGTCCAGAAATTCTGAAAGAAGCGCGGCAACTTCCTTCGACGTCACCACCTTGGTCTGCTTATTGTCGTTGCTGACTGCATTAAAAAAAGCCGTTGCATCGGCCGGAGCATCCACCAAAGCGATTTTCGTAAGACTTGCTTCGACGTCATCGGCCGTAAACGACAGCATCACCCCGTCCTTCGTGGCCCACCACGTACCTTTCATAAGGAAAGGCCCCTCGGCATGTGTGGCATAATACTCGTCGGTCTCGACAGTGAACATGTCATACGAGCCACGCACCTCCACTTCGCCCCGCTCGGGGTCGTCGCTGTCGGGAACAAAGATAAAGCGCGGCGAAAGCATCAGCGTCGTATCGCGATATTCCACCTTGAAGTCTTCGCCTTCCCAAACGCCCACTACCTGATAGCCATTCCTTCTCTCGGCACACGACGTGCATAGCAACAGCAAGGGCAAGATAAGCCAAAAAGCAGCCTGATAAATTGTTTTATTCATGGTCTTCGTCTTTAAACATTCCGTATGAACGCCGCTGACAGCGCCTTTATAGGAGCAAAGGTAGCATTTGTTCCTCTATTTCCCCTTATATCTTGTTTATTTCTTTTTGCAGTCTGTCCAAAAAAGTGGCAGCATGTGCTCCGTCCATCTGAACGTGATGAAACTGGAAGGAAACGACCAGCAACTTCCTCCAAAGATGCTGCCTGTATTTCCCCCATATCATGAACGGATTGTTGAATATTCCGCTGTACATGCCCACCGCTCCGTCTATCTCATAATGCGCGAGCGCGGAAGTGCCGATGACCATGCTGTCCGTCTGGTCGTGGTTCTCACAGCTCGCGGCCACCTGCGCCGTCAAACGCAGATAGTCGGCGTTGAAGCGCTGCAAGTCGTCGGTGAAAGGCACATCGCAGGAACTCACTTCGCCCTCCCTGTTCTGCACAATGGTGTTTACTGCCAGGCTGTCATACGCCATGAGCTTTCCGTCCACCGGCAACGCATAAAACTCCCTCACACTGCTTGCCGCACGGCCAATGCAATAGCACATCAGCATGTTAAACTTCAATCCACTCCTGCGGCTTTTCCGCAGCAGGCGTGTAACGTCCAGTGTCTTGAAGAGCGTTACCATCGGCATGGGGGCTTTCATCCACATGTCGAACGCATAAGCACGCGAGGTGGTGTGCGGATCAATTTCTTTGACCATGTCTGCCTATTAACAAAAGATGCCCGCGGGATTTTGTCGCATTCTTCCCGCGGGACACCTTATTTATATATATGAATACCCCGAAGCTTATTGCAGGCGGGCTACGGCTTCCTTGATGCGCCGCAGGGCTTCGACGATGTTCTCGTCGCTCGTGGCATAACTCATGCGGAAGCACTCGGGCGAGCCGAAGGCATCGCCGCCGACGGTGGCCACGTGTGCCTCTTCGAGCAGGAACATGGCGAAATCCATGCTGTTGTTGATGACGCGGTCGCCACACTTCTTACCGAAATAGGCGCTGCACTTGGGGAACAGATAGAACGCTCCATGCGGATCGTTCACCTCGAAGCCCGGCACTTCCTTGGCCAGCTTCACGATGAGCTCCTTGCGGCGTTCGAAGGCGCGGCGCATCTCCTCCACGCACTCCTGCGGACCGGCGAAAGCTGCCGTGGCTGCCATCTGGCTCACGGAGCAGGGGCCACTGGTGTACTGCCCTTGTAGCTTGTTGCACGCCTTGGCAATCCACTCGGGGGCGGCAATGAAACCGATGCGCCAGCCCGTCATGGCATAAGCCTTGGAAACGCCGTTTACCAGCACGGTGCGTTCCTTCATGCCCGGGCAGGAAGCTATCGAGGCGTGACGGCCCACGTAGTTGATGTGCTCGTATATTTCGTCGCTCAGCACGATGACGTTTTCGTGCCTGCGCAGCACGGCTGCCAGGCCTTCGAGCTCCTCGGCGCTGTAAACGGAGCCCGTCGGGTTGCTGGGCGAGCAAAGGATGAGCAGGCGCGTGCGCGGCGTGATGGCTGCTTCGAGCTGTTCGGGCGTTATTTTAAAGTCCTGCTCGATGCCTGCCTCCACGTAGACGGGCGTTCCGTCGGCCATCAGCACCATCTGCGGGTAGCTCACCCAGTAGGGAGCGGGGATAATCACTTCGTCGCCCTCGCCCACCAGCGCCATAACGGCGTTGCAGACGCTTTGCTTCGCACCGTTGGAGCAGACAATCTGCGAGAGCGCATAGTCCAGCCCGTTCTCGCGTTTGAGCTTGTCGGCGATGGCCTGGCGCAAGGCGGGATAGCCGGGCACGGGCGAATAGCGCGAATAGTTGTCGTCGACGGCCTTCTTGGCTGCCTCTTTGATATGGTCGGGGGTGTTGAAGTCGGGCTCGCCCACCGAAAGATTAATGACGTCTACGCCCTGAGCCTTGAGCTCGCCGCTCTTTTGCGACATGGCCAGCGTGGCCGAAGGGGCCAGGCGGTTGAGGCGTGCAGATAACTGGTTCATATCCATTCTTGTTTTAATATGTTAGACGCTTCCTTCGTTTATCTTCTGTCGCCGAAAATGCGCAACAGGTAAAGGAAGAGGTTGATAAAGTCGAGATAGAGCGTCAGGCTCCCCATCAAGGCCAGTTTCATCGTGCCTTCGTGCACGTCGTCGCCATACATCATGAGCATCTGCTTGATTTTTTGCGTGTCGTAGGCCGTCAGTCCCACGAAGATAAGCACACCGATGTAGGTCAGCGCCCAGCTCAGCACCGAACTGGCCACAAAGATGTTGACAATCGTTGCGATGATGAGGCCAATGAGAGCCATGAAGAGGAAACGGCCCACGGCCGAGAGGTCTTTCTTCACGGTGTAGCCCACGATGGTCATGGCCCCAAACGTGCCGGCCGTCACGAAAAACGTCGTGGCAATTGATGTGGCTGTGTATGCCAGGAAGATAAACGACATAGTGACGCCGTTCAGGATGGCATAGGCCGCAAACATTACGCCGGCCACGGGGAACGACATGCGCATAATGTTGGCGCTCAGTATCCACACCAGAGCGAGCTCGGCAATGATCAGGCCGAAGAAGAGGCCCGAGCTTTGGAAAATGGTCTGCATGAAGCCGAGGTTGCCCGACAGCCAATAGGCCGTCATACCCGTCATGGCCAAGCCCAACGTCATCCACAGATACACGTTTTTCATCAGGGCTGCAAAAGCCGACGACCGCGCAGGCGCGGCATAGGTGTCATAAAATCTTTCTTGTTCCATAATTTCTCTGTTTTTTATTTGTTAAAGTGCAAAGTATGTCCCATGCGCTCCTGCTTTGTGTGCAGGTAGCGTTCGTTGTATGGGTTGGGCGTGATTTCGATAGGCACGTTCTCGGTGATTTCCAGGCCGTAGGCTTCCAGGCCGACGCGCTTGACGGGGTTGTTGGTGAGCAGGCGCATTTTTCTGACGCCCAGCAATTTCAAGATCTGCGCGCCCACGCCGTAGTCGCGTTCGTCGGGGTCGTAGCCCAGATGGATGTTGGCGTCCACCGTGTCGTATCCCTGCTCCTGAAGCTTGTAGGCTGCAATCTTGGCCATGAGGCCAATGCCCCGTCCCTCCTGGTTGAGGTAGAGCAGCACGCCCTTGCCTTCGGCCTCGATCTGCCGCATGGCGCGATGGAGCTGTTCGCCACAGTCGCAGCGCTCGCTGCCGAAGATGTCGCCCGTGACGCACGACGAATGCACGCGCACCAGCACGGGCTCGTCCTCGGTCCAGCTGCCCTTGATGAGGGCCACGTGCTCCTTGCCGTCGCTTTTCTGGCGGAAGGGTATCAGGTGAAAATGGCCATACTCGGTCGGCATGTCCACCTCTTCGCCCATTTCGACGAGGCTCTCGGAGCGCAGGCGATAGGCAATGAGGTTCTTGATGGTCAGGATGTGCAGGCCCTCGCGGCGGGCGAACTCCTGCAACTGGGGCATGCGGGCCATCGTGCCGTCCTCGTTGAGTATCTCGATGAGGCAGGCTGCCGGGTAGAGCCCGGCCAGACGGGCCAGGTCGACGGCGGCTTCGGTGTGGCCGGCGCGGGCCAGGACGCCGCGGTCCTGGGCGTAGAGCGGATTGATGTGTCCCGGCCGTCCGAACGTTTCGGGGCGGCTTGCGGGGTCGGCCAGCGCGCGGATGGTGGCCGCGCGGTCGTGGCAGCTCACGCCCGTGGTGCAGCCTTCGAGCTTGTCGACCGTCACGGTGAAGGGCGTGCCCAGCATGCTCGTGTTGTCCTGCACCTGGTGGTCGAGGGCCAGTTCGCGGCAGCGCTCCATCGTGACGGGCGCACACAGCACGCCGCGGCCGTTGCGGAGCATGTAGTTGACAGCCTCGGGCGTCACGTGCTCGGCAGCCATGATGAGGTCGCCCTCGTTCTCGCGGTCTTCGTCGTCGACCACGATGACAAATTTCCCTTGTTTGAAGTCGGCCACCGCCTCTTCAACGGTAGCCAGCGTGAATGGTTCCATGGAGTTATGCTTGATTTTTGTTTTGCAATGGTTGGATAAACGTCAGGAGCGCGTCGCAGCTCTTCACGATCTGCCGCAGGTCGCCGTAGAGGCGCAGGCGGAAGCGCCAGATGCGGAACCACAGCAGGAGGCCCAGCGGGAAGACGATGCCTGCGGCCATGTTGAGGCGGCGGCCCGGCAAGGGCGTTGTGTGGGCGTGCACGTAGATGACGGGCAGGTTGTTCAGCTCCTGCAACACGCGCAGGTTGCGGCTGTTCGAGAGCTCCTCGACGAGCGCTTCGAGGCGTTCGTTCAGCTCCTCGATGTCGTGGTCGGGGGCGTAGCGGAAAAAGAGGCGGAAATAGCCCGGCGCCAGGCGCAGGCGTGCCTTGGCGTTGTAGGTCTCGCAGTCGTTGCGCAGGTTCGTCAGCTCCGTAGCCACGCGGTCGTAGTCGGGATCGTCGATGATGACGTCCTTGCGCGTGATGTGTCGGCGCGAGCGCAGGCCCAGGAAGCGGCGCACCACCAGTGTGTAGGCCTCGATGTTGAATACAACGCTGTCTTTGTTCGACTTGTACGTGAGGAACACGCCGAAAGGCACGAGCACGAACGAACTAATCCACATGCCGTACCACATTTCCCACGAGCCGTCGCGGGCCATCTTCATGCCCGACGTATTGATGATGTAGTAGAAGATGAATATCAGCACCGAGATGACCGTGGGCATGCCCAGGCCCCCTTTGCGTATGATGGCGCCGAGCGGGGCACCCACAAAGAAGAAGAAGAGGCACGAGAGCGAGAGCGTTATCTTCTGGTGCCACTCCACTTCGTGGCGCCGTATGGTGTTGTCGCCGTCGCGCATCACGAGGCCCTTCCATTCCAGCTCGCTGCGCATCGAGCGTGCCCCGGCGGCGGCCATCTGCAAGGCCGACAGGCGCCGGTCGGGCGAGAGCGCGGCCGTCAGGCTGTCGAACGAGAGCGCGGGCCTCGCCACGGCGGCCAGCATTTTCGCCGAATCGGCCTTGGCCAGGGGCGGCATGCGGTAAACCGTGCGGCGTGCTTCGGCATAATAGCCCTGCCCCACGCTGTCCAGGCGCTGCTCCATCGAGTCGACGTCGTGCTCAATCTCCTGCATGTTTTTGGCCGTGGCCAGGTTGCGGAGCATGTCCTCGTCCATCATGTTGAAATTGCTGTCGAAGTCGATAAGCAGCTGTTTGTAGCCGAACGTTTCGCGGTCGTAGGGCACGCTCGTACCGCTCAGCCCCGAGAAGCCTTGCGATTGCAGGTTCTCAAACTGCTCTCCGTTCCACAGGTCGAGCTTCAGGTGGAGTTTGTCGGCCGTCACCTCCATGCGTCCCGAGTCGGCCAGGACAATCTGCGCGCGGTCGAAGCCCTGGTCGGTCTTATATATAATGAGTTGGTAGAGCATGCCCGTTTCGGCATTTTTGCGCTCCACAAACAGGTTGACGTTGGGCACGCCTCCGTAGAAAACGCCCTCGGGGATTTCCACGGCCGGCGAGGTTTGCTTCATGCTGATGAGCAGCGTGCGCAGGCTCTTCTGGGCCTTGGGCGAAGCCGTATTTTGGAAAACGAACGAAACGGCCGTGAGCAGCACCACCACGCACAGGATGGGCTGCATGATGCGCACCAGCGGCACGCCGGCGGCCTTCATGGCCAGCAGTTCGAGCCGTTCGCCCATGTTGCCGAAAGCGATGAGCGAAGCCAGCAACACCGCGAGCGGGAGCGACGTGGGCACCAGCGTGATACCCATATACCAGAAGAACTGCACCAGGATTTCCAACGAAAGTCCCTTACCTATCAGTTCGTCCACGTAGCGCCACGTAAACTGCATCATGAAGACGAACAGACAGATGAAGAAGGCTCCCACGAAGATGAGGAGAAAATTCTTCAATATGAAGATATCCAGCTTTTTTATCCCAAACATGCCCGGAGGTATCGGTTCCAAAGTGCAAAGATAGCGCAAGGCGAGTGGAATGCAAAGGAAAAGCGAGCTTTTCCTTTGCATTCCCGAGCCGCAACCTATCTTGCGCGAAGCGAAAGATAGTGCAAGCCGGGAGGAAAGGGAAGAAAGAACAGTTTTTCCTCCCTTTCCCGAGGTGCAGCCTATCTTGGGCGAAGCCAAAGTAGTGCAAGCCGAGAGAAGAGGAAAGAAAAAAACAGTTTTTCCTCCCTTTCCTGAGCCGCAGCCTACCTTCGGGGACTCCAAAGCACAGAACACCCCCCAGCGACAACAGAGGCAAAAAAGAGCGCGACGCAGGCGCCGGCCACCTCGCCCGAAGTGCTGTGCGCTATTTGGCAAACCGTTAAAGCGGACAGCGTGGCCGTCCGCGTTTTAGGCGTTGCAAGGACCCCGCGAAGGGGTGTCCCGGCGCATCCATGGGATGTTTCGCGCGATCCATCCCATGGAATTTCAGATCCATCCCATGGAAATTCCGATCCATGGGCACTTTCTGGGTGAAATTTGGGACCGATTTTTGCCATATAGTGGCGAAAACGTGCTTTCGGGGCTTCCCTTCGCTTTTCCATTTCATCTAACCATCTCATTATCAGACGTTCCCCATTTTCACTTATTTGCGCCCGACGGATCGTTCGGTCGAAAAAATCGCGCTCTCCGTGTTAAAAAACAGAGCCGGCAACGCTGTGCAACCCCGTTTCAAGGCAGCAAAGGCCCCTCCGCTACCTCCGCCCCTTACCCTCAGTTTGCGCCCGCGCCGGGGCATGCCGCGCTGGCCACTGGCCGCGACGAGGAGCAGCTTCGGGAGGTTGTGACAGAAAAATGAAGAAAAAATCGGCGTTTCTCTTGGCCGTTTAAAAATAATGCCCTACTTTTGCACTCGCAATCGGGGTAAAGCTCCACGCATGGCGCGATAGCTCAGCTGGTTAGAGCGCATGATTCATAATCATGAGGTCCCCAGTTCAATCCTGGGTCGCGCTACGACAAGGCGAAAGCATTCGGAACATCGGTTTCGGATGCTTTCGTCTTTTTTACGCATCCTGCCGCCCGTGCCCCGCTCCACGGCAGCTTTCCTGCCGGAAAAATTGCGGGGAAAAAGGAAATGAGTAACTTTGTCCTGCGGACGAAAACAATGAACAATGGACAATTGAAAATTGACAATGGACAATTGAAAATGGACAACGCTCCCTTTGCTTTCTTCGCCCGCTACGGGGTGCCCGCATGCTTGTGCTGCGGGGCGCTGCCCGGAACTGCTTGAACGGAATACAACGAAAAACGCCATGAACTCTCTCGCCAACATCATTGCCCGGGCGCTCGACCTGCCCGTACACAAGGTGGAAAACACGCTCCACCTGCTCGACGGGGGCGCCACCATCCCTTTTATCAGTCGCTACCGCAAGGAGGCCACGGGCGGCCTCAACGAGGTGGCCGTGGGCGACATCAAGGAGCAGAACGACAGGCTCCACGACCTGATGCGCCGCAAGGAAACCATCCTCAACACCATCGACGAACAGGGCAAGCTCTCCGACGAACTGCGCTCACGCATCGAAACGTGCTGGAACGCTGCGGAACTGGAAGACATCTACCTGCCCTACAAGCCCAAGCGCAAGACGCGGGCCGAGGCTGCGCGCAAAAAGGGGCTCGCCCCGCTGGCCGAGC